>Ga0326728_10026361_pt1 | contig 10300 bp, 13 predicted proteins | sample MB3enrmetagenome_FD_207602 | JGI IMG/M metagenome (GOLD analysis project Ga0326728, IMG submission 207602) | Lab enriched peat soil microbial communities from McLean, Ithaca, NY, United States - MB31MN | ecosystem: Environmental > Terrestrial > Soil > Wetlands > Peat | place: USA: New York... | reverse complement strand
CCAGTCGGCAAGAACGATTAGCCTTTATCCAGCGCGACGCGCCTGCACGGGACGATGCTGCGACACCACCCGCGGTTGGCGATCCGCCGGAGGGATCAGGAACTCATGAGGAAAAATACCAGACGCCAGTTCGTTGTGCTCCTATTGGAGTTGATTACGGTTCGCAAGACGAGGCCCGATGAAGAATCGTTGCAAAAGTTCGAGAAACGTGACCTCGACGAAGTCACACTATTCACCGCGAGCCAACCTCATGGAAGGCATCTCCATTTCGGGTTCGCGAAAGGAGCAATTCTTTGTGCCACGGTTCTTACCGCGATCTCGGCAATCCCGGCTCCCATTTCTCAGGTGGCCAGTTCATCTCAGTCTTCTGGGCATTCAACTGGGGCCTCCGGTCAGACGGTTGACCAGAAGGACCTCGTTGGGTGGCTCCCCGCCGATACGGAGAGCGTGGTAGCTGCTCGAGGTCCCTTTCCCATCGCGGCTGAATCAGACGAGACCAGTGAGAAGGACGAGCTGAAGTGGTTCACCAAGGAGGCGACTCAGGCTGAAATACGAGCTAGATTTGAGGAACTGCCACTCGAACTGTTTTATGAGCTGGATCTGGCAGCAGCGCTGAGGGGCTACACCGTAGCATACGCAATGCAAGGCTCGCGACATTTCCGAGAGCCGTCTCATGGCGCAGAAGTGATGGAATTCGAAGGTTGCTCCATTGTAATTCTTGAGAAAGACTTGGGCGGGTTGGATAGCATTATCAGGCTAATGCCAAGCAGGAAGGGTGACTCCCAGGAAACTATTGGCGGAACGCGAGTCCTGGTCATGCAATCTGAAGATGCAGAGTGGACTTACTTTCTTGCCCTCCCGCGGCCCAACGTTTTGCTCGTTGCTAACAACCGGCAATACTTACAGGAAGTTCTGGAGCGAATGGCGCACAAGAAAGCTCCTCGTGCTCTGCCGGATCAACTGCCCGAGTGGCGGTTTCTGGATGCCAATGCGCGGTTCTGGGGACTCAGACACTACGACCCCACACAGGCAAAAATGGACCCGACATCTCCCTTGGCAGAAAACAGAACCTTCGACCCCGGTGACCCCAAGGCTATCGGTCTTCTCATTGCGCTCGACCCGAGGAATGAACGAAGCCTTGTGATCACATTCATCTCCGGCGATGAAGCCAAGATCAAGGCCGAGGCTAGCAAAGGGCAGTCCGTATCCGAACCTCAAGATGGAGTGAAGTACCTGGTAAAGCTCCGAAATCCCGAGCCAGGCGTTCTTGAAGAGGTTTACACTCTTGACCGATCCAGCACGCTGGATTACTCACTGTTGGCAGTCGAGTTCTCACTTGGACGCGGCATGTATTTTGATCAACTTGCAAGGGAAACTTTCGCATCATAGCAGGAATTCCGTGGACAACGCGCTGCTACCGAATACTCATGGCGCACCCAGTTCAGCAGAAGCCCGACCGTACATCTCTCACGTGTCGTCCCCGACTCGGAGGCTGTGCCGCTCTGTTTCCCACGCGCGGCTTGACTCCCCAACTCCGATTCGCTCAGATAACCCTTCCGGATTCGGCGACAATAGGAAGAGAAGGAACGCGAGCAATGAAAGTCTTGATTTTGGGTTCGGGAGGCCGCGAACATGCGCTGGCCTGGGCGGTGAAGCGGAGTGAGCGGGTCAGGGAGGTGGTGTGCGCCCCCGGCAATGGCGGCATGGCGCAGATCGCCCGCTGCGTTCCGGTGGACCTCAAGGATCTCGACGCCATGATCAGCCTGGCCGTCGCCGAGCAGCCCGGCCTGACCGTCGTGGGTCCCGAGCTGCCGCTCTCGCTCGGCATTGTGGATGCCCTCGAAGAGAGCGGCCTGCGCGTCTTTGGCCCTACCCGCGCCGCCGCCATGCTGGAGTCGAGCAAGGCCTTCGCCAAGCGCTTTCTGCAGCGGCACAACATTCCCACCGCCAACTACGCCGTCTGCGCCACCCAAGCCGAGTTCGATCAGGCCGTCGATATCTTTCACCCGCCCATCGTGGTCAAGGCCGACGGGCTGGCCGCGGGCAAGGGGGTCGTCATCTGCCCGTCGCGGCAGATCGCCATCGAGGCCGCCCAAGGCCTGTTCAGCGGCAAGCTGCTGGGCGAGGCCGCGCGCCAGGTGGTCATCGAAGAGTTTCTCGAGGGCGACGAGATCAGCTTTCTCTGTCTCTCCGACGGCAAGGATGTAGCCCCGCTGGTTCCTTCCCAGGACCACAAACGCATCGGCGAGGGCGACACCGGCCCCAATACCGGCGGCATGGGGGTCTACTCCACCGATACGCTGCTCGACGCCGAGATGAAGGAGTGGATTCTCCGTCACATCGCCGAACCAACCGTCCGCGGCATGGCGGAGGAGGAAACACCCTTCAAAGGCGTCCTGTATATCGGGCTGATGATGACCGCGCGCGGTCCGCAGGTGCTGGAGTTCAACGCCCGGTTCGGCGATCCCGAGACCCAGGCCATCCTGCTGCGGCTGGAGAGCGATCTGGTGGACGCGCTCGAAGCCTCGATCGACGGCCGCCTCGCCGAAACCGGGTTGCGCTGGGCTCCGGGCGCCTCAGCCTGCGTGGTGGCCAGCTCCGCCGGCTATCCCGGCGGCTACAAGACGGGCTTACCCATCACCGGCCTTGACGCCGCCGCCCAGGTTCCGGGGGTGCAGATATTCCACAGCGGCTCCGCCCAGGCGGGCGGCCAGCTGCTCACTGCCGGAGGCCGCGTGCTCGCCGTCACCGCCGCCGCTCCATCGCTCGAAGACGCTTTGGGCCGCGCTTACGAGGCCATGGCCAGGGTTCATTTTGACGGTATCTACTATCGCCGCGACATTGGCCATCGCGCCTTGAGGAGGAAACCATGACACCTGCCATCACCATGCAGGAGCTGCTCGTTTGGAGCCAGGAGTCGTCCGGCTTCTGGAATGAGCACTTGAAAGCCAATCCCGCGCTTCTGGAACTACCTTGTGGCATCGGTGGCGCGGCCACGGTCCAGGAGTTCGTCCGTCACATTTGGGCAGTGGAATTGCGCTGGGCACAGCGCATCGCCGGTCTTCCGCAGATGGCCAGGGAAGAGGTCCCCTCGGGTCCCCTGGACGCGCTCTTCGCGCTTCATCAGCAGGCCGTCGAGATTATCCGCGGCCTGCTGGATGACCCTGCGCAGGACTGGGAAGAGACCATCGCGCTGGAGTTCCAGAGGCTGCCTCCCCATGCGCGGAACGCATCGAGGCGCAAAATCCTGGGTCATGCTCTCTTCCACAGCCAGCGCCACTGGGCTCAGTTGGCGACGCTTGTCCGGGTCGCTGGATTCTCATCGGGATTCATGGGAGACTTGCTCGTCAGCGCAGCTCTAGCGTAAGGTCCGCAGCCGGCTGAGGCTTTCCTTGCTGCCTCTGGAAGCAGGACCGGCACAGCACCGGCCTGCCCTGGGTGGGCTTGAAGGGGACGGTGGTCTCCGCCCCGCACTCCGAACAGGTCGTCCGAGTCTCCGTGCGAACCCTCTGGCCGCCGCGGGCGCGCTTGGCCTTGCACTGCTTGCAGTGCTTGGGGTCGTTGGTGAACTGCTTGTCGTGGAAGAACAACTGCTCGCCGGCTGTGAACACGAACTCGGCGCCGCAATCGATGCACTTCAAGACTCTGTCGGTAAACTCCATGGCCGGCTTCCCCGAAACAGGGAGTTGCCCCGAAATCGGCCATGACCCTGGAGAAGCTTGCCGGTCCCGTTTCCCTGTCTTCGTACTTGTCTCAACAACAAGGGCCCGGGCCGCTTAACCTGAAGCGGCTGATTCAACGTCTTCCCGGCGAAGCGGAAGACATGGCTAACTCTAACACCCCCAAGCGCCTGAAAGGCGATCTAGCCAAGAAAAGAAAGTATTGAAAGCGCCCGCCCCGAACCTGTCTGATCTGTCTGGGGATCTCCCGCCTTCCTTGCGCGGGAGCCGCCGGGGCGGCGCATGTCACGAATTGACCGAGAGTCAGTCCTGCTCCTTACGAGCCTTCTTGCGATTCCGCTTGCGCGCCAAAGCTGCCTTCACACGCTTCTTCTCACCGGGCTTCAGGTAGTAGGAGTGACGCTTGACTTCCTTGATGATGTCCTCCTGCTGTACCTTCCGCTTGAAGCGGCGCAGCGCATTTTCGAGCGGCTCGCCTTCCTGTACGCGAACCTCTGCCAAAGAGTCCCACCTCCGAGCCTGCCAAAGGGCTTCCCTTATGATACCGGCAATCGTGGAGTTGCGGTCAAGCCCAAACCCATTTTCTCGATAAAATCCTTTCGATTCAAAGGAATTTGGACCGGTTGGCCTCCCCGCACGCAGTCCCGGATCCCGGCTTGAATGCCCTCTGGAATGCCCTGCTTCCGCTGCTTGCGGTCTCCCTCGCCGCGCTGGCGGCCGACTTCCGGTTTCTCAACTCCCGCGCGGCCGGCGGAATGCAATAGACTTGCCGAGGAGGCCTGGAAACCATGATCCGCGGCTACCAGGGGCGGCTGCCCCAGATTCCCGCCAGTTGCTACGTCGACCCCTCTGCCCAGCTCATCGGCGATGTCATCCTCGGTGAGCGCTCATCGGTGTGGATGAACGCCGTCCTGCGCGGCGACGTCCACTCCATCCGTGTCGGCGCCTGCTCCAATGTGCAGGACTGCGCTGTTCTCCATGGCCACCGCAACCTCTACCCGGTAATCGTGGGCGATTGGGTCACCGTCGGCCATAACGCCACCGTCCACGGCTGCGTCGTCGAGGACGAGGTGGTTATCGGCATCGGAGCCATCGTTCTCAACGACTGCCGCATCGGCTCGGGCTCCATCATCGCCGCGGGCTCTGTGGTCCCTGAGCATACCGCCGTTCCGCCTGGAACCCTGTGGGCCGGCGTCCCCGCCACGCTTCGCCGCCAGCTCACCAGCGCCGATCGCGGCCTTATCCTCGAATACGCCCGGAACTATCTGGACTTCATGGAGGTTTACTTCAAGGAAGCGGAAAGCTGAGCCGGGCTACTCCGGCTTCAAATTCAACCCGAAGTCGGCCGGGTCGCCCAAAACCGCCCGGTAGTAGTTCTCCGTGGGATACGGCTTGTAGATGTCATCCGAATACTTCACTCTGGAATAACGCTGCCAGCGCGGGTTGCTGTGGTCCTCACCCGCCAGGTCGGTAAAGGTAAAGGTCATCCAGGGCCAGACGCGTATGTACTCCACTGCCACCACCGGCGTTTTGTCCTTCTCCGCGATTACCTGGCCGTAGATGCGCACCAATGCGAGAGCAGGAATCCGCGCCGGATCGACCTTGAGCCGGGCCACGAAATCCCCATCCCCGCTCTTGGCCACCAGCATGATGTGGCAGTCCGTCATCCCGTCGAAGAAGTGGTGCTGTACCAGGAGCGTCACATCGCCGCCCGCCTGCGCTGCCGGCGTGATCCCGCGCACGATCCCAAACCAGCTGACGTAGGTTCCGGACTTGCCGTGCATCGAGTAGTTGCCGCCGAACACCGCGTCGTTCGTCCGCTCCTTGTCGCCGAGCTTGCCAAAGAACGGCGCCTCGGCTGTTATCGGTTTGTAAACGCAGGTGGCAAGCATGCCAGTGGGTTTCAGCTCTTTCACTTGCTCAATGTCGATGGGAGTCTGCGCCAACGCCACCGCCGCGGCAAACGCGCTCATCACAGTCAAAGCCAACACCGTCAACCGCATAAAAACCAACTTTCCGGGGAAGATAATCGTTGGACGCAGGCAAATCCGGGACGTAATCGAACTGGCAAGGCTGTCAAGAGCACAACCCGATTGACCGAAGTGCCATAAACTGTCATAAAATGAAGGTATGCCCATGACTTCCTTGAACATCTCCCTCCCCGACCCTCTGAAGGCTTACGTCGAAGGCCGTGTCTCCTCAGGCGACTACGGCACGCCGAGCGAGTTCATCCGTAACCTGATCCGGCAGGATAAGGAGCAGCGCCGCGCACGGCTTGAAACCGAGTTGCTGGATGCGCTGCAATCAAAAGAGCTGGCGATTGCCCCGGATGAGTTGAGCGGGCGCACGCTGGTATCGGTTCTACGCGAGAAACTCGCCCGGCCGTGATCGCATTGCGCATCTCCGAGGCCGCCGCGCTCTCGATCGTCGAGCAGGCGGACTATTACCAGCAGGCCGCCAGCTTCGCCTTGGCCCAAAGGTGGGAAGCGGCCGTGGACCAGGCTGTGCGTTCTTTGCTGAACTGGCCGGAACGCGGCGCTCGCTGTCGTTTCCGTTCCCCTGCTCTGGTGGGGCTGCGATGGGTATTCGTTCCCGGCTTTCCCAAGCACATGGTCTTCTATCGCTATCTGCCCCAGGATCAAACCATCCTGGTCGTCCAGGTGCTGCACGGCGCTCGCGACCTGGAGACCGTCCTGGATGAGGATATGGAGGAAGGCTGATTCAGCCGGGCACTCCGCTTGCACTGACCTTGAAGAAGCCAGGATCACCTTGAAAGCCGTTCGCGCCGACCTTGATGTCTTGGCTGGCGTTCTGGCGCAGCTTCCTCTCAGACCGACACTCCTTCAACAACTTCTTGAGGACTTCAAGAGCGACGCGCGCGAAGCGAGTTCATGCGCCGGCGGGTGCATCCCCGCCTGCTTCCGCCCGTCTACAATCTGTAGAGATGGCGGACGCGCTCTATCTGAGTTTGTGGTATCCGAATCTGCGCCTTGAGGCGCTCGCCGATAAGCTGACGGCGGTGCTGGGCGCATTTGCGGCGCACGGCGGCGAGCCTGGGGTTTATGCCGCGACCGTCTGGCCGGTGAGCTGGAGCGAATCGCCGGTCTTTGAGCGGGTTTATGGGCGCAGCGGTAGCGGGGTCGAGCCTGGCGCGGAACCGCGGCTGGCGGTGGAAGAGGCGCTGGAATTGCTGCACGACGATTTCGCCTACGAGTTCCAGATTGGCTGGAGTTTGTGGGAAATGGGGACGGGTGCGGGCCTTGATGCGCGCTGGGTGCGCGAGCCGCGGCTGGTGCGCGTGACGGGCTACGGGCCGCTCTTCGACGAGGGGGCATACGAGGCCGATGGGCACATCCGGGTTGACTTCGGCTCGGACGCGCCGTTTCTGCAAGAGGAGACTGAGTTGGATTCCGTTGCCGCCCGACACGTGGAAGAGAATGTGCGCCAACTGGTGGAGCTGACAGCGGCTATCGAGAAGGCTTCCGGAGCCACGGCGCGCCTCTTGTGGAGCGAACTGGGCGAGAGTCTTGCCCAGCGGCTGGCATCGCGTCTGGGGGTGGCCAACTGAGCGCGCGATTCTCCATTGAACGGTTGCGGATGCTGGTGCTGGCGGCTGGAGTGCTGCTGGTGGCGGCGCTGGCGGTGTTTCTGGCCGTGGGCAAATGGAAGAATCCGCTCAACCTGAAGGAGATGCCCAAGCGGCTGGGCATCAACATCCAGCAGGATGCCACCGGCTACACCTTCGAACACGCCTTCGGCGCGCATTCGCGCTACAGGATTCATGCCTCCAAACTGGTGCAGTACAAGCAAGGCACGGCCCTGCTCGACGACGTCAAGATCGAGCTGTACGCCGAAGACGGCAACCGCGTGGACCGCATCGAGGGCAGTGAGTTCGAGTACGACCAGAAGAGCAAGACCGCTAAGGCGAACGGGCCGGTGGAGATCACGCTGATGCGCCCTGGAGTGGCGCCGGCGATTGCGCCCAAGGCGGCCGCCGGCAATGCGGCGGACCGGAAGGTCAAAGGAACCCCGCTGGCCGCGGCCGCCGAGGCCGCCGCGCGCGGCGAGATTCACGTCAAGACCAGCGGGCTTTCCTTCGACGAGACGAGCGGTGTGGCGACCACCGCCAGGCATGTGGATTTCTCCATGGTTCAGGGAAGCGGCAGCTCAATGGGCGCTACCTACGACTCTCAGCAGGGGCGCCTGGTGCTGGATCGGGAGGTGGAGTTGACCACCAGGCGCGGCGGGGAGACGGTCCGGATTCACGCCCAGCACGCGGAGTTCGAGCGCGAGACCCAGGTGTGCCGCCTGCATGCGGCCACGGCCGATTACCGGGGTGGAGAAGCGACGGCCGGCGACGCCAAGGTTCTTTTTCGCGAGGACGGGTCGGCGGTGCGCCTGGATGCGGTGAACGGGTTTACGCTCACCACCGCCACCGGCGGTCATGTTGCTGCGCCCACGGGTTCAATGGACTTCAATGAGCGCAACCAGCCCCGTCATGGCCATCTGGAGGGCGGGGTGCGTATGGACTCGGCGACTCAGAATGGGAGCCAGGCTCGCCAGGCGCATGGGAGCTCGGCTGCGGCGGAACTTGAATTCACGCCGCAGGGCGAGTTGCGCCAGTTGCGCATGGAACGCGAGGTGGAGATCGAGAGCGAGGAGACCAGCCCGCTGGCTGCCGGAGCGGGGTCTGGATCGGGGGCGCGCGCCGGTTTGCTTCGCGTGAAGCGGAACTGGCGTTCGCCGGTTGCCAACGTGGCGTTTCGCGATGCCGGTCACGGGCATTTGGAGCCGGCCACGATTCACGGGACACAAGGGGTGGTTGTGACCGGCGAGAGCCAGCGGGGACAGGAAGCTGCCGTGCCCTCCAGGCTGTCGGCCGATGAGTTGACGGGCGAGTTTGGGCCGGGTTCGGCGCTGACCGCGATGACCGGAACAGGGCACGCCAGCATGGAGCAGACAAGCGCCACGGGAGTCCGGCAGACCTCGACGGGCGACCGCATCGAGGCGCATTTTGCACCCGGCGCGGGGAGCGGAGCGGCTGCCGGGGCAAAGAGTAGAACCGGGAACGGGGCTGGACAGGAGTTTGGCGGCGGAGCCCAGATTCAGTCCGCCGTGCTGGATGGCCATGTGGTGCTGGTCCAACAGTCGGCCCCCAGACCTGGCGAACAGGCGGAGCCGCCGATGCGGGCCACGGCGGCCCGGGCCGTCTACGAGGGCGCGGGAGCGTGGTTGCGCCTGACGCTCAGCCCGCGAGTGGAAGACGGCGGCTTGCAACTCACGGCGGACAAGATCGACGTGTCCGAGGATTCCGGGGATGCGTTTGCGCATGGGAATGTGAAGGCCACGTGGACGGATGTCGGCGCGGGCCAGCCGGCCAAGCCCCAAGGCGGCGCGCCTGCGCAGAGCGGCGTGGCTCTGGGCGGGCAGGGTCCGGCGCACATGATCGCCGCCGAGGCGCAACTGCATCGGGCTACCGGCGAGGCTACCTTCCGGGGTCATGCGCGGCTCTGGCAGCAGGCAAACTCCGTCGCCGGGCCGGTGATTGTGCTGGATCGCGCGCGGCAGACGCTCACGGCGCGGAGCGCGGAGGCGGCCGAGCCGGTAAGGGCGGTGCTGGTGAGCGCGGGCGGCGCGGAGCCAGCCAGGGCCGCGGGCCAGGGGGCGGGCGGCGGGTCTGGCGAGGATGCGGCTGGAAGACCAGCCGGACGCGGCTCGACCGGGGCATCCGTGATCCGGGTGCGCGGGGGCGACCTGAAGTACTCCGGTGCCGAGCGCAAGGCGGTGATGCGCGGCGGCGCCCTGAACACGGTGGTTGCCGAAACGGGAACGGCGACTTCGGTCTCCGACGAGGTCGAGCTGACTCTGCTGCCGCCGGGGAATCACGCCGGCAAGGACGGCGCCCCGGCCCAGGGAGATGCCCAGGTGGACCGCATGACGGCGCGGGGGCATGTATCGCTGACCTTCGACGTCAGGCACGGAAGCGGAGAGCAGTTGGTGTATACGGGCGAGACAGGGGAGTATGTGCTGACCGGAACCGCGGCCGCGCCGCCCAGAATGGCCGATCCGGCGCGAGGCACTGTGACCGGGGAGGCGCTGATCTACCACAGCCGCGACGGCAGCGTCACCGTGGAAGGCGGCGGGCGGAAGACCACGACGCAGACCACGGCGCCGAAGTGAGTTATAGTTATGCGCAAACGGAACAGTGTTAGGAGGACGGCATGGAATTCACGACCAGAATATCCGAACGGGATTTTGTCGCTGCGTATCGGCTGAGACTCGGGCCTTTCCGGACGGTTCTCAACGCCGCGTTCTTTGTTCTTTTTGCGCTGCTTTTGTATTTCTGCGCTGTCGTATTCATCGACTACCCCAACAATCCGTGGAATTACTTCTTTGCTTGTATGCTCCCGTGCCTCTTGGGATTAAAGATGTATATTCCATACCTGGTGCGCAGAATATATCGTGCGGACCTGAATCAACGGGGAGAGGCGGTCAATGAGCTCACGTCAGAGGGCATTTGGCTCTGTTGACATCCTCGGTACGCCTTTGATTCAGCAGGTCAGAATGGGGTTAAGCTGAAGGTGTTCTGGCGCCTCTGCTCTGTTTTATGGCTGAAGTCG
>Ga0326728_10026358_pt1 | contig 10301 bp, 7 predicted proteins | sample MB3enrmetagenome_FD_207602 | JGI IMG/M metagenome (GOLD analysis project Ga0326728, IMG submission 207602) | Lab enriched peat soil microbial communities from McLean, Ithaca, NY, United States - MB31MN | ecosystem: Environmental > Terrestrial > Soil > Wetlands > Peat | place: USA: New York... | reverse complement strand
GGTCACTGTCAGCCAGACGACTGGCGGTGTCAAGTTGGTGGCTTGCAGCAACGCGAAGCTGCCGCCGTTATTGGTCCAGGAAATGGCCACCTGTTTTCGATTGGGCGCGGACAGTTTCACAGTGGGAACGGGGAAAACCCGAACCCAGGCTGAGAATTCCGAGGTGTCGTCGGTGGAGCTTGTCGCGGTGGCCGTGACCACCCAGCCGGCAGGCACGGAAACCGGCAGACAGACGGTGAAATTTGACGAGCAAGACGCGTTGCCCAAAGTCAGATTGGTCTGGCCCAGATAAACCTGCCCCTGGCCGTAACCGGATGAACTTCCAACGGGGCTGGCAAAGAACTGCAGGGTGTAACTATTGCCGCTGGCGGAGTTCAGATTGCCGCTTATCAGAGTGATCGCGCCACTGTAAACGTTGGACAGGGTCGGGAAATTCTGGCCGGCGTTGGCCGCATTCGGCGCCACCCCGCTTTCACACGTCACAATCGGATTGACCCCCGCTGCGGTGCCGCCGGTGGTGGGACTCAAATCAATCCCCAGCGCGCCGTTGCTGAAAATGGAGTTGCCGCTGATCAAATCGTTGACCGCCCCCGTCCGCACCCGCACGCCACAATACACCCCGCTGTAACCAACGCTGGCCCAGGCCAGATGATTGCCGGCGCCCGCCGCCGTGCCGCCAATGACGTTGTGGTTGGCGTTGGCCTGCAAATCAATACCATGCAGCTCGTTCCCCAGATTGTTCGTGCCGTCCGCCTTCGTGCCAATGAAATTTCCCTGGATGACGTTCCACGAGGCGTTTGTCAGGAAAATGCCCTGCTGGGTGTTGGCCGAAATCACATTGCCCGCCCCCGTGCCGCTGCCGCCGATTTGATTGGTGGCCGCCTGTACCAGATACAGGCCCGCAAAGGCGTTCCCCAGCCGCACGGTGCCGGTCGGGTCCGTGCCGATGAAGTTGCCCTGAATCGTGTTGCCCGACGCCGTGTTGCCCGAGACCGTGTTGCCAAACACGAAAACCCCCCAGCCGTTGTTGGCTGAAATCACGTTGCCCGCGCCGGCGACCGTGCCGCCCACCAGATTGGCCGAGGCCGAGGAAATACCGATGCCGGCGGATTGGGCGCTGGACACACCGTTGGCCAGGCCAGCCGTGCCGACGGCGTTAAGACCAATGAGATTGCCTTGAATGACGTTGCCCTTCACATTGCCATTGTTGCCCACGAGCGAGATGCCCTGCTGGGTGTTGCCTGAAATCACGTTGCCTGCTCCGGCCACCGTCCCGCCGACGCAGTTCGAGCAGCCCTCGATCAAGATGCCGGCCAGTTTGTTGCCGATGGGCTGGCTGCCGGTGACATCCGTGCCGATGTAGTTTCCCTGCACCAGATTGCCGCTGTCGGTCACCTGCACAATGTCCACGCCATTGTCGAGGTTGCCGGAGATGACATTCCGCGCCCCGGCAAGGCCGCCACCGATGATGTTTCCGGTTCCGCCGCTGATCTCGATTCCGTCCTGAAAGTTGCCCAAGACACTGGTGCCCGCCGCGGTCAAACCGATCAGGTTGCCTTGGATCAAATTGGTCCCCGTGCCGCCCGTCAAGTAGATGCCGCCCTGGGCGTTTCCGGAAATGACGTTGCCGGCGCCCGCGTTGGTGCCGCCAATCTGGTTTGCGCCCCCGCCGGAAATGGAAACGCCGGCGTTATGATTCGTCAGGGCCACTTTCCCATTCACATCCGTGCCGATAAAATTGCCGAGCACCTGGTTGCCGCCGGCGCTCTGGATGGACACGCCGGCCAGGGCGTTCCCGGAAATCAAATTGCTGCAAATCACGTTGCCCGGCGCGCTCACGAGGGTGATGCCGTCTTCGCTGGCGTTGCCGACCGCGTTGCTGCCCGAGATGTCCGTGCCAATGTAATTGCCCTGGATCACATTCCCCGTGGCAGTGGCGCCGATCAAATAAATGCCGCTCAGGCCGTTCCCGGAAATGATATTGCGTGCCGCGGCAACCGGGCCGCCAATAAGATTGGCGCCGCTGCCGTACAGGATGATGCCGTCGTTCGTGCTGCTGAACGCCCCTGTGCCGGTGGCGTTGACCCCAATGAGATTGCCCTGCACGATATTGTTGGTCGCGCTCAGGACGTAAATGCCCGCGCTGTTGGCGCTGAGGCCGGCGGAGATGAGATTGCCGTTCCCGGCATTGGTTCCGCCAATCAGATTGCCCGCGCTCTTGACCAGGATGCCGTACAAGCCATTGTCCCGGCGGATCATGCCAGTCACATCCGTGCCTATGAAATTGCCCTGGATGGTGTTGGATGGGCTGTCCAATTCGAGCGCCTGACCGGGAAAGCGGTTGACGGCCAGACCGCGCAGTGTGCTGGCTCCGGCGGAAAACCTCAGGCCAACCGTGCCGGCGCTGGTGGAGGCCCCATCCAATTCAACGACCGGTTTGCCGGCAAAGCCTGGCTGGGTGGTGGCATCAATCACCACCGGGGCCGTGAGGGCCGGCAGCGCGCTCAAGGGGATGATGGTGAATGGCGGCGTGCCGCTGATTTGAAAAACAATCGTGTTCGGACCTGGATTGGTGTAGGATGTCAAGATCGCCTGCCGGAACGAGCCCAGGCCGCTGTCCGCCGTATTCGTCACCTGAATCGTGCCGCCCCATCCACACCAGGCAACGCCGAGAAACAGAAGGACCAGCCATTTGATGGCCAGCCCACTCCCGGATGTTGAGGATATCAATGAAAATGGCATTGCTTTAATTCACCAGATAAACATGATTAACACAATAATAACACGATACGGCAATTAATCGAAAGATTTGTTTGCGATCCCCCCCAAGGACATCAACGAGGCACAGGAATTCTCGGAGCGACGAATTGGTGTGGGAGGGGCAAACGGGGGGGAACGGTCGCGTTGTGAATCTATCGCATTTGTGTAACGACCGATTTCGCCCGAAGGGCAGGCGCCTTTTGCGCCTTATTGATAAGTCGCGGCGTAGTTGGCACGGCTCGTGTCGCTGTCAGCCCAGCGATTCACCGGTTCCAATGCGGTCGGGAACTTGAAGAATTGCGCGCTGCCGTCGGTGAGGGCATAGTTGGATCCGCCCGAGCCAATCCCGGCGGCCCGGTCCGCCGCCGCCGCGTCGTGGCTGCTCTGGTCGAGAATGCCGTCAAAGTCGTTCCCCGCCGCCCCTTCGTTTAAATCCATGTAAAAGTCGCCGTGCCCGGCCGTTTTTTCGCCGAAAAGAAACGTGTCGCTGGTGTGAATGATGGCCTTCTCATTCATTTCGTCACCTTCGTTAAGCCCTTGGAGGTCGTTGGTATTGACCGAAGCGAAATAATCATTCCAGCCGTTGATGAAATAACTGCGCGGGGCCGAGTCGGGGTTATTCGTATCCGCGTAGGTCAGTGGAGCATTCGTGGTCTCGCTGGGGCAGAGAAGCAGCTTCAGACTTTTACCATAGTCATCAAAAAGCACGGTGGGCCAGCGGTTGAAAAGGGAGCGGGGCGGATAAAAACCCTGGCTGTCGCCCAGATAAACCGTGCTGGCGAGGCTCAACTGCCTGACATTGTTCAGGCAGGAAATCCGGCGGCCCGCTTCCTTGGCGCGCGCCAGCACCGGCAGCAGCATCGCCGCCAGAATGGCGATGATGGCGATGACCACAAGCAATTCAATGAGCGTGAAGGCCCGGCCCACGGGCGCACCTTCACGGTTGCCCCGATGGTGCCTCCGTTGGAGGCGATTTGTGCGCCCCGCTTGCGCCATGGCATTTTGCTTGTAATTATTCATAACCGAACCTTGGTTCAGAACGTCTGACCATCTAATCCGACGCTGTAAACCGTCCCCGCGTTACAAATTATGACAAAAAAGAATCTGTTGCTGACAACCCTGCTCCTGGTCCTGGCCACAATTTACGTGGTTTGGTTTTCGGGATGGTTCCAGCCCAAAATCATGCATATCTCCCACACCGAGCGGCCCACGTTCCGCCGTGGAAGGCGGTCGGACAACCTGATTTTCAGCGTCAACGGTGAATTTCGCCTGAGCGAAATCAAGGTGGTCCCGCTCGCGGTCCTGGAAACGAACTGGGACGCCCTGCCCGTCTGGCATCTCATATCCGATTCCAACTCCGTTCCCGTCAGGAATTTTTTCTACGGCCAGAGAATTCGCGGCATGCGGCCCTCCCTCGGCGACGTCCCGGCCGACCCGCTGGAGACCAATGTCATGTACCGGATATTCATCAAGGCGGGAAGAGTCAAGGGCCAGCAGGACTTTGAATTAAAATGAAGCCGGAATGAAGATGTTGGCAGCGACCGCTGAATTTCTTAATTCTTCATTCGGCCTTCTTCATTCTTCCTCTTACGGCTGCTCCCATACCCAATCGCCTTTGTCGCGATCCTGCTGCCCATTCTTGGTAAAAACCATGGTTCCACCATCGTCAGTCCCGTTCCAGCCAACCGAGTAGAGCACGAATTTGCCATCCTCCGAGCGGTGATAATGCAATGGTTGACCGTTGATGATGTCATGCGGCAGTTTCTCGATAAACTGCGGGACCAAGGCATCCAGGGACTCGGGGTAACTGTTATGCGCAAGCCGGTATCGTTCGAGAGCGCAGGCCGTCCGCGCAAGGTCCAACTGCGTTTGAACAAAGGCGAATTTTTTCACGCTGGCCGCGACGGCGGAAGCAGCCGCCAAAGCCTGAAAGCTATAAATTGAGGCGCGTTTCTGCTGCGCCGCCAGGTCTGCCTTCAAGCGATTGAAGGCTTCAGGCGAGACGATCCGATTGGTCAAATCCAGAGACGAGAAGATCTGGTCGTACGTCCGCGCGAAGGAAAGTTCATTTTGGTAGAAATACGCGGCGGGCGTCCAGCGCAGGCTGGTCGTGACCATTCGATTTGTGCCGGAATGTTCTTCCGAAAACAATATCCGCCGCGTAATCCGCTGTTTCTCAAACGTATCAATGGCAAAGACCTCTTCTCCTTTGAGTACATATTGACACCCGGCCAGTAAATCCACGCCTGCCAGTACACGCTCCAGATCCGTCAGTTGAGCGTCCGACCAGCAATGCTGCGCCAAGCCTTCATGGACAGGTTGCAACGCGACGGAAATAATCGCAATCCGGACAAGATAAGAAATCAGGAAAGGCTGCTGAAGAGCATAATCCACAACTCGAAGCTGGAGCTTGAGGTCGGCCAAAGCCTGGTCTGGCTGGTGGTCCTGCTCTTCAGCGAGAATCCGCAAGTCGAGGAACTGGGCGCAACGTTTCGTATTGGCCAGCCACGGCATAAGTTCCGCGACACTCTCGAAGTCGTTGTTGTAATTGAGCGGCATTCGCGCGTAAGGCCGCTGGCTGGCACTCCGGAGTTCTGTGAGTGCCGGGTCATAGATGCTTAACGCGAGCAAAACATCGGCGGCGGGCGATTGCGGTTGCGCCGCCACGGGATAGCCGTTGGTTTTACCTTCGGCAGTGGCATTGAAGGCGCGGAAATACGTCGTCCATGGCTTCAAGTCGGTCAAGTCGCCCTTTTGCTGAATGTTCCAAAACGTTGGGCAATTCAACTGGTCGCCGCGCCAGAAGCTCAAAGGGTTGACCAGATTCGTGTCGCTTCCGGATTTCAAGGCTTGGGCAACGATGGGCGCACAGAAAAAATTCTGGTCGTCCGGCACCGGAGGCGGGACTACGGAAGCCATGTCCAAACGTTCGCCGCGCGCTTCGGCGGCACGTTTGTAAGCATCCCAATCGTGTTTGCCACGCCAATTTTCCTCCGTGACCAGGACGGCAAGCAACGTTGCCAAAACTGCCACCGCCATCAAGCCCCGGCGAAGCCATCGCTTGTACCATTTGGATTTGGGCAGGTCGTTCATATTATTTCACATCTGCTCGACCGTTTCGATACCCAGTGTCTGCAAGCCTTGCTGGAGAACACGCGCGGTAAGGTCGCACAATGCCAGGCGCGAATTGCGCGTGCTGGCATCGGCGGCCTTCAGCACCGGGCAATTTTCGTAAAAACCCGTGAACTTGCCCGCCAGTTCATAAAGGTAATTGCACAGATAATTGGGGCGCAGTTCCACGGCCACGGCTTCGAGCGTAAGGCCGAAGTTCAACAAATGTTTGGCCAGGGCAAGTTCCTCGGGGGCGTCCAGCTTGAAATCTGAAATTTCCAGCTTCAAATCGTCGGAGGCGGCTTTTCGAAAGATGCTGCGAATGCGCGCGTAGGCGTACTGCAAATAAGGCGCGGTGTTCCCTTGCAGCGCGAGCATCTTGTCCCAGTTGAAAACATAATCGCTCTGGCGATTGGGGAGCAGGTCGGCGTACTTGACCGCGCCCAGGCCGATGACCCGGGCAATGTCCCGCCGCTGCGTCTCCGGCAGTTCCGGACTCTTCTCGCTCACGATCTTGAACGCGCGCTCTTCCGCTTCATTCAGCAAATCGCCCAGTTTCACGGTGTCTCCGCTGCGTGTTTTGAACGGCTTGCCGTCCTCGCCCAGGATTTTGCCGAAACCGACGTGAACCAGCTTCATTTTGGCGGACGCCTCGGGCTGCCAGCGCGTGAAGGTGGCGAACAACTTTTTGAAATGGCCGGACTGCCGGTCGTCCACGACATAGACGATCTCGTCCGGCGACCACGTCTTTCGGCGATAGTCAATCGTGGCCAGGTCGGTGGTCGTATAGTTGAAGCCGCCGTCGCTCTTGCGCACCAAGGCGGGGTCGGCCACCCATTCGCCGTCTTTTTGCACGAGAAACACGTCCTGCTTCGGCGGCACCGAGCCGTCGCTGAACACGCCGATGGCGCCCTCGCTCTCGCGGGCAATGCCGCGCCGGAGCAAATCATTGACGACGTCCGCGAGCCATGGATTATAAAAGCTCTCGCCCAGCGTGACGTCAAAGCGCACGCCCAGCCGGCCATAAATGGCGTCGAACTGCTTCTGGGAAAGCGCGATCATTTCCTTCCAGATGGCCGTGTTTTCGGCGTCGCCGGCCTGGAGCCTGACCAGTTCGGCCTTTGCGGCTTCGAGACGGGCCGGGTCGGCATCGCACGCGGCGTTGACCTCCTTGTAAAGGCGCTCCAGTTCTGCGATGGCGTCCTGTTCGAGCGCGGAGCGGTCCAGAAGGGTTTTCCAGCCGAGCAATAATTTGCCGAACTGCGTGCCCCAATCGCCGATGTGATTATCGGAAATGACCCGGTGCCCGAGCAGCCGCAACGTGCGTTGCAGCGCGTCGCCAATGCCGGTGGAGCGGATGTGGCCCACATGCATGGGCTTGGCCACGTTGGGCGAACTGAAATCTATGACCACGGTTTGCGGCTGCGCGGCCGTGTCAAAAAACAAATGCCCGCCGCGCGCCGCCCCCTCCAATGCCCGGGCCAGTACGGATGTCTTGAGATGAAAGTTGAGGAAGCCCGCTCCGGCAGTCTCCACTTTTTCGCAAAGCCCGGACCAATCCAGCTTGGCCAGCACATCGGCGGCAAGCTGGCGCGGATTCATCTTCCGCGCCTTGGCCAGTGACATCAAGGCGTTGGTCTGATAATCGCCAAACTGGGGATCGGGACAGGGCCGCACGAGGACGGCGGAGACATCGGCGTCCGGCAGGACGGCGCGGACGGCGGATTGCAGGGCGGCTTCGATTTGTTTGTGAGGCAGCACGGCGGGATTAAACCATGAACGGACGCGGAGTGACACGGCAAAATAATTCCGAACTGCCGCCCCGACCCGGAACCGAAGGCAATTTTGGCGTTTGTAATTTTCTGGATTTGTTCTTTAATGGGTCATGCTTAAACGCACTGCGCTCTACGGTGCGCACCAAAAACTTGGCGCCAAGCTCATTGATTTTGGCGGATGGGAAATGCCGGTGCAATATACGAGCATTACGGACGAACATCTGGCCGTCCGCAGGGCCGCGGGAATTTTCGACATCTCGCACATGGGCGAAGTCACCGTGAGCGGCCCGGGCGCGGCGGATTTTCTCAATCGCTCGCTTACCAACGACATCCGCAGGCTGGCACCCGGACAGGGACAATACACGCTCATGTGCAATGAACAGGGCGGTGTCGTGGACGACTTGTACGCGTACCGCCTGGCCCCGGAGGTGTTTTTTCTCATCATCAATGCCTCGCGAATCGGGGATGACGTGGCCTGGCTCCAGTCCCGGGCGCAGCAGTTTCCGGCTGGCCAGGTGACCTTGACCGATGCCTCCCATCATTACGCCGCGCTGGCCGTGCAAGGGCCCAAAGTTCGCTCGTTTGTGGATGCGGTCATTCCCGGCCATTCCGAATCGGTCATGCCTTGCGCCGCAGTCAGCCATCTGAAGAAAAACCAACTGGCGGGATTTCCGTTCGGCAGTTGCAACGTGCTGGTGGCCTGCACCGGTTACACCGGCGAGGACGGCTTTGAAATCGTGGGGCCGGAAACCGCCGCGCAACGGCTCTGGGAAAAATTTCTCGAGGTGGGCGCGCCGGCGGGCATCAAGCCGTGCGGCCTGGGCGCGCGCGACACGTTGCGCACGGAAATGTGTTATCCGCTGTACGGACACGAACTGGACGAGCACACCACGCCCATCGAAGCGGGCCTCGGCTTCTTCGTGGGATGGGACAAGGGCGATTTCAATGGCCGCGACGTTTTGGAAGCGCAAAAAAGAGATGGCGCGGCCAGGAAACTGGCGGCCTTTAAGATGGGGGAAAAATCGGCCCCGCCCCGCCCGCATTATCCGGTATGGGTACACGGCGCAAACAGCGGCCTGGTGACCAGCGGGACGCAAAGCCCTTCGCTGAACGTGGGAATCGGGCTGGCCTATGTTCCCCCCGCCGACGCCAAGGCGGGCACTCCCATCGAGATCGAGATTCGCGGTAAACGTCACGGCGCCACGATTGTGCCCAAACCCATTTACCAACCACGAAAATCATGAGCCGCATTGCATGTCTCATCGCCCTCGTCCTCTGCCTCGGCACCACGACGTGCATCCAGGCGCAACCTGCCGCCGCAGAAGACTCCCCGGCTGTGTCCACCAACACTTTGTCCGGCACTCCTGCCGAACAAAAGGCCGCGCTTCAATTGGAAGTGACCAATGCCTGGAATCAGGTGATCCTGATTGTGAACCAGCCTGTCAGGGCCTATTCGCGCACCGAGGGACTCAGCGTTTCGATATATAGTCCGGGCTGGTTTCATCCGGGGGCCAGCACACCTGATTTCGACACGGTTGACGTTCGCAAGACCCAGGAATTTCCTTATGCAAATCATCCCTATGTGACTTCAGATCTCAATCCTGGGCTGGTCTTTCTGGGCGCGGATTTGGAGTTCAACTCGATGACCAAGCTCTTTTATGTGGACCGCTCGCGTCCCAAACACAAGCTCACCGAAGCCCAAATGCTCGAAATCAACCGGCTTTACCGCATCATCGGCCGTTGCCAGAGAGAATTGAGGCACCTGCAAACGGAAGCGGACATTGCCGCCGCCGCGTCAGAGACGCAGACAGATACGGTCGCAGGGGATTCCCAACCGGCGGCCGCGCCGGGGCCGTTGGCGGCCATCCAGAGAATTCCGCGACAGACACGCATGCTCTACGGTGGCATCGCCATAGGCGCGCTGCTGATCCTGACGGTCGTTCTGCGGATGATGAAGGGGAAATCAGATTAGGGCGCAATTCATGCAGGCGGACTTGACGCCAGGCGCGAGGCGGGATTGACAACCCCGCTGTCAGACGATACTGTCTGACAAATGAAGACGATCACTCTCCGCACCCTGGTTCGCGAACCTCTCAAGGTGAAACGCATGACCCGGACCGGCGATGCCGTCCAGGTCACCGACAAAGGACGGCCACTTTGGGTGCTTCACCCGGCAGCCCTTACGGACGCTGAAGAAGCCGAACGCAGCAAGGCCATTGACGTAATCCTCGACGAGATATTGCGTGAAAAGCCATCGAAGCTCAGCCTCTCAAAAATCGTCCTGGAATCGCGGCGATGAGGGTCTATGCTGACACCAGCTTCGTGGTCAAGCTTCTAACGCAGGAGCCAGGAACGGCAACGGCATTGGCGGATTACCGGCGACTCGGACGTCCGTCCCTGTTTTTCCTGCCTTTGCATGGCTTGGAAGTTGCCAACGCCATCCGCCAACGCAGCTTTCATCAGCGCCAAACTCTGCCGTCGTCAGAACGCGCAACTATCAAATGGGAACGGGACCGTTCCTTTGCACTTCTTCAGAAGCTCCTGAACCGAGGCGTGCTGGTCGAAGCTTCGCGCGACATGGAACCTGCGATCATCCTGGCCCGAACCTTGTCGGAGCGGCACACCGAACACTTGGGCTGCCGGGGATTTGACCTG
>Ga0326728_10026357_pt1 | contig 10301 bp, 4 predicted proteins | sample MB3enrmetagenome_FD_207602 | JGI IMG/M metagenome (GOLD analysis project Ga0326728, IMG submission 207602) | Lab enriched peat soil microbial communities from McLean, Ithaca, NY, United States - MB31MN | ecosystem: Environmental > Terrestrial > Soil > Wetlands > Peat | place: USA: New York... | reverse complement strand
CTGAGCCTGAAGTTTGGCCTGGCTATAGTCCGCGCTCACGGTGGCCGCGCCCGCTTGCTGCGTCATCAGGTCGCTTTCGAGCTTCACCTGGGTGTTGTGGTAGTCGCTCTCGGCGGCCTTCAGCGCCAGGCTGGCGTTCAGGGCTTCCTGCTCCAATTGTGGATAGGAAAGATCCATGATGACCGTATCGGGCTGTACCTGCGCGCCGGGCAGGACCAGAATGCGGGTCACCGTGGCCTCGGTCTCGGCAGGAATCAGGCGGAGCTTGTCCTCGCGCGGCACCAGGCTTCCAGTTGAGCCCCGCACCTGGCGAACCATGGGCCCGCGCTTGACCGTGTCTGGCCAGATGGTGGAGCGATCCACCGTGGGCGCGGCCGGCTTCAGGCGCAGCACGGCCACAACAGCAACCGTAAAGACCACCACCGCGACGCCAGCCCATACTGCGTACTGGTGCATCCTCTTTTGCTTCAAGTCTGGGCGTGCGATATCCATCGGCTGGAGAAGAAGCATTTGCCGTTCCAAAGGACTCTGGACTTCGCGGATTGAAAAGAAAGGCGTTAGCCTGAGCCGAGCGAGGGCGGACACCGTCGAAGTGCCCGCTTACGGCGCGGCACTGTTCGATTTCGGACAGTGCGAGGGCCCTCGGGAATCTCCTGAAGCCGCGCGCCGGGAGTCGATGCAATGCCACCGTGCTATGGGCAGAGGCGGCCATTCACCCGGTTCAGGCGGCAGGGTGAACATCCCGCTGAGTCTTCCGCTTGGTACGAAAGCGGCACAATCAGGGCGATGATTCTTCCGCTATGATTCATCCATGAAATCCGCGCTGAAAGCGGTGTGCGTTCTGGCTTGCCTGATCTTCGCATTGGCGCCAGGGGCCGGGGCGCAGGCCGATCTGTCTTCCCAATATCTGTGGCAGCCTGTTCGCATTGGGGGCGGCGGGTGGGTGGTGGGCATGGTGGTTCATCCGCTCGACCCCACAGTTCGCTATGCGCGCACCGATGTGGGGAGTGCTTACCGGTGGAATAACGCGACGCAACAGTGGATCCCGATGAGGGTAAGCAACGCCGGCGGATCGGGAGTGCAGTCGTCTTCGGAGACCGATGCACCCTCGACTTATGGCACGGATAGCGTGGCGGTAAATCCGGCCAACACGAGCGTGGTGTACATGGTCTTCCCCACCGAGCATAGCTGCGACGTGCAGTGCCCCACGAATTATGTTGAGATCTACAAGAGCGTGGATGGGGGACAGAACTTCACTCCAGGCAACATGTCGGCGGCTGCGATCCTTGGCAATCCCAACGGCCCGAACCGCATGGATGGAGAGAAGCTGGCGGTGGATCCCGCCAACTCCTCGGTGCTGTACTACGGAAGCGATTCGCAGGGCCTTTATCGCTCACTGGATGACGGGACAACCTGGACACAGTTCGCGGCGGGGTCGTCGGGACTGCCTACCAACATAGAATTCATCAACATCCAGTTTGCAAAAGCTCCAGGTACGGTGACGGTGAACGGCGTGGTGTTGAACAAAACGGTTTTTGCTGCAAGCATCAACAACAGCGGCGATGCAGGGGGAGATGTCTACGAGAGTTCGGACGGAGGACAGACCTGGACGGACATCTCGACGGGCGTGAAAGACTCGTCAAGCGGCCAAAGCCTCGGCCATCAGGCTCTGAGCTCCAGCATCGACAGCGCGGATGCGCTGTATGTGGCTGAGAACTCCGCCACGAATGGGGGGCTCCGCGCCTATTGGCGATATGCCTCGGGCAAGTGGACGAGAGTCTCGTTGCAAGCTTCCGGCGTGAATTACATCAACCAGGCGCTGACAAGCGTAGTGGTGGACCCAACCAACGACCAGCGAATCTACGCCCTGGGTCAGGATACGAGCCTGGCCCGGTCAGACAACGGCGGCGCGACCTGGATCAACCTGGGCTCGCCGCAATACGCCAACACGCTGGGTTGGCTGCCGCAAACGATCGGCATGAGCGGCGGCGAATGGCACAGCAACGGCGGGCTCAAGATTGATTCTTCAGGCAATCTTTGGTCGCCTACCGGCCAGGAGGGCGCAATTACCATTCCCGCCACGGCGGCCAGCACGGCGACGGCGGCCAATCCGCCCAAGTGGACGATCGTTTCGACAGGCATTGAGGAAATGGTTTCGATGGACATGGTGGTACCGCCCGCCAGCAACGACACCATCGTCGCTTCGGCCATGGATACAACCGGCTTCTATATTCCCAACCCCGATAACTTCAGCGCGGTGCAGATTCCATTGCAGCAGGAGATCATCTCGCAAGGCACAACCGTGGCTTACTGCCCAGACACGCCCAGTTACATCGCGATCACCTCTAGCAATGTCTATACCAACGGCACAAACTACTCCGGCTACTCGACCGATGGAGGCAAGACGTGGACGCGCTTCGGGCCGGCGTTGAAGTATGCGTGCGGCAGCAGCCAGTGCGATATTCCCGCGGGCATGATTGCCGTGAGTGCGCGCGGCAGCCGCACATTGGGCAGCGACCACATCGTGCTCTATCCGCCCAATGAGCTGGCGCCCGAGTACTCGCGGGACGGCGGCGCCACTTGGCATGTGACGGCTTCGTTCCCGCTGAATGCCAATGGGATGACGATCGATACAGGAAACTCGACCTACAACAGCTTCTCTGTGCCGGAGCTGAATCAGCATCTGCTCCGGGCCGATCCGTTTACCGCGGACAAGTTCTATTTGAAGTTCACGCATGCGCCGGAGTCGCTTTATATTTCGACCGACGGAGGCCAGACCTGGCAGGGTCAACCAGCCGCGAATCTTCCCGACTGGGCATGGACCGGGCAGTTGGACGTGAATGGGAAGGTGCAGAACGATCTTTGGTATGCCGATGGATGGTCGGGCTCTTCTCCGCATGGAGTCTTTCACTCGACGGACGGCGGGCAGACGTTTCAGCAGCTACCCGGAATCAGCCACGCCATCACCATCGCGGTGGGCGCTGGAAGCGGGCAGGCCGGAGATTCGGCTTATACCGTCTACTTCTACGGATTGCTGGCCAGCAGCCCGCAGTGGGGCATCTTCCAGTCAACGAATGGCGGCGCGAGCTGGAATCGCATCTCGTACTATCCAACCGGCATTTATGACGAGCCCCGCGCGATGGCCGCAAGCCAGGATACCTTCGGCAAAGTCTATCTGGGATGGAGCGGCAACTCCTTTGTCTATGGGCAGATCGCCGCGACAGCTCCGGTGGGTCCACCCGTTCCGGCGGCGCCCGCGGGGCTGACGGCGGCCCCTGTCTCCACTACAGAGATCGACCTCTCATGGACTGCCCCGTGGGGCGCAGTCACCGGGTACAACCTCTATCGCGGAACGGCGCAGGGAGGGGAATCGACAACTCCCTTGGCTACCGGGCTGACCGGAACTACGTATGCGAATAAATCCCTGAGTGCGGGAACAACCTACTGGTACGAGGTGGCCGCGGTGAATGCGAGCGGGCAGGGGCCTGACTCGCTTGAAGCCAGCGCCACGCCCCTAAAGCCCTCGATCGCGCTGGCTGCGGCTGCGGGCGCTTCCACTTCGGAGACGGTCACCGCGGGAGAGGCCGCAACTTATCAGCTGGTACTTACATCGGCCAACTACTCCGGCACCGTCGCTTTCTCATGCACTGGAGCGCCTGCCGGGGATGCATGCACGGTGCCTTCCGCGGTCATCATTGGCTCGGCCAGCAGTACCAAGCCTGTGACCGTCACGGTTCAGACGGCCAGCGTCTCGGCAAGCCTTCAAGAGAATCGCTTCCCTGGAGTGCTTGTATTGGTTGCCGGATTCCTGGCTCCGATTGCGTTCTTCAGCAGGAAACGCCCGGGCATGATGGTTGTGATTCTTGCGGCGGCTGCCCTGTTTGCGGCGGCCAGTGGGTGCGGCAGCGGGAGCGGCAACAGCGGCGGCAATCAGAATCTTATAACCAGCCCGGTGGTTTCAACCCTGACCGTCACTGCTTCAGGATCAGGAGTGACCACGGCGACTCAGTTATTGACGCTGACTGTTCAGTAACTTTCGGGCGGTTGAACCATAGAAAGCCCCTGCAACCGTTCCGCTCCGCACTGGATGAAAGCACACTTGGCTCTTGCAGGTTGGCGTGGCGGCGGCTGGCCTGGAGAGGCGACAATGAAGAAGTGAAGACGCTGCGACTGGTTGTGGACCCCAGGCATTTGGATTCTGCCAGCGCTCGAGAGAGCCTGGAGCGTGCTGCACAGATTCTGCGCGCCGGCGGACTGGTGGCGCTGCCCACTGAGACGGTGTACGGGTTGGGCGCGAATGCACTGGATGCGGCGGCGGTGGGCCGCATCTTTGCGGCCAAGCAGCGGCCGGCATGGGATCCGGTGATTGTGCATGTTGCCGGCGCCGGCTTTGGCAAGGCGATGCTGAATGGGCTGGTCGAGGAGCTTCCCGAAGCGGCGCGGCGGCTTATCGAGGCCTTCTGGCCGGGGCCGCTGACGCTGCTGCTGCTGCGCTCGGCGGCGGTGCCGGATACGGTGACGGCGGGACGGGCGCTGGTGGGGGTGCGAATGCCAGCGCATCCGGTGGCGATGGAGCTGATTCGACTGGCTGGGGTTCCGGTGGCCGCGCCCAGCGCGAATACCTTTGGACGAATCAGCCCGACGACCGCCGCGCATGTGCTCGAGGATCTTGATGGGCGGATCGACGCGGTGGTGGACGCGGGACCGACAGGGCTGGGGGTGGAGTCTACGGTGCTCGATCCTTGCCAGACGCCGATGAGGATCTACCGGCCGGGAGCGGTGACGGTTGAGCAGATTCGTGCAATGGGCGGGGCGGTGGAGGTCTCCATGGGAGGCGGGGAGTTGGCCCAGACGCCCAGGGCCGCGCTGCCTTCGCCGGGGCTGGGGCTGCGCCATTATGCTCCACGGGCGCGGCTAGCGCTGGTGGAAGCGCCGCTGGCTGAGCTGGGCGCGCGGCTGGGCGAAGCGGCGCGCGGCTGGCCTGGGGAGCGGCTGGGCTTCATGCTGCCGGCGGAGGTTGCGGCGCCGGTTGAGAGCGCCGCGGTATTCCGCTGGGGACGATGGGCTGCGCCGGGGGAATTGGCGCGCCAGCTATACGCCGGGCTGCGGGCGCTGGATGCGCTGGGATGCACTGTGATTCTTTGTCCTCTGCCCCCGGATGAAGGGATTGGAGCGGCGATTCGCGACCGGCTGCGGAAGGCGGCGCATGAGGACGCTGTGGAGTAGAGAGAGTTGGCGCGCCGGCTTGGAGCTGTGCTACAAACGAGTGATCGATCGCAAGGTGATTGAATGCCTGATTCTTCTTCCTTTCCCGATGAAAATCCGGCCTCGGTCGACCGGGCCATGGGATGGCTGCTGGCCGGCGAGCGGGAAACCCGGTGGCTTCGATGCGCTCTTTTGCTGGCCGCCGCGCTCTACTTCATCTGCCTTGCAATGTTTGCGACAGGTCCGATCAACCGCTATGGCAACGATGCGCTTGTGTTACTGGACGCCGGATGGCGGCTATTGAATGGGCAAATTCCCTATCGGGATTTCTACCTGGCGCTTGGCCCGCTGGAATACATGATTACGGCCTTTGGAATGTTAGTAACTCATGCAGGTCCTCAGGGAATCGCGATCGGCAATGTGGCGTTTGGCATATCTATCGGAATATGGGGATGGCTTTTGTCGCGGCGGCGCATGCCGGCTGTTCCGGCCTTGATTGTTACTGCATGGCTGATCTTGACCGCCACATCTCCCACGCCGCTCGGATCTGCCTGGAATGTTATGAGTTGCGCCATGATCTACAACCGCCATGGTTATGCTATGCTCGGCATCGTGCTTGTGGAATGCGCGTTCGCGAGCGAGCGCAGCCGGTTTTGGGGCGGAGTGTCGAGCGGGGTTGCTCTCATTCTGCTGGCATTTCTCAAGTTGAACTTCTTCGGCGCCGCACTTCTTCTGCTTTTGGCAACCGTGCCTGTCAGGCGCGAGGAGATGGGGCGCGCCTGGGGCATTCTGGCGGGGATTGCATGCACCGCTGCGGCGTTCGGTTTCTATCTCCGGTTTGCGATATCCGCATTCCTTTCCGATATGTTATTCGCCACTCAAGCCCGCGGAGCTTCGCTGTCGGCTCATGGAATTATCGGCGATATCGCTGGAAGCTCGGAGTTGCTGACACTGGCAATCCTTACCATCGTCGCGGCGCTCATGGTTTCGCGCGGCGAGCTTTGGCAAAGGTCCGGAGTCAGGCTGATTCTTCTCGGCTGCATCGTGATTGCAACTGCCAGCATGCTCAGACGGACAGATGCATACGAGACTGGATTTCAGTTGGCGACGCTGTGGACGGCAGTTCTTCTTGGCCATCTTGCCACGGCATATCCTCAAGCGAAAGAAAAGGCGGCAATTTCTGTAGTCATAGCGCTCAGCCTGGGGGGAATCGCGGCCCAGTTCTTCGCGGATGCGGAGAGTGTCAAGACTCTGCTCGGATATCGCGCGCCCTCGATCCGGTCTATTGGAGCCAGCATAGCCGGCGAGGGAATGGAGCGGTTGCGGTTTTACGATCTTGACGATACCGATAAGCCGGGGAGCGTCGATAACAGCCGCTTCTATGCGGCCTGCGTGAACGATGGGCTGGCGCTGCTGTCACGGTCGTCCGCGCCGGAAGAATCGATTCTGACCCTTGGCTTTCACAATCCGTTCCCGTACTTGCTTCGGCGCAAGCCGGCACTTGGTGGAAGTTCCTTTTTACTGTTTGGAAATAGCATCTCAAAGACTCACCTGCTCGAGGCGAGCCGCGTATTTGGCAATGCGGACCTGATCATGGTTCCGCATTACCTGAGTTCCCACCAGGATAGCGATGCCGACCTCGAAAAGGCATACAACGCCTATCTGTCGCAGCACTTTACCTTTGCCGCCAGTTCTCAATACTGGACGCTTTACCGCCGAATACGATAGCTCCATTCGATGTTATTGCGGCGCCTCTCCAGCACTGTGGCGCTTCCTTTGCCCCACCAGACGGTGCTTCTCGCCTGGGACCGCGATCCACAACCGGCTGCGGAAGGCGGCGCTCGGGGGCGGGGTGGCGGAGGCCGTTCGGGAATTCCGCCCTGGATTATGTTATGATGAGCGCAATACAGCAAAAGCCAAGCCCATGCCAGCTAACTCCTCCGTACGCAATGAGAATTCAGCCCTGCCCGATCGAGCCATAAAATGGTTACTCGCCGGCGAGCGGGATACAAAGTGGATTAGATGGACCCTTGTCTTGGCCGCCCTTCTCTACTTCATCTGCCTTGCAATGCTTGGGACAGGTCCGATCAACCGCTATGGCAACGATGCGCTTGTTTTGCTGGATGGCGGCTGGCGGCTGTTGAACGGCCAAATCCCGTACCGGGATTTTTACCTGGCGCTAGGCCCATTGGAGTTCATGGTCACGGCCTTCGGCATGTTCCTCTCCCACGGCAGTCCACAGGGAATCTCCATTGGCGCGGCTGCCTTTGGAGCGATCATTGGGCTATGGGGATGGCTACTGGCGCGGCGGCGTCTTCTGACCGTTCCGGCCTTGATCGTTACCGCATGGCTCATCGTGACGGCCACCTCTCCAACGCCGCTTGGGCATCCGTGGAGCGTGATCAGTTGCGGCATGATTTACAACCGCCAGGGCTATGCGCTACTCGGCCTAGTTCTGGTGGAGTGCACATTTGCAAGCGAGCGCAGCCGGTTTTGGGGCGGGCTGTCGAGCGGCGTGGCTCTCGCGCTCCTGGCCTTTCTCAAGCTGAACTTCTTCGGCGCCGCATTGCTTCTGCTGTTCGTTACAGTGCCAGTCCGGCGTGATGAAATGCAGCGCTCCTGGGGCATTCTGGCGGGGACCTCTTGCACGGTAGGCGCCTTCATTCTCTACCTTCGCTTTGCGGTTTTCGCATTCCTCTCCGATATGGCTTTTGCCATTCATGCCCGCGCCTCCACGCTGAAGATGGGAGGGATGATTGCCGATCTGTCGGGGAACGCGGAGATCGATGCTTTGGCGGTCATCGCCATGGCGGTCACGATCATGGCATCCGGCGCTAGGCCCTGGCAGCGCAATGGGGCGAGACTCATTCTGCTAGGCTGCATTGTGATTGCGACCGCCAGCCTGCTCAAGGAGACCAACGCCTTCGACACGGGATTCCAATTGGTTACGCTGTGGATTGCCATCCTGGTTGGCCAGCTCGCGGCGGCATACCCGCAGGCGAAGGACAAGCCAGAAGTTGTTGGGGTGGTTGCGCTGGGGTTGGTGACCATAGCCGCCGACTTTTTCATGGGCGCCGGGAGCGTGGCGACGCTGGTGAGGTACGATGCGCCTTCAGTCCGGTCGACAGGATTCACCCTGGCCGGCGATGGGATGGAAAGGTTGAAGTTCTATGATCCCGAAGTTCCAGATCTGCCCTCAACCATTGACAGCAGCCGCTTTTATGCGGTCTGCGTGGACGATGGGCTGGCACTGCTGAGGCGGTCGTCCGCGCCGGATGAATCGGTTCTGACCCTTGGCTTTCACGATCCATTTTCGTATATCCTGCGCCGAAAGCCGGCTTTGGGCGGGAGCACATGGCTCCTGCTTGACAATAATGTTTCCAGAACTCACATGCTTGAAGCCAGCCGAATCTTCGGTAACGCGGACCTGATCATGGTCCCCCATTATCCGAGTTCCCACTGGCAAGACGATGCCGACCTTGAAACGGCATACCACGCCTACCTGTCGGAGCACTTTACTTTTGTCGCCAGCTCTCAATGGTGGTCGCTTTACCGCCGAATACGATAGCTCCATTCGATCTTGAACGTGCTGAGTGTCTCCTTTCACTCTGCTTCCTTTGCAAGCCGCTTGAGCCTTCCCGCATCCCGAGGGCGCCCGTGAAAGGTTGCCGCGGATCGCCTCGGGCACAAGGCCAGATAAAGGCAAAGATCGCGATGTTGCGAGCCTGGCTCGACTCTCGCCGCGCCATGCACGCGATCTCCGCTCAAAAAGTCGCTACAAGCCCACTGTCGCCGGCAAAATCTCTTCCACATCCACCCACTCAGTGGGGTAGTTGCCGGTGTAACAGGCGGTGCAGTAGCCGGTGCGCGCTTCGCCTTGGCAGCAGTTAAGCAGGCCGCCGAGGGACAGGTAAGCCAATGAGTCGGCTTCAATGAATTGGCGGATCTCTTCTATGGAATTATTGGCGGCAATGAGTTCGCGCTTGCTGGGCGTATCCACGCCGTAAAAGCAGGGCGAAATCGTAGGCGGGCAGCTGATGCGGAGATGGACTTCCTTTGCTCCCGCGCCGCGCACCATGCGCACGATCTTGCGGCTCGTCGTTCCGCGGATGATGGAGTCGTCAATGAGAATAACGCGCTTGTCTTCGAGGAGGTTGCGGACCGGATTGAGCTTGAGGCGCACGCCGAAGTCGCGGACGCGCTGCTCGGGCTCAATGAAGGTGCGGCCGACATAGTGGTTGCGGATGAGGCCCATGCGGAAGGGCAGGCGCGCCTCTTCGGCGTACCCCAGGGCCGCTGTCACGCCAGAGTCTGGAACGGGAACCACCACATCGGCGGGCACGGCAGATTCGCGAGCCAACTGGCGGCCCATCTGGTCGCGGCTCTCCTGCACCCAGCGGCCGAAGATGCGGCTGTCGGGCCGGGCGAAGTAGACGTGCTCGAAGATGCAACTGGACTGCGGAACGCCGGTCGCGTACTGGCGGCTGGTGACGCCGTCCTCGGTGACCATCACTAGTTCACCGGGAAGGACATCGCGAATGTATTCGGCGCGGAGCAGGTCGAAGGCGCAGGTCTCGCTGGCAAAGACAATCGTGTCGGGGCCGTCGGGGTTCTTCATGCGGCCCATGGAGAGCGGCCGAAAACCACGCGGGTCGCGAGCGGCGAAGATGCGGTCGCGGGTCATCATCACGATGGAGAATGCACCCTCGACCTGTCGCAGCGAATCGGCAATGGCGTCCACGAGTGAGCCGGCGTGAGAGTGGGCGATGAGCTGGACGATGATCTCGGAGTCGGAGGTGGTCTGGAAGTAGGCGCCGTCGCGTTCCAGGCGGCTGCGTACGTTGCCAAGGTTGACCAGGTTGCCGTTGTGGGCGATGGCGATGAGCCCCTTGACCGAGTCGACGCGGATGGGCTGGGCGTTGAGCAGGGCCGAGTCGCCGGTGGTGGAGTAGCGGGTGTGGCCGATGGCCATCTGGCCGGGAAGCTTGGCAAGAATGTCGTCGGTGAAGATCTCAGAGACCAGGCCCATGCCCTTGATGTTGGCCAGATGGAGGCCGTCGGCGGTAGCGATGCCGGCCGACTCCTGGCCTCGGTGC
>Ga0326728_10026356_pt1 | contig 10301 bp, 7 predicted proteins | sample MB3enrmetagenome_FD_207602 | JGI IMG/M metagenome (GOLD analysis project Ga0326728, IMG submission 207602) | Lab enriched peat soil microbial communities from McLean, Ithaca, NY, United States - MB31MN | ecosystem: Environmental > Terrestrial > Soil > Wetlands > Peat | place: USA: New York... | reverse complement strand
ATTTTTTCGAAATATTCTTGATTCTCAGCGAATACGATTTCGCATCGTGCATGATCGATAATGTAAGCAGCGTCCTCGGTTGAGGACGTGAAGTAAATGCCTGCGACCGAAGCGCCGATCATCATTGCGGCGATGTCGACGATCACCCATTCGGGACGGTTGTAGGCTAACACGGCTACTGCGCCGCCCCGCTTTACGCCCAGCGCGATCAGCGCCCTCGCCGCCTGCCGCACCTCATCGCGATAGGCGATCCAAGGCGTAGGCACCCAGCCCTTCTCCTCCCGCACGTAATAGGCCGCGGCAGCTCCCCGCCGCGCAGCCGTCTCAAGAAAGCGCTGCGGCGCTGGAACGAAGCCTTCGCTTCGGTCAACGTCAGATGCCGCCAATGACCTCCCCATGCTCTTTTCCTCCCAGCTTCAGCAGTGTTCTCGCCTCTTGCGGTGACGCGATCCCGCGCCCCGTGTTCAGCGCGCACGCGGCCAAAGCCGCGGTGAGCGCGCCGTTGCTTGCGGCTTTCTCGCCGCTTGGCAAATAGAATGTGTCCTCGAGACCCGTCCGCAGCATGCCCCCGAGTTCGGCTGCACGCTGGTGGACCGGCCATATCTCACCTCTTCCAATCAACGTGGCTTGCCAAGGCGAACCTTCGGGCTTGTATTTCAAAAGAAGAGCCAAAAGCGCTTCATCCACGGGCATGCCCGACGCGACACCCATCACGAAATTATATTGAGCGCTTGGCGTCATGCCAGAGTCTACATAAAGGCCAACCGACCGGACAATCCCAACGTCGAAACATTCGAATTCCGGACGCGATCCGCTTTCTTCCATAACGTCGAGAAAGGCTTTGACCTTGGAAACCGGGTTGTCGAATAAGATCGGCGGCCAGGCCCATTTGCCGTCCGATCTCAGCTTCAGATAGTTCAGGCTACCGGCGTTGCAGGCGGCTATTTCCGGCCGCGTGCGCCGGAGACACGCAGCCGGACCGGTAATGTCCGGTCCAACAACGCCCGTGGTCTGATTGATGATAACACCCGGGCAGGCGGCGCGGATGGCTTCAACGATTGCGGCTGCGGCGTCCGGATCCCAGCTTGGCAAATGCCCCATGCCGGGAACCTGCGACCGGAAATGCACATGCATGATGGCGGCACCGGCCTCGAATGCCTCGCGCGCGGATTGCGCCATTTGAAGCGCAGTCACCGGGACCATCGGATGTTGCCGCGGATCAGTCAGGACGCCATTCAAGGCGCAAGTCAAGATCGCCTTAGACATTAGCAGGCTCATCCAACGGTTGGATCTCGAAAAGTAACGACGCGTTCGCGACTTGCTCACCCTCTTTCACATGAACGGCAAAAATCCGGCCAGCATTCACAGCTCGAACCCGCGTCTCCATTTTCATCGCCTCGATAATCGCGAGTGTTTCGCCCGCAGCGACGGTCTGCGCGGGCTCAGCAAGAACGCGGACGGCAAGCCCCGCGGCCGGCGCGATAATCTTTCGCCCATCGGACCCAATTTCATCCGCTTGAGTGCCAGCTTTTTCGCTAAAGGTGAACGAAAGCTCTCCGGTATTCAAATGAAGGTTCGCGTCCTGCCAAATCGCGACGGCACGGCGGCGGATTCCGTTTGCCTCATATGTGATTTCTGGCCAGTTGACTTTCACAAGACTTACCGCCGCCGTCCCTATAGTTATTGAGCCATCGGGCAAACGCCGGTATCGGAAAGTCTTACGATCCCCGCCGCATGCGAGGTCGATAGCAAAATCCATCGCGCTGCCAGACAGAAACCAATCGTTGCCGCCTAGCCCTGCGAAAAGTCCAACCGCAAGGGCCCAGATTTCGGCGGAGGGTGCCGGCTGTTCAAAAAGAGGGTTGGCTTTCTCCATCCAGCCATCGAGTGTATCGGCGGTCAATCTAGCTTGGAGAAACTCCTCGCTACGCAAGAGTTGGACGAGGAAGTGTAAGTTGGAGGCAACGCCCAGCAGAGGCGTATCCTCCAAAGCGCCGGCGAGCTTACGCACGGCTTCCTCGCGGCCCCGGCCATAGGCGATGACTTTAGCAAGCATCGAGTCGTAAAACGGGGTGACCTCGCTGCCTTCCTCCACTCCGGAATCGATGCGAACGCGCTCCGCAGCGCGTGGCCGCCAGTAAAGAACCGTTCCTGTTTGCGGTTTGAAGCTGCCGTAAGGATCCTCGGCACAAAGCCTGGCCTCAATTGCGTGCCCTTGCAGGGCGATCTCATCCTGCCTTAACGGGAGCCGCTCGCCGGCTGCCACGCGCAATTGCCATTCGACGAGATCGAGGCCCGTCACCATTTCGGTTACGGGGTGTTCGACCTGTAGCCGCGTGTTCATCTCTAAAAAATAAATATTAAGATCTGGATCGGTTATGAACTCGACCGTTCCTGCGTTTACGTAGCCTGCGGCACGCGCTGCCACAAGCGCATAACCAGTCAATTTTTCGCGTTGCGCCGGTGTGAGAACAGGGCTCGGCGCTTCTTCGATAATTTTTTGCCGCCGCCGCTGCGAGGTGCAATCGCGCTCGTAAAGGTGCACCACATTGCCGTGGGTGTCGCCGAACACCTGCACCTCGAGGTGACGCGGCCGCTCGATCAGGCGTTCGAGCATCACGCGATCGTTGGCGAAAGCAGATTTCGCCTCGCGTTTGGCCGCCGCAAGCTGCTCCAGCAACTCCTCGCGGGCATGAACTGCCCGGATACCGCGGCCTCCTCCTCCGCCCACTGACTTGATAAGCAGCGGAAAGCCAAGCTTCTCCGCTTCGGTTGCGATTGCAGCATCCGATTGATCCTCGCCGGCATAGCCGGGAAGGCAAGGCACACCCGCAGCTTCCATCATAGCCTTTGCGGCAGCCTTATTGCCCATCTCACGTATTACCCGCGAGGGGGGCCCGATGAAGACGAGCCCTGCGCTTTCACAGGCCTCTGCGAAGCTAGCATTTTCGGCGAGAAAACCGTAGCCGGGATGAATTGCACCTGCGCCCGTCCTTTGCGCAGCGCTCAAAATGGCTTCGATCTTCAGGTAGCTTTCACGGGGTGCTGACGGGCCGATGCGAATTGCCTCGTCCGCCAAGCGCACGTGCAACGCGTCTGCGTCCGCATCGGAGAATACGGCCGCCGTGCGATAGCTCAATGCCTTTGCCGTGCGCACAACCCGGCAGGCGATCTCCCCGCGGTTGGCGATGAGAATTTTCTGAAACGGCTTGGCAATCACAGCGCCTCCGCCCGGCCTGCCCCGCAAATGGGTAATTCTACGCCGGGACAGCACGCTAAGGCAATGGCGGCCACGATGGATTCTAAAGCGCCGCTTTATTTGACCTCGGTGCTCGCCGCGCCAGACTTCCACGCAAGAAGCAGATTCGACGGCTTGCCCCACCGGTATCCTACTGTGAAGTTCAGCGGTGCGGGGTGCTCGTTCTTGAACAACTCCACGAGTTTGGGTTGTCCATTGCGGCTGAACTGGGCGATTGGCCGAAGATAGGTGCCGAAAGGGCGGAGCTGCCATTCGGACGTGCTCAAAAATTTGACTGGGATTCCGGTATCGTCCTGAACAAGCACGAAGCTATTCTTAAGCAAGAAATCGCGTACCGATGAAAAGCCTTGAGTGTGGAGAAGATACGACGCACTCTTTACAAAGCTGTCGCCAGTGCCAAACCCCTGGCAGAATTGAAGAAAACCGCTGTTCGCAACGCCTTTATCCGACAGATCGGTCCGGAAATAATATAGAGTGCGCTCTTCGCCATCGCTGCTGGCGTAAACAATTTTCACGCCCTTCGCGTTGCTTTCGAGACCTGGCTCATCTTGAGGATGAAGCTTGCCGTCCTTATCGAGCGCCACCAGGCTCGCGTCGCGGACGGTCAAGCCGGAGCGCGCCATAAACATATAGATAAGCGGGACGGTGCCCGATAGTCTGCTCCGGTACAGCTGAGACCCCATCTCGTTCGTGATGAAGTAGCTGTGTTTGAGAAGGTTGCCCAGCGACGCGCGGATCCCGCCGAGCTCCCTGCCCAGAGCACGCGGAGAGATATCGCTCAGCTGCGGAATCCCGCCCGACGGTTCCAATCCGCTCATAATGACCGTTTTCGCGTTGGGGAAGAATGCATTTGCGTATAGGAAATCTGGGCCGCTGAACATGTAATAGAGAACGGGCTGCGATTGCTTGATGTTGTCTGCCGACCAGGCTCGCACTTTCGATAGCTGGCGGTTCTCGAAGTCTTTCCAGCTCGAATTAAAGAAGACCGCATGCCTTTTCCACTCCGGGTCGCTTGTCAGCGCAGCAAGAGGAGAGTCCGCCGAGGGTGGCATACCTGCTATGAAATGAGCGATATCGTCTGCTGCCTGGCTGCTGGCAGCCCGCACTCCACTGACAGCAATGGCGACGATGGTAACTGCAAGAGCAAGAGATTTTGCAAGCAAGGGTCTTCCGGTCATAGTCTAACAGGTCTCCTGTGGCGCTGCGCGCCGGTGCCTTTCTGATATTGCGTAGAGGAGAAGCCCTGCGAGCATAGTGCAGAAGCTTGCGAAAGATTGCAGAGGCCGTTCCACTGCAAGATGCGCGAGCACGAATGCCGTGACCGCCAGGAAGATAAAGGGCGTCACGGGATATCCCCACGCTTTGTAGGGCCTCGGCAAATCCGGTTGCCGGTAACGAAGCACAATAACGCCGAGCACGGTCAGAAACGAGCTTAACGTCAAGGCGAACTGAATGAAGTCGAGCACCGCCTCGAAGCTCTGCGTCAGCATAAGAGCCGTCACCACGGCGAGCTGGAGAAGCAGAGCGCTCACGGGGACACCGTTAGCCGACCTCTTTGAGAAGGCCCGGAGTAAGGGTACGTCCTCGCCCATAACCATGGTGACGCGCGGCCCAACCCACATCATTGCGCTGATCGAGGAAACGAGCCCCACGCAAATGAGAGCCGCCACAAGGCGGCCGCCCGCTTCGCCAAATATATGCCGTCCGGCGATAAGCCCGACATCGAGCTGGCCGCTGAGCTCTTGAAGCGGTGTCGTGTAGAGGAATACGGCATTGAGCGCCACATAGAGGCCGGTGACGATCAAAAGTGCGCCGAGGATAGACCGGGGCAAGCTGCGATGCGCATCCTTGATTTCGCCCGCGATATAGGTCGCAGCGTTCCAGCCCGAATAGGCGTAGAGGACGAAAACGAGGCTGATCGCAAAGGGAGCACCCGCGATATAACCAGCATCCGCGGCCGACGGCACGAATGAAATGTTTTGCGGCTTGCCCCAAACGAAGCCGGCAACGATCAAAACGGCGATCAGGCCAAGCTTCATGAACGTCGATATGTTTTGAAGCACGCTACCCCTATTGGTACCGGAAAGGTGCACAAGGGAAACAAGGATCGTCACGCCAAGGCCGAGTAGAAGCGCCGGAGCCCCAGGCACGATGCCCGCGAAATATTGGCCAAAGGCCATAGCCGCCAGCGCAACCGGCGCTGCGAAACCGACCGTCCCGGAAATCCAGCCGGCGAGGAAGCCGACGGCTGGATGAAACGTGCGGGAAAGAAAGTTGTACTCTCCGCCGGAGCGGGGAAATGCTGCAGCGAGTTCCGAGTAGGACAGTGCGCCGCAAAGCGCGACAACCCCGCCCACGACCCACAGCATCAACAACGAAAAGCCCGACGGTATGTCGCGGACTTGAAAGCCCAAGCTCGTGAACACGCCTGTTCCGATCATATCGGCGACCGCCAGTGCGAGGGCAGTCAAGGCCGACACTTTCGGTATTTCGAACAGCCGCCCCGTCACAGCGTTTGTACTCTCCGCTGCTGCCGCCTCAATAGTCGCCAATGCATCGCTCATACGCACTTCTTATCAAGCTATTGCCGGTTCAACAATTCTGGCTGGTCTTAATGTTCCGGTAGTTGCTCAATGGCAACTTAGACTAAGCGAGCCCGCTAATTAGGATGTTAGCGAGAAACCCCTTTAAAAAGTCCTTCGGGGCGTCCTGCGACGTCCTCGAAGCTCACGATGTGGACAAGATTCTAGTCTATTAGGCGCAAACCTATCCGATGACAGAACAGGCAAGCTTCGTGAATAAAGTAATGCGAGCATTGGCGGATTAGCAGCTGGATGATTATGGAAAAACTACCCTTACTGCGTCTCCCGGCCGTTGTTGCGCTTAGCCTTTTGGCGTGCGCGTGCAAGAATGACGCAGCGACCTTGGAGTTTGTCCAGGAAACCCCGCAGCCCGCTGCAAATGCCGTAGCCGGGGCCGTGCCCGAAACGGACCAGCTCAATAGGGTGGCAAAGCAAAGCTTCCGCAAGCCGGCCCCTCCTCCAGAGGAAACGGCGCCAGAAGGCGGATTCATTCAGGTCAAGATGGTCAAGAAGGGCCCCACGATAAAATCGGAGCCTCCGCTCGCTCCCCTGCGGCATACCAAGACGAAGTTGGTCGAATTTCAAAACGCGCCGTTCCCCTATAATGGCGCCGTTCCCAATTCCGGCCGCCCCTTCCTCGATGTAAACGAAGACGGGCGGCGCGGTCATCGCACGTCGAACGGCACCGTTTATTGGGAGAGCCAGACCTATAGCGACCGCCGCACCTTGCTGCACATTCCAAAAGGGTTCGATTTGCGGCGCCCGGCTCTGATGGTGATCTTTCTGCATGGGCATGGCGCGACACTTCAGCGCGATGTCATCGACCGTCAGCGCGTCCCCGAGCAGGTTTCCGAAGCAGGCGTGAATGCGGTTCTCGTTGCGCCGCAACTCGCGTCCGATGCAGCGGATTCGAGCGCAGGCAAACTGTGGGAGCCCGGCGGATTTCAGCGCTTCCTCGAAGAAGCGACTGCAGAGCTCGTCAAAATACACGGCGATCCGCGATCGAAGCCGGTGTTCGACGCCATGCCGATTGTGATCGTGGCCTATAGCGGCGGCTACGCAACCGCAGCCTCGTGCATCCGTCATGGCGGCGCAGGGGCGCGGGTGCGTGGCGTGGTGCTGCTTGACGCACTCTATGGCGATATCGAAACCTTTGCGAGCTGGATTTCGTCCCGGCAAAAAGCCTTTTTCTTAAGCGCCTTTGCCAATTCCACCCGGGCTCACAATGCTGAGCTCGAGGAGATGCTCAAGGACCGCGAGGTTGCTTACAACACCAAGCTCCAAGGGCCTCTTCGCGGCGGCAGCGTGACCTTTGTCTCGACCGCGCCCGAAACGGAGCATCGCGATTTTGTGACCCGTGCTTGGGCGCATCATCCGGTCAAGGACCTGCTGCAAAGATTGCGCGCGGAAGCACGCTAGGCCGCAAGCTCGCACAGTGCGTTTAGCGCGTCGCCGTCCACGCGCGCAGCCGCCGGGCTGCCTCGGCCATATTTTCGAACGTGCCCGCATAGCTGAAGCGCAGGAAGTGCCGCCCCTCCTCTTCGTCGAAGTCGATTCCCGGAGTGGCGCCAACGCCTATCTCTGCCAGCATCCGCCGCACGAAATCTTCGGCATCGCCGGTTAAGTGCGCGATATCGGCATAAAGGTAGAATGCGCCATCGGCGGGGGCGAGCTTACCGAAGCCCGCTTCTGGCAACTCGTTAAGAAGCATGTCGCGGTTCTTGGCGTAGACCGCCTTGTAGGCTTCGAGTTCTTCTTTGGCGTCGAACGCCGCGAGCGCGCCGGCTTGAGAAACCGCCGGCGGCGCAATGTACAGATTTTGAGCGAGACGCTCGAAAACCCGGATGAGCCGCTCCGGCACGACCATCCAGCCAATCCGCCAGCCGGTCATGGAGAAGTATTTCGAAAAGCTATTGATGACGATGGCTTCGTCCCAGAAGGAAAGAGCTGTAGCGGCGGGAGCTGCATAGGTCAGGCCGTGGTAGATTTCATCGGAGATGAACCAGCCCTGAGCGTCTCGCGCGACCTGGACCAAGCTCGCAAGTTCTGCCGCGGACAGCATCGCGCCGGTTGGATTTGCAGGGCTCGCCAGGAGAACGGCGCGCGCGCCGCCATCGCTGAGGGCCAGGCGCAGATGCGCCGGGGAAGGCATGAAACGGGTCTCAGCGCGCGCGGGCAGATAGACGGGCCGAAGGCCAAAGACCCGCGCGATCTGGCGGTAGCAAGGGTAGCCGGGCTGCGGAAGCGCGATGCCATTGCCCGGATCGAGAAGCGCAAGAAATGCCAAGACGAATCCCGCCGACGAACCGGTCGTCACCACGATGCGCGACGGTGAAACATCGAGTTTGTAAGCTTCGCGATAATGCTGTGCGATGCGCTCGCGCAAAAAAGGATGGCCGAGGGCGTCGGTGTAGCCGAGCGGGCTGCGCCCTATCTCCCTTATCACCGCCTCGCGCACTAAGCGAGGGGCGGGCGTTCCCGGCTGTCCCACCTCCATATGGATAATGTCTTCGCCCGCTGCCTGGCGCGCACTTGTCTCCCTCATGATATCCATGACGACAAAAGCGCCGATCCCGCTCCTGGCCGATGGCGTAAGCGGGTTGCTGGCAGGTGTGCGCTCTATCATGAAATCTCCTTGCGTCCTTTCTGCTAGAATGTCCGTTCAATAAACTCCTGAGGCAAGGCCTTTCTCAACCGTCATTCTTACGCCCGATTTACAGAGGTAATTTTCAAAAAAGACAGCGCCGCAGCGCGATGGTAGTACGCTTCGAAGGCGCGTTATTGGCAACGGCGCGATGAGCCGGAGTGGATAAATCGAATGGCCATGGCACAGGCAAGAGCACGCTCAGGAGAGAAAATTCTGGCCGCAAAAAACAGCGGAGCGGACCGCCGCCCCAAGCTTTTTACGAGGCTGACAGCGGGATTCACCGCCCTCGCGCTAGCCGCCGCCCCCATAACGGCACGCGCGCAGCAAGTCGCCCTTATTCGCGATGCGGAAACCGAAGCTCTCATCGCAGACTATACGGCGCCGATTTTTCGCGCGGCGAACGTGGTTAGCCACAATATCAAGGTTCATCTGATCGACGATACGTCCTTTAACGCGTTCGTCATCAATGGACAAAACATGTTCATTAATACAGGCGCAATTCTGCAATCGGAAACGCCCAACCAGTTGATTGGCGTTATCGCTCACGAAACGGGGCACATTAAGGGCAGCCACAACGCCAAACTTCAGCAACTCATGGAGAAGATGCAAACGGCTGCCCTTCTGTTACAAGTGCTTAGCATTGGCGCTGTGGCGGCCGGCGCTGCTACGGGTAGCGCCGATACGGCCCAAGCCGGAACCGCAATGATGCTGGGCGGGCAGCAGGTGATCATGCGCTCGGTCCTTTCCTACGTCCGGCAACAGGAGTCTGCGGCGGACCGGGCCGCGGTTGAATTCCTCAACGCTTCGCATCAGTCCCCGGCAGGAATGCTCAAGACGTTCCGCTATTTTGCCGACCAGTCCATCGGCACGCTGCGCCCGGACCCTTACATCCAAACCCATCCAATGCCCCTTGAACGTATCGCTCAGCTGCAGGAGATTGCCCAGCAGAGCCCTTACTTCAATCAGAAGGACCCCCCGCAGCTTCAGTTGCGCCACGATCTCGTGCGCGCGAAAATCGCTGCCTACACCTACCAGAACAACCCGCAGCGGGTTCTTCGCCAATATTCCGGCAACGACCTGCCAGCCCGGTATGCGCGTGCAATTGTTGCGTTTCACACCGGCGGGTATCAGGCCGCAGCGCCCGCTTTGAACGAGCTTATCGCTGCAATGCCCCAGAATCCTTGGTTTTATGAGCTCAAAGGCACATTTCTTTTGGAAAGCGGGAATGCGAAAGAGGCCGTTGCGCCTTTTCGAAAGGCCGTTTCCCTTGCACAGCGATCGGGTTTCATGCGTATCGAGCTCGCTCAAGCGATCCTAGAAAGCGATAGCGGAAGCGCAGACGAGGCGCTTAAAATGCTCCGGGTGGCACTTATCGATGAGGACCAGTCCTATCTCGGTTACCGGCTGGAGTCCGAAGCTTACGGAAAGCTCAAGCGCTTTGCCGAAGCGGATCTGTCGGCAGCACTGGCGAGTTTCCACAAAGGCGACGTCAAGAATGCAAAAATGTTAGCCGAGCGTGCGAAGTCCGGATTGATACAAGGTACTCCGGCATGGCTCAAGGCTGATGACATTGTGAACTTCAGGATGGAAAAAGTGCGTGGCTAGGCGCGCTCAATTCGGCTAATCCATCGCTAATCGGAATTGCGGAGAGAAAGATGCAAAATCGGATGAAGATCGGACTAGCGGCTGCAGCATTTGCCGCGTTGAGTCTCGTTGCGCTACGAGGAGGCGGAATGCTTCCCGCCGCCGCTCAGACTGACAGCTTCAGCGAGGGCCAGGTAAAATCGATCGAAAAAATCGTTAAGGATTACCT
>Ga0326728_10026354_pt1 | contig 10302 bp, 10 predicted proteins | sample MB3enrmetagenome_FD_207602 | JGI IMG/M metagenome (GOLD analysis project Ga0326728, IMG submission 207602) | Lab enriched peat soil microbial communities from McLean, Ithaca, NY, United States - MB31MN | ecosystem: Environmental > Terrestrial > Soil > Wetlands > Peat | place: USA: New York... | reverse complement strand
CCGCATCCCGCGGTGCAACCGGCTGCTTCCCGTGCACCCCGCCTACTTTTCCCCAGCTCTTAGCCACCGATCATATTTCTACCCAAGCCTTGTGGCCGCTTAAGCCAATTCTCGGACACGCTCCTAGGCGCGCCCGATGAGAGCCAACCACGTGCCGAAGAATGGATCTTCCAGGCGCAAATGCGTTTGTCCGCGCGCTTCTTCCTCCCGAACTAAATCACGGCCCTTCAAGGCGGCCAGGGCGCGCTGCATGGTAGATTGGCTTAAGCCACTCTCGCGGAGGACCCGAGTGGAATGAAGGTTCTGCCCTTTTTCTCGTACCACCGCCATAAGAGCTTTCTGCTGGACCGAGGTGAGCAAGTTCCAAACCTGCGTGTAGAATGGGTCATCTTGCCGGACCACTTTTTCCAGAACTTGGCGGACGATGGCAACCGTGAGGGTCCGACCCGGGCGAGCTAGCGCCAGCTCGTTCCAGCAAGCATGGGCCAGCATTTGGACGTTATACGGCACCTCTTCCGCCCGATCCAGGATAGCCTCCAGGGCCCCCTCCCCCACCTTGAAACCAGCCCCGGCAAAACCTCGATGCAAAAAGTCCTGAAAATCTGTCCGTGGGATGTGCCCAACAAAAAGGCGTTGTCCTAGACGATAGAAAGGACGGGATGCATCACTCGTCATATCCGTCAACATGCGCGTCTTCGAGCCCGCGAAAATATAGCCCAACGACACATGCTGCTGCACGGCGGCCCGAAGTTGACCTTCCGCGCTGCGACCGCCAAGTTCGATCAGATGTTGGAATTCGTCCAGCATGATCCCGACGGGCGCGGACGCTTCGGCGGCTAGACGCTCCACGCCGCCCAGGCCGTCGACGAGCAACTGGGTCTGTTGGGCGGGCGACTGGCTCCCCACGCCCAGAGTGGCCGACCAGGTCCGCTCCGTGACACTGAAACTTACTTCGGGGCGCAGGCGCGCAAAAAAAGTTCGCACTTTCTCGCTGGCCTTTTCGTAGCCCCCCGCCAGCTTCTCGGTGGCATCGGCGACCAGGCGGGATACCAGCATCTCGAAAGTTGGGTAGGCTTCTGCGCTGTAGCGGAAGACGATCGCGCCGCCATGTTGAAGGGTTTCCGAAGCGGCCTTGAGGATCGAGGTCTTGCCGTAACGCCTGGGTCCGATCACAAAAAGGCGTTCGTGGTTCTGGACCGTACGCACGCAGGTCGCGATTTCGTCCTGTCGGTCAACCAGGTCCGGGGGCGCCAGTTCCCGCCCGAACTGAAAGGGATTTTTCATCGGCCCTCCCCACCCGCGGGACTATGTGCCGCACGGCCCCGCACAACGCGTACACCGATAACGCAATTATGCATTATGCTAGGACCGATAATCAAGTGACGCCATGAAATGATCCGGCGGCCTACGCCTCACGCTCTTCCGCTGGGGCAGGAATCGATCGTTGCAATTGTTCAAACCGAGCTGACGGTGTTATCAGTTGGAGAAATATCGTGCGCAGGCATGGGCAGACGCAAGGCGACGAAGTCGGACATGTTAGAATCCTGCTGCCCAGCAGTGCTCCCAGGACAGATCTTTCGGGCCAAGCGCGCATGGGAGGTTACGATGATCCAGAAGAAGTCTGGTAAACGAGAACCGAGAAGCGCCTCGCATGCTTCTCAGTTAATCAAACTGCCGAAACCCGCGCTCCCACCCAGCAGGTCGCTCGCGAGGGCATTGCAGCTCAGGAAAACTACTCGCGAGATCAGCGCCAAAGAGCTCCCTTTGCAGACTCTCTCTAATCTTCTCTGGGCGGCTTGCGGAGTAAACCGCCGGAAGGGTCCCTTCGGAATTCCCGGAAGGACTGCGGCATCGGCAAGCAACTCGCAGGAGATTGACGTCTACGTTGCCCTTGAGGAGGGGACTTACCTGTATGACCCATTTCATCCCTGGCTGGTGCCGGTGGTTGCGGGTGACCTGCGACGTCTCGCGATCGGCCGGGGCCAGGCCGAGGCTGGCGCCGAAGCTCCGGTTCGCCTTGTCTACGTCGCGGCTATCGACAAACTGGTCCACACGTCCGGTTATCAGGAGCCCGGCCTTCGCGACCCCGATGTCCAGCGGTCGTACTATTACGTCGACACGGGCCTGATTGCTGCCAACGTGTACCTATTCGCCGCGTCCATGGGTCTGGCGGCCTGGTTCCACAACTGTGACAAGTCGCAACTTTCCACGAAGCTCAACCTGCGTAAGGATCAACGCGTGCTCTTCGGGGACGGTTGGATACCCCATGAAGAGACAATGATCCAATCAGGTCCAGTCCAACTTGTTAAGGTGATTGCCGGATGGGTGGGGGCGTGGTTGGGTTCGCCGATCATCGGCCCCTGGTTTGAAAAATCAAGATCGCCAACATGCTCCTGAGCCGGAGGTTGGCTGGAGAAGCGGTGGGTCTCTGTGCCTGTCTGGTTTTCTGGGGAACCAAGGTCACCTTGCCGACGATGGGTGTAAAGGTTTACCACGGGATGGCAGTTGCAGTCCTGACGCTGCATCTCCTCTGGATTCTCTGGGTCATCAGCGGCGCCCTGCTTACGCGTCGCCGGCGCACGTTGCGCTGGCTGCACATCATCTCCTTGGTGTACAGCGTCCTGATTGAGGCGCTGCCTTGGCCACCCTGCCCACTCACCCTTCTGGAAGCATGGCTGGAAGCGTGCGCGGGCGTCACCCCGTATCAAGGCTCATTTCTGGTGCATTACTTGGAGGCCATCGTCTACCCTGATATCCCCGTGTCCTGGTTAATCGCCGGGGCGGTGGTCGTCTGTGCATTCAATTTGGGAATATATGCCTTCCGCCATTACCACCCCCCTGACGGCGGCTGGTGACATATCGAAATCGCTGGCTCGCGCACACCGTAGTTCCTTGGGGGGCGGCGATTTCCCGAAGGGACTTGTGGGAGCTGACGGCTTACATTATTCGGTCCACACGGAGGATCGTCGCATCCTGCAAGAAGTAAATGTGGGTAATGTCGGAAGCACCCGGTCAGAATGGAATCTGATCCGTCGTCTCGCTTCCCGGTCCATTGAATGGATTGTCGCCCGCATCGATGGGCTCCGATGGCTTCAATGATTCCGCCACCTTCGCACCGTTCCCGTTCTGGGGGGCTCGATCAAGAATCTGCATTTGGTTGGCCACGACTTTGATAGCCGTGCGCTTTTCGCCTCCCCGGTCTTCCCATTTCCGGGTCTGCAACCGGCCTTCCAGGTAAACATGCCTTTATCATAAGCAGAAATTTATCTAAAGGAATGCGTTCCAGCCGCCTGTCAGTGCGAGTGGAGGCACAGTTTGCTTACGATAATGGAGAAGACCAGTGCGAACCGCATTCCGCCAGGGAATGGTGGGTGTCCATCCAGTTCGTTTCTTTTGCTAAAGCGATTCGAGCCAGGCCAGCAGGTCCGCCTCGCGTTTCCATCGGGGTGGTTTGCTGGTTCGAGGTTTCGAATCCGCCTGTTCCAAGGCTTTTCGAAGGGTATCGAGGTTAGCCCGAGCGTAGCGATTGGTGGTATCCAGGTGGGCATGCCCCAGCCAATTTCGGATGACAGTGGAATCGACTCCCGCCGCAAGGAGGCGAATCCCAGTTGTGTGGCGGAACAGATGAGGGGTAACACGCTTTTGTGAAAGCGAGGACACTTTAGCCTCCGCGCACTGAACATATTTGTGCAGGCAGAATCGGAATCCAGCGGCTCCCAGAGGCTTACCATATCTATTAAGGAATAGAGGTTCGTTCGCTCCGGTGTTGCGATCCCGCATAAAGGCCTCAAGGACGCTGGCAGTTTCAGGCCAAATGGGTGTGATCCGTTCCTTCTTCCCTTTGGAGAACACGGTCAACTACGGCTAATGCCGCCGAGACGGGTGAGACCTTCCGGGTCACGCATCCGTACCATCCGCTATTCAGACGAGAGTACAAGGTCGTGACGTACGGCCACGGCTGGGGAAACCATCGGGTCTATTTCCACGACGACGCCGGCAGGTTGCGGAAGATCCCTGCTGGTTGGACCGACGTTGTCGCAGAGGATCCATTTGTGATCGTGTCTGCCGGGCGATCCGCGTTCCGTGTGGCCGATCTCCTTGAGCTCGCCGACTTGATCGAGGTGCTGAAGCCACGCCGACGTCGGCGGGGCTCATGACGTACCTCGAATATGTAAAGATAATTTCGCCTGTCGTGTTAGGCACATTATGCCCGAATGCGAAAGCGATGGCTGAGCCCGATCCTATCTGGATAACCTAAGGTAGCCGCATAGAGCCATATCGATGATGATTGGAGGAAGCAAAAAGGCTTGACAACGATCCGATATATAGGCATAATTATATTTACATATGGCGAGCCACACAAACCGCACCCCGAAGCGCCAAGCTCTCCGCCAGACGGGCACGCTCAATCCGCGACCCGGCCGGGTGACCGACGAGTTGTTTGCCGACAGCGATTTCTTCGATCCCAACGACCTCCTGCAGGTGAAATACGAAATGCTGCGTCGCGTTCGCCGCGACGACTTCACGGTGCAGCAAGCCGCCCAGGTCTTTGGTTTTTCGCGCCCGTCCTTCTATCAGGCTCAGGAGGCGTTCACCCGCGGTGGCCTGGGCGCCCTAGTCCCGCAGAAACGGGGGCCGAGACGCGCGCACAAGTTGTCGCCGAAGGTCGTGGAATTCGTCGAGCAGACCCTCGCCGGCGATCCCAGAGCGGACTTGGTCGCTGCCGTACAGCAGAGGTTCGGCATCTCCGTGCACCGACGGAGCATCGAGCGGGCGTTGGCGCGAGCGAAAAAAAAACGGCGCCAGCGGTGAGCGGGCACGATCGTACGGATGACCCGGATCAAGTCGAGCGCTATGAAGATCTGCGTCGTCACGTGATCGGTCACGGGGGAGGGCACCGTCTGGGACGGGCGCTGTTTCAACGGGAGGGAATGAAGGTGTGGTTGGACGCATGGTCGACCTGCACGACCCGAGAGGCTCGCCCACTGCGTGACCCATCCGATGACTCCCATCGAGTGGGACCTCTGACGTTGACAGGCGATGTCGCCGTCGTCGTGCGTCTCGTGGCCAGCATGGCGATGGCAACTCTCCAGGATGTTTCCATCGTAAATAGTGGGCGACAGCCCAGGGGGCTTTCCTCATGAATCGAGAGCAGCACCAGAAGGTCACGCCACGTCATCTCAAGCGAACTGCTTTACTCTACGTGCGGCAATCCACGATGCGACAGGTCTTCGAGAATACGGAGAGCAGCAAGCGGCAATACGCGCTGCATGACCGCGCCGTCGCCCTGGGATGGCCGCGTGACGAGATCGTCGTGGTCGATGGCGATCTGGGTCACACCGCCACGGTCGCAGGGGATCGGGAAGGATTCGAGCGGGTGGTGACTGAGGTGGGTATGGGGCGCGTCGGGATCGTGCTCGGCTTGGAGGTCTCGCGCCTGGCGCGCAACTCGTCCGACTGGCATCGACTGCTCGAGATCTGTGCCCTCGCCGATACGCTGATCCTGGACGAAGATGGAGTCTATAATCCCAAGGAGTTTAACGACAGACTTTTGCTCGGATTGAAGGGCCAGATGTCAGAAGCCGAAATTTATGTCATGAAGGCGCGCTTACACGGCGGCATCCTCAGCAAAGCCTTGCGGGGTGAGCTACCAGTTACGCTGCCGACAGGCTTGGTGTACGACACTCAGAAGAAGGTGCAACTGGATCCCGACCAGCAGGTGCAAGAGGCGGTCAGTTTCTTGTTTACAACCTTTGAGCGGACGGGATCGGCCACGGCGACGATGAAGGTGTTTCGGAAGAACGAGGTGCTCTTTCCTCGACGCGTACGCATAGGTCCACAGAAGGGAGAACTGATCTGGGAACCCCTCCATCAGCAGCGCGTGTTGCAGGTCTTGCATAACCCGCGCTATGCGGGGGCCTTCGTGTGGGGACGGCGTAAAGGTCGTAGGCTCCCGAATGGCCGCACCGCGGTCGAATTCGTGGCCCCGGAGGAGTGGATCAGTCTGGTCCCGGGTGCACATGCGGGGTACATCCCGTGGCAGCAATACCAAGCCAACCAGCAACGACTGCTCGAGAATGCGAAGGCTCACGGGGACGATCGCCGGCAGAGCCCACCTCGCGAAGGGCCGGCCCTGCTGCAAGGGCTGCTGCTGTGCGGACGCTGTGGCGATCGGATGAGCGTGCGCTACTCCGTGCGTGCCGGCGGACAGCAGGTGCCCCTCTATCTATGCGATCGCGATCGCACGCGAGCCGGGGCGCGCACCTGCCAGAGTATCCCAGGGGCGAGCCTCGACGAAGCGATCAGCGCCTTGCTGGTCGAACTGGTCACACCCCTCACCTTGGAGGTGGCGCTCACTGTGCAGGACGAGATCCAGTCCCACCTGGCGGAAGCAAGCCGGCTGCGGAGGATGCAAGTAGAGCGTGCGCAATACGAAGCCGACCTCGCGCGTCAGCGGTTTATGAACGTCGATCCCAACCACCGCCTGGTGGCGGACGGGCTGGAAGCGGACTGGAATGCGAAACTGCGAGCCCTTCAAGAGGCCCAGGAACGCTGCGACCGTGAGCAGGCCGCGGATCGAGCGCCGCTGACTGCCGAGCAACGCGCGCGGGTGCTGGCCCTGGCTACCGACTTCCCCAGACTGTGGCGGGATCCGAAGACACCACCCCGGGAGCGAAAACGCATGATCCGGTTGTTGATTGAAGATGTCACGGTGAATCGAGCCGACGCCATCACCGCACATGTGCGCTTCCGCGGCGGGAGCACGCGAACGCTCACCCTACCGATCCCGCTACGCGCCTGGGAGCTGAAGAAGACAAGCCCTGCGGTCATGGCCGAGGTCGACACGCTGCTTGAGGCTCACACGCCCGGTCGCATTGCCTCGATACTTAACCAGAACGGGCATCGCTCCGGCGACGGGAGACTCTTTACGCGGAAGATGGTTGTCGATCTTGTCAAAGATAACGAGCTGCTCAAGAGTCGTTATGAACGATTGCGCGATAAGGGATTCCTCAGGCAAGAGGAGATGGCTGAGAGACTGGGCATCACGCCGGATACGGTTCGGACATGGGCTCGACACGGCTTGCTCCGTGCGCACCCCTATACCGACCGAGGCCAATGCCTTTACGAACCACCGGGAGAACATCCGCCAAGGAAAATGCAAGGTCACAAGCTTGTTGACCGGTGTGTTTTCCCGTAGTTCCATAGCGAGGACGGAGGGAGATGCAGTATGAATGACATTCCTTACCCATGAGCCGTACATAGGGAAGCGGTTTCAGGCAGATATCTTGCGGTCGCAGGCTTAGTACCTCCTGAATTCGTGCGCCCGTGTTGTACAGCAGCGAGAGCAGGGCATGATCACGTCGTCCTTTGGGTGTTGAACGATCCGGTTCTTCAAGCAGCGCCGTTGCCTCGACCGGCTCAAGATACCTCATTGCTGGCACCGGCGCCCGCTTAAAGGGTATACGGAGAATGTCGGCACATTGCCGAACCGCCAGCGGTTCTCGATCCGCGACGAAGGAAAAGAAACTTCGCAGTGCGGCCAGGCGGCAGTTCCGGGTAGTGATGCTGGCGTGGCGGTCATGTTCGAGATGGTGCAGAAAGGCGAGGACTTCCGATTGTGAGAGGTGGTCGAATTGAAGTGCTGCCACCGGTCGCTTGTGGCGCCCGGCCACGAAGCGAAGAAAAATCCGCCATGCATCGCGATAAGCAATCACCGTACAACGGGATGCATCTCGCTGCTCCTCGAGCCAGTCGTAAAAGAAGGCGTGCAAGAGATTAGCGAGCGGGGGAAGTCCATTTTGGGGCATCAGCAGCTCCTGGCGATCGCTTTTCTCACTTCGGGCTCGGCCGCCCGGAACCGATCGCTGGCGTGCCGGAGGAGTTCTTGGGTGATCGTGAGATAGACGAGCGTTGAATGCACGTTGTGGTGTCCGAGGTAAGTTGCCAGATAGGGAAGATGATTCTCGGGATTGATTCCTTCACGGTACCAGTGGACCATACGATGGACCACAAAAGCGTGACGAATATCGTGAGTGCGGGGTCCAACGCGACCACGCTCCTTCTTCAAGCCGGCGCGGCGAATAACGAGAGCGAGTAACGCGCCGGCCGTGACGTAGTGGTAAGGCCCTTTGACGTGCCAGAACAGAGGAGCATCAGGACTCTCGGAAGCAGCCATCTTCCGGCGAACGGCCAAATAGCTCCGCAGGGCATTCAGGGCGGTCGTCGAGATCGGCAAGCGGCGTGATTTAAAGAACTTGGTGTCACGAATTTCAACAGCTCCCTCTTCCAGGTCCACATCTTTCAGGGCGAGACCAACAATTTCACCGAGACGGAGGCCGGCACAATAAGCCAGAACCATCATGGTGTAGACCGTGATAGGACGCCACGGCGCCAGAGGTGATGGTAATTCGAGGGCGGTCTGGAGAAGACGAAGAATTTCTGCTTCGGTATAGATGTAGGGCCGACGCTCCTCGCGAAGTACTCGCTGCTTCAACAAACGGTCTGCTTTTGGCAGGGAAGTAGGAACCCCACTACGATTTAATGCCGCGGCCACAAGCCGGCCAACAGTAATCCGTTCCAGTCTTCCAGCGGCAGAAGGAGCGAGAGCGGAATACTCGCGCACGAGAGTTGCAAGCGACTCTTTCGCCGCCCCGGCGCGCTGCTGCAGGAAGTAATCGAAGCGGCGGAGACGGCACTCGTGCTTATAGCGGAAGCCCAGGATCCGCATGCGATTGACATGATCGCGCATCACCGAACCAAGGTGACTGCCGTAAGGGGGCGCGGGGCGAAGAGCCTTAAGCGCCGCTTGAGGCGTGGAACTTAGTATGGCTCGCACCAGCTTCGCTGTAGCACGCACCTCGTAGCGGGCCTTGAGTTCAGCGAAGGGATGGGTCTTGATTGAGCCATGGGCGACCAGCCAGTCTGCAAATCGATTTACTCGCTGGGCATTTCGGATAACCTCGGACAGGACCCACCGCTTCTGGCAGGCCTTGAGCCAGGAGCGCAGTGCGCACAGGCTGTGGGAGCACGTCCGTGGGCACGCAAAGCGCTGGAAGTGGTGCACCGCCAGCAAATAACTCGGCCGCTTTCCTGGAAAGGGCACCTGCTGAAGGAACTCCTGCAGGTGTGTATCGCCCTTATCGACCCAAACTCGCATGGATTGGCGCTCCTGGAATGTCCAAGCTGATGGCCCGCAGGTTGTTGATGGCCAGGCGCAGGTAGGTCTCGGTGCTCGCCGTGCGCAGGTGTCCAAAAAGATCACTGATGGATTTTAGTGGGACCGAAGCTTGTAGAAGGCTTCGGGCCCGGGCGAACCGGAAGGCATGCGCACCATGTTTTCCCTGCGCCACTATGCCAGCTTGTTTCATCCGACTCTTAATTACACCATGGAGCGAGCCTGTCGTCTTCAATGGGCCTATGGGCGCGCGCGTACGCAGGAAGACCTCCCTCCAATGTGTTTGTGGGCGTGCCCTCTGCAGGTATTCCAGCAAGGGTTCTCCCACGGCAGGAACCAGCGGAAGATAAGATTCCACACGGGTCTTTGAGTGCCGAATCCGAACGCGGTCAGCTCGCCAGTCAATGTCGTCCAGACGCAAGTGCCTTCCCTCGCCCGCGCGGAGGCCGTAGGTCGCAAGGAGCGAGAGTATGGCACGATCCCGCCTCCCTTTGGCGCTCAGGTCGCGGCTTGTGACGGCCAGCAGAGACGTCACCTGTTCCTGAGTGAATGCCCGGGGTATTTCATCGTTGTGATACAAGATAGGTCCCCTCACCTCACCCGACAAATCCCTATCGACCAGCCGCGCCGCATACAGATAACGCAGCAGGCTGCGCAGAATTTTACATACGTCGTATCGGCTCGCGCGCCGGAGGGTGGGGAGTCGCCAGGACAGGTAGGCGTCAATGACGGCAAGGCTGAACGTAGAGACGGGCTTGCGTTGCTGGCTGAATTTAAGTTCTGGCGTGTCCCCCAGAAACCCGATAAGCGTTACTCTGTTCACGCATTGGCACATGAGTTGTGTCCTCCTTCCTCATCGAGGCGGAATTTGCGGCTAACGCGATCACTAGCCAGCGCGTCCATCTGAGTGGCGAGTTATGCCATGCCCTCCCGTACCCGGGCGCGAATCAGCGGCATGTTCCGCAAGGCATCCGTGCTGACTCCCTCAAGCAGGGCTCGTGCCTTATCGACCTGTTCCTTCAAATCCTGGTCGTCCACCACGTTGCGCAAGTCAAACGTCCCCAGGAAATCACGCAGCTTCTGCAGGGTTGATTCCCGCAGACGCTGCGCCTTGCCGTCCGCCTGAT
>Ga0326728_10026353_pt1 | contig 10302 bp, 10 predicted proteins | sample MB3enrmetagenome_FD_207602 | JGI IMG/M metagenome (GOLD analysis project Ga0326728, IMG submission 207602) | Lab enriched peat soil microbial communities from McLean, Ithaca, NY, United States - MB31MN | ecosystem: Environmental > Terrestrial > Soil > Wetlands > Peat | place: USA: New York... | reverse complement strand
TTGTTCGAGGGTGGCGAGGGAGTCAGGCAAAGAGCACCTCCAATTCCTAACGTATACATACGTTAGGATTATAACCACAAAAAAAGAAAACTGCTAGATCCCGCCTTGTGGGTCGCGCACCCCTAGGAAACCGGCAGGCACGCGGGTGTATCGTATCCAGTATGGCTGAAAGCTTTCTATCTGCGTTCGAGTCGCTGGGCAAGAGTGCCAGTGTGAAATCGGTCTATGGTGACCCGGTCTCGGCTAACGGCAAGACCATCATTCCTGTAGCCCGTGTGGCCTACGGTTTCGGCGGGGGCGCAGGAAGAAAACAGAGCGAGGGAAACCCGCGGGAAGACGAGGGCGCCGGAGGCGGGTTGTACGCCGTGCCAATCGGCGTCGTGGAGGTGACGGATGCGGACACCCGTTTCATTCCGTTGCACGACAAACGCCGGCTCGCAGGCGCGGTGCTCGCCGGATTCTGTTTCGGCGTGTGGTGGGCCCGCCGGAAGCACTAGTTTTGCGGCCGCGCCCAAATCGTCGTATTAATGGATTTTATAGTGATACCCTCTTGCATTTACAATCCCCTCCACGGTACACTCGGTTTCAGTAATGTTCGAAGGTTCCACAGTTCGGCTCGTTAGTCCCGAATCTCTCGTCATCAGCATTATTATTCTGGTCATCGTATCCGGCCCCGCTTGAGGCCGCCCGGTTAGGTTTCCGAGGCCATCAGCGGGGAGCAAGAAACCGGCTGATGGCCTTTTTTGTTATGTGGGTACTTTTTTGAGGCGAAGACGACTATGTCGAACTTGATGAGCGGCGCTGAAATGCTGCTGGAATGTCTGGTGCGCGAAGGAGTGGATTGCTTCTTCGGTTATCCGGGAGGCGTCACGTTGCCGTTCTACGACGCCCTGTACGACCACCACATCCGCCATGTGCTGGTGCGTCACGAAGAAAACGCGTGCTTCGCTGCCGAAGGCTACGCGCGCGCGACCGGAAAAGTGGGCGTCTGCTGCGCGACGTCCGGGCCGGGCGCGACCAACTTGATCACCGGCCTGGTGAATGCCTTGATGGATTCCATTCCCATCGTGGCCATCACGGGCCAGGTGCACAGCAAGCTCATCGGCAGCGATGCCTTTCAGGAAGCCGACACGTTCGGTATCACGCGCTCCTGCACCAAACACAACTTTCTGGTGAAGAACCTCGCGGATCTGCCCCAGATCGTGCACGAGGCTTTTTACATTGCCTCCAGCGGGCGGCCCGGACCGGTGCTCGTGGATGTGCCCAAAGATGTATTTCAGGCCCAGGGACGTTACACGCCGGTCACCAGCATTCATCTTCCCGGCTACAAAGTTTTCACCGAAGGTCACGCCGGACAGATCAAGCGCGCGGCGCAGATGATCTGGGATGCGGAGCGGCCGTGGGTGTACGCCGGCGGTGGCATCATTGCGGCGGGCGCATCGAGCGACCTGCGCGAAATGGCGGAGATTGCGGAAGTGCCGGTGGTGTGCACGCTGATGGGTTTGGGAGGCATGCCGGCCGAGCATCCGAACTTTGTCAGCATGCCCGGCATGCACGGCAGTTATGCAGCCAACATGGGGATGTCGCATTGTGATGTCATGATCGCCCTGGGAGTGCGCTTCGATGATCGCGTGACCGGGCGCCTCTCGGCCTTTGCGCCCCATGCCAAAGTCATCCACGTGGATATTGACCCGGCGGAGATCGGCAAGAACCGTGTGCCCGATCTGCCGATCGTCGGTGACGTCAAGCGAGTGCTCGAGCGGCTCAACAAGACTCTGGCGGAGGCGACGCCGGAACGGAAAGCGAGAAACGCCGCCGCGCGCCAGGCCTGGTGGGCGCAGGTGCGGGCATGGAAGCAGGAGCACCCGCTGGTGCCGGTTTACTCGGACACGGAAATCAAGCCGCAGCACCTGATGGCGGAAATCGACCGGCTCTCCGGCGGGCACGCCATCGTGACTTCCGACGTCGGCCAGCATCAGATGTGGGCGGCGCAGCTCGTCCGCTTCAGCGAGCCGCGCCTCTGGATCAACTCGGGCGGATTGGGCTCCATGGGGTTCGGCCTGCCCTCGGCCATCGGAGCGCAGTTCGCGCGGCCCGACAAGCTGGTGTTCGCGGTTGTCGGCGATGGCGGCTTCCAGATGTCCATTCCGGAACTTTCCACCATCGCGAGCTACGGGCTGCCAATCAAGATCGTCGTCATGAATAACGGTTACCTGGGCATGGTGCGGCAGTGGCAGGAGCTGTTCTACAACAACCGCTTAAGTGCCGTGGAGCTGGACTCGTTCCCCGACGCCGAAAAACTCGCGGGCGCGTATGGATTCAAGGGCCGTACGGTCGAGAAACCACACGAATTGGCTGCCGCGCTCAAAGCCGCGGTCGATGAGCCGGGGCCGTATCTGCTCAACGTGAAGGTATCTCCCTACGAAAACGTGTACCCCATGATTCCCGCCGGCGCCGCGGTGCATGAAATGGTGATGGGGCCACCGGAGCCGGTGGCTGTTCCTCAGTAAAGGAAGACTTATGCTGCAAGTGATCTCGCTGTTACTCGAAAACAAGCCGGGCGCCCTGATGCGGGTGACAGGCGTACTGACGGCCCGCGGTTACAACATTGAAACGCTGACGGTCGCGCGCACGCTCGATCCCGAGCTTTCGCGCATGAGCATCGTGGTGGACATTGATCCCGCGCTGCGCGCGCAGGTGATCAAGCAAATGAACAAGTTGGTGAACGTGCTGCAGGCGGTAGACCTTACCGATTCGCACGCGGTAGTGCGCGACCTGGTGTTGATTCGCGTGCGGGCGACGCTCGAAAAGCGCACCGCAATTCTGAAGGAAGCCGAGATCTTTGGCGCGCGCGTGATTGATTCGTCCACCGAAGGGTTTGCCCTCGAAGCAACGGACGATCCCGAAAAGATGGACGAATTCATTCAAGTGATGCGCAGCTACGGTGAGATCGAGGTGATCCGTTCGGGCGCCGTCGCGATGTCGCTCGATGCGAAGAAACTGCGATTGCAGCCGCCGGTGCCCGCCGGGCGCATCCGGCAGGACGAAAACACGGTTGTCGAAGTGATTGAGGAGAACTGAATGGCGAAGCGTTATTACGAAAAAGACGGAAATCTCGGGAATTTGAAGGGCCGGACGGTGGCCATCATCGGCTATGGCAGCCAGGGACACGCGCACGCATTGAATCTGCGCGATTCCGGCGTGGACGTGGTCGTGGGACTGTACCGCGGGAGCAAGTCGTGGAATAAAGCGGAGGCCGCGGGCCTGAAGGTGATGACCGTCGCCGATGCCGCGAAGGCCGCGAACGTGGTGATGATCCTGGTTTCGGACCATTTGCAGGCGGACCTATATAGCAACGAGATTGCACCGCACATGACCGCGGGCAAAACCTTGATGTTCGCCCACGGGTTCTGCATTCATTTCAAGCAAGTCATTCCGCCGGCCGATGTCGATGTTTCGATGATCGCGCCAAAGGCCCCAGGGCATCGTGTGCGGGAGTTGTTCACCGAAGGTGTCGGCGTTCCGGCGCTGGTCGCAGTCGCGCAAAATCCGTCCGGAAAGGCTCTCGAAAACGCGCTCGCGTACGCGCTGGCGCTGGGCTGTCTGAAGGCCGGCGTGATCGAAACCACGTTCCGCGAAGAGACCGAGAGCGATCTGTTCGGCGAGCAGGCGGTATTGTGCGGCGGCGCGAGTGCGTTGATCAAAGCAGGGTTCGAGACTCTGGTGGAAGCGGGTTACGCGCCCGAGATCGCTTACTTCGAATGCCTGCACGAGCTCAAGCTCATCGTCGATCTCATTCAAGAAGGCGGCCTGAGTTACATGCGCTATTCGGTTTCGGATACGGCCGAGTACGGCGATTACACGCGCGGGCCGAGAGTCGTGAACGACGCGGTGCGCGCCGAGATGCGCAAGATCCTGAGCGAAGTGCAGTCGGGCGAGTTCGCGCGCCAATGGATCAATGAAAACAAGACCGGCCGGAAGAATTTTCTCGCCATGCGCGAAGCGGCGCGGAATCAGAAGGTCGAACAGGTGGGCCGCGAGCTGCGCGAGATGATGACGTTCCTGAAGAAGAAGAAGGAGACGGGCGTACCGGAAGAACAGCCGGCGCTGGCGGCGCAGAAATGAAGATCTTCACCTTTGACACGACGCTGCGCGACGGCACGCAGGGCGAGTCGGTCTCGTTCTCTGTGGATGACAAGCTGGTCATCGCACAAAAGCTCGACGAGTTGGGCATCGACTATATCGAGGGCGGCTGGCCGGGGTCGAATCCCAAAGACAAGGAGTTCTTCGAGCGCGCCAAAGAGTTAAAGTTCCACCACGCCAAGATTTCGGCGTTTGGCTCGACGCGCTTTGCGAAGAATCCGGTGTATGAGGACCGCAATGTCGCGGCGCTGCTAGCGGCTGGTACGCCGGTGGTATCGATTTTCGGCAAGAGCTGGGAGCTGCATACGCAGCGCGCGCTCGGCATCACCGAGGAGGAAAACCTCAAGCTGATCTCGGATACCGTGCGGTATCTCAAGGAGCACGGCAAAGAGGTCGTCTACGACGCCGAGCATTTCTTCGACGGCTATCAATCGAACGCCGCCTTCGCGCTGCGCACGCTCGATGCCGCGCAGAAAGCCGGCGCCGATGTCCTGGTGCTTTGTGACACCAACGGCGGAACGCTCCCCGGCCGTCTGGCCGAGATTGTGGCGGATGTCCGCAAGCGCTTCGATGGCGTGATCGGCATCCACACGCACAATGATTCCGAAGTCGCCGTCGCCAACGCTCTGGCCGCCGTCGACCAGGGATGCACGCACGTCCAGGGTTGCATGAACGGATACGGCGAGCGCTGCGGCAACGCGAATTTGTGCTCCATCATCGCCAACCTGGAGCTGAAGCTGGGCCACACGACCATCGGTCCGGAAAAGCTGACGAGTCTCGCGACCGTCGCGCGATTCATCGCCGAGCTGGCGAACCTCCCGCTGCGTGGCGACCAGCCGTTTGTGGGCCACAGCGCCTTTGCGCACAAGGGCGGCGTGCACGTAAGCGCGGTGCTGAAGGATTCCGCGACCTATGAACACATCCAACCCGAAATCGTTGGCAACCGGCAACGCGTGCTGGTGAGCGATCTTTCCGGCCGCGCCAACGTACTTTACAAGCTGAAGCAGCACGGTCTGGCCGACCGCCTGAATGAAGACGCGCGCCGCGAGCTGCTGGATCGCATCAAGGAGATGGAGTACCTGGGCTACGAGCTCGAAGCCGCCGAAGGCACCTTCGAGTTGCTGGTGCGCGAAGCGCTGCATCCCGGCCTCCACTTCTTCGACGTCGAGAACTACGAAGTCACCACGAAATCGACCGGCGCGGTGGGCTCCCGATCCACCGTAACCGTAAATCTGCGCGCGCAGGACGGCGTGCATTCCGCGACCGCAGCCAGTGGCCAGGGGCCCGTGCATGCCCTCGACCTCTGCCTGCGCAAGTGCCTCGCGACGCTCTATCCGCGCATTTCCGACGTTCGTCTTACCGATTACAAGGTGCGTGTGCTCGAACCGCGGAAAGGAACCGCGGCGCGTGTGCGCGTTCTGGTCGAATGGTCGGACCATCGGAAGAGCTGGTCAACGGTCGGCGTTTCCGACAACGTGATCGAGGCAAGCTGGTCGGCGCTCGTGGATGCCATCCGGCTCGAATTGATGCGGCTCACCGAGCAGGACGATTCGGTCGAGCGCGCCGTCGAAGATTACTGCTGGGGCGTGTAGCCCGCATGGCCGCCTCGGACGTCAACCTCTGGACCTCGCCCGAACACGCTCTCGATTACCTGAGCCGCGCGGACAAGATTCCTCATCGCACTGAAGGAGAGGTAGTGCTGCTGGACTGTTTGCCACGCTCGCTCGGCCGCGTCCTGGATCTAGGCAGCGGCAATGGCCGTCTTCTCGGGTTAGTCAAGCTCGCGCGGCCCGAAGCGAAGGCTGTTGCGCTGGATTTCTCCCCGACGATGCTCGACGAACTGCGCCATTGTTTCGCCGCCGACTCGAAGGTCCAAGTCCTCACCCATGATCTGGCCCTGCCCCTTCCACCGTTGGGCGCATTCGATGCCATTGTCTCAAGCTTCGCGATCCATCACGTTTCGCACGAACGGAAACGCGCGCTGTACGCTGAGATCTTTGCGCTCCTCACTCCGGGAGGTGTGTTCTGCAATCTCGAACACGTCGCGTCACCCACGGAACGGCTGCACCGGCAGTTTCTCGCCGCGCTCTCGACTCGTCCCGAAGACGAAGACCCCTCCAACAAGCTGCTGGATCTGGAAACGCAACTGGACTGGCTGCGCACCATCGGATTCGAAGACGTCGACTGTCACTGGAAGTGGCTGGAACTGGCCCTGCTAGCCGGTACGAAACCTGCGGCCTGTGCAAGCGGGACTGCCCTTGTGACTCAGTCAAACGCCGTCGGCGCGTTCGCGTCACGCAAGCATTGAAACACAAATCGGATCTGCTCGGGGAGTGTGCGCGTGAGCGATAGTTCCGGAATCTGATCCTCCTCAAAGAAACCCACTTCGGTCGTTTCCAGGGTTGCGCCCGGCGAGCCGCCGAGCAGCTCGCAGCGGAACACCAGCTTGTAGGCGTGGAAGGGAATGGGCGGATGCGGATGTTTGTTCCGGTCCCAGCAGGCCAGCAGCTTCACGGCTCTGACGATATAGCCGGACTCCTCGCGCACCTCGCGTTCCACCGATTCCGCAGCGCTTTGCCCTACCTCGGCCCATCCGCCCGGCAGCGTCCAGCGTCCGTCCTCACGCTCGCGAACCAGCAGCAGCCGATTATTCTGGAACACCGCGGCGCGCACGTCCACTTTCGGCGTCGCATACCCATGGCTGGCGGCGAATAACTCTGTCGCCAGCGTGATCCTCTCCGGCTCCGGGCCGGCGCTCATGGAGGCGGCGATGGCGGACAGCTCGCTATAGCGTTCGACGTCATAGGGGCTGGTGGCGTAGGTGAGGCCAGTCTGCGCAATGGCCTGTATGCGCTGAGCCACCGAATTCCAGACGTTCGTATTTGTGTTCACGGTACAAGAGTATCGCTCCGGATCAATAGTCGCCGAACACGTCACTCGCACCGCAGAGCGACGACAGGATCGATCGCCGTGGCCCGTCGCGCGGGGATGTAACACGCCAGCAGCGCAATTCCTCCCAGCAGCAACGTTACGGCTGCAAGCGTCAAAGGATCGGCTGGGCGGACGCCGTACAGCAGGCCTGCCATGAATCGCGTAAGCGCCAGGGCCGCAACCAGCCCTCCCGCCATTCCGATCAGGGCCAGCCGCATACCTTGCGCAACAACAAGTCCGACGATCTCTCCGCGAGACGCTCCCAACGCAGCGCGGATTCCGAGTTCATGGGTCCGCCGGGTCACCGCATAGGACATGACACCGTAAATTCCAACCGCAGCCAGCAGCAGAGCGGCCGCCGCGAAGATGATGAGCACCAGCATGGTGAAGCGGCGCTCGGCGAGTGACCCCGAAATGATCTGCTCCATCGTTCGGGTGGCGTAGATGGGCTGATCCCGCGTCGGGCCGGCAACTTGTGAGCGCACGGCAGAGACCATACTCAGGGGCTCGGGTCCGGTGCGCAGCACAAGCGTCAGTCCCGCCACGGCTTCGGACATGAATTTGTCGGGTACTTGCAACACGGGGAAGTAAATCTGGTCGCGTATCTTGGCATTATCGTCGGCATCCAACCCCCAATGCTTCACGTGGCCGACCACACCGGCGATCTGAACCGGGCCCACTGCCATCAGGCTGATCTGTTGGCCGACCGGGTCCTGACCCGGAAAGATGTGCCTTGCCAGGACGTCATCGATTACCACCACCGGGGGCGAAGCCAGGTTATCCCGGTCCGTGAAAAACCGTCCGCGCCGCAAGGGGATTTGCATCACGCTCGGGTAATCGGGAGTGACGATATAAAACATCGCAGACGTCATCCGATCCTGAGGAGGCTGGGGGCCGGTGCCCAGCCAGAATTGATTTTCGCTGTCGCTCTCGCCGAGCGGAACCAACGATGTGATGGCAGCCGACTGGACCCCTGGAATCGCCGCCACACGCCCGAGCATTTGCTGGTATGCAAGCCGGATGGCCGGCGGGCTGGCCATCACCTGGGGCGAGAGCGCGACCTCTGTCACCAGGATATTGCGCGTATTGAATCCGGGATCGATCCGCAAAAGCCGCCAGACGCTCTGCATCATCAGCCCCGCGCCAGCGACCAAGATGACGGCCAAGCCGACCTCCACGGCCACGAAGACGCCTTCCGCACGATGCCGTCCGCCACCGGCGCCGCGCGCGCCTTCCTTCAGGGATTCCTATGGATTCGCATTCGCGCCGTGGAAGGCCGGAGCAAGGCCGAACAGGATACCGGTGACGATCGAGACCGCCAGCGTGAAGAGCAGAACGTACGGGTCGATTCCGATTTCCGCCGAGCGCGGCAAACTCCCCGGCGCGGCGGCCAGGATGAGGTTGGTGCCCCAGCGGGTAAGCAGCGCGCCGATGATGGCGCCGCCCAGTGACAGCAGGACGCTTTCCGTCAGCAACTGGCGCACGATGCGCCCGCGTTCAGCACCGAGCGCGGCACGAATGGCGAACTCACGCTTTCGAGCCGTGGAGCGCGCCAACAGCAAATTGGCGACGTTGGCGCACGCAATGATCAGCACGAACCCGACGGCGCCGACCAGCAGCAGCAGCGTGGGACGGATGTACCCCACCATGTCGTCTTTCATACGGACGACTCTGGCTCCCGCCCCCGCATTCGTCTTCGGGTACTGGCGGGCGAGGCCGTTGCTGATGGACGCGATTTCCGCCTGCGCCACTTCTAGGGTTACGCCCGGCTTGAGGCGGCCAACAACCGAGATTCCCGGGTGCGACTCCCGCGTGCGCAGCTCGACCGAGTTATATTGCTCGATCGGAACGTAGATCTGAGCGCCCTCGCGAAACCGAAGGTCGCGGGGCAGGACGCCCACCACAGCGCAACTCATGGCGTTGAGGGTCAGGACCTTGCCGAGGATGTTCGGATCAGCGCCCATCCGCACTTTCCAGCACCCGTAACTCAGCATGACCGCGCAGGCTGCGCCCTGCCGGTCTTCCTCCGGCAGGAAGCTCCGCCCAATGAACGGGGTGACGCCGAGGACCGGGAATAGGCTCGCCGAAACGTACTCGCCGGAGAGATGCTCGGGTTCGCCGGATCCGGTGAAGTTGAAGTCGTCGCTACGGACGGCGCCCATATCCGTGAAGGACCGGCTTTCGTGGCGCCAGTCAAGGAAATCCGGGTAGGCAACCGAAGCCTGGCTGAACTCTGGGGTCGTCTCGTAGATCATTACCAACCGATCGGGGTCGGGATACGCGAGCGGCCGCAGTAGCACACCGTTCACCACGCTGAAAATGGCCGTGTTCGCCCCGATGCCCAGCGCCAGCGCCAGCACTGCGACGAGGGTGAAGCTCGGGTTCTTCCGCAACGTCCGCAATCCGTAGCGAAGGTCCTGCCCGATGCCGGCTAGCAGCCGCCCTTTGCTTCCCGCTCCCAATACAACCGGCTCCGGCGCGTCCAGGCGCTCGACGGCTCGCAGTTCTCTGGCCAGCAGCTCGTGGCCGCTCAGCTCGTCGAGCGTGATACGCCGCGCTTCCGCCTCCGTCACCCCGCTGCTTTGGAGTTCCAGGTAACGATCCTCGGCGTGCTGGGCCAATTCCTCGACAATCTCCGCTTCACGAACGGGAGCGAGGTTCAAGTCCGCCAGTTGCGTGCGAATCTGTTCGTTCCAGTCAGGCATTTGCGACTCCCGTGATGCGGCTGATGGCCTCTACGAACGCCTGCCAGCCCTGCCGCTGGGCAGCCAGGACTTTCCGGCCCTGGACAGTCAGCCGGTAATAGCGCCGCCGGCGCTGGCCACTCTTCTCGACCCATCGGCCTTGAATCCAGCCACGCTTCTCCAGCCGATAGAGCAACGGGTATAGCGACGCCGCATGAAAACGGAGCGCGCCTTGCGATCGGCGTTCGATCAACTGGCTGATTTCGTAGCCGTGGCGCGGCAATGCCTCGAGCAGCGAGAGCAGCAACAGCTCGGCGCTGCCCTTCTTCCACTCGCGATCCATAGATTGGTCTTCCATATATAGCGCTGCCATATACTACGACCAAACCAGACCGGTGTCAAAGGGGCGGCGGAGGGGTGTCGTTAGTATGTGATATGTCCGGTCCAATTCACACGTGATCTGTCCGCTTGTACCGGGGCGGGTAATGCTGGGTGGTGGACGAAACCCAGCAGTACTCAGCCGCCGAGATGGAGCGGATGATGA
>Ga0326728_10026352_pt1 | contig 10302 bp, 19 predicted proteins | sample MB3enrmetagenome_FD_207602 | JGI IMG/M metagenome (GOLD analysis project Ga0326728, IMG submission 207602) | Lab enriched peat soil microbial communities from McLean, Ithaca, NY, United States - MB31MN | ecosystem: Environmental > Terrestrial > Soil > Wetlands > Peat | place: USA: New York... | reverse complement strand
ATCGAGGTTCAGCAGGTCCAGAACCCCAGCTTCAACGCTCAGATCATGGCAGAGAGGCTGGCAAACGCCCTTGAACGCGGCTGGTACTTCCGTAAGGCAGGTTCCAGCATCATGCGCCGGGTCATGGACTCCGGAGCACTGGGCTGCGAGGTTGTTATCGCCGGGAAGCTCACCGGTGCGCGTGCCCGTACCCAGAAATTCACCGAAGGCTACATCAAGCACTGCGGTGAACCGAGCAACACCATCGTGGAAAAGGGCTACGCGATTGCCATCAAGAAGCTTGGTGTCATCGGAGTTCAGGTCAAGATTGTTCCCGCAGACGCAAAGATGCCTGACCACTTTGCGATTATCGAGCAGGAAAAGAAACTCCCTGCTCCGAAGACCACAGTCACAGCGGTCATCGAGGCTGACAATGAAGAGCCCGCCCTTCCTGACGAGAACATTGACGAGGAGGTGTGAGACATGGCCATCTTACGTGCACACGATGTCAGCCAGCTCACCGATATCGAACTGCAGGAACAGATGGGTAAACTCCGGATGGAGCTTGTCCAGCACTACGGCAAGGTCAGCGCCGGTGGTGCAACCGAGAATCCCGGTCATATCCGGGAACTCAGACGCACCATTGCACGCCTGATGACCGAGAAGAATCGCAGGAGCCGCGTATGATCTCCTGCCAGAACGTCACCCGACACGAACTGATTGGGCTTGATGTTCTGGTAGCCGGCGCCACAAACCCCCTCCACCAGGGAGTAAGCGGACATATCATCGATGAGACAAGGAATCTTGTTGCCATCAGGACGCAGGTTGGAATAAAGAAGATCCCCAAAGCGGGATCTCTATTCCGCCTTTCTCTTCCTGACAACACCCTTGTTGAGATACATGGATCCGCACTGATACTGGCTCCGGAAAAGAGGCTCAAGCGAGCGTAAACAAAGAGGATACCATAATGGCACAAAACATTGGATTGAACGTTCAGCCCCCAAAGCAGGAGTGCAAGGACGTTAATTGTCCGTTCCACGGCACTTTACCGGTGCGCGGCCAGGTGATCACCGGTAAAGTCGTGAGCGACAAGATGATGGGAACGGTCGTAGTTGCCCGGGATTACCTGCACTATGTCCGGAAGTACAACCGGTACGAGAAGCGCATCTCGAAGCTTCACGCCCACAACCCGCCCTGCATCCAGGCAAAGGTGGGAGATCTCGTGAAGATCGCTGAGTGCAGACCGTTATCGAAGAGCACGACGTACGTCGTTGTCGAGGTGCAGCAGCCATGAAGGCAAAGCAGTCCAAGACGCCGAGGGCGCTTGCGACTGGAACCAAGCTGACTTGCGCCGACAATACCGGCGCACGGATCGTACAGATCGTCTCGGTCTTCGGCTACCATGGGGTTCGCCGGCGTCAGCCCAAGATGGGCCTTGGGGACATCGCGACGGTAACCGTGAAGAAGGGCACGCCCGACATGAGGAAAAAACTAGTCCGGGCTGTCGTCATCCGCCAGAAAAAGGAGATGCGCCGCCCCAATGGACTCCGCGTTTCCTTCGATGACAACGCTGTCGTTGTTGTGGATGAGAAGAACGAACCCAAAGGAACCGAGATCAAGGGGCCGGTTGCCCGTGAAGTAGCAGAGCGGTACCCGAAGCTCGGGTCGATGGCTACCATCATTGTGTAAGGTGAGAACGAATGGTAAGGATTGAAAGTTCACAGCCGCGCAAACAGAGAAAGGCACGGTATGACGCTCCCTCGCACATGAGGTCCAAGTTCCTTAATGCACCCCTCTCGGCAACGCTCCGTGAGACCTACGAAAAGAAGACGATTCGGGTCATCAAGGGCGATACAGTCAAGGTTACCCGCGGGGACCATGTCGGCGAGGAAGGAATCGTTGACGGGATTGACACCCGCAACGTGAAGATCATTGTTCACGGGGTCTCATCAACCAAGGTAGATGGTACCGAAGTCCCGCGCCCGATCGATGCATCCAAAGTCGAGATCACCAAGCTCAAGCTTGATGACAAGCGCCGCGTTGAAAAACTTGGGGGTAAGGAGTAATGTCAGATCATTTAAAGAGACTCAACGCGCCGGACTCGTGGCATATCACAAAGAAGACCACGAAATTTGTTGCAAAGACCGCGCCGGGCCCGCACAATGCAAATGCCATGCCCGTTGCGGTCTGGCTCAGGGATCAGCAGGGTCTTGCCCGCACCATGAAGGAAGTCAAGCAGATCCTTAAGCAGAAGGATGTTGTTATTAACGGCAGACCTGTTCGCGACCCCAAGATGGGTATCGGCATCTTCGATGTTATCGCCCTTCCGCGGATCGGCAAGTACTTCCGTGTACTCAGGGATCTCAAGGGCCGGCACAAGACCGTTGAGATCGATGCGGAAGCAGCCCAGAAGCGGCTCTGCAAGATCGAGAACAAGACGATTGTTCCCGGTGGAAAAGTCCAGTTAAACCTCAGGTACGGGGCAAACATCATCGCTGACAATACCTACAAGTCAAACGACTCGGTTGTCATCTCGCTCAAGCCTGAGGACCGGTTTAAGATTCTCGAGCACTATCCGTTCGTTGCCGGCAACATGGCAACGATTATCGGCGGCCGGCACTCCGGCAAGGTGGCGCGGATCATCGAGATCATCAAGACCCCGGGGAGCGTTCCCAACAAGGTGATTCTCGAGGATGAGAAAACCAAGGAGCGGTTTGACACCATCACTCCCTATATCTACATGATCGGAAAAGAGACCGTTTCAAAAGCCAGCTGGGGGCTTGACCAGTGACCGCAATGCGCGATGTCCACATCGACAAGGTTGTGGTTCACATGGGCGTTGGCGAGAGTGGTGAAAAACTCGTCAAGGCCGAGAACATCATGAAGACGATCACCAAGCAGACCCCTATCCGCAGCGTTGCAAAGATGACTCAGCCGGCGTTTAACATCAGGAAGGGCGCCCCGATCGGATGCAAGGTCACGCTCCGCGGCAAACCGGCAGAGGACTTTATCAAGACCTCCTTAAACATCGTCAACAAGACGATCTTCGAGAGCCAGTTTGACAAGAGCGGGAACTTTTCGTTTGGTATCGAAGAGCATACGGATTTCCCCGGTATGTCCTACGATCCGCAGATTGGGATCTTCGGGATGGACATCAACGTCGTGCTCGAAAGGAACGGCATCAGGATCACCCGCCGGAGAATGCAGAAGAAAAAGCTTCCCGAGAAACAGCGCGTGAAAAAAGAGGATGCAATTGCGTTCCTCAAGAAGGAATATTCCGTGGAGGTGCGCTAAATGGGCGGCGAAAGGAAGAAAATCTACGGTCGCGGTGCAAACGAGTGCAAGATGTGCGGGCGCAAGCAGGGCCTTGTCCGCCGGTACCACATCATGTTCTGCCGGCAGTGCTTCCGTGAGTGGGCACAGAAGATGGGCTTTAAGAAGATGAACTGAGGAGTGACTGCACCATGACACGATTAAACACTATCGCAGACGGGATGAGTGCGTTAAAGAACGCAGGTGACACCGGCAAGTCCGAGGTTACTATCGAACCCGCAAGCAAGCTCCTCGGCGCGATGCTGCGCATCATGCAGGACGCCGGCTACATTGCCGGTTTCGAATTCATTGAGGATGGCCGCGGAGGCCAGCTCAAGGTGCATCTCACTGGAAAGATCAACAAATGCGGCGCCATCTGCCCGCGTTTCTCGGTCCAGCTGGATGAGATGGAATACTGGGAGAAGCAGTACCTGCCCGGCAAGAACTTCGGGCTCATGATCCTTTCCACCTCGCACGGCGTTATGTCGCACGTGCAGGCCCGCAGGGAAGGAATCGGCGGCGAACTGCTCGGGTACGTCTACTAGGGGTGAATCATGGCAAGCGTAAGAAAAGTCAGGATCCCCGACGGCGTCAAGGTCAAGCTCGAGCAATCGCAGCTCACCATCACCGGACCCAAGGGCGCACTCGTCCGCAGCGTCCGGTTCCCGCAGGTCAGTGTGACCTGTGATGGCAAGGAGATCACGATCGCTACCGAGTCCGGCCGCAAGGAAATTACCGCTATGGTCGGGACGTTCGAGGCGCACGCAAAGAACATGTGCCGGGGCGTCACGGATGGATTTGAGTACCGCATGAAGGTAGTATACAGCCACTTCCCTATCCAGCTCAAACTGCAGGGCCAGAGGCTCGAGATTGCCAATTTCCTGGGAGAGAAGAAAGCCCGGTACGCCGATATCGCTGAAGGTGTCATCGCCAAGGTGGCAAACGACGAAGTCGTGCTGACCGGCATTGACCGCGAAAAGGTAGGAAATACCGCGGCAAACATCGAACACGCCACCCATATCCGTAACCGGGACCCGCGGGTTTTCCAGGACGGCATATACATGGTACAGAGGGGCTGAACTGAACAATGACAACTGAAACCAAGCGACTGATCCGTGTGCGCACCGAGAAGGGTGCCGTCTTCAAGCGCCACGGGTTTGGTACAAAACCACAACTCTCCGATTCATGGAGAAAGCCCCGTGGACAGCACAACAAACAGCGAGAGCAAAAAAAGGCTAAGGGAAATCTTCCCAAGCCCGGCTTTGGCAGCCCGATTGCGGTGCGCGGCATGCACCCCAGTGGGTTTTTTGAAGTGCTGGTCTTTACGGAAAAGGATCTCGAAAACCTTGACGTGAAAACCCAGGCGATCCGGATATCAGCCGGCGTCGGGGCACGCAAGCGCAAGGCCCTCCAGGAGAAGGCCGCCGCGTCGGGTATCAAGATCCTCAACGCCCGCGTGATCAAGGAACGCGTTGCCGAAGAAAAGCCGGCTGAGCCGGCAAAAGAAGCGGCAAAGGCAAAGAAGGACGCAAAGGAAAATCCGGCAAAGAAGAGTGCTTCCAAGGTGACCTCCTCAAAAAAGAAAGGCACCGAAGAGAAGAAGCCGGTGAAATCTGCCCCATCCAAGGCCAAGCCTGCAGCAAAGGAAACTGAAAAGAAGGCAGAAAAAGCCGAAAAGCCCAAGGCAAAGGAATCTGCAAAGGCACCTGCCAAAAAGCCCGCGGCAAAAGAAGCCGAAAAGAAGCCTGCCACAGCTGCAAAGAAATCCCCGGCAGAGAAGACCGCTCCCAAGAAAAAGTCCTCGTCAGGAGTGAAGAAGAATGAGTGATGTCGCCAGCCAGAAACGCATCGCAGCATCGATCCTAAAGTGCGGTGTCAACCGCGTCTGGTTCGATCCCGAGCGTCTCTCCGATATCCAGAATGCAATCTCCCGCGAGGACCTGCGCGGGCTTATCACAGATGGTGCCATTAAAGCGCACCAGAAGAAAGGTGTGAGCCGCGGCCGGGCACGTGTGCGGACCGCACAGCGGGCATACGGCCACCGCAAGGGTGCCGGGAAACGGAAAGGTGCGCAGGGCGCACGGACCCCGAGCAAGCGCTCGTGGATCCAGAAGATCCGCGCCATCAGAAAAGTTTTGGTCACGCTCCGTGACGAAGGCACTATCGACCGGCACCTGTACCGGGTACTCTACCGCAAGGCAGCCGGTGGACAGTTCCGGAGTGTCGCACATATGAAAGCACAGATGGAGATCATTGCCGGGAGGCTGAAGTAACATGGCGACAGGACCACGGTATCTAGTCGCTTTCCGCAGGCGGAGAGAAGGCAGGACCGATTATTACCAGAGAACCAAGCTCGTTGTCGCCGATGCACCCCGTATGGTGGTGCGCAGGACCAACCGCCACATCATCGTCCAGCTGGTTACTGCCGAAATGGAGGGGGACAAGACGCTGGTGTCGGCCAACTCCGCTGAACTTGAGAAGTACGGGTACACCGGGGCTACGGCGAACACTCCCGCAGCATACCTGACCGGCCTGCTCTTTGCCGCAAAGGCCAAGAAGGCAGGACAGGACAGTGCAATCCTCGATATCGGCCTTAACCGGGCCACCCCGGGTGCGCGGGTTTTTGCTGCGCTCAAGGGTGCCGTTGACGGCGGTCTTGAGATCCCGTACGGTGAGAGTATCCTCCCCTCCGAGGACAGGCTCAAGGGAGAGCACATTGCCGCCTACAACGAGAAGGCAGGCGATATTGTCAAGAATGTCGAGCAGGTGGCAGCCGCCATAAAGAAGGAGCTGGTGTAAATGGCATACGAAAAAGCAGAGTGGCGCCCGGTCACCGGTCTTGGCAAGCAGGTTGCCTCGGGGGAGATCAAGAGCATTGATCAGGTTCTCGAGAGCGGCAGGCCGATCAAGGAACCCGAGATTGTGGACATGTTCCTCCCGGATCTCGAAGACGAGGTTCTTGACATCGCCATGATGCAGAGGATGACCGACTCGGGCCGCCGTGTCCAGTTCCGTGCCGTAGTAATTGTCGGCAACCGGAACGGGTACATTGGCTTTGGCCAAGGTAAGGACGTTCAGGTCGGTGACGCTATCAAGAAGGCGATCACCAAGGCCAAGATGAACCTTGTCAAGGTTCGCCGCGGATGCGGCAGCTGGGAATGCGGGTGCGCGGTTCTGCACTCTATACCGATGCAGGTGGAAGGGACGGCCGGCAGTGTCCGGGTCACCCTCAAGCCCGCCCCACAGGGTATCGGCCTTGTTACCGGTGATATCAGCAAGAAAGTGCTCGAACTTGCCGGGATCAAGGATGCGTGGACGTTCGCGCGCGGACAGACCCGTACCACGATCAATTTCGCAAAGGCAACGTTCAACGCATTAAAAGAGACCAACATGATCCGCACCGGGAGGTCGGAGTAAATGTACGCAGTCGTGCAGGTCCGCGGCGTGGTCAACACGCGCAAAGACATCAAGGACACCTTAAAGATGCTCCGTCTGCACCACATCAACCACTGTGTGCTGGTGGCAGACACCCCGGAAAACCTGGGTATGATCCGCAAGGTCAAGGACTATGTTGCCTATGGGGAAGTGGACGCAGCGACACTTGAGACCATCCTTAAGACACGTGGTCGCGTAATCGGTGATGACCCCTTAACGGACGAGTATATCAAGTCGAATTCATCGACCTATAGCAGCATCGTCGAGTTTGCACAGGCACTTGCCAAGGGGGAGTCCCGGCTCCGCGACATTCCCGGCCTCAAGCCGGTCCTTCGTCTCCACCCTCCGCGCAAAGGTTACAAGACCACCAAGCGTACATTTGTTCAGGGTGGAGCGCTTGGCTATTATGGTCCGGAGATCAATACTCTCCTCTACAAGATGAGGTGAAGAGATGCCAACCAACAAACGTTCAAAATACCGCGGATCGCGGACATGCGGCGGAGGTACCCATAAGAACCGCCGGGGTGCAGGTAACCGCGGCGGAAGGGGCAGGGCAGGTATCAATGCCCACCACTTCGTCAAGTGGTACGTAGAGATGGGAGGCCCGGTCTTTGGAAAGGACGGGTTCTTCCATAACCCCGCCACTTCCGTCTCCGCCATGGATGTCGGGATTATCGACCAGATTGTGCCTTCGCTTCTGGCTCAGGGAATTGCCAAGCAGGAAGGAGATGCGGTTGCCATCAACGCTGCTGACATCGGCATCGAAAAGGTGCTGGGCAGCGGCAGGGTGATCCGGAAACTCAACATCTCCGCAGCTGCGTTCTCTGCCCAGGCAAAGGCAAAGATCGAAAAGACCGGTGGAAAGGCACAGGTCATCTGATCATCCGTAATTTTTTGGTGAAATAATGGGAGATCTGCTGGATCGAATGGAACCCATTCTTGCTGCGATGCCCGCAGTCAAGAGCCCTGAGGGCCATGTCCATTTCAAGAACAAGCTGTTGTGGACTCTGGGAATCTTAATTCTGTATTTTGCGCTTACGAATATTCAGCTGTTCGGGCTTGCCCCCTCATCACAGGATCTGTTTACTGCCTGGCGGGCCCTGCTTGCCGGTGCCAACGGATCGATAGTTTATCTCGGTATCGGGCCGATCGTCACCGCATCCATCGTCCTCCAGCTCCTGAAAGGTGCAGATATCCTGCATATTGACACGAGCGAGGCCCGTGGTCAGGTCATGTACATGGGTCTCCAGAAGATCCTTATCCTTGTCATGATCGTGATCGAGGCCGCACCCAACCTCATCGGCGGGTTTATGCAGCCCGATCCCACTATCGCTGCGCAGTTCTTCGGGGGCAACCTCTTTGCGGTTTCGCTCCTCATCTTTATCCAGATCTGTATCGGTGGTGTCCTGATCTTCCTCATGGATGAAGTGGTCACCAAGTGGGGTATCGGCTCCGGTGTCGGGCTCTTCATCATTGCCGGGATCTCCCAAGCCCTTGTCAATGGTTTCATCAACTGGACCGCTGTCAGCGACCCCTACCCGGTCGGGTTCTTCCCGCGCCTTGTGGCGGTGGTGCTTGATGGTGCAAATTTCCTCCAGTATTTTGGGACAAATCTTCTGGCATTTGCAACCACCATCATCATCTTCCTCATCATCGTGTATGTGGAATCCACCCGCATTGAGATCCCCCTTGCCCATGCCCAGGTAAGAGGTGCGCGGGCCCGTTTCCCGGTCAAGCTGATCTATGCCAGTGTTCTGCCGATGATCCTTGTCAGGGTTCTCCAGGCAAACATCCAGATGATCGGTATGTTCCTGTCCAATATCGGCATCACTATCCTTGGTAAATTCAATGGCCAGACACCCCAGGGCGGACTGATGTACTTCCTTGCGCCGATTAACGGCCCCACTGACTGGATGTGGTGGACAACGGACCTTGGTCATGCGCCTTGGGAGGTTCTCCTCAGGATGGGTATCGATACGACCTTCATGGTGGTGGGCGGAGCAATCTTTGCACTCTTCTGGATCAAGACCGCGGGTCTTGATTCAAAGGATGTGGCCCGGCAGATCCAGCTCTCCGGCATGTCGATCCCCGGTTACCGGCGAAATCCCCAGGTGCTGGAAAAGTACCTGGACCGGTACATCCCCCGTGTTACAATCATCGGTGGGGTCTTTATTGGTATCCTCAGTGTAGTGGCAAATCTGTTTGGTGTGATCGGGGCGGTGAGCGGAACCGGCCTGCTCCTGACGGTGAGTATCACGTACCGGTTGTACGAGGAGATCGCCAGCCAGCAGATCATGGAGATGTATCCGTTCATGCGGACGTTCTTTGGTAAAGAATGATAAAAATGAAGGGAATTGGGAATGGCAGGGAAAAAGGTCATTATCACGGGTGTGCCCGGGGTCGGCAAGACCACGGTTATCAATGAGGCGTTAGCGAAACTCAAAAGCGAAGGGGTGGATTACCAGCCCATCAATTTTGGCTCATTCATGTTCGAGGTAGCCAAAAATGAAGGGCTTGTGGCAAACCGCGACCAGATGAGAACGCTTGACCGGGCCGATCAGAAACGGCTCCAGCAGCATGCGGCCCAGGCGATTGCCAAGATCCCCGGTAACGTCATGATCGATACGCACGCCTCGGTAAAGACCCCCAAGGGATATCTTGCCGGACTCCCCGAGTGGGTACTGCGCGAGCTCATGCCCGATGTCATTATCCTTGTCGAGACAGACAACGACCAGATCCTTATGCGGCGCCTGACAGATGATACACGTAACCGTGATAAGGAAGGTGCCCGGTCCATTTCTGAACACCAGGAATTTAACCGGTCGATTGCCGCGGCCTACGCTATGATGACCGGATGCACCATCAAGATCATCATTAATTCCGACCACCTGCTTGACTTCGCGGCAGCAGAGATGGCCGATGTCCTACGGTAATTACTCTCGTTAAGGTGGCCTCGCATGGACTTTGGGAAATTCTGGGAAAAATACGGATTGTACGTTGCGCTCCTCTTCATGTTTGTCATGATGTGGACCTACACGGTTCCCTGGCTGCGCACGGGAGTCGGGAAAGGGATTGACGGGGTCTTTGCCCCGGTTGTTACGGAGTTCAACATCCCGTTCTTTATCCTGATTGTGATCCTCTCTGCTTTGACCGGTCTGTACTCTTCCATTATCCAGAAGTACACGATCGATTACGAACGGATGACGGAAGTCCAGGACCGGATGAAGGAGTTCCAGAAGGAATACCGGGAAGCCATGCTCTCCCAGGATGAAAAGCGGATCAAGAAGCTGGATGTAAAAAAGGACCGCATGATGAAAGAGCAGCTCGAGCTCTCCCAGCAGCAGTTCAAGCCCATGGGCTATATCCTTGTTCTTACGGTCCCGATCTTCTTCTGGCTCCTGTACCGGCTCCAGGAGGCCACCACAACCATCACCCTTCCGTACTACGGGACCCTCAGCCTCACAGCGCCCCTTATCTGGGTCATCCCCGTCTGGATGGTCTGGTACATGATCTGTTCGATAACCATCAGCCAGGTGATAAGGAAGTCCCTTAACATCGGGGGGATCTGATTTTGCG
>Ga0326728_10026351_pt1 | contig 10303 bp, 4 predicted proteins | sample MB3enrmetagenome_FD_207602 | JGI IMG/M metagenome (GOLD analysis project Ga0326728, IMG submission 207602) | Lab enriched peat soil microbial communities from McLean, Ithaca, NY, United States - MB31MN | ecosystem: Environmental > Terrestrial > Soil > Wetlands > Peat | place: USA: New York... | reverse complement strand
AGGCACCACCGGCGATGAGCTCCGCCGCAGTCTCACGACTCAGCTTTATGACTGCTGCCTTAGTTTCGGCTATTTGCCGCGGCGTCATCGTCGCGTACCAATCGGGGAGGCGGGCAAGGCGCGCTCTGGTGGCGGCCTCCAATCGATCCTGCGTCGGGTTGAAACGTTCGAGGATCGCCACCGCGCTCACGCCGCGGAACTGCCTGGCCTGTACTCGCCCACCGCCGCCGAACACGGTCCGTCCGTCGGGACGCTCGCAGACTTCGGGCCCGACCCTCAACGTGACAGCGAGGTTCCCGAACATCGCGCCGGCCACGACCAGCGGCTGGATACGGATGTCGCTGTTCGTCGAGGCAACGACAGCGACATAGGTCAGTCCAGCGCGCTTAACCGCGCTGATCTGCTTCGACTTCCGTCCCTCAAAAGCACTTCGCAGCGCGGAGTATGACTCGAAAGATCCCCCGCCCGGCGGCAGACGGATCTGCGGCTCGTACACCTCGGCAACGAAGGAGCGCACCGGGTGTTCGACAAGGAAGTCTGGACGGCGGCCGCCGATTTCCGGCTCGTACTGCCATCCCAGCCGGCGCTGCCGCAGGTAGGCCGCGAAAAGGCGCTCACCGTCGGACTTCATTTCACAATGATCCCAGCTGACGACCGCCTACCGGCAACGTGTGTCCCGGCCAGTTGGAATGCGTCACGCCAAGAAAGGCGCGGAACCAGGAGATTGTCAGTTCAAGAAGCGGTGAGTCCGTTCCTTGTGAGCGCCGAGAAGAACGTCATCCAGACGTCCGATGGCGTCATTGCCTTCTACCGGAGTCAGCCCCGGCACGCGGGGCTGATGACGACCGCTTGGTCATCATCATAAGTCTCCCGCTGACCGCCGCCGTAGGTGGCTGGCTGCTCGCGGGGCGTAAACCGCCAATCATTGCCCGACAGCTGATCGAGGGAACCAACGCTCCTTCCTATGTTGCAACGGCCGTACAGTGAGCGTGATGACTGCGCGGTCGGTCGGTTCGAACATCGGCGATGAGCATCGCTGCGATGAGTGTGGTGCGGACGTTGATGTCCCACTGCCCGAAGTTTGATCGAAGATACACATGCGGGCAAGGTTCTGCTCTTCGTTGGGTCAGGGGCCAGCACCGAAGCCCACAACGTATTCGGGCACACCTTCTACGACGAGATCCGATCGCAGCTTGGCGAGGGGGGCGACGAGTTGGCCTTCCCGGACCTTCATGTCCGCATTCGTCACCCGCTTCTCACGCCCTGACCTCCTTACCGCCTTTCTCCATCGCCTGCGCTATATCGACAGTTCACCCTTTTTTTCGTCGCCGAGCGACCCGGTTCCACCGTGCCGTTGGCCAGATACCCTTCTTCGCAGAAATCGTCACTACGAACTGGGATGATTACTTCGAGACCCAGACTGGAGCGATCCCGCTCGTTCAAGGTTCCGATTTCGACTACTGGGATCTTCAGGAGCGCAAAGTCCTGAAGATCCATGGCTCCGTGCTGAATCCTGGGTCGGTGGTTGCCACCCGCGAGGAATACAGTCGGTCGCTCAATGCACTCCGGTCAGGTGCGCTTGGAACGGCGGCACGGCACCTAATGGCTACCCGCTCCGTCGTCTTCGTCGGTTACTCGCTGCGAGACGATGACGTGAGACAGATAATCGAAGCGCTGCGAGGTGACCTCAATACCGCAGCACGGCCGACGTACTTTGTCCATCCCAACCCGACTTTCGTGGCCCCGCTTCCGGGCGCTGAGGTCATTCACACGTCAGCGGCGTACTTCGTCGAGCTCCTCGACCAGGCGCTTGTCGAAGTCGGATGCCTGCTGCCGCTAACCATCTACGACCGGACTGCAGCCATTGATCAGAGATTGCGACTAGCCAGGTCACGAGTCGACGAGATTCTGCCGCCGTGGCGCTTTCCCTTGGCAATATTCAATCACGCTTACCAGGACGGACTTGCTCACGCGATCGAGCACACCAATGCAGCACGGCGAACCGGTGACGATCGCCGACATCACTATCTTCTCCAACGCGCCGCGGGCTACAACAAGGGCCGGGGACTGGCAACCAAGGCACGAGACTACTGGAACGCCGCATACATCCAAGGGTATGAAGTGGGCCTGCTTGCGCTCGGTGCTCCCGAACTGCCCTTGCGCGAGCTGCCCCTTTACTACTGCCCCGGTGTCGGGCCCGAGACCTCCTTCAATAGGCTGGAACAAGCCATTCGTGGAGGTCTCAGGTCCCACCAAGGGGCATACAGGTGGGCTGCCCGACAGGCGAGGGAGCTACCGGAGGGCACGTACATCAACCATCCACCCACCCTGCCCGATTACTAATCGGCGCGTGGTCAAGTCGACTAGCGACAGAAGACGCCAACGGGTCCCTGGGCGGAGGCCCTATGGGGCCGCCACCTCGTCAATCGGACGGAGTTCCTGAAGGTAGCGGCTGACAGCCTTGGTAACGAGCAGGTTCACGGACACGTCCCGATCAGCGGCTGCCTGGTGCAATTCGCGATGGACGCTCGAGGGCAGACGAACTGCCGTAGCAATCCGGTCTTCGCCTAATTGGCATTTGCGAGCCATACAGTCACCATACGCAACTGCCGCGGAAGAGTGGTGGATCGCGCGCGGTCTGACGAGCAGTGTTGATGAGTGCTGGCACCATCCACCAGGAATGAGCAGGCACCGTTTAGTGTGAAGAAGTGGTAGGAGGGCAAGTGGCGGGATCTGACGAACGAGAGGCAACGACGGAGAATGATCCCTCGTCTCTGGAGACGGCATCTGCGTCTCTGCTGCCCGCAGTTCATCTGCTTCTCGGCACGGATCGGACTGTCAAGGTCTACGACATACTGCTAGCAACGGTATTCGAGTGCCTTGAGGAGGAAGCAAAGCCGCTCGACCAGCTCATCCGCCTGGTACAACGGGCATGGCCCGGCGTTCAGGTCCGGCGCACCGTGATGGAAGCCGTGCTGGAGGCTGCCTCGTCCGCTGGCTATTTGCTCAAGGAAGCGGGCACTGGCCGATGGGCCCTGGGCGGCGCAGGACATACGCACCTCCGCGAGTCGAAGGACTGGGCCGTTGACGCCATGAGAAGGACCGTCGGCGACGTCGAGCGAGAAGCCCATTCGTTTCTGGGTGGTTGTTCCCGCAAGCGGGCGGAGCAACTCACCGAGGCCATGATCGACGTGCTGATTAAGGGCGTTGCCCATGTCTTCACCTCCGGGGGCGGGCGGATCACGTCCCAGGGTGGGCGCCAGCTGTTCCCAGAGCAGCTGGATCTGAGGTACATGGACGATCTGATAGCGACGCGCAGCTCCGATCCACAAACAACTGAACTCCTGTCAGCTCTCCTGAGGAGTGCCCTCGACGCGACTCAGCCATTCGCAACCGAGATCCTCCACTTGATCACGACCGGCTACATCTTGTTCGCGTACATGGGCAGGCGTGACAACCTTGAAGCGCGGGCCGAAATGCGACTGTCCGATGGCGAGGTCGCCATCCTGGACACACCCGTCCTGGTGCAACTGCTCGGTCCCTCTCGACGGAGCAAGGAAGTTTTCGATGTGATCAGCAGCGCCCTGAATGTCGGCGTCAAGGTTGTGGTGTACGGGTGGACCATTGAAGAGATGCACCGGATGCTTGAGGTCAGGCGTCCAGAAGCTGCCGCGATTGAATCGGAGCCAGCCGCGATCCCCGGTGTTCTGGCGGTGACGATCGACGACACTGTGATCGGTACCTGGCTAGCGGTCCAGACTGACATGTCCAACACTGTTACTTGGTCAGAGTTCGAAAAGCGTGCCGTCGCAGTGAGCGGTGATCTAAGGGCAATGGGTGTTGAACTCAGTCCACCAGACACGAATCCCAGGACAGCGGACGACCGTTTTACCGAAATGAGAGACGCCCTCGTCGAAGAAGTCCATGATCGCCGCTCGAATCGCGGAAGATGGAACTTTGACCACGATGCTCGCTTGTTGCTGGAGCTCGAGAAGGCCAGGTCAACACAGAGAGGAGATGGATCGCAGCTGTGGTCTGGTGCAGTCATTGTGACCTCAGACACGGCCATGAACAGGGCGTATCGGACGCTGGCCCGGTCCGAGCTAATGCCTGCTGCTCTGAGTCTTGGACAGTGGGCTGGCCTGGTTGCGGAATGCGCCGAGCCAGCCTCGGCAGAGCGACTTGCCGAGGTGATGGCCGACGAGACAGCCTCCAGAACGTTGTTGGCTCGAGCCGGTGGACTTCCGGTCAAAGATGCACTTGAGCTGTCACGAAACCTCACTGTGCGACCGACCAGCGCCGCGGACCTGGGCCAGTTGCGCATGAGCATCGAGGAGGCGCTAGCGCAGTATCCAGACGAGCTGCGTTCTGATGACACAGCTACGAGGACGCTGGGCCAAGCAACCATCAGGCGATATCAGGATCGCATTCGCCGAACTGCTGCTGTTCAACGGGAGCGTCTCGAAGCAGAAAGCCGCGATCTGGACCAACGCGAGCGATCCGTTGAGCACCGCGAGACTGAGGTCAATAGGCGCGAGGCCAACGTTGACGATCGTGATGCTGTGAGCAAATCCGATCGGCTACTAAGGCAGCGCGGCCGTTTAGTCGCTGTGATCTTTGGTCTCATGATCGCCGCGACATTGTCATGTCTTGGTTTGGCCGGCACTCTCGCTGGTTGGCACCTTAAGGTCGGTGTTCTCGGCTTCTTCGCGTTCGTAGGACTCGCCATCGACTATGGCTCCCGCGCCGATCGCCCCTGGTGGGAGCCGGTAGGAGGTGTCTTGTTTGCTGTTGCTCTCATGCTCATTCCACTTTTTTTGCGATGAGGCGAATCGACGTCCTCGCCGTCAGTCAGTCCGTCGGATAAGGCGCTCCTGAGGGGCAGACCTGGGTTCCTCAGGGATCGAACGGCATGGCGCGAGACCTCTCAGACCCTCCGCGGCGCCGGTGGCAGCCGGCTCCAGCCGCCCGACCTTGCCGCTCTACCTCGGGTTCTCGATCGCACCAATGTAGGCAGGTCCGAGTGAGAGGGCGAAGACGTGTCTTGGGCACAATGAACGAGTTCGCTTACCTCGCCGTCAACTACCGGTGGATGCACGACTACGTTGACCTTCTCGACCCGGTGCTGGGGCTCGCCCAGGGACCGTGCAGCCCTCTCTTCTCCCGGGAGGGCACCCCAGGCGATGAGCTGAGGGCTCAGCTTCCCTACCTGGGTGATAATTCCACACACACGACGCTGACAACTCAGTCTCGGAACTAGGTTGAGGTGTAATGCTCCCATACCGCTCGGATGGTCCCTCTAAAGTGTGCGGGCCGAGGGGAGACGTGAGCTGTGGCCACGCTTGAGGAACTGACACCCGGCGCAGTCGTTCGCGGCGTGATCCCAGGCGAAGCCGTCACGGTGATCGCCTCTCGGTGGGCCGGCTCACGGAGCGCGGTCCTCACCTTCCGCACCGATGCGGGAAGGGTCGATGAGCAGGTTGTTTACAGAACCCAGGAGTCCGAGCTGACCTTGGACGACAGAGGTGCTGCCTGGTCGTTCGATGGTGACGGAGCGTTGTTCCGGCTTGTCGCAGAGGCCCGCAGGATCCGCCTGGCCTACCTGTTCGACCCCCGCCTCGCGGTTCATCTCAGCCTCATCGAGCCATTGCCCCATCAGATCGTCGCCGTCTACGGCGAGATGCTTCCTCGGCAACCGTTGCGCTTCTTGCTGGCCGACGACCCCGGCGCCGGCAAGACCATCATGGCCGGGCTCTACATCAAAGAGCTGATGCTTCGTGGCGACATTCGGCGAGCTCTCGTGGTGGCTCCTGGTGGGCTCGTTGGGCAGTGGCAGGACGAGCTGCACGACAAGTTCGGACTGGACTTCTCAATCCTCACTCGTGAACTGATTGAGGCCTCGCGCACCGGCGATCCGTTCGGTGAACGCAACTTGATGATCGCCCGACTGGATCACCTGTCTCGCAACCCAGACTTGGTCGATCGTCTTGGTTCCACAGAGTGGGATCTCGTCGTTGTCGACGAGGCGCACCGGATGGCGGCACACTACTTCGGCAACGAGGTCAAGGAAACGAAGCGCTACCAGCTCGGCAAGGTGTTGGGCACTACGGCGCGGCACCTCCTGCTAATGACGGCGACGCCGCACGCTGGCAAGGAGGAGGACTTCCAGCTCTTCATGGCGCTGCTCGACGCGGATCGCTTCGAGGGCAAGGTCCGCGACGGCGTTCACACAGCCGATGTCTCGGACCTTATGCGGCGAATGGTGAAGGAGAACATCCTTCGTTTCGACGGCCGACCACTGTTCCCCGAGCGCCGTGCCTACACGGTGCCCTACGAGCTGTCCGACTTGGAGATGGCGCTTTACGGCGAGGTGACCGAGTATGTCGCCGAGGAGATGGGGCGAGCCGACCAGCTGGCCGCTGAAGGCGAGGGACGGCGCGGCAATCGCGTCGGCTTCGCGGTTACCGTGCTCCAACGCCGCCTCGCGTCGAGTCCAGAAGCCATCTTTCAATCGCTCACGCGACGGCGGAAGCGACTAGAGGATAAAGCAAGCGAGGTCAAGGCACAGCAGCGAGCCAGCTCCATTCTCAGAGAGACCGAGCCGCTTCTCGTACAGCTCAACGACCCCGATGAGGACTTGGACGACGACTTTGAAGACCTTGACGGTGCCGAGGTGGAGAAGCTAGAGGACCAGCTCGTCGACCAGGCAACGAGCGCTCGCACCCTCGCAGAGCTACAGCACGAAATCGCGACCCTGATCCGTCTCGAGGCTCTTGCCGACACTGTCCGCAAGTCCCAGGTCGACAAGAAGTGGACCGAACTCCTCGGACTGCTCGCAGACGAGCCCGAGATGCTCGAAGCCGGTGGCACAAGGCGGAAGTTGATCGTCTTCACCGAGCACCGTGACACCCTCAACTACCTGGTCGACAGGTTGCGCACCTACCTGGGCAAGGAGGAGGCCATCGTGGCGATCCACGGTGGTGTCGCGCGAGAAGAGCGCAGGGTCATACAGGAGCGCTTCACCCAGGACAAGGACTGCCTGATCCTCGTTGCGACCGACGCAGCGGGAGAGGGCATCAATCTCCAGCGAGCGCACCTCCTCGTCAACTACGACCTGCCCTGGAATCCCAACCGGATCGAACAGCGGTTCGGGCGAATCCACCGCATTGGCCAGACCGAGGTGTGCCACATGTGGAACCTCGTCGCCGACGAGACCCGAGAAGGTCAGGTCTACCGACGGCTTCTCGACAAACTGTCCGAGATGCGTGACACACTCGGCAAGGACCAGGTGTTTGACGTGCTTGGTGACGTGCTTCCCGGCCGGGAGCTGCGGGACCTGCTTCTTAGGGCGATCCGCTATGGCAACCAGCCCGAGGTGAAGGCGCAGCTCAACCGGATCATCGATGCCAAGGTCGGAATCGGATTGGCGGAAATGGTGCGTGAGCACGCCCTCAGCTCGGAGGTTCTCTCTACAGCAGACCTAGAGAGAATCCGAGCGGACATGCTCGAAGCCGAGGCCCGCAAGCTCCAGCCCGGATACGTCCACGCCTGGTTCTCGGAGGCGTTCGCCCGACTCGGCGGGCGGATGAGCGATCGAGAGACGGACAGGTTCGAAGTCAGCTTCGTCCCGGCGGAGGTACGCAATCGGGATCGAGTGATCGGTGCGGGCGTACCGGTTCTGCCGAAGTACCAGCGCGTGACGTTCGAGAAGGATCTCGTCCACGTCGAAGGTAAGCCGCTCGCTGAGCTGGTCGCTCCAGGCCACCCTCTCCTCGAAGCTGTGCTCGACATCACGCTGGAACGTCATCGCACCTTGCTCCGTCAGGGAACGGTACTGATTGACCCAGCCAACCGCGGCACCGAGCCCAGAGTGCTCGTCTTCCTAGAACACGCGGTGACTGACGCCCGAGACGACGGACACGGCAACCGACGCACAGTTTCACGGCGCTTCGAGTTTGTTGAGGTTCCCGAGACGGGGGAGCTTCGAGCGGCCAGCTACGCGCCCTACCTCGACCTGCGGCCTGCCACTGATGCAGAACTGCCAGCGGTTGCTCTTCAAATCAACAAGATGGCCTGGCTTCGCGACGACGTGGAGGCCAGAGCGCTCGATTACGGCATCGATGTCTTGTCCGCCGAACACCTTGCGGAAGTCCGTTCTCGGACGTTGGAGCGCGTCGCCAAGGTGAAGGCCGCCGTGCAAGAGCGTCTCACTCGGGAGGTCACTTACTGGGACCATCGTGCGAGCGAGCTCCAGTTACAAGCGGATGCCGGAAAGTCGCCACGGATGAATCCCGACCGCGCCGCCGGACGTGCCGATGAGTTGCAACGCCGCAAGGAGGCCCGTCTCGCCGAGCTGGATCGTGAGGCGCAGCTCGCTTCGCAACTACCGGTCGTTGTTGGTGGCGCACTCGTTCTGCCAGTGAGTCTGATACGACAGGTAACCGGGCAAACTTCCCAACTCCCTCCTGCCCAAGCGATCGATACGACCATCGTCGAACGGAGAGCGGTTGACGCGGTCTTGGCGATCGAGGCGCGACTAGGCCACGAAACAGAAGAGATGCCTCACAGCCACCCGGGATATGACATCCGCTCGACTTTACCCACCGGCGAGTCGTTTTTCGTCGAGGTCAAGGGACGCATCAAAGGAGCCGATGCCTTCGTGGTGACTCAGAACGAACTTCGGTTCGCGGCGAACGTCCCGAAGGTGTACGTCCTAGCGCTTGTGGAGGTTTCGACGGACGGAGCCGAACACGACCGAGTTCGTTATTTGGTGCGACCGTACGGGCCAGACGTTCGACTTCCGTTCGACACTACAGGCACGACCCTCTCCTGGCACGCTTACTGGCAGCGTGCCTCCTCACCACTGGACGCGTGATGCCTACGAAGTTGATCGAAGTTGCGCTACCTCTCGACGTCATCAACCGCGAGGCTGCCCGAGAGAAGAGCATCCGCCACGGTCACCCCAGTACGCTGCATCTTTGGTGGGCACGCCGTCCTCTTGCTGCATGCCGGGCGGTGCTGTTCGCCCAGCTCGTTGACGATCCGTCCGCTCATCCGGAATTGTTCCCGACCGAGGTAGCCGAAGAGCGGGAAAGGCAGCGGCTATTCAAGATCATCGAACGGCTCGTGCAGTGGGATGCCTCCAACGACGTCGAGACTTTGGCTAAGGCTCGCGCAGAGATTCAGCGTTCGTATCCCGACGGCTTACCGACTATCGCGGACCCGTTCTGTGGTGGCGGTTCCATTCCGCTTGAAGCACAGCGGCTCGGTCTCGAAGTGCACGCGAGCGACCTCAACCCTGTCGCTGTCCTCATCACCAAAGCCCTAATTGAGCTACCCGCGAAGTTCGCTGGTCGCGCGCCCGTCCACCCCGTTGCCGGCTCCGAGCTCGAAGGCACCCGCTTTTGGAAGGACTCGCAAGGGCTCGCCGACGATGTGCGCTACTACGGCAAGTGGATACGTAGCGAGGCCGAGCGACGCATTGGTCACCTGTATCCAAAGGCGACGCTTCCAGACGGGTCTAAGGCAACCGTCATTGCATGGCTCTGGGCGCGAACCGTGACCTGCCCGAACCCGGCATGTCGCTCGACCATGCCGCTGGTGCGCAGCTTCCGCTTAGCAAAGAAGAAGGGCAAGGAAGCCTGGATTCGCCCGGTTATCGAGTACGACGCTAGGCGAGTGCGCTTCGAGATTGGTGCAGGGGAGGGTGGTCCTCCCATGGAGGGAACGGTCGTCAGGACCGGCGCGACGTGCCTCGTATGTGAGTCCCCGGCGCCGCTTGATTACGTCCGGTCGGAAGCCCAGGCTGGTCGAATGGGCGTGCAACTTATGGCCATCGTCGTGGAAGGGCCACTCGGACGCACCTACGTCGCCCCGAGCGTTGACCAGGAGTCTCTAGCTCGGATCGATCGCCCCATTGATTATCCAGACTCAGAATTACCAGAACGAGCACTAGGCTTTCGTGTCCAGGGGTACGGCATGACGCACCATGCTGACCTATTCACCAATCGGCAACTTGTTGCGCTTTGTACTATCAGCGACCTTGTCGGCGAGGCGCGCAATCTTGTTCTTGAGGATGCTCACGGCGACGCGAGCTATGCAGACGCCGTCGCGACCTACCTGGCTTTCGTTATGGACAAGATCACCGACACGAATTCCGCTCTATGTTCTTGGCAGATCGATCCACCCCGTCTTAGAGCTACGTTCGGACGGCAAGCTTTGCCCATGGTATGGGATTTTGCGGAGGCAAATCCGTTCGGTGGCGCGGCGGGAGACTACGGAGTAAGTATTGAGTCCGAACGGG
>Ga0326728_10026347_pt1 | contig 10304 bp, 7 predicted proteins | sample MB3enrmetagenome_FD_207602 | JGI IMG/M metagenome (GOLD analysis project Ga0326728, IMG submission 207602) | Lab enriched peat soil microbial communities from McLean, Ithaca, NY, United States - MB31MN | ecosystem: Environmental > Terrestrial > Soil > Wetlands > Peat | place: USA: New York... | reverse complement strand
AATTCAGACTTAGAATCCGCTTGCTGCTCGTGTTATGGGGGATCTTTTTTCTAGCCGTTTTACTGCCTTCGCTCTATTACAACAGCTATCTGAAAAAGGAAATCCTGTCGGAAACCAAGGCCAGGGCCACAAGGGAACTTGCCCTGATAAAGGACCTGATGGCGCAGCAGGATCTCCAGGGACCGGAGGAACTCTACGCCTGGCTCAGCAGGGTCTCAGGCCTTTTGCATTTGCGCGCGACCTATGTGGCCGAAGGAGGCCGGGTTATCGCGGATACCGACGTGCCTTTCGACCAGACGTCGGGTCTTGACAACCATGCGAGGCGCCCGGAAATCGTCGAAGCCTACCAGCAGCCCACGGGAACCAGCCTCCGGTACAGCGGCACACTGCGGACCGACCTGTTCTATGTCGCGCAAAGAGTCGAGGGCCGGGGGAAAATTCCGGGCGGTGTCCTGCGCGTCGCCATTCCTCTTTCCTCAATATTTTACGGGCTGGAAAACTCCGCTGCCATTCAACATCTGATAATACTTACCGGCTTTTTCACCTTTGCGCTCATCAGTCTTGGCCTGATGGTGGGCTTCAGCCGTTCGGTCAGCCTCCTTTCGAGCGCAGCCGACTCGATCGGACAGGGGAACGTGAAGCACCTGCCCCAGTTCCATCCAGGCAATTACTTCTACCCGCTCGCCAAATCGATCCGGGAAAACGCAGAGCGTGTCGAGTCCTACATCCAGACGATCACCAAGCAAAAACTTCAACTGGAGAGCATTCTGGAGGGTATCGAAGAAGGGATACTGTTGCTCAATTCCGCCGGGAGGATCGATTCGACGAACCGCGCGGCCAGGAAAATGCTTTCGTTGATCCCTGAACTCAAAGGGCGCAGGCCCCTCGAGGTGGTGCGAAGCCCTGAGCTCCAGACGGCCTGCGAGCGGGTGCTGGGAAACGAAATCCATTCCTACCACAGCGAACTGGCTATCAGTGAGGACCGCATTTACCATGTCAACATTGTCCGCATAGAGCAAACGAAAGACGAATATGGCGCGATCATAGCCCTGCACGATATCTCGGAGCTGAAACGGCTCGAAAAGGTGCGCCGCGATTTCGTCGCCAACGCCTCCCACGAGCTGCGCACGCCTCTTACTTCCATCAAAGGCTACACGGAGGTCCTCATGTCGGAGGACGATCCGGAGGTGCGCAGTTCATGCCTCGAGGTTATATTCAAAAACACCAACAGCATGATCAAAATGGTGAACGACCTGCTCCAGCTCGCCAAGGTGGAAGACTATAACAATACGAACATGGATATCAAGCCGATCAAGGCCAGGGAGGCCATGATCGATGCATGGAAGGCGTGTTTGCCCGCGGCGGAGCCGAAGCGGGTAAGCCTCGAGGACGCCCTTCCATCGGATGGGCCGATGGTGCAGGCCGATTTCGATCAGCTCGTTCAGGTCTTTCGCAACCTTTTGGAAAACGCCGTGAAGTACAGCCCGCCCGGTGGGAAAGTCGAGGTCTTCTCGAGCCTCGAAAGCGGCAAAATAACCATAGGTGTGAGCGACAGCGGGCCCGGCATTCCCAAACAGGACCGGCAGAGGATATTCGAACGATTCTTCCGCGTCGAGCGGCATCGGTGCAAAGAAACGGGGAGCACCGGATTGGGGCTTGCAATTTGCCGGCATATAGTCAGGAATCACGGAGGGACGATCTGGGTTGAAAGCCCGCGAAAGGGCATGTCTGCCGGATCGACCTTCTTTTTCACGTTGCCCCCGGCGGCGCGGTGAGGGACCCATCATCCGCGATTCTGTCTTCTTTTGAGCCGTGCCGGACTTCGAGAAAGATTGCGATGAACCAGGAAGTCAAAATATCTGTACAGGGAGTGAATTTCTTCTACGGGGATTTCCTTGCGTTGAAGGATATCACCCTCGAGATTTATAAAAATCGAGTGACAGCCCTCATCGGTCCGTCGGGCTGTGGGAAGAGCACGTTTCTCAGGTGTCTCAACCGCATGAACGATCTCATTCAAAAAGGAAGGCTCGAAGGGCAAATCTGCCTGGACAACCAGGATATATACGCTCCCGACGTCGACGTAGTTCTATTGAGGCGCAAAGTCGGGATGGTTTTCCAGAAGCCGAACCCCTTTCCGAAAACGATTTTTGAAAACGTTGCCTACGGGTTGCGGGTAAACGGCGTCAGAGACAGAGATTTTATCGGGGAGCGCGTGGAGGAAAGCCTTAGGCAGGCGGCCCTGTGGAACGAAGTGAGGGACAGGCTCTTCGGCTCGGCGCTGGATCTCTCCGGGGGACAGCAGCAGAGGCTTTGCATCGCGAGGGCGCTGGCCGTGGAGCCGGCCGTGCTGCTGATGGACGAACCGGCCTCGGCGCTCGACCCCATTGCGGCCCAAAAAATAGAGGAACTCATCGGGGAGCTGAAGCAGGAATACACGATCGTAATCGTAACCCACAATATGCAGCAGGCCGCGAGGGTTTCGGACTACACGGCCTTTTTCTACATGGGTTCTCTCGTAGAGATGAATGCCACCGAGATCATTTTTACACGGCCCGCGAAAAAGCAGACTGAAGACTATATTACGGGCAGGTTCGGGTAGAGATTTGCGTTGGATTCCGAGCGACTGCGCCGGGATGCGGGGGGAAGCATCGGTGTGCGCTTTTTTCTTCTCTTTGTGGTCTTACCCGATATTGTTCCGCTCGCCCTACGACCGTCTGAGTGTCGCCCGGTAGAGAATCGCCGCGAGGTTTGTGCCCAGCACCAGGCAGATCAATACCAGGGCCGTTCCGTACTGTATGGGGCGGGTCAGGTCGATTTGTGTTCCTGCCGTGGCGAGCACATAGATATGATAGGGCAGCGCCATCACCTGATCGAAGGGCGAGGTGGGAAGGTGGGGGGTAAAATAGACGGCCGCCGTGAACATGATGGCCGCGGTTTCTCCCGCCGCCCGGCTGACCCCGAGGATTGCGCCGGTAAGAATGCCCGGAAGCGCGGCCGGCAGGATGACCCTGGAAACGGTCTGCCACCTGCTGGCCCCAAGGGCCATCGACGCTTCCCGGTAGCTCGCCGGGACTGACGACAGGGCCTCTTCGGCGGTCCCGATGACAATCGGGAGAACGAGCGCGCCGAGAGTCAGCACGCCCGAAAGAACGCTTACTCCAAGTTTCATCCAGGTTACGAAAAAAGCCAGCCCGAAGAGCCCGAAGACGATGGAAGGTATCCCGGCCAGGTTGTTTATGCCGAACTTGATCAGCCGAACCGTCGTCCCGGGCTTTGCATATTCGTGAAGGAAGACGGCCGAGGCGGTGCCGAGGGGAAGAGCGACCGCCATTGCGCCCAGGCTCAGTATCAGGGTGCCGACTATGCAGGGAAGGATGCCTCCCTTGGTCATGGAGTCATAAGGGGGCTCGGTTAGAAAGCTCCAACCGATGGCCCGCCACCCGTTAACAACCAGAAAGCCGATGATTACGGCGAGGGCGAAGCCGTTGATCAGCGTAGCCAGGCGAAGCATCGTGAATGCGATCCGCTGGCGCCAGGTGCGCCAGGGTGCCCGGCGGCCATCGGGCCTGATGCCTGATTCGCCGGCAACGATCGTTGTATCTTTTTTCGAAATCATTTCTTCCAAATCAAAAGCCTTCCTTACAAGCCGCCCTCCCGAGCGGGGGGTTAGAGAGTTGCGGCCCCAACCTGCTTATGTTTGCCTGACATGTAAGCTGCAATCAGGTTAAACCCCATCGTGAACAGAAACAAAATCACCCCGAGGGCGAAAAGTGCGTGGTAATGATCGCCCCTGAAGGGGGCCTCGGCCATCTCGGCCGCAATGCTTGCCGGGATCGGGCGCACGGGATCGAAAAGGGATGTCGGGATCATTGCGGCGCCCCCGGCAACCATGAGCACGACCATGGTCTCCCCGATCGACCTGGAGACACCAAGAATGACGGCAGTGCTGATTCCGGACAGGGAGGCCGGAAGGATCACCCTGAAGATCGTTTCCAGATGCGTTGCTCCCAGCGCCAGGGAGCCCTCCTTGAGGTCTTTGGGGACACTTTGAATCGCGTCCTCGGAGATCGTGCAGACGGTCGGCACCGACATTAAGGCCAGCATCAGGGAGGCGTTCATAAGATTGAGCCCGGTTGGCAAATCGAAAACATTCTGCAGAAAAGGCGCTACGACGACCATTCCGAAAAAACCGATCACAACCGAGGGCAGGGCGGCAAGGAGTTCCACGACCGGCTTTATGATGTTGCGAACTCTTGGAGAAGCTATTTCGGCCATGTAAATGGCGGTCATGACGCCGAGGGGCGCGGAAAAGAACGTCGAAACAAGCGTTACCGCCACGGAAGCCATCAGAAGAGGAAAGATCCCGAAAGACGGGGGGTCGGACGTAGGATACCACTCACGTCCGGAAAGAAAGGCCCAAACGGACACTTTCCTGAATATCGGGATCCCTTCCACAAAGAGGAAAACCAAAATTGCGGCAAGAATCAGAAGGGAGATCAGGGCCGTGACGAAAAGGACAAAGCGGATGGCCCGATCTTTTTTCCCACTGCGGAGCAAACCGGCATGGCCGGTTGCGGGGATGAGAGAGGGCCCCTCTCTCACCCCGGCAGACAGGTCCGGCCGGCTAGTAAAGCGGAACAAATCCTGCCTCCTTTACGAGTTTCTGGCCCTTTTGCGGAAGCAGTACGTAGTTAATGAAATTCAGAGTGTCGCCTGCGGGCCAGCCCCTGGTGAACATGTAAAGCGGCCGTGAGATCGGGTATAGACCGCTCAGGGTGGTATCCTCGTTTCCCGGGATCGAGTTAACCGTGACCGGCTTAACCGTCTGGTTCACATACCCCAAGCCGATATAGCCGATGGCGAACTTGTTGGATGAAACAGCCTGCACTATTGCTCCGTTGGAGGCCTGAAGCAAGGCGGCGGGCGATACCCTTTCCTTTTTCATCACCTTTTCTTCCCAGACTTCATAGGTCCCCGAGGATGTATCCCGTGAAATCACCACTATCTTCAGGTCCGGGCCGCCCAACTCTTTCCAGTTGGTGACATCGCCCTTGTAGATCGCCTTTAGCTGCTCCAGGGTAAGGTTGGAAACCGGGTTGCCGGGGTGAACGACAGGCACGATACAATCGTAGGCGATCGCGAAGGGGACCGGATAACCGCCTTTTTCGACCGCCAGTTTCACTTCTTCTTCCTTGATGAACCGGGAACTGTCGCCTATATCGACCGTCCCGTCGACGATGCCCTTGATCCCGTTCCCGGACCCGCCGCCCGAAACGGAAATGGTAACCTCGGGGTGCTCTTTCATGTAGGCTTCGGAGACTTTCTGCGCGATCGGAAGAACGGTTGTCGAACCGTCGATCCGGATATTGCCGGCATGGGCCGGATTCAGAGCGGAAAAAAGGATAATCAAAGTGCACGCAACAACCCCGGTCAGCTTCATTTTTTCTCCTTGGCAAATAAGGTTGACGTCCTACAGGTCCGGGTAAACGTTCCGAAGCTTTTCTATAACCAGGTATTGTTACGATCATGTTACAGCCAGGTGAATTCCCTGTTAAACCGAAGAGGGGAGCGATGCAGGGCAGTGGCGGGAGGGTTCGAAAGCGGGGTCTTGCTCAGCGGGCGCCGGCGTCGAGTACGCCCTTTTCGAGGTGGCACATTCGCGTGGCGGACTCGGCCGCCTTGGGGTCGTGGGTTACCATAATGATGGTTTTTCCGAACTCCGAGTTAAGCTGCCCGAGCATTTCGAGGATTTGCCTTGCGGCGCTTTTGTCCAGGTCCCCGGTCGGCTCGTCGGCAACGATGAGGGAAGGGTCGGTTACTATGGCGCGGGCGATTGCGACTCTTTGCTGTTCGCCTCCGGACAGTTCTCCGGGGTAGTGGCGAAGCCGGTCGGCGAGGCCCACGAGTTCGAGGGCGGTAACCGCGTGTTCCCTGCGCTCTTTTCTGGAAAGAGGTCGAAGCTGTAGCGGCAGCTCTACGTTTTCCAGGGCGCTCAAAACAGGCAGAAGATTGTAGAACTGGAATATAAAGCCGACGTGGAGGGCCCTCCAGCGTGCGAGGTCCGTTTCCCGCAGATCGGAGATCGGAACGCCGGCGACAACCAGTTTGCCCGAATCAGGACGGTCCAGACCGGCAATGAGGTTTAAAAGGGTCGTCTTGCCCGAACCGGACGGTCCCATCAGGGCAAGAAATTCCCCCCGGCCGACTTTGAGGTCGATGCCGTATAGGACCGGCACCTTCCGGCCCCCCCGTGAATAGCTTTTGTGGATTCTTTCCGCGATTACCGTGAACTTATCCGAGCCGTTCTCCATATTTGACAGCGCCTGGCAAAGTTATTCGGAAATCTCCACCCGGTCGCCGGGTTTGAGGGCTGCGGGCGGTTTGATAATAATTCTATCACCGTATTTTACCGGCGGCCCGGTCATGAGATAGTCCCCCATAAACTTGGGATCGCTCACGGGGACCCATTCAGCCCGTCCCTTATCCGCACGCAAAAGGCCCTCTTCGCCTCCCCTTGAGACGAGAGCGTCACGGTGTATGCCCATCAGGGGTTTGTCCTCGCCATCGGCAAGGGGGCGGGACAGAAAAGCGGCCCTTGCGCTCATCTCGGGAAGAACACGCGGGTCCAGTTTCTCGAAACGCACCTTCACCATTACGGTCCCCCGCATTCGGTCGGCCGTCGGCACAATCATGTGCACCCGGCCGGGAAAACGGGTGTCAGGAACGGCGTCCAACTGGATTTCACAGGGCTGGTCGATTCGGACCTTGCTCAGAAACGATTCCGCAACGTCAGCCTGCACCATGAGAGATGAGAGGTCGGCCATCGAAACGACGGCCGCTTTTGCGTTTGTCGCCGAGCCGAAAGGGGCGACGACTTCGCCTACGTCGGCATCCTTTGTCAGAACCACTCCGTCGAAGGGGGCGCGGATGACCGTATATTCTATAAGGACGCTCTGCCTCTGGATCGAGGCTTCCACGGCCTTGATGTTCGCCTTGGCCGAGTCGACCGCCACTTTTGCCTTTAGATACCTGTCCTGCGCGTTTTCCAGGTCGACCTGTGAGGCGGCCTTTTTGCCCCAGAGATCCTTGAGCCGCTTAAAATTTATTTCAGCGGTGGAGAGTTCGGTCTCCGAGCGCGCCAGATCGAACCGGGCGACCACCAGTTGCGCTTCGAGCTGCGCCTTTTCCGCCTTGAGATCGTCGCTGTCGAGCCTTGCGATCACGTCCCCTTCCTTGAGGCGGCTTCCTTCCTGGACCCCCAGATAGACGATCCTGCCGGTCCCCTTGGAAGCGACCGAGGCCTTCCGCTGGGCTACCACATAGCCGCTCGCGTTGAACAGGGTGATTACTTGTGATGGATAAACCCAGTCCGCCGCGGCCGTCCGGACGTTTGAGGCCGAACCGGGAAGGCCCGAGTTCAGCAGATACAGCGCAAGGGCTACCGCGACGGCGGCCGGGACGGCAATCCAGACGAGCTTTCGCTTTCCTCGAGAGACCGAAAATTGCGCGGAGTCAGCTATTTTAAGAGCGGAAATCTTCTGGGCATCCATTTTTCACCATCACAAGCAAAGGGAAAGCCATCCACTCAACAAAAGACTTTAGACAAAACTTAACTATTTTAACACAATACACTCGAAGAGAGACACAATTGATGCGCATTATCGACCGGCAGCGGTTTTAAATCAACCATGTTGACATGGGGTTTCAAATCCATTAAGTCATTCGACCAATTGCATTCGAAATCAGACAAAGATCCGGGCAAGGAGCACAGGATATGAACAGGTTGCCGGCCCGGACATGACAACATTTCTAAATTCAATCTTTCTAGACATTTCCAGGAGAACCGATGTCTTTTGAAAACTCCCTTTCCCGCCGCAGTTTTATAGCCTTGGCCGGAGCCGCAGGCGCCGGAGTTCTGGCGGCGTGCTCGCAGTCCGGCCAGTCCCAGGGGGACGCCGCAACGGCGATCGAAATTCTGGACCGGCAGCATGGCGTGCTCCGCCGCTCACTCGCCATACTGGAGGAGATCCGAGGCGGAATGGATGCCCGAATGGACCTTCCTCCGGAAATAATCGCCGGGACCGTGGAAATAGTGCGCCTGTTCATAGTGGGTCATCATCAGCAAATGGAAGAAAGTCGAATCTATTCGGTTTTTGATGCGGCCAATAAGATGAGCGGTCTCACCGGAGTGCTGCGGGAGCAGCATGCGGCCGCGTCCCGGTTGACCGAGATTCTCAAGGGGCTTTGTCCGGGTTTTTCGGCAAGGGACCTCGAGAAGCGCCGCACGATGGGAAGCACTCTTCACCAGTTCTGCCGGATGTACCGCGCTCACGCCGACCGGGAAGACACGGTGCTTTTTCCTCTGCTGCGCCGCTCGATGCTTCCGAAAGCTTATGCAGAACTGAGCGCGGCGTTTGAGAAAGCCGAAACCGAATTCCTGGGTCCAAAAGGGTTCGACGAAGCAATCCGAAAACTCGCCGGGTACGAAAACGTCCTTGGCATTGGGGACCTCTCATCCTTTACGCCGCACTCGGAAGAGTTGAGCTGATACCGTCGTTGCGTCTTCGCGCGCGCAAGGCCCCTGATCCATGAGTCCCGCCGCCGCATCACTTCGCAACGTATCTTGAAATCCGGGAAGTATTGCAGATAACGGTCACACTGCTGGCGAACATGGCGAAGGCGGCGATCAGCGGGTTTAGAATGCCCGCGGCCGCAATTGGAATTCCGACGGCGTTGTAGAGAAAGGAAAAAAAGAGGTTTTGCCTGACGATCTTGAGAGAAAACCGGGCAAGTCCGAACAGTCCGGGTATCTTTTCCAGATCGTCTCCCAGGATTGCCGCATCGGAGCATTCGCGTAAAAGATTCGCGCCGGCCCCAATCGTTATTCCAAGGTCCGAGCAGGCAAGCGCCGCGGCATCGTTTATTCCGTCACCAGCCATTGCGACCCGTTTTCCCTGCGCCTGGAAGTCTTTGATTATCCGGACCTTATCCTGAGGACGCTTTTGTCCGGCGCACTCGTCCGCCCCCGCCTGGAGTGCGACGGCCCTGGTGGTTTCTTCCGAATCTCCCGAAACGACCCATACCGAAACGCCCTCGCCGCGAAGCCTCGATACGATTTCAGGAGCATTGTCCCTCAGAGTGTCTCCAAAGACAAAAAAACCTTTGACCGACCCGCTCCATGCAAAGAAGACCACCGTTGACCCGGCGGTCTCAAAATCGAGGGCCCGCCTCCCGAGTTCATCCGGAAACTCCAGCCGGCAATCGAGCATCAGGCCCCGGGCGCCTGCGATCACTTCCCCGGACCTGGTCAGAGCACTTATCCCCCGACCTTCCAGGGGATCGAAAGACAGGGTTTCCTCCAGTTCCATGGACTTTCGGCGCGCGGCCCTGACGATCTCACGGCCCAGGAAATGATCCGATTTGACTTCCGCGGAGGCGACCCGCCGCAGCGCTTCGTCGGCGTCCGTATCCAGCGTCACGGTTTGGCGCAAAACATAGCTGCCCTCGGTTATCGTTCCGGTCTTGTCGAAAATCATCACGTCCAGGGACTCGGCCCGCTCGAGCGCGGCGGGGTTGCGGATGATTATACCGGAGGCCCGCGCCCTGGCGATCTCGGCTACCCTGGCAAGAGGGATCGCTATTCCGAGGGCGCACGGGCAGGTTATTACAAGTACGGTCAAAGCGCGCAGCAGGGCCTCGCCGGCCGGAACTGAGGAGGCGAGAAGGTAGAGGGCGATTGAAGCCGAGAGTGCCAGCACGGCGGGGACCAGGACCCGCATGGCGCGGTCGGCGAACTGCTCGAACCGGTCCTTGGTGGAAAGCGCCTCCTGAATCAGCGCGATGATCTGGGCAAGAGAACTCTGGGCCCCGGGGCAGGCCGCCTCAAACTTCGCCTCTCCATCCAGAAGCAGCGATCCGGCCCCCACGTCGGCCCCGGGCCCCTTCCTTACAGGGCGCGATTCCCCGGTGATTATGGATTCGTCCAGCACGGCCTGTCCGGAAAAAACGCGGCCGTCAACTGGGACCCGTTCGCCGGGAAATACCAGGAACAAATCGCCCGTGGATACCGTCTCGGGCGCCGTCCAGACTTCCCTGCCGTCCCGGGAGACCCGCACCTTTGCGCTTGCCGCATGGAAAAGCGTGGTGATAGAGCCCGAAATTTTTTCTTTTGCGCGGATTTCGATGAACCTGCCGAGCAGAGCAAGCGTAACGAGCATTGAAGCGGTATCGAAATACACGTGGATGCTCCCCCGCAGCATTGCCGCAAGACTGTAAAAATAGGCTGAAAGCACTCCGACGGCAAT
>Ga0326728_10026346_pt1 | contig 10304 bp, 7 predicted proteins | sample MB3enrmetagenome_FD_207602 | JGI IMG/M metagenome (GOLD analysis project Ga0326728, IMG submission 207602) | Lab enriched peat soil microbial communities from McLean, Ithaca, NY, United States - MB31MN | ecosystem: Environmental > Terrestrial > Soil > Wetlands > Peat | place: USA: New York... | reverse complement strand
TGGAATTCGTTCCAGTCCAAGCGGAATACCATATCTGCGGTCCGACCGCAATCCTGGCGGGAGAAACCCTGTTTGTCCTCGAGGAAGTGCTGAGCGCCCCGCCACCAGATTCCTTGCAACCCGTCTTCAAACTCCAGTTTCAGGTGATTTTGCTCTTTGCCGAAGACCTTTGCAGAGTTGAATCGGGCGCCGCGCAGTGCGAAGACGGGGGCCGGATTGCCCATGCCGTGCGGCTCGAGTTCTTCGAGGGCTTTGACCAGTTTGGGCCCGACGAAGGCCAGCGGCAATTCGAGGTCGACGTTCCCGTTGGGAATAAAGATTTCCTCCGTGTGCTTCCCGGCGACCTCTTCTAGGCGGTCAGCCAGTTCTTCGATCCGATTTGAAGCGATTGTGAGGCCGGCAGCTGCTTTGTGTCCACCCCATTTGATAAGCAGTTCGGAACACATCGAAAGCGCCAGGTGAATGTCGAAACCCGGAACGCTTCTGGCTGAACCCCTGGCAATTCCGGAAGTCTCATCGATCGATAAGATCACCACGGGACCGTAATAGAGTTCCTGCTGGACTCTGGAGGCTGCAATGCCGACCAGTCCCTGCCGCCACCGGCAGCTTCCCATGACAAGGGTCCTGCGGGTATGAGGACTCTTCGACAGACGGGCGCCGATCTCCTTTACTATTTTCTCTTCCTGTGTCCGCCTTTGGGCATTGAGGACCTCCAGCTCCCGGGCCAGCCGGGCCAACCTGGACGGTTCGCTGGTAGTTAGCAGATCGTATGCGATCTGCCCCTCGGAGATACGCCCTGCAGCATTAATGCGCGGCCCCAAGTAGAAGCCGATGTGGCCCGCCGTTAATGTTTTCCCCGTCAAACCCGCGGCGGAAGCCAGGTATGTCAGCGGAGCACAGGTATTTGCGTTGAGATTGCGAAGGCCGCTCCGGGCAATGATCCTGTTTGCCGAAACCAGAGGCACGAGGTCTGCGACCGTTCCGGTAGCCGCAAGCGCCAGGTATTTGCCGCCGAGTGCGGGAAGGCGCACGCCGGTTTTTGTGTTTTGCATCGCGCGCCGGAGGCTCGCCAGAAAAAGGAAGGTCAGCCCCGCCGCGCACAACTCCTTGAACGGCGAACAACACTGCGGATGCTTGGGGTTTATGAGTACGGAAGCAGGCGCCAGGGCATGTTCGAATAAATCCTCTCCGCACCCGCCGGTGCTTTTTTGATGATTATCGCGCTCGGGTACTTCATGGTGATCTATCACTATGCAGTCGGCGCCCATGGACCGCGCCATCCGGACCGGTTCAACATCGAGCGTGCCGCAATCGAGTGCGAGAAAAACTTTTGCATCCTGATTCTCATATATGGCGCGCTCAGGTATGCCGTATCCTTCCGCCCGGGATGGAATCACCACCGTAAAATTGTGGTAGCCCATCTCCTGGAAGAAGAGAGCGACTTGAGCGGCGGATGTAATTCCGTCGCAATCATAGTCGGCGACCACAACTACCTTGCTTTGATTTGCAATGTGCGTTGCAAGCAGATGTGCGCCCTCGGCCATACCGCGAATACAGAGGTGCTCGGAGAGGTCTTTGAGCTCTGTGGTAAAATTGAGAGGGTCGATATTGCGGTTTTGCAAAATGATGTCTATAACATCCGCAACCGCTGCCGGTGAGCGTTCGTTCAGGATCTTCCATCGGGTGCGCAGGCGGCGGTCTTGTCCCATGTCGGCCCCATGCAATGAACAGTGAGCGCTGATTTCCGGCCCTCTTATACCATCCTTAAAGATCCGGGTCCAGCGCGGCGAATTGCCTATCTTAAAATTTAAAGTGCCGCGGGATGTCTCAATTCGGTTTCATAATACTCTGATTGCTGATATAAACTCCGCCGGAGCCCGGGTGCTCAAATAAACGTTCAGGAGTCGTCGGATGGATACTCTCATTTACATGATGAATTTTATCAGGGATAGAAATGTTGCATCGATTACGCCCACTTCCTCAGTCGGGGTGAAGAAGGTATGCAGCAAGATAGATTTCAACCAAAACAACCTTATTGTGGAATATGGCCCTGGAACAGGTGTTTTTTCAAAATATCTGCTGAATCAAATGAGGGATGAGTCCAGGCTTATTCTGATAGAGAGAAACGGTAATTTCAACTCTATCCTCAAAAGAGACATCAGTGACCCCAGGGCGATCCTGGTGCACGACAGCTGCGAAAACGTTATCGAGGCGCTGAAAATGTGCAAAGAATCGGAGGCCGATTATATTATCTCGGGAATTCCCTTTTCTTTCCTCGACCATGATTTAAAGCACAGGATTCTTTATAACACACATCGAGCACTGAAGAAGGGCGGAAAGTTCCTGGTCTACCAGACCTGCTTCCAAACCAACAATCACCTAAAAGTCCACCTGCAGCAGTATTTCCCTATTGTTAACTCAAAATACGAACTGGCCAACATCCCGCCTCTTAGAACCTATGAGGCGATCAAAACCTGATTCGCACGGATATCCTCAGGAAAGGTGGTGGGAAATGGGAGGTGCAGTCTGGGTCGTTGTTTTTTTGGTGCTTGGAATCATCTCCGGGATCTTAGGGTTTGCCGGAATAGCCGGAACTTCCACTTGGATAGTTCAACTGCTTTTTTTCCTGTTCCTGACCGCTTTTATCGTGAAGCTTTTGTGGGAAAGAGCTTAGCGAGGTGAAAAAGCTCAGGTGGATTATGAAACAGGTTGATCGAAAAACCACCCATCCGGCAGTTCTCCCTTTCACCCATTAGCCTGTGTTTCCATTATGAACCGAATCTTGGCTGCGATAAGCGGACCATGCTCCAGCGCTTCCTGCTCGTCCAAATCGAAATCCAGGCTGGTGGGGCTGTGAATCGAAAGAAGCCCCAATCCGGCAGCCAGCGCATCGCGAACCCATGCCGCCCATGAGCCGAGCATATCGTTGTTTCCATCCAGCAGGCCCCTTAGCGTTACGTTAGGTTCGATCCCTGCCATCGCGCGGTCTGCGTTGATTTCGGCAACCAGTGCTTCATCCATTCTCGGACGCCTCACGAGGACCGATTCCGCGATCACTTCCAGGTAAACCGGAAACGGTTCCCGGCCGATCATGCCGGGATTGCATACCACGCATCTGGCAGGGTCATGGGCGACTTTATTGTTCTCGGCAAAAAGGTTCTGTCGCGCTATCTCCTTAAAATGGGATATAGTGTAACCAAGTGGATCGTCTCGCGTCATGCCATCCGCCAAATCAGGACCCCCAGAAGATTTTCTGAAGTATCTTGGGAGTTACGCCCGCCAAGTCAAGATACATAGTGATTCCTCCCATGAAAAAAGGCCAGCCGGCTCCCATGATCATGGCAAGATCAACTTCCTTCGGCCCTTTTACCACCTTTTCCTCCAAAATAAGGTCTACTTCCCTGGTCAGGCTGCTTAGAGCAATTTCACGGATTTCCTCCGGGTAAAATATTTTCTTCTGCTCTCTCACCCAAAGTTTTTCAACTTCCGGGTCGATTCTCTTTTCACCTTGCATGTAAATTCCAGGCAGACCGGCCTGGACGACTCTCCTGAAATTCTCACTCACCGGAAACCTTTGAGGCCCGAAGGCATGGCACAGAACCTCGTTCACGTGAAAAGCGACCGGCAAGCCAACCATCTGGAGAACTTCGAACGGCGCCATTGGCAATCCCAATTCGACCAGCGCCCGATCCACCTGCTCGAAGTCTGCCCCCTGGTCCACCATGGAGATGCAATCGCAAAGATTCCGCATAAGAATGCGATTGACCAGGAAGCCGGGGGAATCTTTCACTAAAATGGCCGTTTTGCGAAGCTTCTTTGCAAGATCGAAGGCGGTGGCAAGAGTGAGGTCATCGGTTTTTTCAGCCTTTGCTATTTCAATCAGAGGCATGACAGCGACCGGGTTGAAGAAGTGAAATCCAACCACTCTCTGCGGATTTTTCAGCTCCGATGCCATCCCGGTTATGCCCAACGACGAAGTGTTGGTCGCAAAGATAGCCTGGGGGGACGTTACGCGCTCGGCTTCGGCGAAGACCTTTTTTTTGACCGCCATATCTTCGAAAACTGCCTCGATCACGAAATCGCAGTCGGCAAAAGCATCAGCGTCAAGCGTTCCATGTGCCAGTCCGGCCATATACTTCGCGCTCTTTTCCGAAATTCTGCCTTTGCGGACACTCTTTTCGAATTGCTCGCGAACATATCCAATCCCCTTATCAACCAACTCCTGCCGTATATCCTTCATTACTACAGGCAACCCGAGGCGATAGATGAACATATGCGCCAGTTGGGAAGCCATAAGGCCTGCCCCTATCACGCCTACCTTAGCTATCGACCGTGGCTTAGTTTCCGGGACTCCCCAAGGTCTCTTTGCGTAGCGGTTCACCAGATCGAAAGAGTAAATCGAAGCCTTGCACTGGCGGCTTTTTATGAGATCGCCAAGCGCTTTGTTTTCTTCCTCAAAGCCACGCTCGACATCCCAGGAACAGGCGCCTCGAATCAGTTCCAAAGCGCGGTAAGGGGCCGGAGCAGCCCCGTGCACCCTGGCGTCGGCAAAGGCGCGCGCCCTGTCAATTATTTCGCTGAGTTCGGCGTGTTCAGGAGCTGGAGCCCTCTCTATCCTCGCCTCGCCCGCCACGATGCTTATCAGCAGGGCCAGCGATTCGTCCAAAAATTCGACCCCATCGAACAGGCGGTCGGCGAGGCCCACCTCCACGGCGTCTTTGCCGTCGATCATCCGGTTTTGACTCAAGGCATTAAACACTATAAGCTCGATCGCTTTTTCCGGTCCGATCAGCTTGGTGGCCAAGGTGCATCCCCCCCAACCCGGCACCAGCCCGAGAAAGCACTCGGGAAACCCGATGGCGGATACGCTCCTGGCAACCGTGCGGTATTTGCAGTAAAGCGAAATCTCGAGCCCCCCCCCAATCGCCGCACCATTGATGGCGGCCAAAGTCGGATACTCCAGGTCAATGATCCGTTTCATCGAAGCGTGGCCTGCCTTGCCGACGGCATAGCCCTGTTCGAAGGTGTTGATGAAGGGCGCCATAGTGAGGTCGGCCCCGGCAGCAAAGATGTAAGGCTTCCCGGTCAACATCAGACCCTTGACGTCATGTTCGGCTCCAACGAGATCCAGGGCTTGGTTGAGTGAGGTCATCGAGTCCTGGCTGAAGGTGCTCGGCTTCTTGTAGTCCTGACCGTTATCCATCGTCAGGATGGCGATCTTTCCCACCGGGGAATCATAGAATTGAGTGTGAAAAATGGTAATCGGTTCAGCCATATAAGCTCCTTGGTGAATCGTGAACAACCGCTATTCGCGGTTCACGTTTTCCCAGATTGCGGTCGCTCCCTGACCGAGGCCGACGCAGAGGGTCGTTATGCCGTAGCGGATGTCCGGGCGCTCGGAAAAAATGTTCAGGAGATGCATGACCAACCTGGCCCCCGAAGCAGCGAGTGGATGGCCGACAGCGATGGCTCCCCCCAGCTTGTTGACCCTATCGTCGTCGGGAAGCTTCAATCCAAACTCCTTCATGAATATAAGGCACTGGACGGCAAAAGCCTCGTTGATCTCTATTGCGCCGATATCATCGATGGAAAGACCCGTTTTCTCGAGAGCTTTCCGCGTGGCGGGAACGGGTCCGTAACCCATGATTTCAGGTCTCACGCCCAGGTAGGCGTAGCCTTTGAGGCGCATTCGGGGGACCAATCCGATTTCTGCCGCTTTATCCTCGCTCATAAGCAGGATCCCCGCTGCTCCGTCATTAAGCCCTGAAGAATTCCCGGGAGTTACTTTCCCTTCCACCCTGAAAGGCGCCTTGAGTTTTGCGAGCGCATCCACGGTTGTTTCGGGGCGCGGCTGCTGGTCCCGGTCGGCGACTATCCAGCCTTCCGTGGTATAAACGGTCATGGGCGCTATCATCTTCTGAATCTTACCTTCTCTGTAGGCCGCGGCGGTCTTCATCTGTGAAAGAAGGGCATATCGGTCCGCCATCTCCCTCGTTATCTCCGGATACATGTCATGGAGGTTTTCCGCCGTCCTGCCCATCGATAGGGCGTCTTCGGACACCAGCCGCTCGGTTAGAAACCGCGGATTGGGGTCGGCCTTTGCCAGAATGGGGTGGTGCCCCATGTGTTCCACACCCCCTGCAATGGCCACATCGCATGCCCCGAGCGCAATTTCGGAGGCGGCCGCCGTAATAGCAGTCATCCCCCCCGCGCAGAGCCGATCGACTGAAAACCCCGCGCAGCTATCCGGTAAACCGGAAAGGATCACGCTGGAACGTCCCAGTGTCAGCCCCTGGTCGCCTTCCTGGGTAAATGCTCCCCAGACATTTTCTTCAACCATTTCCGGTCTTACCTCCGGATTACGGCGAAGCAGGGCCCGAATCACCTTCACCACCATGTCGTCGGCCCGAGTGTGCCAGAAGTAACCTTTTTCCCCCGCGCGTCCAAAAGCGGTCCTGATTCCGTCAATCACCACAACTTCTCTGGCTTTCATCGCCCTGAACCTCCTAATCCGGCGCGAACGCTTCATCGGGGATTTCAAGCGCCGATCTATCGTTGTTCATTATCCCCCGTACCTTCCCGGGAGCTTGCGTGAGCACATGGTTAATAAAAAAGCGCGCCGAACAAATTTTGCCGAAATAAAAAGCTGCGTTGCGGTTTTCGTTAACGAGTCTGCTCAGGGACGCCTCATCGGCGGCCCCTTGCTCGCCGCAGATTTCGCGCAGGCGCCTGTCAGCAAGATCGGCCTGCCACAGAAAAGCGAATCCCATGAGCACATCTCCGAAAAGATCCAGGCAGGGTTTGGCGTAAAGCAGGGGAATGTCAAACTCGCCGGTCATGCTCTTAAGTCCGAAGAACTTCGTGAGCTGAACCAGACTTTCTTGCGCTTCACCGTAGATTTTGACAAGGTCGCGCAGGCGGAAATTCTCCGCGGCCCTCGAAATGATTTTGTCTGCGGCCGCCAAACCGTTTTTTAGAAGCTGTCCCTGCCTGAATGCGAGTTTTCGGCCCACCAGGTCAAGCGCCTGAATACCGTTTGTCCCTTCGTAGATCGATGCTATTTTGCAATCCCGCAGCATCTGTTCGACAGGGTATTCCTTTATATATCCATAACCGCCGTAGACCTGGATGGCCGTCTCGCACACCCTGAACCCCAGATCGCTCCCCATCGATTTGCAGACCGGGATCATCAGGTCAACATAGCCCTCATAAAGCTCCCTCTCCTCCGGGGTTTCTGCCGCCCGCGCCCTGTCGATACAATAAGCGGCCAGATACATGAGCGCTCGCAACCCCTCGGAGCTGCTCTTCATGAACATCAACATGCGCCGGACGTCCGGGTGGTGAATAATGGGCGCCCGGGGAGCCTCCGAGTCTTTCATCTTTTCGACCGGGGCGCCCTGGAGGCGCCCCTTCGAGTATTGCAACGCGTGCAGGTAGGCGCTGCCGGCGTGGGCGAGCCCCTGGATCCCAACGAAGAGCCGCGCTTCGTTCATCATGTCGAACATTATTTGCATGCCGTGATTTTCCCGCCCTATAAGGTAACCCGTACATCCCCCGTTTTCGCCGAAGTTGAGCGTGCAGGTGGCGGATCCGTGTATGCCCATCTTGTGTTCGATCCCGACGCAGGCAACATCGTTGTCGGCCAACTCTCCGATATCGTCTATGCGCAGTCTTGGCACGAGGAAAATCGAAATCCCCCTGGTGCCTTTGGGTGCTCCCTCAATCCGGGCAAGAACCATGTGAATGATATTTTCCGTGAGATTGTGCATCCCCGACGAGATGAACGTCTTCTGGCCGAATATTTTGAAAGTTCCGTCCGGGTGTCGCTGCGCCCTGGTCCTAAGGTTACCCACGTCCGTGCCGGCGTCCGGTTCGCTTAAGCACATGGTCCCGGACCAGTCGAAGGAGAAAAGCTTGTTCATGTAAAGCTTACGAAGCTCAGGGGAGCCGTGTCTCTGAAGAAGGCGCGCCGCTCCGTGGGTTAGGCCCGAATACATGATAAGCGACCAGTTGGCGGCGCCAAACATTTCGATACAGGCTGAGCTCAAAGAGACCGGCAGGCCCTGACCGCCGACTTCAGGCGGATCCGACATCGCCAGCCACCCTGCCTCCCTGTAAAGGCGGTAGGGTTCGTGAAACGAATCGGGTACCCTTACCTGTCCATTTTCGAAACGACAGCCCTGGGCATCCCCCGGTTTGTTCGAAGGATAAAATGACCGCTCGGCCAGTTTGCCGGCTTCCTCCAGGACCATGTCGCAGGCTTCCCGCGAAAAATCGGCATACCGCGCAAACTTACACAGTTCCTGGATTTGCAACTGTTCGTAGAGGATAAACTTAACGTCCTTTTCATCAACCAGCAGTTTCATCCACATTGCCTTTTGAATTGAGAAGAAAACCTTAAAACAGAGTGAAAACCTTTTCTTGAAGCGCGCAGCGGTAACGATGCCACACTACCGCTTCTACTGCGCCTCGCCATGCCCGATCCCGCGCGTAAAAAGCGCTACCAGCGGGTCGACAAGGGAAACCAGGTTATATTTCATACCGGACATGACCCAGGTCGAAACCACCTCGTCAAGGACGCCGAAAATAAAGTGGGAGGCCAGCCTCACGGAAAGATCCTCATGAAACGACCCGTCACGCCTGCCTTGTTCGACCACTTCCCCGATCAAATTAAGATACTGCGTCAGCGAGCCTTTAGCATCCTGGCGCATGAAACGGCTGCTCTGGCGAAGCTCGACCTGAAAGCAGGCGGCCATATCAGGATCACTTTGGAATCCTCCCAGGTGCATCCTCACGAGACATTCCAATCGAGAGCGGGCGTTTTCTTCCTGTATTATCGCCGTGCGCAACTCTGAGATGATCTCCTCCATCCTCACGTCGAAAATCGAAATGAGAACGTCCTCCTTGTTCTTGAAATAAAGATAGACCGTACCCGGCGCCAGTCCCGCATCTTCGGCTATCTGGGAGACCTTGGCTTTGAAAAAACCTTCTCTGGCGAATACCCTGACGGCCGAGTCAAGAATCCGGCGGTATTTATCGGGTGCCTTAGACCTCATAAGCAAATCCGCTTGGTGATTGTAAAAAGTTCACAACAGGCGTGCCGGTAGAGCCGGGACGGAGCAAAATGAGGTGAGATGGAGCGGAATTTCAGGGACTTCTAACATTTGCCGATTTAGAAGCAGGCGCCCGAGGTGTCTTTTTCCCGGCTTTTTCCAAGCTATAATGAATGAATATTCATTCATTATAGCTTGGATGAAATTATTCTTACTTCGCTTATTTGTCAAGAGGATTATCATATTGACAGGGGCGACAAGGATGAATTTATGAAACGACACGTTCTCTGTATCAACAGTGGTTCTTCGTCAATAAAATTTGCCATGTACGACCTTGATGGATCCGAGGAGATCAGTGTCGAGGGGGCGGTGGAAAGGATCGGATTGCCGGGGGGATGGCTTTGGCTGAAAAATGCGCAAGGCAAGCGCCTGGCCGACAGGCATGACGATTTCGCTACGCACGCGGATGCAGTAAAAGTTATGTTCCAAGTTGCGTTTGAAGGCCATGGTCTCCCGGACCCAGATGGCGTCGGTCACAGGCTGGTGCACGGAGGGCCTTATCATATGGGGCCCGAAAGGGTGACTCCGGAGCTGATGCAAACCCTGAGAGGCCTCATATCACTGTCACCCCTGCATCTTCCCGGTGAGCTCAAAGGTATAGATGCCGTTACGGAACATTACCCGGGGCTCATCCAGGTGGCATGCTTCGATACGGCTTTCCACAGCAGAATGCCGGAGATTGCAAAATGGCTGCCCGTGGTCAGGAGCCTTCGGTACGAGGGAATTCGCCGCTATGGTTTTCACGGCCTTTCATATGAGTACGTAGTGAGTTTTCTGAAAGAAGCCGCGGAAGGAAGAGTGATTATAGCCCACCTGGGTAACGGAGCCAGCATGGTCGCGTTAAAGGATGGTCAGCCCATGGACACCACAATGGGTCTTACCCCTCTCGGTGGACTGATGATGGGAACAAGGAGCGGGGACCTCGATCCAGGGATACTTCTTTACCTTATGGATGAGAAGGGCTATGACGCTCGCCAGCTCGAAAGGCTGCTCCACCATCGCTCCGGGCTCCTGGGCGTATCTGGGATCAGCTCCGACATGAAGACCCTGCTGGACAAACAGGACACGGAACCTCACGCAGCTCAGGCCATCGAACTGTTCAGCTATACTGCCCGCAAGTATATCGGGGCCTTGAGCGCCACGATAGGCGGCATCGATACCTTGGTGTTTACGGGCGGCATCGGAGAAAGG
>Ga0326728_10026345_pt1 | contig 10304 bp, 6 predicted proteins | sample MB3enrmetagenome_FD_207602 | JGI IMG/M metagenome (GOLD analysis project Ga0326728, IMG submission 207602) | Lab enriched peat soil microbial communities from McLean, Ithaca, NY, United States - MB31MN | ecosystem: Environmental > Terrestrial > Soil > Wetlands > Peat | place: USA: New York... | reverse complement strand
ATCGCTAACCCTTCACCTCCATCAGGTTGGGTAGAGGACTTGCACCTCCAAGCTACCGAACATGCCCGGCACACAACGCAGCCGCGCGAAGCGCGGCCGGATGAGGGGTCGCGCCGCAAGGCGCGTCTCGCCGATGAGGCGCCGGCGCGCCGACCCCTCACCCCTGACCCCTCTCCCGCAAGGGGAGAGGGGAATGTGGTCGCGCTTCCTCACCCGAACGCCCCGTGGGCGAACCATTTCGCCTTGGCGGTCTCGCGGCCGTAGAGGCCCTCGCGGTAGAGCCAGAAGCGGCGGCCGGCGGCGTCCTCGGCGCGGAAATAGTCGCGCGTCGGCGCGTCGGCGCGCCGCCACCACGGCGCGGCGAGGCGCTCGGGGCCCTCGATCGCCGCCGCCTCGCGCAGCACGCGCCGCCAGCGGAAGCGCAGCGGCGGGCCGTCGGGCACTTCGGCGATCGCCTCGATCGGCTCGGGCCGCTCGAACAGGCGCAGCGGCCGGCGCGGCGCGGCGGCGAGCGCGCCGTCTCCTTCGTCGTCGGGCGCCGGGCGAAGCCATCGCGGCGCCGCGACGGCTTCGTCGCCGCGCGCCTCGCCATGACGGCCCCCCTGCCCCGCGCCGCGCGTCGCCGGCGCGGCGGCGACGGCGCATTCGGGAATATGCGCCTCGATCAGCGCCTGGCGCGTCACCCGGCGCGGCCCCAGCCGCGCGCTCAAGCGATCGAGCAGCTCGGCGAGCCCGGCGGCGCGCTGGGCCTCCTCGGCGCGCTCCCATTCGCTCTGCTCAGGCGCGAGCGGCTCGGCGATAAGGCACGACAGGCGCATCAGGTCGACGCCGAAGCCGGCGTCGATTGCTTCCTCCTCGTCGCCGGAAAGGCGCTCGACGAACAGGCGCGCCATCGCTTTGCCCTCGCCGAGCGGCCGCCCCGCCCCGACGCGGACGCGGCGGACCGCGCCGTCGACGCGAAACAGCGAAAGCTCCAGCCGCCGCGCCCCCTTCTCTCGCCGCGCCAGCAGAAAAGCGAGGTCGTCGGCGAGCCTCGTCAGCGCGGCGAGCGCCGCCTCGCGCGCGACGATCGGCTCGGCGAAACGCCGCTCGACGCAGAAGTCGGGCGGGGGAAAGCGCGGCGAGATCGCTTCGCGCGTTGAGCCGCTTAGCGCGTCGAGCCGAGCGATCGTCTCGGCGCCGAAGCGCGCCGCGATCGGCGCGCGCGGCCTCAGCGCGAGGTCGCCCACGCGCCTCAATCCCGCGCGCGCCATGCCGGCCGAGGTCGCTTCGTCGAGCCCCAGCGCGGCGACCGGCAGGTCGTAGAAGAGCTTGGCGAAGCCCTTGCCGCAAAGGCCGGCGGGCGCGACGCGCGTCGTCGAGAAGCGCGCCAGCGCCCAGGCGGCGCGCGGCGAGTCGGCGAGGCCGAGCGCGAGCGCGAAGCCCAAGCGCGCGACGCGCGCCTCCACTTCGGCGACAAGCCCCTCCTCGCCGCCGAACAGATGGGCGACGCCGGAGACGTCGAGCATCAGCCCGTCGGGAGGATCGAGCGCGACCAGCGGGGTGAAGCGCGCGCAGAAGTCGGCGAGGCGTTCGATGAGCTTCGCCTCGGCTTCCGGATCGGCGTCGACGGCGACGAGCTGCGGGCGGCGCGCGCGCGCGTCGGCGAGCGTCAGGCCGGGCGTCAAGCCGAGCCGCGCGGCCTCGGCGTCGACGCCGACGAGCCGGCGCGCGTTGGCGATCGTCGCCACCGCCGCCAGCGGCGCGCGCGCGTCAACCGAGCGCGCGCGCCGGACGCGGTCGGTCGCCAGCCGCGGCAGCCACAGGGAGAGAAAGCGCCGGTTCGTCAAAGCTGAGCTCCTCGCTTCGCCAGGTCAGGCGGAAGATGCGGGTCGGATCGAGGGCGGGCGGCCCCCGCCCCGCCGTCAGCCGCGCCTTGACGAGCCGCGCGGCGAAGGCGGGCGGGCCGGGCAGCGCGCGGCCGCCGCCCGCCGAGGCGAGGCGCGCGCTCGGCGCGGCGGCGATCTCGAAGCGCGTCTCGGCGGCGCTGGACAGTTTTTCCGCCGCGCCGGGGACGCCCGAGGCCAAGAGCAGCGCCGCAACGCCGCCGGCGCGCGCGGCGAGGACGAGGCGGCGCGACAGGGCGAGGTCGTAAGAATCAAGTCGCCACGCTTCGCCGACCACGACCGCCGGCGCGCCGCTCTTCAGCGCGTCCTCCATCGCCTGGAACAAGGCCGGCGCGTCGGGCGCGCGCACGAAGACGAGCCGGGTAAGGTCGAGGCCGAAGTCGGCGAGGCCTGGCCCATAGAGCGCGCCCATCTCGCGCAGGGCGAAATCCTCGGCCATCATGAGCGCCGCGCCGGCGCGTCGGCAGAGAAAGCGCGCGGCGAGCGCGAGCGCGAAGCCGGTCGCCGCCCAGCCGTCGAGCGCGCTCGCCGGGACAATCTCGTGCAGGCCGTCGGCGGAGAGGCCGCCGCCGAGCGCCTTATCGAGCACGCGGGTCAGCGGCAGGGGGCGGGCGACGCCCGCCGGCCCCGCCTCCCGGCGGCCCTCGATTTCGGCGACGGCGCGCCGCAACCGCGCCACGCCCTCGCTGTCGCCCGGCGACATCCGCGGCAAGCCCCATATGTTCGCTTTATGTTCTTGTTTTGAGCCAATCCACAGCCGGTGTCAAGGGCGGGGTTGGCGGGGGGCGGCGGCTGAGGTTGGCGGCTGGGCTTTATGCTTGACGGATGGTGAAGGCGGCACGCGCCCCGGGCGAGGCGCGCGGCCTCGCCCGCCGCGGACTTAAGCGGCGATGACGGCGCGGGCGTCGACGTCGGCGGGGCGCTGCTCGGCCTCAGGGCCGCGGGGCGGCGTTAATTCTCGTCTCCTGGGCCGCCCTCTTCGGCGAAGCTCTCCGCCTCGTCCCATCCCTCTTCCCAGATTCTGCGCTCGTTGGAGCCTTCGGGATACGGGCAATCTTCGCGCGCCACGCCACGACCGAACGCCTCGAATCCCTCGTCAAACGGGTCGCCCCCACTCGGTTCCGGCATGTTCAACCCTCCCGCTATTTTTCGCCAAGCATACCACAGGACCGCGGCGCGGCGCGAGCGCGCGTCAACGGCCGGAGTCTTCAAACTGACGCGCTACCGGCGGCGCGAGCGGCGCCTGAGGTCGGCCGCTGGGCTTCATGCTTGACGGATCGCGAACGAGGGACGCGGGTCGGGCGCGACGCGCTCGACCTCGCCCGCCGCGATCTCGACGGTCATGACGGCGCGGCGTCGACGTCGGCGGGGCGCTTCTCGTCTTTAGGACCGGAGGGCGTATTTCGCGCTCTCCACTTCACGCCTGCCGATGCCGCGATCGTCCTCGGTCATGTCTCGCGTCGCGGCGGCTATGCCGCGATTCTCTATCGTCTTTTCGGCCCAGGCGACGAGCCGTGAAATTGCCGCTTCTCGTCCCTCGGAAGAGCTAAATACTAATAAGTCCAAATTCCTATCAGGTCGGTCTCTTTCCACCAGATTCCCAACATAGCGATGCATGCTCATCCCATGTTTTCGGCTGACCATAGCAGGGACGCCGGCGCGACGCCATCCCTGTCAATCCCTTATTTTCTCCGGGATTCCGCAAGCTGAGACAATACATTGGCTGGGGCGGGATTACAGTGGGCTACACGATTGCTGATTACGGCGACGTCTTGCTCATCCCCAGTTCTCCTTCCTCTCGCCCTCTTTCCCGGCGCTGCGACGGGAAGCGCCGTCGACCTCATGGAAGCGAAAATTTCCGGCGCGGCGGGTCGGCCGCGCCTAGAAGCGACCGCCCGCGGCGGCGAAGCCCCCCGCGATGGAGGCGGCGCGGCGGCGTCGCGTGGGTGGCCGGGACAACCCCGGCCCCGAGGCATCGGCGGAAAGGCCGCGGCGACTCGGTCGCCTCTCGCGCCGAGCGCGGTCAGTTTTCGCTCGCCGCTCTCCCCTGCGGCGCAGCCGAAGGCCGCCCCGCGGCGGCCGACCGGCCCGCTCAGCCCTCCCTGACGCCGCCCGCCAGCGGACGACCCGCGGCGCGGCCGAGGTCGGCGAGCGCGACGCGCCGGCCGGCTTCGTCGAGCACGCGCACGTTGGGCCGCCGTCGCGCGAGCAAGGCGAGCGCGCTGTCGAGCGCCGCGCCGGCGCAGTCGCAGCGCTCCGAGATTTCGAAAATGCTGGTGCCTGAACAGACCACGAAATGCATGGCCGACTCCTTACTACACGGGCCCCCGTCGCGAAACCGCCCTCGCGCAAGCGGCGCGCCGGAAGAAGGCGCGGCGCGGCTTGAAGCGCGCGCGGCCGGACGATTCGCTCCCCAAAAGCGGCGCGCTCGTTTCAGCGTTCCGTGGCCGGAACGCCGCGACGCCACGGGCCTCGGGCGCCTAAAGATCGGGCGCCCTGCCCGCCGTCGCGTCGGCCGGATCGCCCGGCCGCGGCGCGCCGCGCTCGGCGGCCGACCGGAATTCGCCAACGACGCACATTCGTTGGGGGCGCCGGCGGGCCGCCCCGCCTCCAGGATCGGATGACGAAAAGCTGTCAGCCGACATTGATCGCCCTCAAATTCTTTTCGCGCGCGATCGTGCATAAGCACGCCGCGTCGTAAGCGCGTCAAGCAAGAGTCGACATGTCCCACCTGCGCATTCACGGCCCCGGCGGCCGGCGGACCGCGAGAGCGGCGAACACGCCCTCGACCTCCTTCTTCCGCCAGGACGACGACGCCGAAATTCGCCTGCGCGAGCCGGTCCAACCGCCCGACGCGCCATTCGTCCGCCGCCCGTTCCCGCTCGCGGAGTTCGCCGCGATCGCCGCCGAGCGCCGCGACCGGCTGATGCGCCGCGCCAATCCTCGAGGGATGAAATGAACGTCAAGTACCCCGGAACTCCGACCGTCATTCACGGCAACGGCGCCATCGCCGAAGTGATGAGCCGCGTATGCGGCGGCGTCATCGGCTATCCGATCACCCCATCGACGGAAATCTCGGAAATCTACGAAGCGTTCCGCGCCAACGGCGGCATGAACGTCTGGGGCAAGCATCCCTTCTTCTTCGAGCCGGAAGGCGAGCATTCGGCGCAGAGCGGCGCCCTCGGCGCGGCGCTGACCGGCGGCAAGTACGTGTCCAACGCCTCCTCGAGCCAGGGCATCCTCTACGGCCTGGAGTCGCACTATGTGACCGTCGGCAAGCGGGTCGGCGGCTTCGTGCTGCAGGTGGCGGCGCGCGTCGTCTCCAAGCATTCGCTCAACGTCATGGCCGGCCACGACGACATCTACGCGCTGCTGCCCTCCGGCTACACCATCCTGTTCGGCTCCAATCCGCAGGAAGCCGCCGACCTCGCGGCGATGTCCTACCGCATCAGCGCCCTGTCGCTGATCCCGGTCGCCAACGCGATGGACGGCTTCGCCACCAGCCACATGCTGTGCGAGGCGCTGATGCCGGAGCCGGAGCTTTTGAAAGAGTTCCTCGGCGACCCCGCCAGCCGCATCAAATGCCCGACCGCCGCGCAGGAGATGCTGTTCGGCGCCAAGGGCCGCGTGTTCCAGTTGCGGCAGTTCGTCGCGCGGCGCGAGGACGATTTCGCCCCCGGCGGCCTCGACAAGCTCAAGGCGTTCCTCTCCGACAACGAGGCCGCGATCGAGACCGACAGCGAGGGCGCGCTGATCGAAAAGACGCTCGCCTGGGTTCCCGAAGAGCTGCGCGGCCAGTGGCGGCGGCAGTGGCTCAACGCCTTCGAGAAGGGAACGCGCCAGCTCGTTCCCGCGCTGGTCGACGTTCACAATCCCGGCCTGACCGGCGGCGTGCAGAACCAGCCCGACTTCCAGGCCGGCTCGGTCGACCACCGCACCCACTTCGTCAGCGAAGTGCCCCACATCGCGCGCGAGGTGATGCGCGAATACAGCGCCCTGACCGGGCGCGAGTACGGCCCGATCACCACCTTCATGTGCGACGACGCCGAGACCGTGGTGCTCGGCCTCGGCTCGGTGACCGACGACGCCCAGGCGGTCGCCGCCTATCTGCGCGGCAAGGGCAAGAAGGTCGGCGTGATCTCGATCAAGCTCCTGCAGCCGTTCCCGGAGGCGGAGGTGGTCGCGGCGCTCGCCGGCAAGAAGGCGGTGACGGTGCTCGAACGCTGCGACGTCACCGCGCTCGCCACCCTGGTGACGCAGGCGCTGTTCAAGGCGCGCGAGAACGTCGGCGGCGAGCGCCATGCCGGCATCCCGGCGCTCGACAAGGCGCCGAAGCTCACCACCGCGATCTTCGGCCTCGGCGCCCACGACCTGCAGCCGCGGCACCTCGTCGCCGCCTTCAAGAACATGGAGACGAACAACGCCCCGTTCGTCTATCTCGGCTCGCAGTTCTTCTCCAAGAACCCCTCCCCGCGCCTCGCCGAGCTGCAGGCGAGGCTGAAGGCGGCCTATCCCGAAACCGAGCTGATGGGGCTGGAGACCGAGGCGAACCCGCCGCTGCTGCCGAAGGAGGCGCTGCGCATCCGCTTCCACTCGGTCGGCGGCTACGGCACCATCGCCACCGGCAAGCTGCTCACCGACATCCTCGCCGGCGTGCTCGAGCTGCACTCGAAGGCGGCGCCGAAGTACGGCTCGGAAAAGAGCGGCGCGGCGACCAACTACTACATCACCTTGAGCCCCGAGCCGGTGCTGCTCACCAACGCCGATCTCGAGGACGTCGAGATCGTCGTCTCGCCCGACCATAAGATCTTCAGCCACTCCAACCCGCTGCGCGGCCTGGTCGAAGGCGGAACCTTCATCCTGCAGTCGCAGCTCGAGCCGCTCGAGGCGTGGAAGGCGCTGCCCGCCAACGCGCGCAAGACCATCCGCGACAGGAAGATCCGCTTGTTCGTGCTCGACGGGTTCGCCGTCGCCAAGAAGCACGCGCCGACCGCCGATCTCGAAACCCGCATGATGGGCATCGCCTTCATCGGCGCGGTGTGCGGCCACGTCGACCGCATCGTCTCCGGCGCCTCCCAGGAGGACATCCTCGCCAAGATCCGCAAGGACCTGTCGAAGAAGTTCGGCGCCAAGGGCGGCGCGGTCGTCGAAGGCAACCTGGCGGTGATCAAGGACGGCGTCGAGGCGACCCAGCCGGTCGACTACGACCAGCCCGAGTTCAAGGCGATCGAGAAGACCGCCACGCATCTCGTCACGCGCTCGGCGGCGATCTCCGCCAACCTCTGCCGCGCCGCGACGACGCCGGCGCCGGCGGGCTTTCTTGACGCCGAGTATTTTGACGACATCATGGGCGCCGCGTTCCGCGATGGGACGGTCGGCGAGGCGGCGGTCATGCCCGGCGCCGGCTTCTTCATGCCGGCGGCGAGCGCCGCGCTGAAGGACAAGGGCCTGTTCCGGCGCAACGTGCCGGAGTACTTCGCCGAGCTGTGCACCGGCTGCATGGACTGCGCGCTGGTCTGCCCCGACGCGGCGATCCCCAACACCGCGCACGACATCCGCGACCTCCTCGCCACCGGCGTGCGTCAGCTCGACATCGCCGAGACGCAGCGCGAAGCGCTGCGCGACGAGATCCCGGCGCTCGCCGACGCGACGCGCGAGATCTATCGGCGCAAGAAGGGGCCCGGCAAGCTCCACGACATCGTCGCCGAAGCGGCCAAGACGCTTGAGGTCGGCAATCCGGTGCTGCGCGGCAATCTCGGCAAGCTCGCCAGTGCGCTCGCCGTCTTCCCGGTCGCCAGGACCCGGCCGTTCTTCGACGCGGCGGAGAAGGCTTCGCCGGGCGGCGGCGCGCTCTACTCGGTGGCGGTCGATCCTTGGAAATGCACGGGCTGCCTCGAATGCGTCGACATCTGCGGCCCGCACGCCCTCGTCGCGCGCGAGCAGGACGAGGCGCTGCTCGAGACCTTGCAGACGCGCTTCGACTTCTTGAGCCGCACGCCTAACACGCCGGCGCGCTTCTACGACGACGCGCTCAAGCCCGACGGCGAAACCAAGCGCCTGATGCTCGATCGCGACAGCTACTACGCGACCACCGGCGGCCACGGCGCCTGCCGCGGCTGCGGCGAGGTCACCGCGATCCGCCTGGTCACCGGCGCCAACCACGCCATCCAGGCCAAGCGGCGCAAGGACCACATCGGCGAGGCGGAGAGCCTGATCGAGGGCCTGCAGGCCAAGCTGCCGAAGGTCGCCGACAGCGAGCGCGACCCCAAGCGGCGCGAGCGCATCGCCGACACCATCGCGACGCTGGAGAAGCGGCTCTATCTGCTCGAGAGCGGCCCGCGCGGGCGCGGGCCGGCGAGCGCCGTGATCGCCAACGCGACCGGGTGCAGCAGCGTCTACGCTTCGACCTTCCCCTTCAACCCCTACAACGATCCGTGGGTGAACAGCCTGTTCCAGGACACGCCGGCGGTCGCCAAGGGCGTGTTCGAGGGCTTGAGCGCCGACGCGGTGAACGACATCCGCGCGCTCCGCGTCGCCAAGCTCGAGCTCGACGACGCCTACGATCCGGCGGTCCACGACCGCTGCTTCGAGCTGTTGAACTGGTCGGACTTCACGCCCGAGGAGCTCGCGTTGCTGCCGACGGTGATCTCCATCGGCGGCGACGGGGCGACCTACGACATCGGCTTCGGCGCGCTGTCGCGTCTGCTCTCGACCTCGACGCCGATCAAGGTGGTGGTGCTCAACAGCGGCGCCTACTCGAACACCGGCGGACAGGCGTCGACCGCGAGCTTGACCGGCCAGGACTCCGACCTCAGCCGCTTCGGCGCCGCCCAAGGCGGCAAGCAGGAGGGCCGCAAGGAGCTGGCGCTGATCGCCGCCTTCCACCCGAGCGTGTTCGTCGTCCAAAGCTCGGCGGCGATGCAGGGCCACTTCCTCAAGAACGTGGTGGAGTTCATCAACCACAACGACTCCCCGGCGGTGCTGGACGTCTACGCGCCCTGCCAGGCCGAGCACGGGATCGCCGACGCGGCCGCCAGCCGCGAAGGGCGCTTCGCGGTCGCATGCCGCATGAACCCGCTGTTCGTCCACGATCCGCGCCGCGGCCCCGATCTGCACAGCCGCTTCTCGCTCGACGGCAACCCCGACCCGGAAAAGGACTGGACCACCGGGGAGCTCGAATATGTCGAGGACGGCGCGGTCAAGCTGAAGGAGCGGCCGCTGACGCCGGCGGACTTCGCCCTCGGCGAAGGCCGCTTCCGCAAGCAGTTCCGCCCCCTGAAGAACGGCGCGGCGGCGACGCCGATCGCCGAGTACATCGACCTCAGTCCGGCCGAGCGCGAAGGCAAGACGCCGTTCGTCTGGTCGACCGACGACGACAAGAAGCTGATCAAGGTCGCGGTGGAGCCGACTCTGGTGCGGCTGGTCGAGGAGCGGCGGAAGAACTGGCGCACTCTGCAGTATCTCGCCGGCCAGGACGTCAAGCGGCTCGACGCGAGCCATCGCGCCGAGCTCAAGGCGCTGCAGACCCAGTACAAGGGGGCGGTCGAGGCGCGCGAAAGCTCGATCGACTCGATCGCCCGCGCGATGTCGGAGCTCGCCGCCTCGTCGAAGGCGCCGGCGCTCGGCGGAATCGCGCTCGGACTGGCGCCGGCGGCCGCCGCCCCCGCCCCCGCGCAGGCGCCCGCCGCCTCCGGGAACGGCGCGCACGTTCCGCTCACCGACGCGGACGCCGTCAAGTGCAGCAACTGCAAGACCTGCTACCAGGACGTCCCGGAGCTGTTCGAACTGACGCGGATCGTCGTCGACGGCGTGACGAAGGAGGTCGCCCATCTCATCCCCGGCGCGCTCGACCGCGTGAAGATCACGCCGGAGCTGCGGGCGAAGGTCGCGCGGGTCGCCGCCAATTGTGACTCGGAGATCATCCATGAGCTTTGACGGATCGGCAACGGCCCGCGCCGTGCGCCTCGACCTCGAACGCTATCGTCAGGCGAGCGGCGCGCTCGCCTCGACGCAGCACGAGATCGACCAGCTCGAACGCACCGAGGCGTTCGAGGTCTTCCAGAAGCAGCTCGGCCTCTTGCGCCGGCGTTTGCTGAACAGCCCGCATTCCTTGCGGCAGACGTTCATCGACGACGGCGTGCAGGCGATCGTCTGGGAGTTCCAGCAGGAGGCGCTCGGCGCCGACTTCGCCAAGACGCTGTGGAGCCTGCTGCTGCGCGACGACGACATGAGCGTCATCCTGCAACGCTTCATCTGGGCGATGCCGCTCAAGTTCAAGCGCAAGTTCATCGCCGCGCTCGACGCCCGCCTGTCGGATCGCTACCCGATGTTCAAGGGCCTGTCGGAGAACTGGCCGAGCGGAAGCTACATCCACCCCTATGTGCGGCCGGCGGAGGAGCGCAAGCACGACTTCGACCT
>Ga0326728_10026344_pt1 | contig 10304 bp, 11 predicted proteins | sample MB3enrmetagenome_FD_207602 | JGI IMG/M metagenome (GOLD analysis project Ga0326728, IMG submission 207602) | Lab enriched peat soil microbial communities from McLean, Ithaca, NY, United States - MB31MN | ecosystem: Environmental > Terrestrial > Soil > Wetlands > Peat | place: USA: New York... | reverse complement strand
ACGGCGCTGGGCTCTGGCCTGGACGCCACAGAGCACCACTTCACCGGCCAGGAGCACGACGCCGAAAGCGGCCTGGACCACTTCGCCGCGCGCTACTACCAATCGCAGACCGGCCGCTGGCTGCTGCCCGACTGGAGCGCTGCGCCGGTGCCGGTGCCCTATGCCACGTTCACCAATCCGCAGAGCCTGAATCTCTATACGTATGTAGGCAACAACCCGGTGAATGCGGTGGATGCGGATGGGCATGATGGGAGTGGAGATTCATATTCAGTTTCGCCGCATTCCGCTGCGTGGGATTGCATAATGAATTTATATCAGGACGGTTGCGGGGGTGTGTACGCTACGGATGATGGTGGAATTGGGCCTCCGATTCAAATTCATTCGCAGGTTAACGCGCAGATGGTGACGGATGCGCATAATAATGCGAATGCTGCGAGTTCGCAACCGGCACAACAGACGACTTACCTAATTATGGTCACACAACCAGGAATAACCCACAATGTAGGTTCGCTTTTTCAATTGGCGGCCCAGACCTACGCGGATCAGCTTACGTCGCAAGGCAATAAGGCAACTATCGTGTCCGTTTCAAGTGTTGAGGATATATCCAAGGCACTTACGTCAAATGGGCAAATCACAGGTGGCGTGAGCCTGTTCGGACATGGAGGTTGGGCAGATTACGGCCACGGCATTGAGTCGGCAGTCTTTTTGAGTCCGGACCACCCTCTTACAGCAAGCAACATGGGCATTTTGTCTAATGCCAATCTAGGGCCGAATGCCTCCATAACGTTAAACGCGTGCAATACAGGGAACGGGAGTCTCGGAACGTCCGTTGCCGAATCGCTTTCACATCAACTACAGCGGCCGACTTCGGGAGCTTCAAGCGGCATGTTTTTCAGCAATAATCCAAGCGCGAGAGGAATAGCTCCGGTGGATGCGTCAAAACCGGTCTATATGGTGCCATGGGACAAGATGGTTCCATTCCCATGACGGCACGCGCGGCATTATAGGGTGCGATGAATTCTGGTGAAACTCGGATTGTACTAAAGAGAAAGGGCCGTTCTATGAGGTATTGCAGCGGATTTATGCTAGCTTGTGTGCTTTTCTTTTCATGCGCTGGATGGTGCCAATCCAACTCAGATCGCGAGTCGGTTCGACGGATTGTTTTGCGATATTGTCAGCTCGACGCAGAAGGGGCACTGATTAACCCAGGAGAATCTTTTGAGGTTCGCAAATACATATCGGATGATGTCGTAATTCGAAAGTTCCCCTTGATGGTAATCAAGGGATTCAGCGTTGAACACTTGATCGTCGCAAATGACACTGCAACAGTCGTGATCGATTACGAGTTCTTCGGGCAACTCAACGATAATCTGACGTACAAACCAATTGTTGACCTGCGCGAGAAAGCACCGGGCCAACCCGTAACAGGTGATTTGCAGGTGGAGTTTAAGTTAAGAAGGACAAAGGCGGGAGCTAGTGGGTGGGTAATTAGTGCATGCGGTTCAGGGTTTCACATGACAATCGACAAGGCAATTGCCTTCTTGAAGAAAGAACAGAACAGCAGTTCAAATCCAACGAGCAAGTTCAACGCAGTAGAATCGTTGAGCTTGCTGAAGGCGAGCGTAAAACGACAGTGAGGGCCACGAAGCGCCACGTGCCAGCGGAAATCTGTGTAGAACGTCCTCGGCCCAACAGACGAATTTGCAACGCATTATCGACATTGTCAACTCTGCTCTTCAGCAACCTGGTCTCGGGGCCTGCTTGAATACCTGGATTGGTCCTGGTCTAGTCCTGACGAATGCCAATCTTCCATATGTTGACGCAACACAATCAGAAGCTCAACTGGCGGTGATAGCTAACCGCGATGTTCTTGTAGAAGGGACGCCTAAGGAACCAGTTCCTGCATCAGGCCGATTAACGGTTTATGTCGCTAGCGACATAATTGGAGATAAAAATGAGGCGATGCGAGTATTTATTCATGAGACAGGTAATGCTCTGGCAATGCAAATGTTTGCAGGCGGGGACATCAGCGGAGCATACAGAGGTGCAAGAGGTAGAGATCCAGGAATTGAGCAACGGACAGGCGATAACCCGTTGCATGATCCCGATATTGGATACCAAATCGAAAGGTGCGTATTTGGGCCTGTCATTCATGTGCCTGGGACCACGATTACGGTTACGCCTTGAAGTACTTGTCCTGTGCGTAACTCTTGCGTCGGCCGTCTTGGCGCAAGCACCAAGTGCTGAGAAGCAGGTGCTCGATGTTGCAGTAACCAATGTAACGCGGGAGTCTCCTAGACTTGTCAGAATCGAGTACGTTTTCACGAATAAAGGAGGCGTTGATCTTTATTTTCCTTATGTTCAGATTGCCGAGTCTGCTGTGGTGACAAGCCTGTCGTTGCTTCATCGAATTGGAGAAAACGCTTGGGTCAATATTGGCCTTCGATTCGATATTGCATCATACAGGCCAATTATCCTCCATCCCGGAGGGTCACAGAGGCTTGTTCTAGAAGTTTCAGATCCTTCAGATGTGCTTCTTCAGGGTGCCGGTGACATTCCTACCAGGCAATCCATCGCCTTGCACGGAACTAACAAAATCAAGGTCGAGTATTATTCTGGCAGAGCAGAATGGGAATTGAGGTTGGCCGCAATAAAGAAACAGCAGCAAAGTCGCAGTCTAGTTGCTCAGCCAAAGTCAGAAGTTGTCTATTCCGCACCATTTGAAATCCCCTGACAACAAATTGATACAAGTGTCTGGCCCAACAGCAGAACGTTCCGATGTCGAAGACAATTTAAAAGACAGAATAAGAGTGGCTAGTGTTGCTTAGGGCTACTGTTATGACAGCGCCGGAAACCTGCTGGACATGGGCACCTGTCCGTCGTCCGGCCAGCATTTGTATACTTACGACGCGGAGGGTCGCTTGATTGCCACGGGGGGCACGCAGTACGAGTACAACGCGGCGGGCGAGCGGGTCTCGAAGGACAACTCTGCCGGCGCGCCGCAGACGCTCTACCTGCACGACGGCGACGGCAACCAGATTGCCGAGTTGAACGCCGCGCTGGCCGTGCAGCACGTGAACGTCTACAGCGGCAGGCACCTGGTGGGCACCTGGAACCCGGCCACGGGCCAGGTCTACTACGCCTACGCGGACTGGCTCGGCACCAAGCGCTACGAGGCCGACGGCGCGGGCACGTATGTCAACTCGTGGGCCAGCCTGCCCTTCGGCGACAACCAGACGGCGCTGGGCGCGGGCGTGGACGCCACAGAGCACCACTTCACCGGCCAGGAGCACGACGCTGAAAGCGGCTTGGACCACTTTGCCGCGCGCTACTACCAATCGCAGACCGGCCGCTGGCTGCTGCCCGACTGGAGCGCCACGCCGGTCCCCGTGCCTTATGCCACATTCACCAATCCGCAGAGCCTGAATCTCTATACGTATGTGGGCAACAACCCGGTGAATGCGTTGGATGCGGATGGGCATTTACCGGGTAGCGGCGGAAGTACTTATACCGCACAACAGGGCTCCGCATTGTGGCAATGCGTTCACACCGCCCCGGGAAATGGGGATACGGACGGCTGCGACTTTGGGGCCTGGGGCGTCGATGATAGCGGCTTACCTGCTGGGGCTCAAGAGTCATATCAGGCATACCTGGGCGAAGTAGCACAGTCGGAGGTGGATGCGCAGATCAAGGCCGAGCAACAGGCCCAACAGCAGAATCAGCAGAACAATATACAGAGCGCCGCAGGTCCAATAAACCCCGACCCACAGAACTGGAACCAGACTCCAGCCAACTTTAAGCCGTGGATGATGCGGGACGCAGCTCTTGACTTTATGGACAGTAATCAGGATTGCACGGACTGGTTGAATTCAGGGGGAGTAAACGCACGCGCTCTTATGAGTACAATTGAAATTAAGTATTACTCTTCCCTAGCGGATACGGGTGGCGGTTTCACTACTTATGCGCCCAATTCCCCCATTTTTGTGAATACCGAAGGGCCATTTTATGGCCGTTCTGGCGGATCTATCAAGGGCGCTCCTCAATACGCTGCCGGGTCTTTTGGCGTTCGGATGACTATCCTGTTTCATGAGCTTGCCCACCACCTGAGAATCCCAGGGTTCCTTGACGACAGTACGAATAACGACCAGTCGGTGAAAAATACGCAATTACTTCTTCAACATTGCATATTCTGACCTAGCCTTCTGAAGAGGAGAATTTTCATGAAGATTCTGCGTCTTAAGCAACTGAAATCTCTCGCGTTCCTGCTCCTGCTCTTGACGCCGGCGAAATATGTCAACGCAGGTCCACCACTTGAGAAGGATGGAACGCTTGTCGTTCTTGTGACTTGGGGAGATATCGATAATTCCCCGGCCAAAGGCGTTTATGTCGAAGCGCACGGCTATGTGGTCAAATTCGAAGCATACAAATCCTTCGTTTCTACGATGGTGCGTGCCGGACGATATGAGGTCTCGCTCCCGCCGGGAGTCTACGACGTTTTTGTCAGCGATGACAGTTCGGAGCCTAGATGCAGGCGCATGCGGATCTTGCCTGGAGGTACCAGTACTTGGACTCTAAAGCTCGAGAATGATGAAGTGTTCACGCATTTCTAGTGAGTCCCGGCAGGTGTTCATCGATAAGGTCGAAGGGTGGGTAGCCCCAGGATTGACCATATCAAAATGATAAGTGCGCCAAGTCTCGTATTTGAGAATTGGGAATTTGCTGGACATGGGTCCTTGCCCTTCGTCCGGCCAGCATTTGTATACTTACGACGCGGAGGGTCGCTTGATCGCGACGGCAGGCACGCAGTACGAGTACAACGCGGGCGGCGAGCGGGTCTCGAAGGACAACGCGGTCGGCGCGCCGCAGACGCTTATCTGCACGACGGCGACGGCAACCAGATTGCCGAGTTGAACGCCGCGCTCGTGGTGCAGCACGTAAACGTCTACAGCGGCAAGCACCTGGTGGGCACCTGGAACCCGGCCTCGGGCACGGTCTACTACGCCTACTCGGATTGGCTGGGCACCAAGCGCTACGAGGCCGACGGCGGGGGCAATTATGTAAACTCCTGGGCCAGCCTGCCCTTCGGCGATAATCAGACGGCGCTGGGAGCGGGCGTAGACGCCACCGAGCACCACTTCACCGGCCAGGAGCGCGACGCCGAAAGCGGCCTGGACCACTTCGCCGCGCGCTACTACCAATCGCAGACCGGCCGCTGGCTGCTGCCCGACTGGAGCGCCACGCCCGTCCCCGTGCCCTACGCCGCGTTCACCAACCCGCAGAGCCTGAACCTGTACACGTATGTGGGCAACAACCCGGTGAATGCGGTGGACGTGGATGGGCATGTGGAGGGAGGCGGAGTAAGTACTTATACCGCACAACAGGGCTCGGCGTTGTGGCAATGCGTCCACACCGGCCCGGCATTTGGGGCGGATACGGACGGCTGCGACTTTGGGGCCTGGGGCGTCGATGATAGCGGCTTGCAACCCCAGGCTGAAGATGCAACTCAGGCTGCCCAGGACCAGACGGCGGATCAGAAGAATAGTGATGCGAAGGCTGAACAGGCCGAGCAGCAGGGGCAAGCCCAACAGCAGCGACAAAATGCTGGACCAGCTCAAAGCGCTGCGCAGCAACAAAATGGAGATATTCAAGCAGCCAGACAGTATCTTTCAGGAAGTCCTGAGATGCAAACCGTAATGAAGGCTTTCGATAGTGGGCATTTCCACATCAAAATTAATCACGATAATGATGACAGTTATAACCCCAGGACAAGAACCGTAAATTGGGATCCTCACAGCGCACTGCGAACGACAACGGGAGGCCATCAGACTCCCGCGATGGGCCTAGGCCACGAAATGGCTCATGGCACAGGCAACCGTCACCAGTTTGCTATAGACAAGATCACACCGGATAGTCGATATGGAAACAAGGAGGAACGCAGAGTGATTCGGAATTATGAGAATCCGGCTGCGCGGGAACTGGGAGAATCGCCTCGTTACAACCACAACGGCACTACCTACCATGTCGATTGCCCAACATGTCAATAGGAGTGAACACCATGAAACGAATGCTAAAGTTGACCTTCGTTGCACTTATGCTTCAACTGGCGTATTCTCAGAGTGCTATGAAAGACGAATTGGCATCTTTCGAGAATTCTCTGAGGGAAGACGCTATATCCAGTATTGTCGTATTGAGGATGCCTGACGACGTAACCACTCGGATAGATGTCACTCCCCAGGTCCTACGGAAAGGCTTGTCATCGACCCGAAAATACAAAATTGAAATGAACCAAGTCCGTTCGAAACTCCTCATCCGATGGATACAACAAACAACATTCACACGTACAAAGCGATCCCCAGACCTTCGCTGGGGTTTACTTTTCGTCGATCATAATGGCAAAGAGATTGCATCGATATTCTCGGATCGCTTCGGCCAAGTGGGGAACGTTGATGGTCATAACATCGAGTTCTCGAACACTCACCTGATAGACACCATCCACGAGCTTGTTGGTTCGCAGGTCCATTAGCAGATGCTGTCCCTCGCCAAAACTCCGTTTGAGCGCGATGAGAAATTGTTTTGAGTACGAAGGCAGTTCAGGAATTAGTTTTAGTAGGAGCAAGCGGAAGTTCGGTGACCTACGACGCGGAGGGCCGTTTGATCGCCACGGCGGGCACGCAGTACGAGTACAACGCGGGCGGCGAGCGGGTGTCGAAGGACAACTCTGCCGGCGCGCCGCAGACGCTCTATCTGCACGACGGCGACGGCAACCAGATTGCCGAGTTGAACGCCGCGCTCGTGGTGCAGCACGTGAACGTCTACAGCGGCAAGCACCTGGTGGGCACCTGGAACCCGGCCTCGGGCCAGGTCTACTACGCCTACTCAGACTGGCTGCCGGGGTCCCCAACGACTCGGGGTCCCCAACGAGCGAACTTTGCTCGCTGGGGTGAAGGGATAGGTCTTCGTCCGTGGGGTGGAGAGCCTGCCCTTCGGCGACAACCAGACGGCGTCAGAGGAGCCAGCGGCGTGGTGTCGAGGCCAAGCACCATCCCAGAGCCTTACGGTCTGGCAGGGCCGATTCCGGCTCGACATCAAACCAAAATCGAATCCAGATCGAACGCAACCCGCATCATATCCAGCCTAGCCAGAGTCATGTCCGGCCTTTAATCGGCCAACATGACAAAATTGAAAATCGAGATTCGCGCTGGTGACCCCAGTTGCGAGAAAGCATGGTCCCCCCCACCCCCACCACGTCCCCTTTGACCGCCCTGGGGGGCAGCACGGTAGCGTTAGATGCACTCAGAGACAGGCCAGAGCGTAACGGCCGGCCATCGAGCAGGATCGACCCAAATCCACCGTTGAGACCCTCATAACGCCATCCCTCAGGGGGTACATTTGGGGGTATTTTCAACTTCTACATTTTCAACATATTGATAAATATAGACTTATATGGCGATATGAATCCCTCCCTCGGACGGCGTTTCTCAATAGCCTCAGCGAACAGTCCAAACGGGTATTCTGATCGCGACACAATGCTGGCTGGGGCGCGGTGCAAATACTCTCTACAGAACTTGCAGACTCGGTTCCCCTCTCTTGCCTGTTCAAGATATGTTTCCCTTCCCAATCGTGACTATCGTTACCTGCATCAACGGTAAAGAGTTTGACCCCTTGGAACTGGGTGTATAAGATACTTTCAGGAACAGCCCTGATGCCGGCAGAGCGCTTTGCCGGATGGCGCAATGGATGGGAAGTTGGCTATCGCGAAGGCGGTCCGATGAAAGAGGAGGAAGCTAACGCTGCCCGGAAATCGAACTCTCCCCGGGGACTCGCGCGGCGGTTTGTCCTATTAGGTTTCTTCCCTTGAAACATTCGCTGAATCACACAAGAACGACACCAGGCGAGCAATTGGTATCCGCCTGCCAAGTGAAACACTCTTTGTGCTCAGGCACGTTTTGCCCAGGAGCGAGCAATGTATAGGGGTCCGTGGCATGTTCTCCATGTGATTTCGAACCATGAAAAGCGCGTTGCGCAGCACCTTGTTGTGCGTTCAGTGGAGCACTATCTGCCGCTCTTCACCGAACGTGTCAAGTGGACCGACCGCACCGTAGTCACGGAGAGGCCGCTTTTTTCGGGCTATGTGTTTGCCCGTTTCCTGCCGGAGAGCAGGATCGCTGTCCTCTCCACTCCCGGCGTGCTTCGCCTGCTGGGAGAAGATAGAGGGGACCTGGTGAGCGACGAAGAACTAGCCAGGATTCGTGACGGGCTCGCGAGCGGATTGCTCCTGCGGCCCCATTCATCGGTCAGCGTGGGAACATGGGTGCGAGTGCGTGGCGGCGTTTTTGCGGGGGCTGAGGGCGTGGTGACCGAACTCCGCCGTCAATGCAAGGTGGTCATTGCCCTTGCGGCAGTTCGCCAGTGCTTTTCGCTCGAGGTAGAACTCGATGCCCTCGAAGTTCTGCACAAGTCTCGTCCCAAGGCAGGGCTGAAACCGATCCCGGCATACAGCTACTGATTCCCCTTAAACAGAGCGCGATTGCGGACATGAAATACATTATTCTCAAGGCGCCTCAACTGGTGGCTCAGGGCGATCTGACCGGCGCACTGGCTGAGCACCAAAAGGCTCAGAAAGAGTTTGCTGGCCAACTACCGCATCTGCGAAGTGCTCATCTCGCAGCGCAACTACCAGGCCAACGTCAACGCCTACCTGTATGCTCTGCGCTGCGACACGAGCCGCACTTGACCGAGTGTCTGGAGCCACATTGCGCTGGGCAAGATCTTCGACCTAACCGGCCAGCGCGACCGGGTGGTGAACGAGTAACTGTAACGGCTGCAAAAGCCCTACAAACGGACTGAAAACGAGTAGGAACCGGTCTATGGGCCGTTCGCTCTATCCGGTGGAAGTGGGCAATCAATTTCACATTAATGTGCAAATTGTTGCACTTTTTGGGAAAATAATACGCAATAACCTCTTTAAAAAAAAATTTTAATTTTGGTTTGAAAATTGCAACTCACGATGCTATTATGTGTTTGGCAGTCGAAAGCCGTGGGGCTTATCGAATGCTGCGGATATAAGCGACGGGTGTCCTCGGACACGCAATTCCAGAGGAGGTACCATTGATGAGATCTACCATTCTCTCTGCTTTCAGCAGATTCCCCTATGCTGCAACTTTTTTCGCGTTTGTCATGCTTGGCGTATTCGGCGCCACCACCGCATCCGGTTCAATGCTTGATGCTTACTCGCCGGGCGCTGTTTTTGTCACAAATGATGTTACCGGCTCAGGGACTGTTGGCACATTGTTCACGCCCATTACAAGCGAAACTGTGGTTGCTTTAGGCATATATGCAGGGAACGATGACACTTATTACGGTCCTGAGACTGTGGGATTGTATCTTAACGCTCCCGGTAATGCTTCTGGCACATTACTGGCCCAAACCACGGTCACCGATACTGATTATTTGTATGACGGCTACTATTGGAGCTATTTGATAACCCCAGTGTCAGTCGTAGTAGGGAATGAATACACCGTGGCCGATTTTATCGGCAATAATGGAATTGCCATTGGGTCTACTCCTCCTATTAACAATTGGGGCACCTTCCTCGGCAGCGATTACATCTTAGGCGGCGCGCTAGATTTTCCCATATACCCTGGCAATCCCGGGTGGGAGTACTACGGTGGAGATGCATTGATGGGCGTTACGCCGCCTCCGGTGATTCCAGAACCGAGTACACTGATCCTTTTTGGCTCCGGGCTTCTGGGGATGGCCGGAGTGTTGCGTCGCAAGTTCCATCGGGGCTAAAAGAGCAGCTTTCCCAGGAATGAATACGCACCTTTCGCTTACATCTTGTAATGCAGAACGGCCAGCCATTGGGCTGGCCGTTCTGCTTGCTGTGAAAACCTATGATTTGCCTACCAGCTTCTACGCCACCAGCTCCTCATCCCCATCAGCATGAATAATTTTGTTGTGCAGAGGCAATAGAAGGCCAGTTTTAACCGGTCTCTTACGCCTTGCTTGTTGTAGATCTTGCGCAGATTATTCTTGATGACTTGCTCGGTCAGGGAGCATTAGCTTCTTTACCGGCCGATACGCCAATGGCCGCTATTCCTTGTAGTAATCGGCACCGGTCTTCAGTAGCCTCCTTATCAGAGTTTTCTACAGCCGTAATCATGGCCAATGAAGAAGTAGAGTTTGACCCCTTGGAACTGGGTGTATAAGATACTTTCAGGAACAGCCCTGATGCCGGCAGAGCGCTTTGCCGGATGGCGCAATGGATGGGAAGTTGGCTATCGCGAAGGCGGTCCGATGAAACA
>Ga0326728_10026343_pt1 | contig 10304 bp, 11 predicted proteins | sample MB3enrmetagenome_FD_207602 | JGI IMG/M metagenome (GOLD analysis project Ga0326728, IMG submission 207602) | Lab enriched peat soil microbial communities from McLean, Ithaca, NY, United States - MB31MN | ecosystem: Environmental > Terrestrial > Soil > Wetlands > Peat | place: USA: New York... | reverse complement strand
ACGACCCTGAAGCTGTTCGTGGGACTGCTCGACCCCACCAAGGGCCGGGCGCTCCTGAACGGCCGCGAGGCCCGCGACGATCGGAAGGAGGCCCTGTGGGACGTGGGGGCGGTCATCGAAACGCCCGAGCCGTACCCCACGCAATCGGTCCGGGAAGCGCTCGCGACCGTGGGGCGGATCCGCGGGCTCTCCCGGGAAGGGGTCGACGCCGAGGTCGCCCGCCTCTTCCAGCTGCTCAGGCTCCCTTTCCTGGGGCGACGCTGCGGCAGTCTCTCGAAAGGTCAGCGACAGCGGGTCGTCCTGGCGGCCGCCATGATCGGGGATCCGGCCGTGCTGCTGCTGGACGAGCCGACCAGCGGCCTCGACCCGGCCGAGCGCATCCTCGTGCGCAACCTGCTCACCGGGCTCAAGAAGGACCACCTCATCCTGCTGGTCTCCCACCAGGTGGCCGACGTGGCCGAGATCTGCGACGACCTGATCTTCCTCGACCGGGGTCGCATCGTCCTCAAGGACACGGTCGGCAACGTCTCCGCCAAGGTCCGGGTGCTGCAGCTCGACGTGGAGTTCCTCCAGCCGGTCCCCCCGCCGACGGCCTCCGCCCTCGGGGCGGGTGTCGAGGCGGTCGCGCCGCTCTCGGACCGACGCTTCCGGATCACGTTCGACGGCGCGGACGCGACCCGGGCACGGATCCTGGAGGGGTGCCAGAGAGTCGGAACGATCGGCCAGTTCCTGCCGGCGTACCCGGCCCTAGAGGCGGCGTATCTCGACGTCATGCGGGTGGCCGCTCAAACCCCCGCCGCTTGAGGGGCCTCCGGCCGGATCGACGACCCTCACGCGGTCCGGGGACTAGCGGGCGATCCCGAGGGAGACAGCAGAAGCAGGTTTATCCCGCGCCGGGCGAATTGACCGGAGGAGGTTTCCCGGGCGGCTCGACGCGGCGTGGGAGTGATGGATGGGGACCGTCACGGAGCCGCGCGCCCCGCCCGCCGACGAGGACCGGTTCGACGAACAGGAACGCTCGTCCCGGCATCGCCGACGTCTTCGGCAGCTCAGCGTCATCGTCGCGGTCCTCCTGATCGCGACGGGCGGGGTCGGCTGGGCGACCGACGGGTTCACCCGATTGGACAAGGTCCTCGGCTCGCTGGGGCCCCAGTGCCCGCCCACCGTCGCGCTCAACGGCTCAGGCTCCACGCTGATCGCCCCTCTGATGCGGACGTGGGTCCAGGCCTACTCCGGGGCGGCCTCGACCCGGGAACGAGGGTGCGTGGTCGTCCTGCCGACCTACAACGCCTCGGGCTCGGGGACCGCGCTGGGCGTGCTGGGCTCCCGCGGAACCGAGTTCGCGGCGACCGAAGAGCCGCTCAACGCCACGACGGAGGGGGGCTTCCCGCAGCCGACCTTGACCCTGCCCCTCGCCGCGAGTGCCGTGGCCGTGGCCTACAACGTCCCCGGGATTGCCGCCGGGCTGAACCTGACGGGGGCCATCCTCGCGGGGATCTATCTCGGAACGATCACGATGTGGAACGACTCCGCGATCGCGGCCGCGAACCCGGGGGTCGCCCTTCCGCCGGGGGTCCCGATCGCGGTGATCCACGAGGCCGCCGGGAGCAGCACGAGCTACGTCTTCACCGGCTTTCTCTCGGCCAGCAACGCCACGTGGGCCTCGGAGTTCGGCCAGGGGTCCTCCGTGCCGTGGCCGAAGGGGGCCTCGGCGGGCGGGGACACGGGCGCCGCCTCCCTCCTCGAGACGACCTCCGACTCGATCGCCTACCTCGGGATCACCACCGCGATCACCGACCACCTGAGCTGCGCGAAGGTGGAGAACCCGTCCGGCGACTTCGTCGCCCCTTCGGCCTCGAGCGTCTTCGCGGCGGCGACCGCGTACAAGGGAACCCTCCCCCTGGGCAACCAGAGCTGGCAGAACGTCTCGCTGCTCGACCAGCCGGGCAACAGCTCCTACCCCATCACCACGTTCACCTATGCGATCGTGTACACCGACCTGGGAACCGCCTACCACGGGAGCCTCAAGCTCAACGTGGCGCAGTGGCTCGCCGCCTTCCTCTACTGGATGTCCGTGGCCGGCCAGAGCTACGGAGCGACGCTCGGGTGCGCCCCGTTCCCCCAGATCGTGACGAGCGCCAACATCCAGATCGTGGAGCTGCTGAGGTATGACGGGGTCCCAGCCCTCGGCGACGTCGACTACGACGGCGACTAAGGCCGTCGGGTGAGCCGTCCCGTTCCATGGAGGGAGGCAGACACGCGGCGGCCCCACGGCGGAGGGCCGTCTGCAAGGGTCATCGGCCGTGCCGGAACGAACGCCCAGCTACCCTTCCGGAGGAGTCGGGCAGAGCGGGCAGACCGCAGGGCGGCCTTCCGCGACGCTCCTCTCGAGGCAGCGGTCGCACAGCGGACGGTCGCAAACGACGCACGCCTGCTCCGAATAGCCGGTAACCGCAGCGCCGCACGCGATGCAGCGGTCGATGCTGGCCTGCGGCCTCGGTAGGGCCGGCCGCGGCGTTTTCGCGGTCATCTCCCCCCCGAATTGTTCCAAGACCGACTCGAGCTCCTGAATCGCGTCCTCCTGCCATACGGGAGCAATCGGTGGGCGGGGCTTAGGCCCAGCCTCCCCACCACGAGCAGGCGCCGGTGACGGCGCCTTAGGAACTTCGGGGACGCGCCCAAGTGCCGGACCGCCTCCCTGCGGAGCTTCGAATCGCTCGGTCGCCACCGGCACCTCCGCCGGTCCGGTCGGTCCGCTAGCGCCCGGAGACCGTTGGGCCCGGAGCAGGTCCTCACTCACGGTGGCCACGAGCGCCGGGTCGTACGCTGCACCGGTCGGGGCCGACGGCGGGGAAGGCGAGCCGCTGACCACCTCCGGGTTGGTCTCGTCCCAGGGCTGAGGCGGCTCCGCGTGGGGTGCGCCCTCCGGCGGTGGCGCCCCGCCGCTCTGCCATTGTTCCCATTCCGACCGCGCGACCATCACGTAGTCGCCCTCGCGGTCCGGGGTCCCTTGGGCCTGCGGCTCGTCCACCACGGTCAGAGCGAGTCCGCCGCCGGCGAGGGTGACGCCCACGGCGGCGAGCAGGATCCAGAGCGATAGTCGCGAGCCTGCGGCGTGGGACGGACCGAGGTGCAACCATACGGCGAGGCCGACACAGAGGGCACCGCCGAGGATGAACGGAAGGCTGTGCTCCAGATTCTGCCTCAGCCAAGACTGAGAACGGAGCTCGCCGGCGTCGACTTGAGGAGGAGCCTGCCCGTCAGTCGGCCGGGCCGGTGTCGGCGCAGGTATCGCCTGCCTCATGCTCCCCGATAGTTAGGCACAAGAGTCCCCCGGCCTCTAAAACAAGTGGGTTGGAGGGACGCCGAGGGCGGCGCCCCTCCCGAGGTGTGGCCTAGTGGTCACTGTATAATTACGTTAACAATACGACCATAGAAAGACCGCTTGCGTGGAGGAAGCTCCGCATCAGGTTCGGGCGGACCCGGGTTCGCATCACGGCGTGACGAACCACCCCCTTCAGTTCGAGGAGATCGTTCGGAAGGAGGTTGCCCAGCTCGTCCTTGTCGAGGTGCGCCCGGACGTAGTCGTCCCGGTTCAGGTCGGGAACGTACGGTGGTAGGAGCTCGAGGTGCAGGCGCCCCTCGGACGCCAGCACCAGCTCCCGGACGCGACACCCCGATCGGAGGCGTGAGATGACGCAGCAGGTGGAGGATGAACCGACAGCAGACGTCGGTGTTGACCGTCCCGTCCTCGACCACGAAGAGAAGATGGCCCTTCGAAGTGACCGCGGAGATCGCGGAGAGCTTGGATCAGTTGTAGTAGTGCCTGAGGAGGGGCATCTCGCCAACCGGAGCCCAGGTCTTGCGGACGAACGGAATCAACGAGACCGCCGATTCGTCGGCGAAGACGACGGGCGCCCCGAGCTGATGGGCTTCTCTTTGATGGTGGGCCAGCGAGTCCGGACCCAGGCCTGAATGCCCTGCTCGTTCCTCTCGAGGGCCCTACGCTCGGGCCGCTGCCAGCTCATCCCGAAGGCGTGCAACAGCCGACAGACGTGGTCCCGATGGTAGCGGACCCCGAACTCCTTCTCGATGACCTGCCCGACGCGCTTCGTCGTCCAGAGGTCGGTCGAGTATCCGAACGTCATGGCCCCCCGACGTAGCAGGGTTGGGAGTCGAGCGAGGGTCCGTCGGTCCGCCTTCGGAGGTCGGCCCGGCCGGGGTTTACGGCGTAGACCGGCCTCTCCTCGAGCCAAGTAGTGCGACCACCAGATCGTGACGGCGGCTCGGGTGACCCCCAGCTCGCGGGCGATCTCGGCCTTCCGCTTCATTCCCTCTCGGATCGAGCGAATGGCCCGGAGGCGCCGGTCCTCGAAAGCCCGAGCGTCGAATCTGCCGAAGGGGGTCCGCATGAAGGACCCATATACTCACGAACGATGTTAATGTATTTATGCAGATGTCAGTAGTTCCGGCCCTTCGGAATCCGCGCAGGGCGCTCACCTCTCGCACCTCCGGCGAGGTCGGTGGCCGACGCATGAGATGCGACCGGCGGTCCGGGCGAGCGATGCTTGCGACCGGGCGTCGACACACTCTCGCAGCTTTCGGCGACGTAAAGACGTAGGTTCAAATACAAAGGCAATGCACATCTATACACACGGCCCGGAGGTGGGCCTGTTATGCGACTGAAGACGCAAAGGACAGTAGTTTACGCCGTGATGGGGCTGACCGTGCTGGCGCTTGTGGGCGGGTTCGTCGCGGCTTCCCTTTCGCTAGGCGGGTCACCGAGCACCTCGGTGCAGGGAGCCCAGGGCACGACGGTGACACCCGTTGAGGGCCTTTCGTGGGTCTCTACGACTCTGGTGGTTTCGACCGGTACCGACACCAACGGGTGCACGACTGCGGCCACGGCGTGTGACGCCTTGTTTGGACCGTGGCACGTTTGCGCTTCCGGTTCCTGCTACGAAAGCGACTGGATGGAGGAAGTCAATCTGACCACCATCGCGGACACGCCTTTCGACGGGTCGGCAGGGGGTGCCCCACACACTCTGGCGATTACGGTCTACGTTACAGACGCCTCGGGCACGGCGCCGACCGGACCGTTCTACTTCACGCAGGCCTCTTCCACCAACTCCCCCACCACCATCACGGTGGACTTCGACATCGGGACTGCCGCGAGCGGGCCCTCCGCCGTCACGGCCGTCGACGTAGTCGCTTCTGGCTAGAGACTACGCGGAGCCCGACGAGGAGCGCCTGGGGAGCGCTCCTCAACCCATTCCACACTCTTCTCCCTAGAGGTAAACCCACAGCTTGCACTGGTCTCCGCGGGTCTCCAGGAGACTCCTTCCAAACCAACGATCCTCTCGCGATTGACCCTGGTCGAAAGGAATCTACGTTCGATCTTCGAAAGCTTCTTTCCGGAGCGCTCGGCGGTGTTCCCCGAAGTGACCCGCGCCGAGAGCTCGCCGCCCCGATGTGGATTTCTTTCCAACGCAGTCATTAGAACTCACTGCGGTCGCCATCTAGATCTTCGTTTCTCCGTTGCAGCCCCGCCCAAACACCGAGCGGGCAGAGTTGTCCTCCGGGTCGGGGGAACCTGCCCCGCTCTCACCGCAATGCGTCGCACGAGCCGGTGAGGCCGTGCACCCGTGCTCACGTCGGTTCCGCACCTGGCTCGACCTCGAGCAGCCCTCGTGCCGTCTCCCACATGCGGTAGGGAATCCCGGACCGTCCCTGTCATCTCGGCGAAAGGACGAGCTCCATGAACTTGGCCCCCGCCACGGGATTGTATCGGTAGGCCGGGATCTCGTGAAAGCCGAACGCCCGATAGAGGGCGATCGCTGCGTCCATCGAGGCCAAAGTGTCGAGACGCATCGTCGCATAGCCGAGGTCGGCCGCCTTACGGATGACCTTCTTCGAGAGAGCCCGACCGACGCCCCTGCCGCGGAACCTCGGAAGCACGTAGAGGCGCTTCATCTCGCACCCTGACGGACCGTGCCTCCGCAGCGCGACCACCCCGGCCGGCTCCTTCCCGACGTAGGCAAGGAGGACCGCTCCGGACGGGGGAGAGTACTCGCCGGGAAAGCGGGCAAGCTCCTCTTGGAAGTCCTGGAAGCTTAGGTCGATGGGCAACGCGGCGGCGTACTCCTCGATGAGCGACCGGGCGATCGCGAGCTGCGAGCCGGTCACCGCCTCGACGATCCGCATGCGACCTCTCGCGGGGGACCGCGGTAGCATCTCCCTCGCAGAGGCACTTCGTCCGCATCAGACCTGCCTCCCTCGCCGAAGGTCGCGCACCGGGGGAGTCGGTGGATCCCGCGGCTCGCACGCCTTGGTGAGCCGGCCGGCGCGGACCGTGGTCGCTCTCGTGAGCTTGATGGGCGCTCGCGCTTACCGCCCGCGGGGGCGGAACGGTCCGTCGTTCTCGGAGGAACTCCCCACAGGGCGACCATGAGCACGATCCGGATGATCCCGGCCCACGAGATCGTGAGAAGGACCTACCCCCGGCCGCCGCCCCAGGAGCAGGACGAGATCGCGATGGCGACCGGCAAGGCGATCGACGGGGCGCTCGCCCAGTTCGGCTACGAGCTCCGCCAGGGCCGTCGCCCGACGCAGACCTCGATCACCAAGGTCGCCGAGTCGATCCTCGACGAGGCCCTAGAGGAGGCCGCGGTCGCCATCTCGGCTCCCGTGCGAGAGGCGACGATGCGAGAGGTGCAGGAGGTCGTGCGGGCCTACCGGCAGAGCGAGATCGCCGGCCTTACGCGCCCGAGGACGCGGATCTTCGTGGTCGACGGCAAGGTGGGGGTGTACGCCCAGCCGGACTACTGGGACGGCCGTGGCCGGTTCTTCGAGATGAAGAGCTACCGGGCGATCCCGCCTCCGCCGGACGTGGCGCTCCAGCTCCGGCTCTTCCAGCTCGCCTTCCCGAAGTTCGAGGCGGTCCTCGTCTGCCTCGACCGGCACACCAGTCCAGTGGCGGTCACCTCGGCCGTCGTTCCGCCGCCCACCTCCGAGGAGGCGTCCGTGACGTTGCGGTTGGCCTACGGCGTGGGTAGCGAGTTCGGCCAGGAGAAGGTCTTGGAGTACGTCGAGGGTCCGTTCGTCCATTACGCCCTGCCGCCCCCTCCGGGGTGAGCGAGGGGGAGAGGTCGCCTGCCGAGGCGACGGAGGGGGCCAAGGGGATCGCCTCGCTCGCGGCCGAGAGGTTCCGGAACCAGGCCGCGGATAGCCCCCGGACCGAGCCCGCCCAGAGGTCAGCGACCTTGACGGGCCAGCTCCGTCGCCAGCTCGAGGGCAGGGTCGCGACCTTCCAGGAGATCGTCGCGGGTCGCGTGGACCTCGTGGTCCGGGGCAATGCCGGTTCCCTCGAGAGGACGGCCGTCCGGGAAGTAGGTCCGTTTGGCCCCGACGAACGCCTGAATGCCCTCGGGGAGGTCCAGGATGTAGGGCTGGCCGGTGCTACCGGCGGTCGTGGCCCCCACGATGCTCCCGCGCCCGGAATTCTTGAACGGGGCCAGGAAGTCCTCGCAGGCGGAGCAGCACGCCTCGTCCGCGAGGAGAACGACCGTCCCGGGGTACGCCCCGGGCCGCGGCGGGTTCACGATCGACGGGACGAGAAGCTGGAAGCGGTCCCAGGCGCGGAACACCTCGAGCGACGCGAGCTGGTCCCGGGACATGTGAAGCCTCGCCCCCTTTCGGTTGCCCGCCAGCTCAAGGAGGGAAGCATAGGCCCGGACGCTTCCGATCCGTTGGGTCGTGGACTCCGCCATCGCCCACCATGGTCGGTCCATCAGCGACTCGATGAGCTGGTCGGGAGTGCAACCGCCGGTGTTCCCCCGCACGTCGAGGACGAGGGCGGGTGCTCGACGGAACCTGCGGACCAGCTCGACCGCGCGCCGCTCGAACGCGGGCTCTCCGAACGAGGGGATCCAGAGATAGGCCACCTTGCCGCGATCGAGCCACTTCCCGGTGGTCCGCTCTCGAGGCGCCTCCCAGGCACCTGGCGTGCGGTTAAGGACCACCCGCCGTCCGTCCACCTGAAGCCGAAGGCGGCGCGGGAAGAGGTGGGTTTCCTCGAAGAACCGCCTCCGGCGTCCGCGCTCGCTGGACGCCGAGAGGTAGCGCTTCGACTCTTGGTAAAAGTCCTCCGGAGACCCACCGTCGACCCGTTCGAGGACCTGCCCGGCCCGGAAGCCGGGCCGCCAGGCCTTCGTGATGACCCATGCCGAGTCGAACGGGGCGACCTGGAAACCTAGGGCGCCGGCGAACGGCCTCCACCCGACGGCATCGCGATACCTCGTGTGGCCGTTCTGCAGGGCGGCCATGAACGCGGCCATCTCGAGCGAGAAGCGCCGCCGATCCCCCCGCACGAGGGTCGTGTCGAGGAGCTGGCGGTAGCGTTCGTCCAGGTCGACGCTGGGCGCGTCGGTCCAATGCGCGAAGGCGAGGTCGATCGCGCTGCGGACGGACGAGGCGATAAAGGCCCTCTCGCCCGGTGACAGGTCCTTCGTCATGGATCGGGACGCACCCTGCCTTAGGTGCGTCGTACGGAACACCGCTACTTGAGCAGTGAGAACGGGCCGGGAGGGCGTGCGGCCCGCGGGGTCCAGACGTGGGCTCGCCTGAGGAGGACCCGAACGCGGCCTTTAGGGGCGCAGGTGAAGCAGTTAACCCCCCTGTCGATGGATCGACCGACGTGCCCCGATGACGCCGGTCTCGCTCCTCAGCTCGCAAGCGCGTCGCCGGCAGGTCCGCCAGGCCTTCGACGGCCGCGTCACGAGGGAATGGAAGAGGCACGAGGGCGACCCCTGGAGGGTCCTGCGCAGGACGCTCCGCGAGAGGTTCCTCGACCGTCACCTGGGTCGGCGTGGGGGAACGCTCCTGGAGCTCGGCCCGGGACCCGGGCGATTCACGCCTCTCCTCCGCGCGAGGCCCCGCCGCGCGGTCGTGGCCGTGGACATCTCTCGCGCGTCCCTTCTCGCGGCCCGGCGCCGAGCTCGTTCCGTGCCCGCGCTCGCCCCGGTCCACTGGGTTCAGGGCGCGGGAGAGCACCTTCCGATGAGCTCCCGCTCCGTCGATGGTGTCGTGGCCCTCGGCAACATCGTCAACTTCGCGTCGCGGGACGGGCTGCGGCTCCTGAAGGAGCTGGCACGCGTCACGAAGCCCCGCGGGACGCTGCTGGCCGACTTTGCCACGCGGGTCGGTGCTATCCAGGAGTTCTTCCACCAGGCCGCTCGGCATCGCCTCCTGCCCAAAATCCTGCGTCGCCGCCGCTACTACCTCGTCGATGAGGTGCTCGTCTCGGGAATCCAGCCGTTCGACCCCCGTCGGCTGAGCCCGTGGGAGTTCAAGTTCTACACGGCCGAGGAGGCGACCCGAGACCTTGGGAAGGCGGGCTTCGAGGTCGTGGACCTCATGAGCGTGGGACCCGTGGCGAGGATGGACGACCGGCTGATCTCCGTGGCGCGCCGCGACCGGCGGACCTGGCAGTCGTTGCTCGAGGTCGAGGAACGCGTGGGACGCCGACCCGGGGTGCGCGAAACCGGCGACGGGTTCTTGGTCTGCGCGGTGCGGCGACGGCCCTGAAAGGATCGAGCGGGTCGGCGAACGGTCGTGTCGGCGGGCGAACCGGGGAGCGCAGGAGCACGGCTACGGGTCCCTGGCTGACCGTAGCCAGTCCTTGAGTCGGCTCCACCGGCCCGGCTCGGCTTCGGGCCGGCGGCCTCGGGGCGGCAGGGAGTGCGGGCCCATGACCCATCCCACGCTCTCGCGGGGCAGCTCCAGCGCGACGAAATGCGCGACGGCGTCCGGTCTCGGTCTAGGGTGCGCGGCGAGCCCCGGTCTCGGCGCCCTCGGCAAGCGGCTGGCCTCCCACTCGTGCTCGGTCATGGCAATACTATTGGAAAGTCAGGTTGAATAAATAGCTGAGGCAATAAAACTATAGAAACTCCGGACCGGGCCTCCTGCCGCGGACGAGGGACAGGGTTCCGGGCAACGGTTCCGCCCTTCCGCGCGGATCTTGACGCGGGGCGATCCGGTTCGGCAGGGACGGGCGCTTCGCCCGGCGACCGCCGGCCCGGGCCCCCCTCCCGAACCGGAGCGGCTCAGGGGATCAGGGCGGGTCGGCTCATCGAGCCCCTTGGGGGCGGTGCTGGGTCGGCGGGCCCGGCGGGACGTGCTGGCCGCGGAGCGCGGACAGCACCGCCGCTACCGCGAGGATGGCCGCCGAAACGTAGAGGGCCCCGTCGATGCCCCGCAGGAACGCGGGCCCGATCCCTCCGATGATCCGGGTGGTGCCGAGGATC
>Ga0326728_10026342_pt1 | contig 10304 bp, 10 predicted proteins | sample MB3enrmetagenome_FD_207602 | JGI IMG/M metagenome (GOLD analysis project Ga0326728, IMG submission 207602) | Lab enriched peat soil microbial communities from McLean, Ithaca, NY, United States - MB31MN | ecosystem: Environmental > Terrestrial > Soil > Wetlands > Peat | place: USA: New York... | reverse complement strand
CGCGCCATCTATGCATGGCTTGCGACCTGGAACGACACACCCAAGGCGTTCGTCTGGAAAGCTACCGCTGACGTCATCCTCGACAAGGTTCGCCGGTGTAAAGAATTAGCCGGGACGGTACACTAGCCCCGCGACGCCATCTACCGGCTGGAGCGGTTCCAGAACTTTCGTGCCCCACCCTCGCGGCGCTTTTGCTTTCGCATCAGTATTTCGGCAGCGTTCGGTCGACTTCGCTGGACCAGGCGAGAATGCCGCCGGCCACGTTGACCACTTCGGAATACCCGGACTGCTTCAGGAACTCCGCGATGCGCTGGCTGCGCACGCCCCCCTTGCAATGCACAATGATCTCGCGGTCGCGATCGATCTCCCCGAGTCTCTGCGGAACTTCGTTTTGCGGGATCAGCTTGCCGCCTATGTTCGCAATCTGATACTCGAAGGGTTCGCGCACATCCAGAATGAACAGGTCTTCGCCTGCATCGATGCGCCGCTTCAATTCAGTCACGGTAATTTGCGGAATTCCATTCTTCACTGCGTTCTCCTCTTTCGTTGACGGCGCCAGGCCGCAGAACTGTTGATAGTCGATCAATTGCGTCACGGTAGGATGAGCGCCGCACACCGGGCACTCGGGATTCTTGCGCAGCTTCAATTCGCGGAAGCGCATGTTGAGCGCATCCACCAGCAGCAAGCGCCCGGCCAGCGTTGCGCCTTTGCCGAGAATCAGCTTGATGGTCTCGGTCGCCTGGATGACCCCGACCAGACCCGGCAGAATTCCCAGCACTCCGCCCTCGGCGCAACTGGGAACCAGTCCCGGCGGCGGCGGCTCGGGATACAGACAGCGGTAACACGGCCCATCCGTGGTGGCGAAGACGCTGGCCTGGCCTTCGAACCGGAAGATCGATCCGTACGCGTTCGGCTTGCCCAGCAGCACGCAGGCGTCGTTGACCAGATACCGCGTGGGGAAGTTGTCGGTGCCGTCGGCGATCACGTCGTAGTCCTTCAGAATGTCGAGCGCGTTGGCGCTCGAGAGCAAGGTGTCGTGCTTCACGACCTTGACCTCGGGGTTGAGCGCCTCGAGCTTTTCCGCGGCCGAGTCCAGCTTCTTGCGCCCGATGTCCGCCGTCGAGTGGATGATCTGCCGCTGCAGGTTGCTCTTATCCACCACGTCGAAATCCACCAGTCCCAGCGTGCCCACTCCGGCTGCGGCCAGGTAAAGCGAAAGCGGCGAGCCCAGTCCGCCGGCTCCTACGCACAGCACGCGCGCGGCCTTCAGCTTGCGCTGGCCCTCCTCGCCGACCTCGGGTAGGATCAGGTGGCGCGAGTAGCGCCCCAGCTCGTCCTTGGTCAGTTCCGGCAGTTCCACCGGTACGCTTGCAGTAGCCATGGTTTTTCACTCCCATTCACAAACAGAATTCATGCGCCGACTTCTTACTAATTCCGTGCCCCACACTTTCGCCTTCTTTCTGGCGAAAGGGTGGGAAACCGCAAAAGCCAAAGGGACGAATTCATGTGGTCAGAGACCTGGCATCCCCCTGCGATCGAGGGCACGATCGAAAGCGTGTCGCCAGCCGCAACCGCCGTGGCATCCTTCTCCGGCAGGTAGCGAATATCCTCGTCGTTCAGATACACGTTCACAAAGGCCCGCAGCTTACCTTCCCCAGTGAACAGGTGCTTGCGCAGATCGGGAAAAGTTTGGGTCAGTTCGTCAAGCGCGCCGCCCACGGTTCCAGCGTTCACTTCCACCGCATCCTTGCCCACTGCATAGGGCCGCAACGGCGTTGGGATATAAATCGTCATTCGGCTTGGTTCCTCTCACGCTTTCTTGGATTCAGTTGGAGCCGTCAAGGACTCGCTTGCGGGCTCGCTTGTCGCGAAGACTTCGATCGTTTCCTGTTCATACCGCTTGTCTTCCTCGGTCGTGCCGGCCAGCAGAAACGAGTTGGTCACGGCCGCCGTGCCCTCGGCCACGGCGGTGATGACGTAGGAACAGCCCAGCCAGTGCGCCTCGGCAAAATCCGTCGCCGACCACTGCGCCGGGTGATCGGGATGCGAGTGATAGAAGCCGGCGATGCTCAGTCCTCTGCTCCGCGCCTCGCGCTCGATCTTGACCAGCTCGCCCGGCGCAATCTGATAGCGGTTTTTTGGCGAATCGGTGCGCGTGTTGCCCGCCTTCACCGCGGCCTCGATGCGCCAGCCCTCCGCGTCCCCGCGCCCCAGTAGCGCTCCGCAGCATTCGTGAGGATAGGTCTCCTCGCCGTGCGCGCGAATCGCATCGTAAACCGGCCTCGCAATCCGCAGCACGCTCATGCTTCCTCCCAGAACCGCTCGCTCAAGTACTTGTCCGCGGAATCGGGCAGCACCGTCACGATGACCGCGCGGCGGCCCGCCGCAAACTCTTCCCGCGCGATGCCGACGCTCGCCGCCACGGCCGCCGCGGCCGAAATGCCCACCAGCAGACCCTCTTCGCGGGCCAACTGCTTGGCCATCGCGTAGGCTGCTTCCGTTTCAATTTCAAGAGTGCGGTCGGCAAGAAGAGGATCGTAGATGGCCGGCACCATCGAGGTGGCCATGTGCTTGAGGCCTTCGAGGCCGTGAAACGGAGAATCCGGCTGCACGCTGATCGCCTGGATCTCCGGATTCAGTTCTTTCAACCTTCGCGTTGTGCCGATAAACGTGCCGCTGGTTCCCAGCCCGGCCACGAAGTGCGTCACACTCCCTTCGGTCTGCCGCCAGATCTCCGGCCCGGTGGTTTCGTAGTGCGCGCGCCAGTTCGCCGGATTCGAATACTGATCGAGGTAACAGAACCGCGCCGGATCGCTGGCCGCCAGTTCGCGCGCGCGCCGGATCGCCCCGTCCGAGCTCTCATCGGGCCGCGTCCATTCCACCTCGGCGCCGTAGGCCTGCAAAATGCGCTTGCGCTCTGGCGATACATTCGACGGCATCGCCAGCAAAACCGGAAATCCCAGCGCCGCGCCCAGCATGGCCAGCGCGATTCCCGTGTTGCCGCTGGTCGCATCGAGCAGCGTCTTGCCGGGAGTGAGCCGGCCCTCCGCGATGACCTCGCGAACCATGGCAAGTGCCGCGCGATCCTTCACGCTTCCACCCGGATTATGCCATTCCGCCTTGGCCAGCAGAGTGATTCCCGGCAGCCCGCGAACCACGCGCTCCAGGCGAACCAGTGGTGTGTTGCCGATTTGGCTCTCCAGCCGGGAGCCCAGTTCGATTTCGCCGCGTTCTGTTCGCATGGGAAGGGTCAGCATGTCCTTTTCCGGGCTGATTTGAAATCCAAAAAGCGATTGCGCCGGGAGCCAAACGATCGCGCGCAAAGCCGCAGCTACCGCGGGGCTTGCGAGCTTGTCAGGATCTGTTCGAGCAGGAGACGGTTCAGAGGCAGTCTTCGATGCGCGCCTCAGCGCTCAACTCGCCAGGACAAGCCCGCGAGGAGCAACAACAACAGCATGTACGTAATAGACGCATCGTACGTCTATTGTAAGCGGAGCATGAAGATTGGGTCAATGCGGCGATGCGATGGCGTTCCCGAAGGAAAGAACGCCATCGATCAGCGCGTCGATCTCGGCGCGGCTGGTGCGATGGTTCACAATGGCTGCCCGAATCGCCACCTGCCCGTCGATTCTGGTTGTCGATGGGGCCACGATGCCCGACTCCTGCAGCGCCACCACAATCTCCTCGTTCACCGTGTCCGGCTCCTCCGCGCGATAGCGGAAGCAGACAATATTTAATGCCACGGGAGCCAGCAGTTCCAGGCGCGGCGTTTCGGCGATCCGGCGTTCGAGATACCGCGCCAGTTGGCAGTTATGCGAGATCGCTTTTCCCAGCGCCTCGCTTCCGTAGACCTTGAGCGTGAACCACACCTTCAGAGCGCGAAATCCGCGCGACAGGTCCGGTCCCAAATCGCAGGGCCACTCGGAGCCGGCGGCTATTCCACGCTGGGCGCGCGCCAGATAGTCGGCCGGCAGGGCAAAGGCGCGCTGGTGCGCGGCGCTGTCGCGCACCAGAATCACGCCGGCGTCGTAGGGAACCTGTCCCCATTTGTGAAAGTCGAAGGCCAGCGAGTCGGCGCGCTCCATCCCAGCGAGGAGGGGCGCAAGCTCAGGCGCCAATTTGGCAAGCGCGCCAAAGGCTCCGTCGACATGAAACCAGATCTTTTCCCGCTGGCAAAGATCGGCCAGACCGGCCAGGTCGTCTACGGCGCCGGTATTCACAGTGCCCGCCGTGCCCACCACCAGAAACGGCGTCAGGCCTGCTTCCCGGTCTCTGCGAATCGCCTCCTCGAGAGCGCTCAAGTCGATGCGGTGTTGCTGGTCCACGGGGATCAGCCGCATCGCATCGGAACCCAGCCCGGCAATTTCAATGGCCTTGCCGATGCATGCATGCACGGCGGTCGATGCGTAGGCAGCCAGTGGCTCGGTCCCTGCCGCGGCTCTGTGGCCAACCGTCTGGTTGCCGAGCGCCGCTTCGCGCGCCACAACCACGGCAATCAGATTCGCCACGGAACTTCCGGTAACGAACAGCCCCGACGCTTCGCGCGGAAAACCCGCGATCTCGCTCGCCCACCGCACCACCTCGCGCTCCACTTCGATGGGAATGTGATCGCGCCCTCCCAGGTTCGCGTTCAATCCCGCCGCAAGCATCTCGGCCAGCATTCCCACCGCCGTTCCGCCGCCATGCACCCATCCCATGAACCCGGGATGGACATTGCCCACCGCATAGGGCAGCACGAAGCGCATGAACTCCTTGTGGACCTCGGCGAGCTCGCTCGGCGAGCGCGGCACTCGGCTCTCGCGCCGCGCCCTCACCTTCTCCGGAATAGGCTGCCAGACCGGACGCTTGCGAATCTCCTCGGTGTAATCGAGCATGTCGTCCAGCATGCGGTGCGCCTGAGCGCGCAGCTGGGCCCAGTTCTCTGGATCGAGTGTTCCCTTCGGCCCGGCGAGGAGATCGGCTTCCGTGGGGAGCGGCGGGGAATCGTCTGATTGAGGCATCGATGTTCGCTCTGCGAGTGGACCCTTCGCTTTCTATCCTACCCCGGCAAACGCAGGGCCGCCGTGCGTGCGCTCGATCGCAAAAAAGATTCGAATTGTCACAGAATCGAAGGCGGACTCTTAGAAGCTATCAACAAAATCCGCTCCAATCCGAATCGGCATTTCAGAATCTTCAGCCGGCCCCGGATCTCGTGCCGTAAGTTTCGTCAAAAAAGGAAAGCGCTTCCGCGTCCTCTAACTGAATTTCACAGCAAGACCACTCCGCCACTCTGTCACAATCCGCGATTTCTCGCCCAGATTCCCGCCTTGGGGGCAACCTCCGGCCGATTTTTGTGTCTAATCTAATTACCGGGGAGCGGTTTCCCGGATGTTCGAAGAATATCTAATTTTGAGGTTTGTGTCATGACTTCCCTCCTTTCGATGCCGCTCCTGCGGCGTGCCAGTGTCTTTGCGGCTGCGGTTTGGCTGGCAACCTGCGTAACCAAAGCGCAATCAACCACTTCCAGAGAAGATCCGGGTTCTTCCGGCTACTCCTCCAGTCAATCGGGCCTCACCCAGACGGAGTTGGCCGAATTTGCCGCACCCGCGCTTCCGGCGCCGGGAGGTTCCGCAGCCGGCCAGTACGGAAGCGGCGGAAGCAGCGGCGGCAAGCGGGCATTCCTTCACAACTGGACATTTGAGGGCGGCGGCGGCTTCAACGCCCCCATCGGCAACGACACCGACCAGGCAGGCGTGGTCTCCCAAGGCCGTGTCCCGGTCATTACCTGGGGCGGCAACTTCACCGCCGGCGGAGGCCTGCGCTTCAACAACCGCTTCTCCGCGCTCGTCGAGTATCAATTCATGGACAACAAGTTGCCAGCGGCACTGATTACGGCCGTAAATAACGCGACGGACGAAACCGCCGGCATTACGGCGGGCAACACCTATATCAACTCCATCACCGGCTCTCCGGTCATCGACCTGTTTCCCAAGAAGTCCAATGGCATCTACCTGGTTGGCGGATGGGGCTGGTACCACAAGTCGAGCAACTTCCAATCACCCGAACTCGTGATAAGTTATTACGGCGAATACTACGAGAATGTCACCGTCGCCTCGTTCACCTCGAACCAGTGGGGCGGCAACGCGGGCTTTGGCCTTTACCACCGCTTTGGCAACTTGTATGGCGGCGATAGCCATTCCGAAGTATTCGCCGAGACGCGCTACACCTTCATTCACACGCCGCCCGCCACTGCGTCGAACGGTCTCGGCACCACGGAGCTGATTCCCGTCACGCTGGGCTTTCGCTTCTAAAGCTGATTTCGCGGCAAACCCTCAGGAGCCGATCCTTCCGCAGCGCCGCTGCCAATGGATCGGCTGCGCACCTTCAGACTTACCAGAGCTTCTCTTCCGTCGGCGACCCCACCTCGCCGAGCGCGATGCGCTCCAGAAACATCCGCGCCAGCTTGCGTTCGCCGGGATGGCTTTCGCCGTGCATGGTGCACAGGTCGAGAAACTCGTCCAAAAGCGCGTTGCGCTCGCTCTGCTGCGCGAGAACGCCTTGCAACGCCACGGCAAGCTCGCGCAGCCGCGCCGCCTCCAGCCAGCTTTTTTCTGGTTCGTCGAGGTCGATCGGTTCGCCGAACAGGCCGTGGCGGCCGCGCGCGCACTCGTCCAGCAGGGTGAGCAGTTGTTCGGTGAAGGCGCGGCTGAGCGTCTCGATCTCGTCCGGTTCCATTTGGTCGCGCGGGTCCATCTCTTGCCTTACTTTGTTGCGCCCTTGCCTGCCTGCATGGCGGCTTCAATCTCATCGGCAGTGTGCGGTAAACTCGCGTCCAGATCGACAAGCTTGCCGTCGGCGGTCACCAGAAAATCGCACTCGATGCGCACCCCGATCTTTTCCTCGGGAATATACACGCCCGGCTCGATGGTAAAGACCATCCCTGGCTTGAGCACCACCGGATAGTTGGCGGGATCGTGCACCTCGATGCCCATCATGTGGCCCAGCCCATGCAGCCAGTACTTGCCCAGCGGCTGGCCGTGCAGATCTTTTCCGTGAGTATTGATGTAGTTGAAGGCTACGGTGTCGAGCGAGTTCGGGTCCCTGCGCTCGCGATCGTTGATGGTGGATTTGCCGGCCACAAAAGCGTCGATGGCCGCCTGCTGCGCGCCCCGCACGATCTCATAAATCTCCCGCTGCCGCGCGGTAAAGTGCCCGTTCACGGGAACCGTGCGCGTAATGTCGGAGGCGTACATCGAGAACTCGCAGGCCGCGTCGACCAGCAGCAGATCGCCATCCTGCATGGTGCGGTCGTTGTTCGAGTAGTGCAGAATCGTCGCGTTGGGGCCCGAGCCCACGATGGGTGCGTAGGCCGGCCGCTCGCATCCGTTCTCCATCCACACCGCGGTCATGGCGCCGGCAATGGCGCGCTCCGTCATTCCCGGCTTCACCCACCACTGCATCATCACGCGCTGCGCCAGGATCGACGCCTTGGATGCCTGTTTGATCAGCGCAATCTCGCCCTCGTCCTTGATCTGGCGCAGAGGCATCGTGAGAGTGGTCACGTCGCGACTCTGCGGCGCGTCTCCGCTTCCCAGCGTGGTTGCCGTAAATCCCAACAGCGCCGTGGCCGCGGCCGAGCCCGGTTGCGTCCACAGATTATTAAAGAGCCCGCGATCCGCGGAGATCAGCCGGTCCAACTCCGCCGGCAGCTCCGTCATCGCTCCCACGCGATCGACCCCAGCAGCTTCCTCCACGCCGGGTGTCGCGGCATCCATCTTCACGCCGGTGTAGGCTTCCATGCGCAGGTTGCGCGCGGGCAAAAAGAGAATCTCCCTGTAGGCGCGCGGCGTGGCGGCCTGCGGCGCATCGCCAACGATCACCAGAGCCGCGCCCGGCTCGTTCCATCCCGTCAGGTAATAGAAATCGGAGTCCTGGCGGTACGGCATGAAGTCCAGCGCCGGCTCTTCCGCGGCAAACAGAATCGCCACGCCGCCCTGCAACTTCGCGGCCAGCGCCACGCGCCGCTGGTGATAGACGCTCGAGGGTTGCTTCTCCAGGGCATGGAGCGCAGAAGGGAGGAGGATCAGCCCCGGCCCAAGCGCCAGCCAAGCCAGGGCAATAAGGCCTTGCTTCTTCATTCCGCTATTGTCGCGCCTCGTGCTCCCTCGTGCAAAAGAAATCGTGTGCAGAGCGCGGCAACTCGCGTTGCATCGCCTCGTTTAGTGGCTCTGCCCCGGCGCTGCCGGCGCGGCTGGCGCGGAGTCAAAGAAGCCGATGCGCAGTTCCGACTGAGGATCGAAGTTGGTCAGGTGCACCTGGAAGGTGTTGGCATCGAGCTTATCGACATGCGCGTTCTGGGGAGGGCAAAAGCTGACGAAGGTTTGGGTGTTCTCTTCCTCCGGCTTGCCGCGCTCGACGATAAGAGTGAAATCCTCGATGGGCTGCTTCCAGGTGTTGGCGCTTGTCAAGATGAAGTCGACCCAGTGAGGGTGTGCGTATTGCCCATACCCCGGTCCGCTCGCGTCCATTCGCCCGATCAAGCCGCTCAGAAATGCGGGATCCGGGCAAAGTGCTTCCAAACGCTGCATATCCTCGAGTTCATACTTGACGGTGTCGGGATCGCCGGTGGGCTGCTTGTGTGCGGAGACATTTTTCAGGGTGTCGAGCAGCATAAGCTCGTCACCCTCAACCGGCGTGTACTGGTGCTGGATGTGCACCGTGGAGTGAGCTGGAAAAGTTTGCGTCCAGTGGTATTGCAGTTGGACGGTCCACAAACCCCAGCCGTCATCGGCATCGTAGAGGCCCAGTTGAGCCAGGCGCTGCTGCTCGGCCTTCGGCAGGCGATCCACATCCGGAGTCTGAGTCTGCGTGCTGGCCGGATCGGGTTCGCGGAGGTGGCCGAAGCTGGCAATATCGATCTTGTCGGCGGTCAGGATCGCGGTAACGTCTTTGCCGTTGAGGGTTGCCTTGGCTTCGGCCTGGAAGGCGACGGTCTTTCCGCCGACGAGAAGCTGGAAGCCGGAGAACGATGCATCGGAGATCGCGGGACCGTCGGGGCCGTAGGTATACGGCGGAATGGGAAAAGCCACCTCCGTCGTCACATCCTGGTCCGTATCGTTGCGGAAGTCGTAATAGACGACAACTTTGTCCGGGCTGATGCGCAGCACCTCTTTGGCCATCACGATGCGCGTTTCGCGGCGCGGGACAAGGCCACCGGCGGCGATGGATGCCGCAGAATCGTCGGCCGGCGCAGGAGCAGCGGCCAAAAAGGCCAGCCCGGCAGTAATGGCAAACGCGCAGAGAACAGTTTTTCCAACCATGGCCGCTAGTATTGCAAGATTCGTGAAGCTTCCGCAATGGGCTCCCTGGGAAAATCTCGACGCGTCGCGGTAGTGGGTCAGCTTGAAAGGAACGGAGGAAGACGCGGCTCGACAAACGCGTCTAGCCTCGGCCGCTTTTGAGAAGGGTTACTTCTTCGCGCCTTTGCGTTTGGCGGCCTTCGGCGCAGTGCGTCGCTTGGTTCCGGTCTTCTTGACGGGGGCCTTCCTGGCGGCGGCTTTGGTCCGCTTCGCATCCTTCTTCGCAACCGGGCTTAGCGCCGGCTTGCGCCCTGCCGGTTCAACCTTGCGCGCCTTGTTACGCACGGCGAGGGTCTTTTTCGCGAGCGCGGCCTTCAACTCCGCGTCGAATTCGCCCGGCGTGAGCGGACGCGCCAAATTGCGCAGACGTTCAATGTCGTAGAAGGCGCGGCGCTCCGCGAGAAACACATGCACCACGAAGTCCACATAGTCGAGCAGAATCCACTCGCCATGGCGCCGGCCTTCCACCGACTGCGCGTACGCGCCGAACTCGCGCTTGAGGCGCAACTCGATTTCATCGGCGATGGCGACGGCCTGGCGGTCGTTGGTGGCCGAGGTAACCAGAAAAAAGTCGCTCAAGCCCGAGTCGGCGGGATCGAGTTCCAGGATGCGTGTGTCTTGGCCCTTCTTATCTTCACAAACGGCGGCGGCAGCCTGTACAAGGGCGCGCGTTTGCTTCTGCGCTGGCGTGATTTTCATGCGGTAGAACGTTCTCCAGGCTTCATCGTAGCCCGCCGCTTCGGCGCGGCGCAAGCGGAGCGAACCGGCAGTAGCGTCTCAGTTCGATGCGCCGTGAAAGGGCACGACTTTAGTCGTGCCGCTAAAGGCCGAAAAAATCGTGGGCTTTAGCTGTCGTGTCTCAAGAGGTTGTTGTCATCGATCGGGAGTCTGGTGATGGGTGGCAACTGATTCAGGCTAGCATGCGGCCTGTGGTAGTTGTAGTGGTTGATCCATGGATCGAGCCAA
>Ga0326728_10026341_pt1 | contig 10306 bp, 7 predicted proteins | sample MB3enrmetagenome_FD_207602 | JGI IMG/M metagenome (GOLD analysis project Ga0326728, IMG submission 207602) | Lab enriched peat soil microbial communities from McLean, Ithaca, NY, United States - MB31MN | ecosystem: Environmental > Terrestrial > Soil > Wetlands > Peat | place: USA: New York... | reverse complement strand
AGGGGTGAAATTTTCTTACTCCCTGCAAAATCTTTCCGCACTTCTAACTCCGCCTCTGTCAACGCATTCAGCGCCTCCGACACTACCTTCCCCGCCGGACCCGGTCTGTTATCGGCGAATTAGGGTTGAAGACTGAGCAGCGGTCCTCCAGCAGATCCCCTTTGGCATTACGGACTCCCTGTCTCTTGACAAACTTGGGAAATAGGCTACTATACTAAGCGGATGGTGCAGGATTCAGGATTCAGGAGGCGGAAGGGCAGGGGCTGAGAATAGTGAATGGTGAATAGTGAATTGGTCGGGTCCCTTTTTGGCGCCGCTTACTGCGTTGCTCGTATGAGGGGAACTGGAACTGTCACGACAAGACCTTTGGCGTACCCGGCAGCGCAGGACAAGATGTCGCTTGTCGCAGAGAGAGAAGAGGCTCAGTAACTTCAAAGATAAGGAGCGATGCGGGAATGTTATTGAAAACAAAGGACCGCTGTGGAAAAATCGGGAACGAAGCGGGAAAGGTACAGAAAACAAAGATAGTTATTCCCCTAAAGCAGGAGTCTGCTTGAAAAGACAGCTAGTTAGCAGGTGCTAAGCGGTGGGGAGTAGAGGTAGGTGGAAAGCGGTACGTGGGGGAAGGACGCTCTCGACCGTCGACTGTCGACTCTGGACTTTGGGAAGGAGGCCGCAAGGGAATGAACCTGGAGAAGACGACGAAATGCCGACCTAAAGGTCGACGCTACATTTGAAAAGGAGGTCAAAAGGCAATGAACATAAAAAAGGTTAGCCGGCGTGAGCTTTTGCAGCGAGCCGGCGCAGTGGCGGCGACGACAGCCCTGGGTGGGTTTGCTCGAAGAGAGGGAGTTGCCAAGGCCGTCTACGAAGGGGCCGCAGCCGCTGGGCCTGCTTTCGAGTGGATTCGGTCCGCCCGCCTGATGATTGGCGAAGGCTATGCCCCGCCCTTTTTCCCCTCGCTCGACTACGAGCCGGAGAAGGCCCTGGCACTAGCCCGCCGGCTGAACTGCGATGCGTTACGTTATCCCACCTATTCTTACGTGGCGTTCTTCCCCACCAAGACCAAGCTTCCACACCATCCGGAGCTGGGATCGCGCGACCCCTTGCGGGACACGGTGAATCTGTTTCATGACGCCGGGCTGAAAGTTGTAGCCTATAACCCGCTCAATCATCCCTTTATGGACGTGCAGTCGGACAACCCGGAATATCGGGATTGGATGCGCTACGACGCCGAGGGACAGCCCTTCATCACCCGCCACATGGGGTGGGCCCGGTATTACGAAGGATGCCTGAACAGTCCCCTGCGCGCGCAGATTCGGGAGAGAGTAAAGGAAGTCGTCACCAACTACCCGGTGGATGTGATGTACTTCGACGGGCCTTACCAAGGCATGGAGCAGGCAATGCGCTTCTGCCATTGCCAGTACTGCCAAGCGGCGTATCAGAAGGCGCGAGGAAAAAGCATTCCCTCGCAGGACGCCGCCACGACCCTCGGGGACCTGATCGAGTACGAGCATTGGTTGGCGGAAGATGTCGTGCTCGCTTTCATGCATGAAATCTGCGACATGGTGCGCCAGGTGCGCGAGGTGCCCATTGTGTACAACGATACCGGACTGCTGGGCAGGGATTGGAGAGCGCGCGCCTTCCGCTACGTTGACGGCTTCATGTTTGAGGCGGCGGACACGCCGGAGCAGAAGCTTTTCAATCTGCGCCTTGGCCAATCGACCGGCAAAGTGATTTGGACCTACATCAGCTCGCACACGGAATACAATGGCGAGCACCTGAAAGACAAGTCCGTTCACGGCTGGTATAGCTCTCCCGTGGAAGGTGACAGGCTCGAGCTCGATGCGGCCGTGGCGACCGCGGCGGGCGCCGGCTACTGTTACTGGGGCCTGAATCGCGTGTTCTACTTGCCGCAGGACACCCTGGATGAACCCTCGATCCGCGGTCTCAAAGCCGTTTTTGATTTTGTCCAGGAAAACGGCAAACTGCTGCGCTCTGTCAGTCCCATGCCGCAGGCGGGCATCCTGACGGGAACACAAACCATTCAATGGTACCAAAGCTCGTTTTTCGTTCCTCAAGCTTACAGGAATTACTACTACGGGGCCTGGCAGCTCCTGAAGGATATTGGTTACGACGCCGAGCCATCTCTGGATTACGAAATGACGGCGGAGCGACTGGCAAATTACAAGCTCGTGTATGTCCCGAATGCTCCGTGTCTGAGCGAGGCCCAGTGCTCGATGCTGGCAAGCTATGTGGAGGGTGGCGGGACCTTGCTGGCAACTAAACTGACTTCGATTGCAGATGAGTTCGGAAGGCCGCGCTACAATTACGGTCTGTCCGAATTATTGGGCGCGAACGTAAAGGCGCCTGAACCCATCGAGATGCCCGATCTGTATCTGCGCGTTCTCTCCTCCGGCAAGCTAATCCCTCAAGATTCCCAAGTGATGTGGTTTCGAGCTGACGGGGCGGAGGTGATTGGGGAGACTTATGACCGGGGCCATCGCCGCACCTTAGGACCTGCCGTAGTCACCCGGCGGCAAGGAAAAGGGCAAGCGATCTACATTGGATCGGGCCTGGAAGCCGTTTATGAGGAGACCTTGAACGAGTCCCTGCGGGCTTATTTCCATTCCCTGCTCGATCCCATTCTCGCCTCCTCGCGACCTTATGAGCTCGAGTTCCGCCCGGGTCTGATGCCCCAGTTCGCATCCTCTCAGGACACCTTGCTTCTGCACTTGCTGGCCAATACCGGGAACATATGGAAGAAGCTTCTCGTTCAGGAAGAATTCCTGCCGGTCAAAAATGTGCGAGTGCGCCTCCGGCTTCCCCAAGGCCGGACCGCGAAGTCTGTGGCACTGATGTGGAGCGGGGCGGCGCCTTCCTGGAGTGTTCGTGATGGCTGGGTCGAACTGGCGGTTCCCCAGGTGCAGGTTTATGAGGTGATTCGGGTGGACCTTGGCTCATGAGCCCCTCCCAGGCTTCGGCGTTATGCCGCTGGTGTGCGCCGGGATGATCTTTCCTCATGATTCAGGCGCCGGTTCTGTTTACATTGGCTTATGCCAAGGTGCATTATTACTTGCTTATATAATATCGATATAGGTATTCACATCGGTATCACAAGCCGTCAACTTCTTCGTGGGCCGCGAATAAAGGACCAACCACAGAGCGCACAGCGCGGCATAGCCGCAGCCAAAGACCAGGTTTTCATTGCCGATTGCTGATTGCCGATTGTCGATTGAAGAAGTGGTGTGGCGGCTTCCTCCCCTGTCAATCAGCAATCGGCCCGCCGCGGCGGGAAAATCGGCAATCCCAGACATCCTGGCCAAACCACGATCGCAGCGATTCTTCACAAGACACGAAGAATCTCGGTCTCCTCTCCGTGACCTCTGTGGCCTCTGTGGTGAGGTGTTTCTTGGGTTGCGGTGGGAAGGAGGCGGGATTATCATTATCACGCTTCTGCTGGCATTCGAAGCCGATGGAGTGCTTACAATACTTCCACGAAGGAGCACGCTGATGAATTCCGTACGCTTCCGCTTGTCAATCCTCCTCTTTGAAGTAGTGGCTTTAGGTGTAGCTGTTTTGCCCGCGCAGTCTCGGCCTGCGATCACGCTTTTGCTCGATGCAACCCAAGCACCGGAGAAGATCGTCCACACGCGCATGGTGATGCCGGTGAAGCCCGGGCCGCTCACGCTTTATTACCCCAAATGGATTCCCGGCGCGCACAACCCCTCGGGGCCCGTCGGCAGCGTGGCCGGGCTGAAGTTCATGGCGGACGGCAAAGCGATTCCCTGGCGACGCGATCTGCTTGACGGGTTCACCTTCCACCTGGATGTGCCCGAGGGCGCGCAAAGCCTCGAGGCCACCTTCGACTTCATCGAGCCCGGGGGAGGCGGTATGGGCTTCGGTGGTTCGGCCACCGACAAGCTGGTGATTGTCAGTTGGAGCCAAAACGTGCTGTATCCCGCGGGAGTGCCTGCCGAGCAGATCACCTACAAGCCGACGTTGCGCCTGCCTGAGGGGTGGAAGTTCGGGACCGCGCTGCCGCAGGAGAGCGTTACGGGTGACGAGGTCACCTTTATGCCGGTTTCTCTGGATCGCCTGGTAGACTCGCCGGTGATTGCCGGCGAGTACTATCGCGCCGTGGACGTCACGCCACCCGGCGAGCCGATCCATCACGAGATCGACATGGTGGCTGACAGCGAGGCGGCGCTCGAAATGAGCCCGGAGGTGCAGAAGGACTTCACGAATCTGGTGTCTGAGACCGGCAAGCTCTTTGGCACGCGGCATTACCGCGACTACCACTTCCTGCTGACCTTGAGCAATCACGTGGCGCATTTCGGCCTCGAGCACCATGAGTCCAACGACAGCCGCACGGATGAGCGCGTCCTGCTCATGCCGCAGGGCAAGCGCCGCGTGGGAGGCCTGCTCTCGCACGAATTTGTCCACTCCTGGAACGGCAAGTTTCGCCGCCCTGCCGGCCTGAGCACTCCCGATTTCGAGGCGCCGATGAAGACCGATCTGTTGTGGGTCTACGAGGGTCTCACGGACTTCCTGGGCAATCTCCTGGCCGCCCGCAGCGGGCTGTCGACCCCTGAGCAGTATCGCGAAAGTCTTGCCAGCACGGCGGCAGAACTGGGTCCGGGCCGCCCTGGACGCACTTGGCGGCCTCTCCAGGACACCGCAGACGCGGTGGCCGGCCTGACTTTCGGCCGGGGCGGTTGGACCGACTGGGAGCGCGGCACCGACTATTACCCCGAAGGCGAGCTGCTGTGGCTCGAAGTTTCCACCCTCATCCACGACCAGAGCCAGGGTCAGAAATCATTCGAGGATTTCTGCCGTCTCTTTTACTCCGGTCCGAACAATGGCCCCGAGCTCAAGCCCTACACCTTCCAGGAACTGGTCCGCTCCCTCAACCAAGTCGTGCCCTACGATTGGGCAAGCTTCTTCCATGAGCGGTTGACTTCAACCTCGCCCGAGGCCCCGGTGGGCGGGATTCAAGCCGGCGGATGGAAGGTGGAGTACTCTGAAAGGCCGGCGGAAGGCGCCGGCGGTGGCGGCGGTCCCTTCGGCGGAGGGATGGCCGCTGTCTACTCGATCGGCCTGCGCCTCAGTGGGGACGGCGCAGTGCAGGAATCGGTTGTCGGCGGCGTCGCCTATAAGGCGGGAATCACCTCGGGCATGCGCGTGGTGGCAGTGAACGATCGCGCCTTCACGCCCGATCTGCTCCGCGACGCCTTGAAGGCCGGCAAGAACAGCCCTCAGCCTATTCGCTTGCTCGTGCTGAACGATGATTACTACACGACGTGTACCATTGACTATCACGGCGGCGAACGCTATCCGCACCTCGTCCGCGAGGAGGGCAAGGCGGACCTGCTCGACGAGCTCGCCAAGCCGCTGGTAGAGCATAAATAGCTGGTGGCAAGCGCTTTGGCGACTTTGATTACCGCGGCAACGGTGCTGACGGTACCTATCCGGTCCTCAGTCTTGTGCTAGCTAGCACAAGCGTCCTGGGCAGTTGCCAGGGCGGGCGCAGTATATGTCAGGAATCGGCCTATCCGGGGGACGCGCTTCCATCCTTGGCAGTCGTCAGAGCGAGCAGGGCGGGCGCAGTATATGCCAGGAATACGCCTATCCGGCTGGCGACAGCCCGGCGATCGATTTTCTCGTCGATCTCTTTCTCGACTGGCGGATTTCCGTTTGGCACGTTTTGGTCTGACATGCAGAATCTCCTTTCAGTAGTGGAGCAACTCCTCTAGAAAGCGACAGATTCCACAATCCTATTGAATTATAACCTGAGTTGCTCGGGCATGTACAGACGTTAGTTCCCGTACTACAGACCATCGCCACCGACTACGGAAGACCGAGATGCCGGGGCAGTTTGGGTAGGAGCATTGATAGTCCGGCCACGCCAGGAAATTGTCTGGCCACGTAATCGTTCGGTGATCGCCAGCAGCAGCAGCCACGTCCACAGAGCTGCGCCCAAAGGATGGAGCCAGACTACCCAGGATCGGAAGCGGCAAATCCTCCGGCAGTTCCGCGGCGTGCACGTGCCCGCGAGATAGGCAAGAAACGCCAAGAGCGAGATCACTGCCAAGGCGGGCTGCAACCCGCGCGTCGCCCCCAGGCGAAGCAGACCGCTGATAGCGAGCGGAAGCGGCAACACGCCTAGGACCAATTGCAGGCTAATGCGGTTCGCCAGATCGACAACCCTGTCGCTGGCGGCGCACCGCAGGGTGCGCACGATACGCTGGCGTATATCCGCGAAGCCATGATAGCGGCGTATGGAGAGAAGCTCGGAAGCGATCGCCGCCGATGTCGTCGCGCCGCAGCGATGCGCATATTTGGCCAGCATGAAATCTTCTTCGGGATGGCTCGGAAACAGGGAGTGTCCGCCGGATGCCGCATAGACATCGCGCCGGATCAACATGAATCCCCCCAAACCAAATGGAGCGGCAGGCGCGCCGCCACCGAAGGCACGGGCACTGAGGACGGCGCCGCGGTTCTGAATAATCGCGACCAATTCTTCGCTAAGGTTCTCCCCGTCAAAGCGCTGTATGCAGCTCAGGAAGCCTGATCGAGTCGCCTCGGCATGAGATACGGCACGGGATACCGCGTTCCGGCTGAATATCACCCGTGCATCGGTGAACAACAACCACCGGGCCCCCGGATTGGACTGTAGAAAACCAAACCAGCATGCGTTCGGCTTGCCGGCCCATCCCTCGGGTACTTCGGGAGCGGCCAGGACACGCAGATGCGGGAACTCGCATGCCAGCCGCTGCAGGATCCGGGGAGTTGCATCGGAAGAGTGGTCGTCGATAATGAGAATCTCCAGTCCCGGATAGTCGATCGCCGCCAGCGCGCGCACGGCGGATTCGATTCCCACCTCCTCATTTCTGGCCGGCACGATCAGAGAAACGGTTGGAAGCGGCAGTGGAACAGTCTGGCGCGACGCATTGGCCCGCAGATTCGGAAGGGAATGCAGGTTTTCGGCAAAAAGGACATGACCCCCCCAGACCACCAACAGCACCCACAACAGCACTGGGACAGACATCCACTCGAAAGGTGAGACCCCGGAAATCACGGCGCCGATGACGAGAGCCGCGCCGGCGAACCGGGCGACCATTAACGGGCGAGAGAGGCTCGGATCGAAAGGGCTCTCCAAGTCACCGAGAGGCGCTTTTACCTCCATCTCCCCTCCTGTTTGCCGCCGGCGACGAGTTGCGCGGCCGTTCGCAGCTTTCGAAGAAGGACCGAAGGCGTGAAGAATTTCTTGCGAATTCGCTTTCCTTCCGTCGTCCCGGAGAAGGCGATTCGCAGAAGGCGGGCATTGCGGGCCAAAGCGTCGCAAACCGGCCCCCATCGCGGCTTCATGATTTTCAGCAAACAGTGTTGCCAGTAGATCCAGGCCCATGGCGGGCGATCGATTGCGCACGGGGGACTCTGCGAGAGAAGACGGCGCCACATCATGCAAGCAGTACGCAAGGCCTCCATCTGCCCCCCCTGATCGAACGCATCAATCACCTGATGCCACGCGATTTCGCTACGCTGCTGCCGCAACAGCAGCGTTGCATCATAGAGGTCCCGAAGCGGCGCAGCCTCGAGGCGCTCCCGGCGGTGCAAATAGGAATGAGCAATGGTAAAGATCATGCGGCTGGTCGGACTGAGGATACGAGCTTCCCCGCCACCAAGCGCCACGGGCTGCGCATCGACGTACAAAGAGGGAGAACTCAGCATATCATTCCACTCCGTGAGGCGGTGCATCTCCAACACCCCGGTACGCCCTTTGCGCACAAGCTCGGGCCAGTGCTCGTGCGGCATGCATTCCACACGGGCATCGGCCCAGGCTGCGGAGGTCTGGTACCCGGAGGAGACCAAAAGGCGCCAGCATTCCAGCGCCCGATCGCTAGGGACCAAAATATCAATGTCGCCCATAAAGCGTACCGCCGCGTCGGGGTACAGGCCAGATGCGAGATGAGAGACGCCTTTCAACAGCAGCGGTTCGACTCCAGTCCGATTGAGTAGGCTGGCGATTTCGCTGGCGTGTTCGAGGATCTCGCGGTTCCGCGCACTATTCCATTCGTGAATGCAATTGAAATATTCGAGCAGATCACCAGGCAGCAGATCAAGCAGGCGCTTCTCGCCGAGCTCCCGGTAAAGAGCGAGAGTCACCCAATACTCGCTGGCGATTTCGACTACACGCTCCCAACAGATACGGCCCGCGGCTATCTCCCCGGCGAGCTTGTCCCGAAGCGGACCCGGATGGTCCTCAGGTACCAAGCAGCGAGCCACGAAGAAGAAGGCGTCGACCCGGTTCATGCGCGAAGGCACTCCCCAATTCGCTCCATCGCCGCGTCCAGACTGGAATAAGGGAGGTCATAGCAACGCAAGCGATCAGTCCACTGCAAAAAGGCCCCGAGTTTTTCGGGGTCGGATGATATCCAACTCTCGGCCGCTGCGATCCGCTCAATGGCTTGGACGGATGTTAACGGTATGGCGGCAGTTGCCGCCCCGGCGCTGTAACGGGGGAAGAAGATATGTTTGACCGGAGGGAGTAGGCGTTCTGTCGGTAGTGGGGGCAGAAGAAAGCGTATTTCCTCGCCCTCACTCCGGCTAACCGGGAGCTGAAAGATCGCGGGATAACGTGATAGCAGCGGTGACCAGCTTCCCCTCTTTAAGCGGACGGCATTGGGCGTGGCTACGGGCCGGCGAGTTGCGAAATCCAGAAACAGCAGATCGTCCGACAGAATGCGCAGGCCCGAACTCGCCAACGCGGCCGTAAGCGTGCTCTTGCCGCCGCCGCTATTTGCGACCAGTGCGACGGCGCCATCGCCACAATCGACCAATGATGAATGCAGACACGCCATCGGGTCAAGGTCTGGATGCGCCAGTCTCATGATTTCAAAAAAGAGCTGGTATGCTAAGGCGGCTGCGGATTGATGGCGTGTCACAACGCCATCCGGCAGACGCAAAGCACAATCGCCGGAGACAGAGACAACCTCAAAAACTCTCTCCGACGCTATAGTCTCCGTAGCTTCGAGATTGGCAAATGGCGGATGGATCGCCTTTGCGAGATCGGCGGTCCGGAAGCGGATTCGGAACCGGAGATCCAGGAAACGGTACGCATGCTCCTCTTCAAAGTCGCCGCCGACAGCTATGTGGACCTCATCCATGGAGCGCGGCCACGGTCCGGGATCTTCCAATTCGGGCGGCTTCGGGCCCAGTAGACCGCGAGTCCGCCAGTCGGCCAGCGCGGACTGAACATCGCGCAAAGTCAGATCCTCGGAGACGTCATACTGGAGCGCCAGACTTTGAGCGGCCTCGGCTTCGGAAGCTCCGCCCGCCAGAGCGTCCCACAGCAGGCTGGCTGATTGGTTCATAACATACAGAGCGTTGACGTGCGTCCGAGCCACCACGCGCGAGTCGCCAAGCCGAAAGCTGACGGCGTCGGGCGGAAAGACCAGCGAAGCGCGTGGAACAGCAGCCTCCTCAGGCAAACATAGACCATCAAAATGCCAGGGATTGTAGCGGGCGATGCGCGTGCCGGGAAGCTCGCCGAGACGTTCGAGCAGATGGCCGAACTGAGCGGCTGTCGCCGGAAAGGTGTCGTGGAATGCACAGACGGTGTTCCGGAACCCGCGCGTCCGCCTCAGACGAATCCTTTCTAACGTGTGGTCAACCCACGGCACTGCCTGCGGGTTATCGCGCCGGTCTAAGCTGTCAACATTCCAGAGCATCCGGGTGTAGCCGAGGGACGCAATGACGGAATCTACTCGACTATCGCGATCACCGAACGGCGGGCGCCAGAGTTTGATGCCGCGATCCAGATTGCCGATCAGAGCTTCGGTGCGACGGACCTCGATTCGGATCTGGTCGTCTGTCAAATCGGTCAGCTTCTGGTGCGTATATCCATGGTTTCCGATGAAATGACCGTCGCTGGCGGCTCGCTCGAGGATGGCACGATTCTCAGGAGACTCAAGGTGCTGTCCCAACACAAAAAAGACCGCGCTCAATCCCCAGCGGACCAACTCGTCCAACACGGAAACTGTGTGGAGGGGATGAGGTCCGTCATCGAAGGTCAGGAGAATCCTGTGGGCGGAAGCGGAGTGTTCCGGCTTCGGGAGCATTTGCCTTCGCGTAGTATAACAAGCCTACTGCCGTCCAGCAACACGCTATTATGACACCCCAATTCGCTGATAAGGTTGTCCAATGCAGTAGACACCAGCTTCGGAGCGCGGGAGGTTGGCGCCGACGGACCATGCCGAGCGTAGCCGCCTTGCGCTTCGGCTGAAATCAGTGTTCCAAGGCT
>Ga0326728_10026340_pt1 | contig 10307 bp, 5 predicted proteins | sample MB3enrmetagenome_FD_207602 | JGI IMG/M metagenome (GOLD analysis project Ga0326728, IMG submission 207602) | Lab enriched peat soil microbial communities from McLean, Ithaca, NY, United States - MB31MN | ecosystem: Environmental > Terrestrial > Soil > Wetlands > Peat | place: USA: New York... | reverse complement strand
CTGTGACCCAAAACTGTCCGGCCAATCCGGCGAGTCCGGGCGGCCTGCTCACTTACAGTGGCACGGTGAGCAACGCGGGCAACATCACGCTGACCAACGTGGCTGTCCTGAATAATCTCAGCGGGGCCACGCCGGTCTTCACGGCGGCCACCCTGGCGCCGGGCGCCGTGTCCAATTTCACGGGCAGCTATCTGGCGCCGGACACTTGCTCCAGCACGAGCACTTCGACGGCCACCGGCGAGAGTATCTGCGGTGTGGCCGTGACGAACGCGGCCAGCGCGACCTGTCCGATCACCGCGAGGGCGCTCCTGGCTGTGAGCCAAAACTGTCCGGCTACTCCGCCCAGTCCGGGCGACCTGCTGACTTACAGCGGCACGGTGAGCAATGCGGGCAACATCACGCTCACCAACGTGGTTGTCCTGAATAATCTGAGCGGGGCCACGCCGGTCCTCACGGCGGCCACGCTGGAGCCCGGCGCCACCGCCAATTTCACGGGCAGCTATGTGGCGCCGGACACTTGCTCCAGCACGAGCACTTCGACCGCCACCGCCCAGAGTATCTGCGGTGTGGCCGTGACCAACGCGGCCAGCGCAACCTGTCCGATCACCACGACGCCGCTTTTGGCGGTGACCCAAGTCTGCCCCACTAATTCGACGATGTCCGGCGGGCCGTTGACTTACAGCGGCACGGTGAGCAACGCGGGCAACATCACGCTGACCAACGTTGTTGTTGTGAATAATCTCAGCGGGGACACACCGGTCTTCACAGCGGCCACGCTGGCGCCTGGCGCCGTGTCGAATTTCACCGGCAGCTACTTGGCGCCGACCAATTGCTTCAGCATGAGCACCTTGACCGCCACCGGCCGGAGTCTCTGCGGTGTGGCCGTGACCAACGCGGCCAGCATGACCTGTCCGGTCACCACGAGACCGCTCCTGGCTGTGACGCAACACTGTCCGCCCAGTCCGGTGAGTCCTGGCGCCCTGCTGACTTACAGGGGCACGGTGAGCAACGCGGGCAACATCACGCTGACCAACGTGGTTGTCCTGAATAATCTCAGCGGGGCCACGCCGGTCTTCACGGCGGCCACGCTGGCGCCCGGCGCCGCCGCCGATTTCACGGGCAGCTATCTGGCGCCGGACACTTGCTCCAGCACGAGCACTTCGACCGCCACCGGCGAGAGTATCTGCGGTGTGGCCGTCACCAATTCTGCCAGTGCGACCTGTCCGATCACCGCGAGGACGCTCCTGGCTGTCACCCAAAACTGTCCGGTCACTCCGGTCAGTCCGGGCGGCCTGCTGACTTACAGCGGCACGGTGAGCAACGCGGGCAACATTACGCTCACCAACGTGGTCGTCCTGAATAATAGGAGCGGGACTACGCCGGTCTTCACGGCGGCTACGCTGGCGCCCGGCGCCGTCTCCAATTTCACCGGCAGCTATCTGGCGTCAACCAATTGCTCCACCACGAGCACCTTGACCGCCACCGGCCGGAGTCTCTGCGGTGTCGCCGTCACCAACGCGGCCAGCGCGACCTGTCCGAGCACCGGGACGCCGGCCATCGAAGTGACCGAAACTTGTCCCACCAACTCCGTGTTGCCGGGGGGCATCCTGACCTACAGAGGGACCGTCAGTAATGCGGGCAACATCACGCTCACCCACATCGTGGTGGTTGACAATCGGCCCGCCTCCAACACGGTGGTGTTCACCCGCGCCACGCTGGAACCCGGCGCGAAGGCGACCTTCACCGGCAGCTACCGGGTGCCCGCCGACTGCTGTGTGGTTTGGAACACCCTTCAGGCTCGGGGCCGAGGCTGCGGCGGAGTCATGGTCACCAACACCGACACGCACACTTGCACGGTGCATACTTCGCCGAAGATTGTCGTCACCAAAACTTGCCCGCCGGATGTTGTGCGACCGGGCCACCACCTGCACTACAGCGGCATGGTGAGCAACGCAGGCAACATCACCCTGATCAATGTGATCGTGGTGGACAATCAGCCTTCCAACGATTCTCCCGTGCTGGGACCCATCACTTTGGCGCCGGGCGAATCGGTCCCATACGACGCTTCCTACCTCCTTACGGCTGAATTCTGCGGAGCCAGCACGGTCACGGCGAGCGGCTCGGATCTCTGCACCGGCCTTCTGGTGACCGACAGCGTAACGACGACCTGCCGGATCACCACGACTCCGCGCATTACCGTCACCAAGAACTGTCCGTTGCTGCCCACTCCGCGCGGCGGCCTTTATACCTATACCGGCACCGTCAGCAACTCCGGGAATGTCACGCTGATAGATGTCTTCGTTGTCAACAATAAGCCGACCAACCAGACGCCGGTCATCGGTCCCATTACTCTGGAGCCGGAGACATCCGTCAACTTCACCAACAGCTACACCGCGCCGGCTTGCTGCTGCTCCATATTTGACACCCTCACCGCCAGGGGCAAGGACCACTGCACGGGCAGCAACGTGACTGACACGGCGGCGGCCGTCTGTCCTTTGCTCAGCACGCCGGAAATCGCCGTGCTGCAGGACTGCCCGTCGGAACCAATACCTATGGGCAGCGTCTATCAGTTCAGCGGCTACGTCATCAACACCGGCGACACCACCCTGACGAACGTCTTCGTGTTTGGCCCCCAGGGAACCAATACGCCGGTGCTGGGCCCGATTGACCTGGCTCCAAGCGAATTGCAGCTTTACTCCGGGTCCTACACTGTTCCGTTCAACATCTGCTCGGTCTCGGTCACGGCCTCTGGCCAGGATATTTGCGGCGGCAATGTGGCTTCCAACACGGCCAGTTGTCCCGTCGCCACGACGCCGCTCCTGGCTGTCACCCAAAACTGTCCGGCCACGCCGGTCAGTCCCGGCGCCCTGCTGACTTACAGCGGCACGGTGAGCAACGCGGGCAACATCACGCTGACCAACGTGGTGGTCCTGAATAATCTCAGCGGGGTCACGCCGGTCTTCACGACGGCCACGCTGGCGCCCGGCGCCGCCGCCAATTTCACCGGCAGCTATCTGGCGCCGGCCGATTGCTCCAGCACGAGCACCTCGACCGTTACCGGCCAGAGTCTCTGCGGTGTCGTTGTCACCAAGGCGGCCAGTGCGACCTGTCCGATCACCACGACGCCGCTCCTGGCTGTCACCCAAAACTGTCCGACCAATCCGGTCAGTCCCGGCGCTCTGCTGACTTACACCGGCACGGTGAGCAACGCGGGCAACATCACGCTCACCAATGTGGTGGTCCTGAATAATCTGAGCGGGGCCACGCCGATTTACACGGCCGTCACGCTGGCGCCTGGTGCCGTCTCCAATTTCACGGGCGGCTATCTGGCGCCGACCAATTGCTCCAGCACGAGCACCTCGACCGCCACCGGCCAGAGTCTATGCGGTGTCGCCGTTACCAACGCGGCCAGTGCGACCTGTCCGAGCACCTTCGCGCCGGACATCGCCATCACCGAGACTTGCCCGCCTGGGCCGGTGACCGCGGGCAGTACTGTGGTGTTCGGAGGATCGGTCAGCAACAGCGGCAACATCACTTTGACGAACGTCCTGGTGTTCAGCAGCCAGCCGAGCAACGGGACCCCGGTCCTTGGACCGATCACGCTCGCCGCCGGAGCCTCGGCGCCGTTCACGGGCAGCTATATCGCCCTCGGCGGTTCCAACCCGGTGACCAACTCGACCATTGTGACCAACAGCACCAACGTCATCACGACCAATACCACCTCTGTCATTGTCACGAACAATCCGGGCACGGTTACGACGAATAGCGTGACACCCACGTTCGGGACTATAGACCCTGTCAGTACGGTCCTCACCGATCGTTTCAACGTCATCTCTAACTTGCATGGGTTGATGTATGCGGACCAGGATGAGAACTGGGGAGCCACGCTGTTTTACTGCATCCGCGAGCCCGCCGGCGGCGCTGATGAGTTTGACACCATTTCCACCATTCCTCCCTCTGTCGGCGTCGTCACGGATCGTTTCGCCCTCACCGCGAGCAATTACGATGCGCTGACTCTGGCTGCTCCGGATGTCGGCTATGGGGCGGTGAACTTTTACTATGTCCGTCATGACAATAGCGGCGTTTCCACCTTTGGAGAAATCATAGCTCAGGGCGCCTCTTCCTCAACCGATCTCTGGCCTCTTACGAACTCAGGCTACAATGCCTTGGCCTTCGCGGCGGCCAACCTGGGTTATGGGGCCAACATGTTCTACTACCTCCGCCAAGACAATAGCGGCCTTTCCACCTTCGGAACCATCAACCCGACTCCCGGCGGGATCGAAAATGATCTCTACTCCGTCGGCACCAACTTTGACGCATTGGTCTTTGTGCCTGGCGCCGTGTCCACTTGGGGGACTGCCATCTTCGCCTATCTCCGCCATGACAGTACCGGGTCCATCATCGGGACCATTAACCCCGTGACACAAGTCGTCACGGATCGCATAGACCTGGGCACTAACTTCCTCAACGATTTGACCTTTACCGCCACGGACGTGGGATACGGGGCCAATTTGTTCTATTATATCCGCGCCGGGGGATCCACCCTCACGACCAACACGGTGACCACCTACACGACCAACACGGTGACCACCTACACGACCAACACGGTGACCACCTACACGACTAATAGTGTGGTCAGCTTCACGCCGACCAACACGGTCACGGCCAGCGGCACGGACACCTGTCTGGCCGGCACCGTGGCCGCCGCTGCTGATTGCCTCGGCCCTGTCGCTCTGGCGCTGCCCGCGCCGGTTTTCGAGGCCCGGGCGGCCGCTCGCGGGCTGCTTGATGAAAAGGCTGCCAGCCAGGCACCGGCCGCGCCGGTCTTCGGCGCGTCCGCTATCGGCAAAGGGTTTTTCAGCCTTTCCTTTCAAAGCGAGAACGGGGTTTCGTACACCGTGCAATATAAGAACACATTGTATGATCCGACCTGGACCGACTTGAAAACAGTCGTCGGAACGGGCGGGAAACTGTCCATCACGGATGCGCTCGCAGCCCAGCGAGGGACGCGCTTTTATCGGGTCATATTGACGCCATAATACGCCAATTGTGAGGTCGATTATCCCAGCCGAGGGAGAAAGTTTCCTGGGCTGGGTTTTCGACAAAAGAAAGCACCGACAATTATGAAAGGAACATGCACACTTATGAAAAAAGCAGCCACCCTTTTGGCGGGGGCATTATGGATGGGCGCCATGTGCGTTGCGGCCCGGGCGGAGGGCACGCCTAAAATCCAGTTCGACCAGACGCTCTATGACTTTGGCAAGACCTCGCAGGTCACAACCATCTCCGGCGTCTTCAAGTTCAAGAATGCTGGCCAAGGCGTCCTCAAACTGGAGCCGCCCAAGCCATCCTGCGGCTGCACCCTCGCCGGGTTGAAGCCGGACATCCTCCCGCCGGGCGCAACCGGTGAACTGTCCTTCACCGTGAATCTCGGCTTTTCCCGGGCGACCCTGGAGAAGCACATCGCGGTCCGGTCGAACGATCCGCAGACTCCCGAAGTCTCGCTCACCATCAAGGTGGATTACACGCCGCTCTACGAACTGAACCCGATGACACTTTGCCCCAAGCTGGCGTTCGGGGTCAACGACACCGCTCAATTCACCACCATGGCCCGCACGGACGGAAAACCGCTGCGGATCGTCAGGCTGGACGCCTCCAAGCCTTGGATCACGGCGACCGTGGAGCCGGGCGCCCAGGCGGATGGGGCTTCCGCGCGCATTCGCGTCGCTGTTCAACGGGATGGACCGCCGCGCCGCTTCAACGAATATGTCCATGTCTATGCCGGCGAGCAGACCAACACCCCGATATCCAGCATTTACCTCTACGGCGAGGTCATGGGCGAGGTTGCCGTCAGTCCGTCAGCGTTGTATTGGAGCATCAACAGCGCGGCGAAGACGCCGGGACAGGGCCCGGAGGCGCAGATCATGCGGCGGGTGACGATTCGCTCGGCCGACGGCAAGGCGATTGAATTGAAGAATCCGCAAAGCACAGTCAAAGGTGTCAGAGTTGAACTGGTGCCAAAGGAGGCCGGCAAGATCTATGAACTCGTTGCCCAACTTGATGAGGTGCCGGGGAGCACCGTCAGCGGCAATGTGTCGTTTGAAACCTCCGTGGCGGCGCAATCCAGAATTGAACTGCCGGTCATAGTCAACGTGTTCAAACCGTGAGTGAAATCTATTAGGAACGGCTGCCCGGTAAAGTCAAAGGCCGCGCCGGCCCGGCGGAAACCGCAAAGTGGTGCCGGCGCAGGAAATCCCCGATCGGCGCGGTGATGCGCACGGGACGCTTTTGGAACGGGTCGGTGTAGGCAATCTCCACCGCGCGCAACGCCAGGGCCGGACCCGCCTTCCCGTAGAGCACGTCTCCAAGAACAGGATGGCCGGCGGCGGCCAGATGAAGGCGGATTTGGTGTGTCCGGCCCGTCACGGGCACGGCTTCGATCAACGCGCATTCCCGCCCTTGCTCCAAGACGGTGAATGCGGTCTCGGCCTGCTTGCCGCCAGCTTCGCCAACCTGCATTCGGCCGATGGCGCCGGGCGCGGGGGCGATTTTCAGGCGGCAAATCCACTGGCTTTGCGGCGGATGGCCGCGCACGACGGCCAGATATTTCTTGCGCACTTGGCGGGTCTCAAAAAGGCCGCTCAAGACGCTCAAGGCGCCGGGTGTTTTGGCCAGCAAGAGCACGCCGCTGGTCTCGGCGTCAAGACGATGGACAAAGCGGACATAGCGCAAGTTGCGGGAGAGCGCCCAATGATCGCGCGCCTGGACCGAGAGCATGAGGGCGCGTTGCAAGTTGCGGCTGCCTTTGGCCCAACTTTCCGGCGCGAGCATCCAGCCCGTCGGCTTGTCAATCGCCAGCACGGAACGGTCCTCATAGAGAATCGCCGCCCGCGTTCGGTCCGGCAACTCGATCTGGTTGGGTTTGCCCATCGCGGCAGGGTAGGGGGGAAGCGGCGCGCAGACAAGGTTGTCACATCTCCAGGAAGACGGTCATGGCTGGTGCTCATTGTGGCGGGCAGCCACGTCGTGTTCGCCGGACTCGTAACGTTCAGCCAAGATGGCGTAAATGCCTTCCAGACGACCGTTGTGATCTTCCGGTTGCGCAACCGGGCGGGGTTCAAACTCCACCTCGGTGCGCTCCGGGAGCTCGACTCTGTCCAGCGGTCGGAACACGCCGCTTTCATAGACTGCGTGGATCGTCTTCATGTTCTTCTTTTACCATGCCGCCGGCGGTGATGCCGGTTTCTTCTCTGCGGCATGTCCGCCGCGCATCGGGCGGCACTCCGTCCCGTCGTGAGTCCCAAAAGCGCTCAAAAAACGGAGTTTTTGCCCATAACCCTGCTTTTTCCCAGCGACGAATCCGCTCGAAGCCGCCCGCAACGAAGGTTGTCACTGATTAGAATCGCCGACCGGCGCATCTGGTGGGTCGGGTGTGGACATGAAGGCCACGAAAAGCACGTCCAATGAGGAGCCGTCGGTTGCGCGGGTGGCGATGAAGTCCACCTGCGGCCCAAAAGCATATTGCCGGCCGTCGGGCAGTTGGCGCATATCTTGGCTCGCGACGCGAGCTTGACAGCCCAGGGCGGTGCTGATGCGTGGCATGTTCAATATGTCGCTTCCAGTGGACTGTCCCAGGTTGTGCAAGAGCCGGCTCGCCGTTTCCTCAGACATGCTCATTACGGCGGAATTGCTGTTGCCATCGGTGCGGAGCGATTGCAAACCGGCGGCGTCCAGTTCCGAGTCCGGCACCGCGATGCAAGTGGACTTGACAACCACTTGATTGGGACTGTCGGACGCCGCCAGCGTTGGGGTCATGAAAAACAGCAGGCGACTGCCGTCAGGGGTCCTCGATCCTCCGCAGACCAGAGTCTGTCCCGGCGCAACGGCGGTGTGGAGGCGCGCCCCGTATTTCTTGACGCCCGGCTCGTCTTTCATCGCATCAGCGAACCAATCGTTGGAGGTGGAGCGATAAGCCCGTACCTGCGCGTCATGCCGTTGCACCAGCTTTTCAAACAAGTGCGGGTCGCCCCGGGGACGCGCAATCTCATTCGCCACTTGAGGAACGGTCGAATCGGCCGTGTGGAGGCGAAGTTCTTGCGCCGGGGCCGCCGGTGGCGAAACGGGCCGGGTAGCCAGAGAAACGATCACGACCGCTGACGCCGCCGCCAGCGCCGCGCCGGCCATCTTCCACCCAGCCCACCCAAAACCCGCCTGTTGCGCCGCCACCCCCCGCGCCAGGGCCGCTGCCAGCACCGTCGAAGATATTCCGCCCGGCACCGGCGCGGCGGTGGAATCCGCCAGCGCGGCGGCCAGGGCCGCGCCGGTGGTCGTCAGGCCGCGCTTTTGCAGGATGGCTCTGAGCTTCTCCAACGCCCGCTCGACTCTCATGCGCGCGGCGTTTTCGCTCGCGCCCAGGGCGGCGCCAACGGCGGAAAAATCGCGCGACTCGAAGTAGCGCAGCAGAACGGCCTCGCGGTCTTCGTCGCCAAGTTCATTCATCGCCGCGTCAATCAATGCGCGCAATTCGGAGTCGGGGCAGGGGAGATTTGAGGCGTTTTCGTTCATGGCAACAGTGGCCCGTTCGCGGGCGCGGCGGCGTGCCTCGGTGCGGACGGCCTTGAAGGCGGCGAAACGGGCGCTCTTATACAGCCAGCCCGCGATGGACTTGCGCCTGGCCAAGGGCGCGGCCTTGCGGGCCAGGTCCGCAAAAACGGCCTGGCAGACGTCCTCCGCCAGGTGGGTGTCGCCCGCGACCTGCCGCAAGGCGGTCGAATAAACCAGGTTCAGGTGCCGCCGCACCAGTTCGGCGAACGCCGCTTCGGAACGCCCCTTTCCATATTGGCCCAAGAGATCGTTGTCCGCCTCTGTCATTCTGCCTTTATAGCACCCGCCAAGGGCCGGGAACGCACAAAAAAACTTTGCGAAAGGGTTTGACACTGGGCGCTGAATCTGTAAGGTTTCGCCTCACAAACATGCTACGCATTGCTTTCAGTGAAACCGCCGGCGCCCTGGCCGCGCCGTTTAACCGGCTTCGCAGTGTTTCACATCCCCTTGAGAGGCTGAAAGATATATCTGTTCCATGCAAGGTCACGTCATGAAAAATGCCAAACCGCCGAAGGCGCAACCGCTTGCAGTCGCGCAATTCGCCCAAATCCTTTGCCGGTGCGCTGCCTTGGCGTTCCGGCTTCTGTCCCGTCCGAGCACCCTCGTGCAGCTTCCCAGCCTGGTGGGGAAGAGTTTGAGCCTGGCGCGGCCCATGTTCATTATAGGCATTAACAACGGCAAATTGGCCGGCCTGATTCAAAACCACACTCCCGTCACGTTTGTCTGCTCCCACCCCCGCTCCGGCAATACTTGGATGCGCTACCTGCTTTCTGATGTCCTCCTCCAAAACCACGGCGTCCAAACAACCACCGAACTGCCCCAACCCGCCAGGCTTGTTCCCTATTATCACCACAATTTGATCACCCCCCGCGCCGCGACTGCCACGCCTGCCGGCTATTTAATCAAGACGCACGATATGATTGCCACTTTGCAGGAACGCGTCGGCGGCCATCCGGGCGTGCGCCAATGCAGATACCTTTATCTCTTTCGCGCCCCCGAGGACGTCTTGGTTTCCGTGTTTCACTACTCCCTGTTGGAAAAATACATCCGCAGCAATTCCGGGGGCGACATTGATCTGTTTTGCCTCGAATACCTTCCAGCTTGGATGGAGCACGTCACGAGCTATCTCGACGCGCTCGATGGCGGCGTGACCGTTTATCTTGTCTGCTATGAGGAACTGCTGCGGCAGCCGGCCACCGTTCTCAGCGACACCCTGCGCTGGCTGGGCATCCCGCACACGCCGGCCATCGTCCAACGAGCCGAATCCAACATGCGATTCGGCAAGCTGCAGGCAATGGAAGAACGGTCTTTCAACGTCGGCGGCCGCCTTTTCCGGCGCGGTGTTGAAGGGTCCGGCGCCTCGGAATTGAAGCCCGAGACCCTTTCCCAAATCCGCGCCGCCACCAAGGACATAGTGGCCCGCGCCAATCAGAGCCTGGCGCGGCAGCGATGGAAGGAGCGTCCCGAGCCGGCCCCGCCATCTTCTGCCTCTGAGTTGGCGGCTGACTCGCACAACCGATGCGGCGAGACCACGCCGGCATCCAGCGCATGACAAAAATCTTCACCTTCCTGGTAGGGCAGAGCTGCCGCTCTGCCCTGAATTCTTGGGCGGCGCGGCAGAGACTGTCTCAAAACTCAGACCATTTTTTTTGAACAATTTATTTGACTGAGCGTCTAACTGCGTATGGCTCAACCCATCGCTC
>Ga0326728_10026338_pt1 | contig 10308 bp, 10 predicted proteins | sample MB3enrmetagenome_FD_207602 | JGI IMG/M metagenome (GOLD analysis project Ga0326728, IMG submission 207602) | Lab enriched peat soil microbial communities from McLean, Ithaca, NY, United States - MB31MN | ecosystem: Environmental > Terrestrial > Soil > Wetlands > Peat | place: USA: New York... | reverse complement strand
GTTTGGAGATGATCTCGGGATGCAGAGCGGGCCGCAAATCTCTCCCCGCATGTACCGCGAGTTCTTCAAGCCCCGCCACCAGCTCATGTGGAAACGCGCCAAGCACTTGGCCAACGTGAAAGTCATGCTGCACTGTTGTGGCGGGGTCCGAGAGCTGCTCCCGGACTTGATTGATGCCGGCTTGGACGCCATCAACCCGGTGCAGATTTCCTGCGTGGGTATGGATGCCCGGGAACTCAAGGCGGAATTTGGGAAGGAGATAGTTTTCTGGGGCGGGGGTTGCGATACGCAGACGATCCTGCCCGACGCGACGCCGGACGCCGTCAGCCGGCACGTCCGGGAACAGGTGGGAATTCTCCGTCCCGGCGGAGGTTTTGTATTTCAGCAGGTCCACAATATCCTGGCCAATGTCCTTCCAGAAAATATCGTCGCGATGTTCGAGGCTATACACGAAGGCGAGCAACGCGATTGGTGATTTGGGATTCTCGAAGTCAGGGAATTGCTTCATCTTCTCATCTGATTCTGCCGATTACCGATACGGGGAAGTGTGTCACATGGGGTTTGGGCGTCGTCCCCGCCGCGCTGTCATCCCGAGCCTCGCGAGGGATCTCGCACTGAACGTGTTTGCACCCGTAGGTTTCGCCGTTTCTTGTCACTCGCCACTCGTCACTCGTCACTGCCCCCATCACTCGTCACTGCCCGCCTCGACGCAGTTCCTAGCCCTCTCTGAGGGGAGAGGGTGGGCCGCTGCCGGCGCTTTCACCAGCCGGAGCGGACCAGGTGAGGGGGCCTTCGCCTGCCGGGCACGTCGAGCGTGCCGGTCACGAAAGGCCTCAGATCTTCCAGACAGCTTCGCGCCACGCTGCCGTCCCTTTCTGGTCTTTAAGTCCCACAAATCCCTTTTTTTCTGTCTAAAAACTGTAATTTCGCCTCGAATCACTGCGCAAAACTGCAAACCAGGCTGCAAAACAGCATGACATATTGTCACTGCTCATTTGTTTTCATACACATCGCCGGATCGATCTTCATTTTTAACATCTCTAAGGGTAGGCTCCCCCTATTTCGGACTTGATCACCACATTCGCGAGCCATGGCCATTCCCGCGCAAGCGGGAATCCAATCCGTCAGCGACGCATTTCTGAAGGCCTGCGCAGTAGCAGATTCCCGCTCTCCGCGTTCGCGGGGACATGCTTCGCGGGAATGACGGGGAAGCGCAGGCTGGAATCCGATTTGCGTCAAGAGCATTTTCGCCATTCGAAACGATCCTCCGGTTTTCGGGCGACCTGGCCGGCACGGCCTCGCACCGAGCCCGAGAGCGTGCTTCTTCCAAATTGACCATCGCGGCCGACCCTGTGCGGCCCGAGGACGTACGCTGAAGCCTAACATTCTATTTACCGACTTGTCAAGCACTTTGTAGGCAGCAATGCCTACCGGGTAGGACCTATTTTTCTGGAAAGCGCCTAATTGTCAGAAAGAGTGGCCCCTCCTGGCTCAGGGGGCTGGGGTGGTCGGTTTGCCTGTGGGGGTCGCGCCCGCCTCGATGATAGACACACTCAGCGCCTCGCTGACTGCTTTACCGTGCCTGTGGCCTGGAGTTTGGCCGCGACCAGCCAAGGGCATCGTTGGGCCATTATACGTGGGATTAATCCCATGCGCGCGGGCCAGTTCTCCTGCCGCCGCCCACAAAGACTCCGGAATCGGCGCGCGGCGGGCTTGCGAACTCCGCGACCGCTTGAGGCGCAGATAAACCTTCCGCATGTCTGGGGGAATAACTGGAATCTCGCTGGCCATCGTTTGCCCTCCTCGCCTCGTGGGGCAATGGAATAGACGTTAGCAACTTCCGTCAGCTCAAGTCACGCACCCTTACCGAAGGGACACAATACATACATGTGGCTGCGCGTTTAAGTTTCCGCCGCTGGCGGCCAGGTGACCATTCGGGAGCTGATTGACGAAGGCCGCCGCTTTTGGAGCTTGCGGAAAAACGGCCCACGGCGGCCGACTTTCAACCAAATGTGTCTAGCGGGTCTGCGGTTGGTTTCCAGAAAATCACGCATTTTCGAGCGTCAGCGGCATCGGCTGCTTGCCATCGATGTCCTTTATACGAAATTCGGAAGCCAGTGTGGCTGCGACAAGCACTCTACCGCTCCGTTCCAACACAGTTGTCTCGTGGGCGAGGGCAGCAATCACCCGCCCGATAAACTCCGGGCTTTCACTGTTAGACACGTCGAGCCATCCGCCCTTAGCTGCCTCCATCACGGCCTCCGTCCGGACCAGGCCAGGGTACAGCGAAACTACGGCAATCCCGTGTGGCCGAAGTTCGTACGCCATGTCGGCTGTCATCTTGTCAGTTGCGGCTTTGGCAACACCGTAAATCACATTGCCGATGTACTTTCGAGCGGCCCAGTAGCTCATATTCACGATGAGCCCTTTGCGCGCAGACAACATCATCTTCACGGCCTGTGAAGAGGTAATGAACGCAGCACGCACGCCAGCGTCCATCATGCTGGTCCACCTGTGAGTAGGCTGCTCCCAAAACGGAAGCTGCCAAGTGAAAGCGCCATTTTCAACCATTCTCTCGTAGCCGCCCCACGCAGAGTTTACGAGTACATCCAGGCGACCGGTCTCGCTTGCGATTTGCGCAAACACCGCAGCCGTCTGTTCATCCCGCAAATGATCACAGCTAATCCGCACAATCGCGTCGTGCAGGTGTGCGGTAGCGATGTTGCGGCCTGTTGCAAACACTTTGAAACCGGCTTCGTTCAGGCTTCTCGCGATGCCCTTACCCACTCCACGGCTGGCTCCGGTCACTAGTGCGACCTGCATCTTCTCGCCTCCCGACTGTTCGCTATTTCTTCGCCCGTAATCATATAGGAATTCCGCCAGAAATCACAAGTTGACGGATTAGCGGGTCGCGCAACTTCTTTTGTGTAGATTTGGTTTTTGAAAGCGGGGCAGCCACGGTCAGTGATTTTCTGACCGTGGCTACTAGCTCAGTGCTAACAGCCTTCCGGTTGCCCATGATGAGCAGAAACTCCGGCCGAGGGGCGAGCCGGGGCAAGGCAACTTGGGCATCGTACCTATCACTGAGAGCCCTGCAAGGGCGCAATTCAATAGCCGGGGGCAGCGCCCCCGGAACACGCGTCGATTGTTCCCCGACCCTGCAGGGGTCATATTACCCCTGCCCCGTAACCCGAGACTGTCCAGCCCTCACCGGCATTCGACCCTTGCAGGGTCGAAGCTTTCTGCGGGTGCGCTTTCCGGGGGCGTTGCCCCCGGCTATTGTATCGATCCCCTGCGGGGGTCCCCCGGCACTATCTCGATCCCCTGCGGGGAGCAAAAATGGGCAACGTCGAAAGCGGGTTTCGGAGTGGTAGTCACGGTCGGAAAATCACTGACCGCGGCTACCAGCTCCTCACACCTCACTCGTGCCGCAGCGCTACCATGGGATCGACCTTGGTCGCCCGGCGGGCGGGGATGTAGTTGGCCAGGAGCGCGACCGCAGTCAGGAGCAGGGACACCGCGACAAACGTCAGCGGGTCACGGACCGTTACTCCATAGAGCAGGTTGGACAGAAATCGTGTTAGGGCCAACGCGCCGGCGAGACCGAGGACTATTCCAACAAGCGACAGCGCTGCCCCGCGGTGCAATACAAGCCTTATTACATCCCGCTGCTGCGCCCCGAGCGCAATGCGGATTCCGATTTCGTGCGTGCGCCGGGTCACAGAGTAAGCCATGACGCCGTAAACCCCAACCCCCGCTAGTATCACCGCCACACTAGCGAAGATGCCCAGCACCAGCGCGTTAAAACGCTGTGGCGCCACGGCCTGCGAAAACCGCTCTTCCATGGTGGCCACGTCAAAGACGGGCTGATTCGGGTCAACCTCTTGAACCTTACTTCGCACTGCGGCGGCGAGCGATGCCGGGTCGGAGGTGGCGTGGACGATCAGCGTCATGTCCCACATAGGATGTTGAACGTCACAGATGAATACCTCGGGGGACGGCCCAGTGGTAAGAGGCAGGTACCGCGTGCCCGGCACAACGCCTACAATCGAGTACAAGGAGCCATCGAGGATGCGAATGCGGTGGCCAAGCGGACTCTCTTTTCCGAAGTAGCGCCGGACGAAAATCCTGTCCACTATTGCCACATTGGGAGCTGAGCCGTCGTCGTGGGAGGTGAAGTTTCGGCCGGACATAAGCGGAATCCGCAGGGTGTGAAAATAGGACGGGCTGATATTGCTTATGAGGGTGGAGATCTGCACGCCCCGGGGAGTTGGCCGACCTTCGATGTCCAAGCCACCGAGCAATGCGTCCGTCAAGGGCGAGGGGCTTGCCGCGGCAACCGATTCGACACCAGGTAGGCCCTCGACGCGTTCGAGGACGCTCTGCAAGAAGGACGTCCACTGAGCAGGTTCCGGGTATTTTCCCAGCGGCAGCACGACTCGCTCGGTGAGAATATTCCGCGGGTCGAAACCGGGATCGACAGAAGTGAGACGGACGAAGGTGTGGATCAAAAGACCCGCGCCCGTCAGCAGGATCAGAGCCAAGGCGACCTCTGAAATCATCAGCAACGCGCGCAGTCGCTGTGCAGCGCCCCCCCTCGTGGTGCTAGGTCTCGACTCCTTCAGCGTCTCGTCCAGGTTCAGCCCGGAAGCGACAAATACCGGCGCCAGACCCACGGCGATGCCGGCGAAGGCCGTAATCGCAGCGATAAACGCAAACACCCACGGGTCGAAGCCTACGGTCTTGAGGGCGGGAATGGTAGGCGGCCCCCAGTGACGAAGAAGCGTCACGCCGCCGGCCCCCAGGATCAGCCCGGCCACCCCTCCCAGTACCGCGAGGGCGAAACTCTCAACCAGCAGTTGTTTCCCGAGCCGCCCACGTCCCGCACCGATCGCGGCGCGGACGGCAAACTCCTTCTCCCGCGTGGCGGAACGAGCGAGCTGCAAATTCGCGACGTTCGCACAGGCGAGCAGCAGCACAAATCCAACTGCCCCTAGGAAAATCAAAAGTAGGGGTCGTACGTTTCCCACCAGGTGTTCGTGCAGAGTCACGATCCTCACCTGGGAAGCAGTGAGCGCTCGAGCAAAACTTGGGACTGCCTTAGCAGACTGTTGGTGGATCGTGAGCAGGTCAGACTTGGCACGTTTGAGGTTTACTCCCGGCTTCAGGCGCCCGATAACATTGACCGATGCAACTGAAGGGGAGTCCCAGTTCATATTCGGATCGAGACCCCGAGGGATGAACAGCTCCGGGCTCCGGTCAGCGGGGAAGTGGAAACTCTGGGGCATAATTCCGACGACGGTGTAGCCTTCTTCGTCGAGATTTATCATTCTACCGACAAGCTTGGGATCAGAGCCGAAACGCCGCTGCCAGAGCGCATAGCTCAGGATTACAACGGGTGGTCCTCCCGGCCGGTCTTCCTCAGGGAGGAAATCTCGTCCTAAGGCGGGCTGGACACCGAGCATGGGAAAGAAGTTCCAGGTCACGCCGGTTATGTCGACCCGCTCGAGTTCCCCTTTGCCGCCAAGGTTAACCGCGCCCCGGTGGCCGCCGTAAGCGGCCATGCTCTCGAACACATGGTTTTGCTCCCGCCAATGCAGGTAGTCCGGAACGGGCACAGGGGTGCTGTCCCCCATGATGTAAGAAAGTTGCGGCCAGAATTCTGTGATCCACACCAGACGGTCAGGGTCGCTGTAAGGTTCGCTGTAAGGCAGGGGGTGTATCAGTACGGAGCTGACCACGCTGAAAATCGCTGTGTTCGCGCCGATGCCCAGCGCCAGCGTAATCACTGCGACCGCCGTGAAGCCGGGGTTGCGCCGCATTTGGCGCAGGCCGTAGCGGAGGTCCTGTACGAGTTCGTAAATCCAATTTACCTTGCGCGTGTCGCGGCACTTCTCCTTGGCCTGCTCGACTCCGCCGAATTCTCTGCACGCGGCATAACGTGCCTCTTCCGGGGAGAGGCCTTTGGCGACGTACTCTTCCGTCCGGCGCTCCAGATGGTCGCGGATTTCCTCGTCCAAATCCTGATCCACCTGGGGGCGGCGGAAGAGCGATCGCAGGCGCAGCGGCAGCGTGTAAATCCAATGTTCTGGGCGCATCGTGTTTCCCTTTTGCGCGCTCGCCGCGCTCAGGCCTCCTTCAGTTTCACCACGTGCGAAATGGCTACCGAAAGGCGCTGCCAGTTGCTGGCTTCTTTCTCCAACTGCTTACGTCCGAGCCGGGTCAGCGAGTAGTACTTGGCGCGGCGATTCTTTTCGCTGGCCTTCCACTCGGCCGCGACCCAGCCTTCTTGCTCGAGCTTGTGCAGGGCGGGGTAAAGCGAGCCGTCACTGACATGCAGGATGTCACCTGAGACCTGCTTCAGCCGCTGGCTGACGGAGTAGCCGTTGAGCGGCTCAAGCGCCAAGATCTTCAGGATCAGCAAGTCCAAGGTACCCTGGACTAAATCGGATGGTTTGCTCATCTTCCTCCTCGGTTACCGAGGTCAGAATATAACAACTCCTCTCGGTAAGCAAGGGAAAACGGGAGGGAAGAATTGAAGGAACCTGGCGCAAGCATCGATGCCGTGCAGGCCCTGTATTCGCGGGAGCCCCGCCGGGGAAGTGCCCGTGCCTGCTTGCGATCCCTTGGCTGGATACCGTGGGTTCGGCGAGGTCGCATGTCCTTACAAGGCCGAGACCCTTCCAAACGCCCACGACGAGAAGAACGCTTGTCGTGCCTACCGCTTCTACGGAGAAACAGGAGCGGCTGACGTGAGCCAGGGCTGTCCAAATTCGCGAAGGCATCCGGGATTCAACGCGGCTTCGCCGCCTGCTGAGCGGAAAGCCTCTGGCTTTCCGGCCCAGGCTGCTTCCTTCTTCCTCCTCCGCACAGCAGACGGCGGAGCCGCAACCAAGTGGTTATTGTATTGGCCGGGGGAAGTGACCCCTCACCCCCCAACCGCAAAACGTGGGGCCCCCTCCGCGGCTGCGGATGATGGTTTTACACTTTCTGAGGCATTACCCAGAAAACCTCTTGACGTGGGTTCGCCGGCGTTCTAGCGTAACAGCCGGTGGAATAATCCGCTGGACTCACTCGCGAGGCAGACATGGGCAATCGATGCGATCGTCGCGGTTTCATCAAAATCATGGGTGGCGCGGCCGTGGCGCCTTACATGCTCCGGGCTGCGGACGCAATGGCTTTTGGGCACAGCAGCGCCTTTAGGCCGCCACTCGATAAAATGGTGCTAGCCAGTAGCCCTGTTCCCAACCTGCCCGTGGGTGTGGGGAAAGGTCTTCATCCGGGACGCGTCGTTTGGGCGCATGACCCCAAGGCCACCAGTTGGCCGGGGCCGGGGCAGGGCCACTGGTGGGAGAGCGACCATACGAACCAGCCGGCAGTCGACGGCATGGTTTCTGAGGCGATTCAGGCGCTCAGCGGCAAGTCTAACCATGCTAAAGCTTGGGATGCCCTCATCCGACACTTCAACCAAACCCATGGCAACGGGAATGTCGGCTATAAGCGAGGGGAGAAGGTCACCATCAAGGTGAACCTGGTCGGCTGCATCATCGACGGCGGCGGCGTCGATCCCAAGTCTTACGATCTTGTGCGTGGTCTCGATTATATGAACGCGTCGCCCCAGATGATCCTGGCTCTGCTGCGTCAACTCGTGCACGAAGCCGGCGTGCAGCCGCAAGACATTGCCGTGGGAGATCCACTCGCCCTGTTCCCGAATCAGTTTTATGGCCCTCTCTACCGCGAGTTCCCCACTGTCCGCTATCTGGATCATGACGGCGGGAATGCAACCTATCCCCGAACCCGCGTGCAGTACTCCTCCATCCCTTTTTATTGGAGCTCTCGTCCCAACCGGATGGACCAGGACTACGTGCCGGTCCCGTACGGGGAAGCCAAGTACCTGATCAACATGGCCAATCTGAAGAGTCACTCCGGCGCTGGCGTCACGCTCTGCGCGAAGAATCATTACGGGTCGTTGATCAGAACGCCGCCCGACCAGGGTTACTACGACATGCATGTCAGCCTGCCCGAGGAAGTCCACGGCTCCGGCCATTACCGGGCTCTCGTGGACTTGATGGGACACGCGCAGATGGGCGGGAAAACCGTGCTCTGTTTAATTGACGGCCTGTATCCGGGGGTGCATCCCATCGAACGTGCTCCCCGCAAGTGGTCCCTTTACCCCTTCAACGGACAATGGGCTTCCAGCCTTCTCGCCTCCCAGGATCCCGTGGCCATCGATTCCGTGGCCTTCGATTTTCTCTGGGCTGAATGGAACGATTTTCCGCACATGTCGGGAGCCGACGACTACCTGCACGAAGCGGCACTGGCGGATCGTCCGCCTTCGGGAACGTTCTACGATCCGAACCACGCTGCGGAGGTGACTCGCCTGGCCAGCCTGGGAGTCCACGAGCACTGGAACAACGCGCAGGAGAAGCGCTACAGCCGGAACTTGGGCAAGGGAGAGGGCATCGAACTGGTCAGCGTTGGCCCCACCTAGCCTTGGCCTCGGAAAATCCGATGGCGTAAGCAAAAGAGCGTATCCTGCATAACGGAATTCTCCTTCCCACCATCACTCTTGGTTCAGGATCGCGTCACACCACTCGAAGTCCCAGTGAAGCGAGCTGGACTGCGAAAGGACACACCATGGACGCCGTATTTAAACCTTCCCGGAGAGAGCTTGGAAAGAGGGTTCTTGGCGCCGCATTGGGAGGGGCGGCCTACTTCGCTGCACGGGGTAGGGGTTCTGCGATGACACACAGGAATGCGCCAGGGATCAAGATCGCCGTGCAATCGCCAGCGACTCCGACCGACGACGATCTCCTGTTTCTGAAGCAGCTCGGTGCGGAGTACGTTAGTGTCGGATCGCCGCCCGAGTTGCGCACCGCCGAGGGCTTCCTACAAATCAAGAAGCGTTATGAGTCAGCCGGCATCGCGGTGTGGAACATCGGCAACATGAGTGTTCACAACATGCCGGAGGTCACTCTGAACCTGCCCGGTCGAGACGCGAAGATTGAAGAGTATAAGAGCTATCTCCGCAACCTGGGCAAGGCCGGGATCTACTACACCACTTACGCCCACATGGGCAACGGCATCTGGAGCAGTGGCCGAGCGGATAGCCGTGGCGCTCCGGCGAGAGAATTCGATATGGCAAGCCCCAATAGGGTCGGCTCCTGGGGTGACGCCAGGTTCTACGAGCCGCTTTCCCACGGACGCCGCTACTCGGAGGAGGAGATCTGGGACAACTACACCTACTTCATCAAAGAGGTTGTCCCGGTTGCCGAGAACGAGGGTATCCGCATCGGCATCCATCCGGACGACCCCCCTGTGCCCGTGCTAGCCGGTGTTCCCCGCTGTATTTTCGGCAACTTTGCGGGCTACAAGCGCGCTTTCGAAATTGCCAACAGTCCCAACGTCGGCATGTGCCTTTGCTGCGGAACCTGGCTGGAGGGTGGCTCGCTCATGGGCAAGGACGTGGTGGAGACCCTTCGTTACTTCGGTGCGCAGGGGAAGGTCTGGAAAATCCACTTCCGCAACGTCAGCGCACCCCTGCCGCATTTCGTCGAGACTTTCATGGATAATGGGTACATGGACATGGACAAGATTACCAGGGCCCTGGTAGAAACCAAGTTTGACGGCATCATGATCCTCGACCACTCGCCTGACATGCTGGGCGGGAGATACGCCCAGACGGCATACGGCGTGGCTTACATGAAGGCGTCCCTGAAACGAGCGACTGAGGAAGCGCGGGCATAGGATTCATCAATCAATCAAGCACTTCGGACGCGGGTCGTTCTCCTGCCCGATCGGCGGCTAGGCTTACCGTCCCTCTTATGGCCTGATGCCCGGGTGTCCCAAATTCCTTGTTAAGGGGAAGAGGCCGCTTGAACATTATTGAATTCACTATCGTGGTCTGGGCGGCGTCGCTCCTAGCTGGGTTCCTCGGGTCGTTAACAGGTTTGGGTGGAGGGATCATCATTACTCCTGTGCTGACCTTGGCTCTCGGTGTCGACATTCGCTACGCCATCGGCGCCACGCTTGTCTCGGTGATCGCGACCTCTTCTGGTGCGGCCGCTGCGTACGTCCGAGCGTGGTAGCCACGGTCAGTGATTTTCTGACCGTGGGTTCTTCTGGCGGTAGAGGGGTAGCGCAGCGCGGCCTTCCGGCCGCAACCAAAACAGCGAAAGCCAACACCCGTCTCTGGTAGATGATCTATGCGTAGAAGCCCTCTGTTTATGCGGCTGTGGCGAATTGGTCCCAAAAAAGCTTGCTAAAAAAACAAGAAATTACGGTATTGCAAGGCATTGAGGCCGCGTC
>Ga0326728_10026337_pt1 | contig 10309 bp, 9 predicted proteins | sample MB3enrmetagenome_FD_207602 | JGI IMG/M metagenome (GOLD analysis project Ga0326728, IMG submission 207602) | Lab enriched peat soil microbial communities from McLean, Ithaca, NY, United States - MB31MN | ecosystem: Environmental > Terrestrial > Soil > Wetlands > Peat | place: USA: New York... | reverse complement strand
GGAGGGGGAGGTTCACCTTTCAATCTAAAGTTTTCCAGTCCTTTTGACGGGATGGCGAAATCTTTCATATAGTCCCCTGCCCAGCCTAATTAACTTGCCTAAAAAGAATAATTCTGCGATTATTAGTGGAAAGCCATCTCGAAATAAGAATCGGAGCCTATTTTTGACCTTTCCCAAGTTAAGAATTGGAGACCTGGTCGCAAAGATCCCCATTATCCAGGGTGGTATGGGTATCGGAGTGTCCCTTTCGGGTCTCGCGTCGGCTGTGGCCGACCGGGGGGGCATTGGTGTAATAGCCACTGCCGGAATGGGTATTTTGGACCCCGACGGCGGAACGAACTACATCGAAGCCAGCATCAACATTCTGCGTGAAGAGATCAGAAAAGCGAAAGAGGCGACCAAAGGCATTCTCGGCGTAAACATCATGGTTGCCCTGACTAACTTTGCCGATATGGTCGAGACCTCGATTTCGGAGGGCATCGATCTGATCCTGTCCGGGGCCGGGCTTCCGCTTGACCTTCCCAAGTATTTGAGGGAAGGGGTCAAAACCAAGCTGGTCCCCATAATATCTTCGGGCAAAGCCGCCCGCATCATCTGCAAAAGATGGCTCGCGCGATACAACAGGCTCCCGGACGCCTTTGTCGTGGAAGGTCCCATGGCCGGGGGCCACCTTGGTTTCCGATCCGAGCAACTGGAAGACCCCGGGTATGCTCTCGAAAAGATCATTCCTGAAGTTGTCGAGACGGTAGCCATTTTTGAGCGGGAAAACGGGGTCAAAATCCCAGTGATAGCCGCAGGGGGAATTTACACCGGCGCGGACATTCTTGAGTTCATCAAGCTGGGCGCCGCAGGGGTACAGATGGGCACCCGTTTCGTGGCGACCCACGAGTGCGACGCTGATATCGAGTTCAAAAATACCTATATCACCGCCAAAAAAGAAGACCTGATAATTATTGAAAGCCCCGTGGGACTTCCCGGAAGGGCCATAAAAAACGAATTCATAGAGAGCATTTGCAGGGGGCTCAAAAAGCCGTTCCAGTGCCCCTACCACTGCATCACTTCGTGCAATTGCACGGACAGCCCCTACTGCATAGCCATGGCCCTGGCCAACGCCAGAAAAGGAAAATTCAAAGGCGGGTTCGCTTTTGCGGGCAAAAACGCATACCGGGTGAATCGAATCCTTTCGGTCAGAGAACTGCTCGACTCGCTCGAGATGGAATTCGACACGGCCTCAAACGGGTCCCTGGGTTGACAGGGTTCCGACCGGCCCAACCATACGCAGCACATATCTAATAATAGTAGGACCCCTTCTTTTTCTTCCGCCGCCTTCCCGTCGCCCATCCCATGAACCAGCCGAAAAGCAGGACGAGCGCTCCGGCCACAAACCATTGGACGCGCTGGGAGACTTTGAGGTTTTCGTTTTCCTGGATCATCGTCTGTATGTTTTCCTGGGCGCTCGCCAGGCTGGACTTTGCGGAATCGTACTCGGATTTGAGCTTCAGGTAATTTACCGATCCACCCTTGAGTTCCTCATAGGCGGCGTTCAGCCTGGTAAGTTTGTCCGTCAGGTCCTTTTCTCGTTGCGAAAGCCCGGCCTTCTCCTTATCCAGTTCGTCCAGACGCTCCTTGAGGGCCTCATTTTCCGTTTTGAGTTCATTGGAGACAGACGAATCGGGAGGCTGCGCGCTCAAAAACCTGGAGGGGACCCATCCTTCGCGCGCCTCTCCGCCTGGTTTTTCATAACGGACCTTGGTATAGGAGTGAGGGTTCACCAGTTCGACGCTGGATGCGGGTGGAATCGTAAGAAGGCTTTTGGCGCCGCTCGATGGACTGGCGCGAAGCGAGAGTTCCTGCGTATCGGTTGTGTATGCTTTTACGGCCAGCGCGGCGCCAGCCGGGGCCAGAAACGTCAGGGCGGTTGCCAAAGCCAGTGCGGATCCGAATTTATTCATATTATTCTGCCTCGCAGCTTTATAATTTTATCTGTATTGTCAGGAAACAAACGGGGGACATTATAGATTCGTAGCCTGCGCCCGGCAAGGAAAAACCCGATATGGCGCCGCAACGGCTCCCATAATTGAAAGTCCTAAGATATGCAAAAACTTACTGAATTAATCGACACGCACGCTCACCTGGATTTCCCCGAATTTTCCGATTCAATCCCGGCCACCATTCAACGGGCTCTGCAGGCAGGCGTCACCACGATCGTGACCATAGGCGTCGATCTCGCGAGCAGCCGCACAGCGGCCCAAATAGCCGGCGCCCACGACCGCATTTACGCCTCGGCGGGAATTCACCCGCACGCTTCCTTTAGCCTGCATGAGCACGATCTGAGGGAGCTCGAAAAAATTGCGGCCGAGCCGCGGGTCGTTGCGATCGGTGAGATCGGCCTCGATTATTTCCACGAAAGGCAACCACGCCCAATCCAGGCAGAGTGCATGAGGGCACAGATCCAACTGGCAGTCGATACGGCAAAGCCGGTCATTTTTCATATCCGGGACGCATGGGAGGATTTTTTTCGAATCGTGCCCGCATACGCCTCTTCCATGCGGCCGTCCGTAATGCACTGTTTTTCAGGGGACTGGGCAGTTGCGCGCCGCTGCCTTGACCTGGGACTCTATCTATCGATCCCCGGGGTGGTCACATTTTCCAAAGCCGAATCTCTCCGGGAGGTTGTAAGCCGCGCCCCGTCGGATCGTCTGCTCGTGGAGACCGACTCTCCTTATCTTGCCCCTGTTCCGCACAGGGGCAAGACAAACGAACCTGCATTCGTCCTGCACACAGCCGCCAAGATTGCCGAGTGCCGCAAAGAACCGTTGGACAAAGTGGCCGCTCAGACCACGCAAAATGCGCGGGCGGTTTTTGGGATATAGTTGAATCGCACCTGCGGGGAACAAAGCGTTTGATGTTTGAGAGAGGTATGCCGAGCCTTGAGGTGGAAGCCTCTCCAATTTGATTGATCGAATGACACTCGAAGGAGTGGTTGACTTTCTCAACTTCTGATTGCCAGGGCTTCAGCCTTACATTTTCAACTTAACCGATGTCGCAATTGGAGCAGGGGTAATTGCAGTTGTCTCGACCCATTTCATACATTCGGCACTAAGGTTCATAGTCTAAGTTTAATGCGCATGCCGGATAGCACTGTTTACCGGATTATATTCCGGTTTTCCGGCAATACCGGGCATTGTGGTCTTAGACAGGCTTCAGGCCGCCGCAAATCATGATTATCATATTGCATATGCCAAAAACATATTTATAGTACATTAAATATGTAACAGTTCGAGTTCAATAACGTTTATTAAACCCGATTTTCAAAACCGGAACGCATCGTTTCAGAGTAAAGGACTAAACCAATGGCAAGGAAAATTATCGAAATCGCATCAGAGATCGTGCAGACTCAGGTCTCCTTAGCTCCTATGTCGGCTTCGGAAATCGCCACATCGCTTCGGCAAGTCTTTACGACTCTAATAGAACTGCAGAAGGCGGAATCCGGCGAAATTGAACTGCCCCTGACACAGGAACCGGCCGCTTCCCTTGAGAAAGGTCCCGCACAAATTACACCGGAAAATTCAATTCAAAATGACAAGGTGATCTGTCTTGAATGCGGCGCCGAGATGAAGCAACTGACACAGAAACATCTGAAGTCTCATGACATCAGTCCGAGAGAGTACAAGAGGAAATACGGTTTTTCGCTGAGGACTCCTTTGGCTGCAAAAGCTTTGACCAAAGCACGAAGCAAGGCGGCAAAAAAGAGGGGGCTGCCGGCCAACCTGGTGAAGGCGATAGAGGCAAAAAGGCAGAGAACGGCGCAGAGCGCTGTGGCAAATCCGCTGGAGGAAAAGCGGCCTGCCCGGCGAAAATCCCGCAAAAAGGAAGGTGAATGACCTGGTTTGAGTTGGCTTGAGCAGGGGATTTCAGGCTTGGCCCTGGGGGATACGGATATAGGCGGGGAACTGATTCGATCAGGTTTGCGATGGGCCTTCGGCCCGGGTTTTCGCTTGACATTTACCCCGGAATGTGCCTATGCTTCCTAGCGAATAGTCAAGCAAGGTTTACGGAAGCGGTAATCTAATTCTCAGGCGGCTTTCGTACCCACGGAACCAGTTGCGATCGCCTCAGTTCGCCATCTGCCGTTCAAGTCCTCCACGATGCGACATGATTCAGTCATTTCCACCGCTTGTCATTATCTGACGCCACCCGGCACGCAATCCGTCCGGTGCGGAAACCGGGGGGAAGTTTAGAATCGAGAAGATGGAACAGGCCGCTTTGAAGGTGCGAGCGCCGTGGTTGGGGGACAGCCCTGGAGTCCGGCGCCGGAAAGGAGGTTCTCAGATGAAAGCAGCATTGGTTTTTACTGGAAGTGGGCCAATCCTAATTCTGACCACCTTTGACTCGATTGCGGACATGAAACTGGAAGAGAAGCTGGCCGCACGGGGCATTGCCAGATTCATCGCCTGCGAGGTCCCGGTGGACAAAGTGAAGACGTGCTACGGGGCCAGATTTTCGGAAGTCGCAGACGATCTTTCCCGGCCGCAGGACATACGGCCGATCGATCTGGACGGTCATCACGTTTTCAACAGCTTCTCCTCAGAGGACATGGGTCCCCCCGTTTACTCCATGTCCATGAAGAATGCGCGGGAGGCAAGCGCAGCAGAGAGTACTGAAAACGAATGGCTTTACGTAAAGATCGATGATTATGGGAAGCTGTCCGAGTCAACCTATATTCCCATGCTGGGGTCCCGTTTCGAGCCCCCGATTCCGGTTGAACCGGAGCCAGCGTCAAGGCAGGCACATTTTCAGATCGACCGGCAGGGAGTCATAACCAATGGGGTCCCTCAAAGCCTCAACGGGCGCAAACTCATTCTCGAGGGCCATACGTCTCCTGCTCTGGGCAGGACCACCTCAGTCACACCCAGTTGCACATGGAGACGCAACTCGGAGGGCGGCTGGACCTGCAGCTAGAAGATTCCCAGTTCGGTGTAAACGAGATTTGAGATGTCTTACGCCGGCATTGCCGGTCGGCCTGCCGCTTCCTTCCGATGGTGTAAAAACGACAGTCCCCGGCAGGTAAACGAATCGACGAGAAGACCGAGATAGACACCGGCCACTATGTCGCTGAAAAAGTGATATTGGGTTATTACCAGGGCAAGCGCAAGGAAAAAGAGCAGTCCGGCGCATACGGGGCGAAGACGAGGGAAGTAATGGCAGATTCCCAGCATCAAGGCGGTGAAAACCGCCATATGCCCCGATGGAAAACCCGAAAAGTCTCCACCGCCCTGGAACCAGTGAAAGCCGAACTGATCGGGATGCAAAAGCCAGATGCGTGTTTCCGTTTGTCCGAACAGCCGTTTCAGAAAGTATTTGAAGATAAACGCCAGGGGAACGGCCCAGCCGATAAGTTCCAGGAAATGCAAACTCGGGCCCCTGACGGACTTGAGCGAGAGGCAAATGCGCCCGGACCAACTGAGAACAGCAATCGCGCACACGAGCAGGAATAGAAGGTCCGGCATATTGGATACGGCCCTCGAGTTCAGGAAATCGTGACCGAGCTTTTCAGTGACAAATTCAGCGAGCCTGATGTCCAGGTACAGGTAGCCCAGGACGATCAGGGCGGCAAATGCCAGGGAACCGCCGAGCATGCGTTTCCAATCCATGTTGTGACCCTGGCAGCAACAACCGCCCATATTCAACCTCTTCGCCTATGCCGTGGAGTCCTCACCACCAATGGACAGCTTCTAAATCAACCCGGCAAGATCGTCAAGCCCGGGAACATCCGACGCCTCTTTGCCCGAGAGGCCGAAGTTTCCGTCCATTTTGCATGCGCCTGGAACCGGTCCGGCATCAACCCGAGCGGTACGTGAAAAAATGTTTGCTCTTCTCCACTTCCGAATCCATTTCCTTGAGCAAGGTCTCAAGGTCTTCCTCCACCTCAGGGATATTTATAGCCCCATCGTTCCCCCTGCTGACTTTCGTAATCCCCGGATGCCGGTTTTCGAGTTTTTCGAGAATTGAACTCTGGTGGCGCACGGTTACCAGAAGGCCCAGACTTTTCCTTAAAAGCTCTCTTTGTTGAAGCGCCTGTTTAATGGTGATGCAGAGTTCAATTCCGCTGCACGGCTTAATCAGGAAGCGGTAGACATGGCCCTGGTTGATCGAACGCAGGGCGGAATCCAGATTGGGATAGCCGGTCAAAACGATCCTGATCGTCTCCGGATACTTCTCGCAAACAATGCCGAGGAACTCGGAGCCCAGCATGCCGGGCATCATTTCATCCGATACCACCGCATCGACATTTTCGCCGGCCAGAATTTCGAAAGCCTCGTCTGCTGAAGCCGCGCTCAGCACCTCGTAGGTTTCTTTATGCAAAGCGCGCTTGAGTCCCTCGATGACCAATGGATCGTCATCGACGAGCAAAACGCAGTGATTCATGGCACCTTCCTCTCAGTTGCCGTCCAAAACCATTTTTGCCGGCACGATCACCATTATCGGCTCCTTTATCCCGGTCCTGGCGGAAAAGTTTTTAATGCGCTCCCGAAGGGTCCGGTTCACCTCATAGCCCCGGGCCACGAGCATCCGGCCATCCATGAGCCGCACGTCCTGGGCAAGGATCATGCCGTCAACGAGATCGGCCACACTCACGGCCCTTTCCTCATCGCCCGACTCGGAGGCCAATATTTCGTGGAGAGCCGCAAGCACAGCGGGATCGTAGCGAGCGGGTCTCTTCGACAGCCTGGCGAAGGCCTCGCCGTTGGGCACTCCCCTGGCCTTGAGCGTGTCGAGATCGAGGACAACTTTCAGGATCCTCGCCCCAAGCGGGATGTCCTCAGCCTGCCTGGGTTCCCGCGCGGACCCCGGATCGTCAAAACCTTTGTCCTGGTTGGCAATGATTTTGGCGATGGTCTGCATTCTGGGAATGTGGGAGAGAAGGTCCGAACCGACATAAGGGTGCATTGCAAAAAGCTGCGACTCTTCCCCGGAGAGTTCCTCCCCCTTGTAGAGCTTCTTCAGGGCCGTTTCCGGCAAAACGACACAACCTATTTGAGAAAGCGCCGCCGCAGTTTCGATCTGCCACACATCGGAAACCCTCATGGCGGAAGCGATCTTTCTTGCATACCGGGTTATGCGCGAGGCCCGCCCGAATGCTTCGGGGTTGAGCAGATGGAGGATCTCGGAGAGGACCTTGACGCTGCCGCGCAGAGTCTTTTCCAAAAGCTCACGTTCGGCGGTTATCAACTGGTACTGCCGGACCCCGTCGGAAAGGGCCTTAACCAGGGCCTGCTGTTCGCAGGGTTTGGTGAGGAACCTGAAGATATTTCCTTCGTTAACGGCGCTGATAGCCGTGGGCAAATCCGCATTGCCGGTGAGCATCATCCGGACGCTGTCCGGAGCGATCTGACGCACCCTGGAGAGAAACTGTATCCCGTCCATTCCGGGCATGCGCAAGTCGGAGACAATGACCGCAAAAGGCTCACGGGCTGCCACGGCCTTCAGGGCTTCATTTCCACCCAGCGCGGTGTGAACCAGGAAATACTTCCTCAACTGACGCTGGAATGCATCCAGTATGTTGGGGTCATCATCAACAAACAGGATCCTGGCAGGCATTTTCCACTCCATCGCTTTTTGCGCAAAGCGCACGCCACAACACGACCCGGTCCGCTATCCCCTGCCTCTCCAGGTATTCGACGTCCAATTCGGGCGCCGACCAGGTTTCGAGGCCGCAGAATCTTTTACGTTCGAAAATATTAGCCAGATAGACAGCGGCAAGAACTCTGGGAGGGGGCTCCGGGCATGAGCAGGGACCGTGGTGATACGCCACCGTTTCGATGATCGGTCCGGACAAACCCCATATGCCTAGAAGGTAAGCCCCAATTTGCGCATGGGTCGTTCCGAATATTTCCCGTTCGGCATCGTAGAGGCGGGCATTGCCATCGATGCTCTTAACCACTTCGAGACATTGCGCGGGGAAATTTTCCAGGAGGATGAGTTTGCCGATATCGTGGAGCAGGCCGGCCATGAAAGCATCGTCGGCCTCCTCCTGGCCCCATCCTTCCCCATTGGCTATCGCCCTGGCGCAGAGTCCGGCCTCAAAGCTGTGACGCCAAAGATCGTCCACTGAATATTGCGCCGAATCGGACCGCGAAAACATTGAAAAGACCTTTACCGTAAGAACGAGGGCTTTGACCGTATCGAAGCCGAGGAACTGGACGGCTTTAACCGGGCTCGTGACATGCCTCGGGAGTCCGAAGAACGCGGAGTTGACCAGTTGCAGGATTTTCGCCGACATGCCGGAATCTTTTGAGATGATTTCTCCTATCCTGTTGAGTGAGCCCTCGGCTGAATTCAGTTCCCGCACCACTTCCGAATAAAGTTCGGGCAGGCTGGGAAGGGATTCTATGCCGGAGACCACTTTTATAAGGGCTTCGTCCTCAAGGAAATTCTGGATCGAGCAGACACGGCCCACGGTAGCCTTGAGAACCTCTGCGTCGCAGGGTTTGGAGAGGAACTGATGCGCGGGTCCAACGGATTTGAGGACCATCTCCATATCGGACTGGCCCGACAGGACGATGCGGATTACCTGTGGATAGAGCTGTTTTACGTGATTCAGCAGTTGGCATCCATCCATGCCCGGCATGCGCATGTCGGTAACTATGACATCGAACGGTCCGCCTGCCAGGATTTTCAGCGCCTCCTGCCCGCTGGCGGCGAACTCCATCTCCCACTCGTTTCGCATTGCGCGCAGCATCCTGCGAAGGCCGTCGAGCACCATGGACTCGTCATCCACGAAAAGGATTTTCTTCATCACTTCTCCGGGCCTTTTTGGTTTAGAGGCAGCCTGATGACAAAGCAGGTACCTTTGCCGACCTCGGAATCGAAGGTAATCGTTCCTCCGTGTTTGTCCACGACAACCGAACGGGAGATGGCCAAACCCTGGCCGGTCCCTCTCCCCACCTCCTTGGTCGTAAAGAAGGGATCGAAAATTTTGGACCTGATGTTTTCCGGAATACCGGTCCCGGTGTCGCAGATGCGGATTTCGGCGCATTCGCCCATAGCACGCGTCGATATCGTTATGGTTCCCTTTGTTTCGGATCCGTTTTGCTTCAGGGTGTCGGCCACCGAGTGGCTGGCGTTGATTATTATATTCAAAACAACCTGGTTGATCTCCGCTGGAAGGCATGGGACGAACGGCAGGCCGGGATCGAAGTCCGTCACCATATCCGCTACATACTTCCATTCGTTTCGGGCGACCGTTATTGTGCTCTCGATGGCCTTGTTCAAGTCTATGTCGGTTTTCACGTCCGTACCCGGATGTGAGAAATCCTTCATTGCCCTGACGATCCTGCTGATGCGTTCGATTCCTTCAAGGGACTGCCGGGCGGCCTTTGGGACCTCTTGCCTGATGTATTCCAGATCCACCTCTGCGACCGCAGCGTCAATTTCTCCGAGAAGATCTCCCGTCGGGTTTCCTTCCCTGAGGTCCCTCAGGAGCCGATCGTAAAGATCATGAACGTGTTCGAGATCCCCGTATGCCTCCAGGAGAAAACGGGCGTTATCTCCTACGTACTGAGCGGGGGTGTTTATCTCATGAGCGATCCCGGCGGCAAGCTGCCCAATCGACTCGAGCTTTTGGGCCTGGACCAGTTGGCTTTCGAGGATTTTTTGCTGGGTAGTCTCATTGCCTAACAGGAGTATGCCGGGCAGCCCTTCGAGGGCGCCTTCAATTGCACTTACCGTAATGCCGAGGAAACCTTCTTTTTCGTCCGTTCGCAGGAACCGGATGTCATCGAGCTTCGTTGCCGCATTACTGGTCCGGCACAGGTCGATGGCCTCCGAGATTTTCTGAGTATCCCACTGGATCCCGCACTCATCGATCGGCATTCCCAGAACTTTGTCCCCAGTCATTCCGAATATTGTTTCCGCCGCGCGATTCCATCTCGTTATTCGCTGTTCATGGGTCAAACCAATCAGGAAGGATGGAATGGAAGCAACCAGTTGGGCCATCTCAAAGTTTGTCCGGCGCAGCTCATCCTGGGCGGTTTTAATTGCGGTGAAATCACGCATGGATTCGATTGCGCCCACGATACTTCCATCAGAGCCGCGCAAAACGCTTGCCGTCCCGAAAAAGAACGGGAACACTCCTTCTTTTTTGAGCCCGGGAACGTACGTTTGGCCTATGAGGGTCGCGCCCTTTTTTTCCACATACAGGTATTTCGTTTCGATTTCTTCTTGAGATTTAAGGGCGACGTCTATGAGGATGGGCCTTCTTTCCCCATAAAAGGGAAGCGCGTATTCGTAGTCGCCTTTGCCGAGC
>Ga0326728_10026335_pt1 | contig 10309 bp, 4 predicted proteins | sample MB3enrmetagenome_FD_207602 | JGI IMG/M metagenome (GOLD analysis project Ga0326728, IMG submission 207602) | Lab enriched peat soil microbial communities from McLean, Ithaca, NY, United States - MB31MN | ecosystem: Environmental > Terrestrial > Soil > Wetlands > Peat | place: USA: New York... | reverse complement strand
GGCAACCCCTTGTTCGTCCGGGTCATGCGGCGAGCAGTGCCCCTGCCGCTAAACACAACAGGCGCAGAGGTCACGTGTTCGGTCGATCGGACCCTGCATCGGTGGGGCTAAGTGGATACCCCCCTTTCCCGAAATTCCTTACGCCTGGCGAAGAATTTCTCTCAACATCGGGTGACTCACGGCGGAACGAATTGCCGATTGACGATTGACGATTGCCGATTGAAAAAGAAGCAATCAGCCATCAGCGCCCAGCCTTCAGCCAGCGGGGCCTAATGGCCCGATCTTTTTCTTGCTGACCGCTGATCGCTGAATGCTGACGGCTTCTTCCAATCGGCAATCGGCAATCAGCAATCGGCAATTCGGCCCTTGCGGGTGCCCCCGGGGCTATTGCACCACTAGAATCACCGACGTCGAATGGCCCACCACGCCGGAGGTCCCGCTGATCGAAATGTTGTAAGTGCCTGCAGGTGTTCCAGTCGGGTCAATGACCCCGCCGGCCCCGCCGCCGCCACAAGCCATCCAACTCAGCAGCAAAAGCAACACCACCACCAGGACCAGTTGGGCTCGCCGGGGTCGCGCCAGCATCGCGGCCGTGACCGCGATGGCGCCGAACAGGAGCAGCCAGATCAGCGAGGGCAGCGCGCCCGGTGCGTGAACGCGCGGCCAGCCCACCTTGGGTCCTCGCCTCGGGAGAACCCAGGAGCGAACCGTCGTGTTCACGGTCAGCGTGGCCGTCATCGCCGTCGTTCCGTCCTCGGTCACCGAGGCAGGCGACGCCGAGCAGGTAGAGAGCGGCGGCAGATTGCTGCAACCGAACGTCACCTTGCCGTTGAACCCGTTCTGCGGAGTGATGGTGACCGTGTAGTTGGCTGGAGTACCCGCATACGTCGTAACCGAGGACGGGGTCACGGCCACCGTGAAGTCCGCCCCGCTCCCAACCAGAGCTACCACCTGCGGGCTGCCCGTCACATTGTCCGCGATGGTCAACGTGCCGGTCCGCCTGCCTGCCGCTGTAGGAGTGAAGGTCACGCTGATCGTACAATTGTTCCCCGGGGCGATTGAAAGAGGGCAGGCGTTCGTCTCCGCAAAGTCGCCGCTCGCGGTAATACTCGAAATGCTCAGGGCCGCGCTTCCCGTATTCGCGATGGTCACCGTCTGGGCCGCGCTGGTGGTGCCCACCGACTGCCCACCGAAAGTCAACGTGGCGGGCGAAACGCTCGCGATCGGCGCGGCAAGGCCGACTCCGCCCAGCACAATCGTTTGGGGGCTATTGAGGGCGTTGTCCGCCACCGTAGCTGACCCGTACCGGTTGCCTGGCGCCGTGGGGGTGAAGGTGACGGTGATGACGCAACTGTTTTGTCCGGGTGTCGAGAGCAGAGTGGCGGGGCAGTTATTAGTCTGCGCGAAATCGCCGGTGGCCCCGCTGCCGGTGATCCCCAAGGGCACACTGCCGGTATTGGTCAGGGTCACGGTCTGCGGCGCGCTCGTGGTTCCCACGTCCTGAGGGGTGAAAGTGAGGTTGGTGTTGGACAAGGACGCGCTGGGGGCAACGATACCGCGGCCGGTAAGAGCGATCACCTGCGGGCTTCCCTGGGCGTTATCGGCAACATTGATCACCGCCGTCCGGGTCCCACCGGCCGTGGGGCCGAAGGTCACGTTGATGGTGCAACTTGTTCCGGCCGCGACGGAGACGCCACAAGGCAAAGCCGGAGGCGAAACCGGAGTGAGCGCATAATCCGAGCTGTTCGCGCCGCCTAAGGTGATGCCGCTGATGTTGAGGGTGGCCGTGCCCGTGTTGGACAAAGTCACGCTTTGCGGGATACTGACGCTGCCAACCGCCTGGCCCGTGAAGGTCAGGTTTGTGGGGGAGAGACTCGCGATCGGCACGCCAAGACCGACTCCGCCCAGCACGATCGTTTGCGGGCTGTTGAGGGCATTGTCCGTGACAGTGACCGACCCGTATCGGTTGCCCGCCGCCGTGGGGGTGAAGGTGACGGTGATGGCGCAACTCGACCCGACCGGGAGAGTGGCAAAGCAGGTGTTGGTCTGAGCAAAGTCGCCGGTGGACGCGCTGCCGGTAATCTCCAAGGCCGCACTGCCCGTATTCTTCAGGGTCACGGTCTGCGGCGAGCTGGTGGTGCCCACGTTCTGAGGGCTGAAGTTCAGATTGGTGTCGGTCAGAGAGACGTTGGGGGCAAGGACGCCGGTCCCGCTAAGCGAGATCACTTGAGGGCTCCCCTGGGCGTTATCGCCAACGCTGATCACCGCAACGCGAGTCCCAGCCGCGGCGGGACTGAAGGTCACGTTGATGATGCAACTCGCTTGGGCGCCGACAGAGGCGCCACAAGTCGAAGCCGGAATGAGCGCGTAGTCCGAGCTGTTCGCGCCGCCCAAGGTGATGCCGTTGATGTTGAGGGTGGCCGTGCCTGTGTTCGTCAAGGTCACGCTTTGCGGACTGCTGGCGGTGTTGACCGGCTGGCTGGTGAAGGTCAGCGTGAGCGCGCTGAGACTGGCCAAGGGCGCCGTCCCCGTGCCGCTCAGGCTGACCGATTGAGGGCTGCCCGTCGCATCGTCGGTGAAGGTCAGCGTTCCGTTGCGCGTTCCCGAGGTGGTGGGTGAGAAGGTGACGCTGACCGTGCAGCTCAGGCCCGCTCCGAGCGTCGCGCTGCACGTATTGGTCTGGGCGAAGTCCCCGGTGATTTGAATCGAGGAAATCGCCAGCGTGAATCCCCCAGTATTGGTCAGCGTGACGTTCTGGGGAGCACTCGTAGTGCCTGATAGCTGACTGCTGAAAGTCAGGGTGGCCTGATTCAGGGTTGCGACCGGGGGGGGCACGCCTGTGCCGCTCAGACTGACCACCTGGGTGTTGCTGGTGGCGTTGTCCGTAATGGTGATGGTGCCATTGCGCGGGCCGGTCGAAAGGGGGGTAGGGTCGAAGACCACGCTGAACGTGCAATTGGAACTCGGCGGCACGACCGCGCCGGTGCAGTTGTCCGTTGAAACCTGCCAGTCGGTCATGTCCACCAAGCCGCCCGTCGGCGGTTGATAGAACCCCCCGGCCTCGATGATTTGACTGATGGTCAAATTCGCGTCACCAGAATTGGTGATGGTCACAGTCTGCGGCGGGCTGGGAAGGCTCAATCCCTGCGAGCTGTAATTCAGACTCCTGGGCGAAACGATGGCAACGGGCGCCGCGAGATTGGTGAGCTTGGTTACGAAGGCGTCGCCAAGGCCGGCCTGGACGGTTTGGAAAGCGTTAGGCGTGGTAGGAAAGTCGGTGGAAGAAGTCGCGCCCGTGACGTAAACCGCCGAAGCCGAATCCACCGCAATGCCGTTGCCCACATCCTGGTCCCCGCCGCCCAGGAACGAGGAATACACGAGTCCTCCGCCGGAGCTGTCCACTTTGGTGACGAAGGCATCGCCCGGAAAAGCCAGTGGACCATTCAAATTGGGCTGGAGGGCACCGACCGTGGGGAAGTTCGAAGAGGTGGTTCCTCCGGTAACATGAGCGATACTGTTGATATCCACCGCGACAGCAAAGGCCTCGTCTACTCCGTTGCCCCCGAGGTAGGTGGAGTAGGCCAGCGCCGAACCCAGAGGATTCAGCTTGGACACAAAGGCGTTGGCGGTTCCGGCCAGTGCAGCCTGAAAGGCACCCGCAGTCACCGGGAAGTCGCTCGAAGCGGTCCAACCCACGGCGTAGGCATTCCCCACGCTGTCCACGGCGATGCCGTAGCCGGCATCCGCCCCGGTCCCGCCTAGGTAGGTGGAGTAAACAAGGGATGAGCCACCGGGCTGAATCTTGGTCACGAACGCATCACAGGGAAAGGCGGGGGCCGGCGGTTTAGGACAACCCTCGAACGCGGCCTGAATGAGACCCTGCAAGGGAAAGTCCCCGGAGTCGGTAGCACCGGTGACGAAAGCGGCCCCTTGGCTGTCCAAGGCTACGCTGTAGGCGGCGTCCGTTTCGGAGCCGCCCAGGTAGGTGGAGAAAACCAATCCGGACCCGCTGGGGTTTAGCTCGGTGACAAAGGCGTTCGCGGCTCCGTTGAGCGTGGTTTGGAAGGCGCCCGTCGTCACGGGGAAGTCGCCTGAAGCGGTGGAGCCCGCGACGTAGGCATCCCCCGAGCTGTCCACGGCGATCCCGTAAGCGGCATCCGCTCCGCTACCGCCGAGATAGGTCGAGTACACGAGCGTTGACCCTGTGGGATCCAGCTTGGTGATGAAGGTGTCTGTGTCGCCACCGCCATACGCGGGCTGGAAGGATCCCTTCGTCGTCGGAAAGTCCATCGAATTGGTGAAGCCGGTCACGTACGCGTTTCCGCTCGAATCAATGGCAATGCCTACGGCGGAGTCGCCCTCGCTTCCCCCGAGGTAAGTTGAGTAAACGAGCGCGCTGCCCGTTGGATTCATCTTGGTGACGAAGGCGTCGCAGTTGCCGGCGTTGGAAGACTGCTCCGGGCCTTGGGTCGGAAAGTTCGCCGAGCAGGTCTGGCCCGCTATGTAAGCACTGCCACTGCCGTCTACTGCGATCCCGTAACCCACGTCGGACTCACTGCCGCCGAGGTAGGTAGAGTAAGTGAGCGTGGGGTCGATGATCAGAGGCTGGGAGTGATCGTAGCTGGCAACCTCGAAGCGGACTTGGTTCAGACCGCTCAGAACGTAATGGCCATCCAGGAATTGACGATTGATTGACGATTGACGATCGGAAGAAATGGTAGCTTGGTTGGCAACGCCTTTGGGGACTGTCGACTGTCGACTGTCAACTGTCAACTGCTCTTGGTAAACGACGGGCTTGCGGAACCGAACCTCGCCGCCGTCCATGACCACCAAGAGATCGCTGTTGCTGTCAAGGCGCAGCCGGCCGTCGATCTTGGATTTTGGATTTTGGATTTTGGATTGAAGACTCGTGGGTCTTGAGCTTCGCGCTTCGAGTGCCGAGTCCCCAGTTTCCAGTTTCCAGTTTCCAGTTTCCGATCGCCCCCGTACGGCTTCAACGCTGAAGATAATGGTGCTCGGGTCGGCGCCCGGTGCCACCACGAAGTCATACTCCAGGCTCCCCTCGTTCCCGTAGTAGACCAAGTCGACGCCGGGATAGACGTCGCGGTATTCGACCCGGGCATAGTTGGGAATGTTGGTCTGCCATTGTTGGGGGTCGCTTCCGATGAAGTAGTTGCTCTTCCCCGCGAGTTCCTCGCTGGGGGTGATCTTCGCGTTCGGGTTCGCCCCAACCAGCCGCATCCGCAGCAGGACGTCGGGGTTGGGAGTTCGGGGCTCGGGATTCGCGGACAAGATACTGCGAGTCTCCAGTTTCGAATTTCGAGTTCCGAATTTCGAGTTTCGATTCCCACCCAGCGCCAGCACCGCCTCATCGGCGGCCAGGGCCAGGGTGTAGCCCCTGCCTCGCGACACAAACCGCACTTCCTTACCGGCCTGACCTTGATTGGGTTCGAAACTCAGCGGCAGTCTTCCGTAGGACCCGGCTGGGCGAGATGAGCTTGTGGGATTGCTGGGCCGGGGCTCCTGCGATGCCCTAAGGGGACTTCCACGCTCGTGAGCAGCAACCGCCCCCCCGCGCTGAACTGACGACGGTCCGGCAGGAGGCTCGTCAGCACTCTGGGCGAGAAGGGGCCTGTCGCCAACGCCCAGCGCCAGGATCGACAAGAAGCTGAGGAGAGGAAGCAGCCGCCGTCTTCGAACGCGAAGCACTTCCAAGCACCGCCGGCCGCGCAACGTGATGATCGTGATTGTGTCCACGCCTAGAGCCTTCATCGAAGCCTCCCAGCTCGAGGCTGGCGCTCCCCCATCAGCCGGGAAATGGCGGAGGAGCACCGGCGAGAAGCCACAAGATCACTATATATGCCGCTAATTAATTATTTGTCAAGTATTGTTTTTGCCAGTCATGGACCAGTTATTGAAAACGGTCTGGTCGCTTGCGGCGCAATGAGTAGAGAGGACTGTCGATCGTCGGTATCGATCCGGCTCACCGAGCAGCTATTATTGATTCTTGCGCATCAACGCCCGGCCAACCTCGACGCTAAATACGGGTTTGTTCCCGGTCCCGGTGATCCGGATCGGAATCACCGTTCCCGCGCCCGCCCTCTTGAACAAGGGATCGAGCGGCTTTAGCAGAATTGATTTCCAGCCGCCTACCATTTGGGAGATCGTGGCCTGGAGTCGCAGCGTGCCGCTAAAGTCGAACTCCTCGGTGGGCAGGGAGTATTGCCCCTTCAGAAGAACGGAGGCGCCGGGCACTCGAAACGTCAAATCTGAGAAAGCCATGACCCCATTTCGCAGGACGAACTTCCCATTGAAATCGGAAAGGACGTCGCCCGCATCCAGGGCGTGTGGCTGCCCCTTGCCCCGCTGGCTCAGTTCTTCCAGTCTTTGCTCCACCTGCGGATCGGTGAAGCGCGCCTCATCAATCCTGAATTCGCCCGTCAGCTTCAGGCGCTCAAGCACGTCGCCCTCGGCCGGAGGCAACTCGAATTTTGCCTTGAAGGTCGTCAGGCCCGTCAGGGGCGGCTTGGCGGCCTTCGAGACCAGCCGCACCAGGTCCTCCACCTGGACCTGGGTGGCCGTGACATCAAGGGACACGGTCCGGCCCTTGACGCCGGGAGTGCGCGCCACGCTGCCGCTCGCGAGGAGCAAGGAGCGGAGGAATTGAGCGCGAACGGGTTGGAGCAGCGTGTTTCCGTTCGTGCCGTCCACAATTGAGTGGAAGTTGGTTTTGAGCGAGATTGGATGGCCGCTGGCGCTCAGTCGAAAGTCGGGCGTGGCGGTCTCGCCGTCGACTTCGACGCGTTCGAGCGTGCCTTTGTATTTCCCGTCGGAAGAAAGAATACCCGCGATGCCGCGAAATGTGCCGAGATCGGCATCCTTGAACGTGTAACTGCCGCTGAGCGGCGTCAGGCGCGGCTCCTCTTTTTGCCAGGGCCCGAAGTGGCCGGTGGTCACAATCTCCCCGGGCGGGCGCGGGTTGGTGAGCTCCGCATGGAATATCATGGGCTGCCCGAGGCCGGCATCGTGGAGGGTGAGGTGGTGAATCTCGAAGCTGAGCGGCGGTTTGCCCGGCTGCGCGGATAGAATGTCCAGTTGCGTTTGGTCCGAGATAATTTCGTCCATCACCGCGGAAAAGGGAGGCCGCTCCTTTTTCTGGGCCGGTTTCCCGGGAGAGGCCGGCGTAGTTCCGTTCTTCCGGCGCGGAGGAACCTGAATCCATAAACCTTCCAGCCGCGCGTTCCCGACATGCTTGGTTGGCCGCAGCAATTCCAGCAGTCCGGCTTCAGCCGAGAATCTTGTGATCTGAATCAGCGGTGGGGCCTCGTCGCCACCCACCTTTCGCAAGACCAGCCCCTGGCCGGTGATTCTAATACGCGGCAGCTCCACCGAAACATCGAGAGAGGCAAATTGCACGTCGCTCTGGAAACGCTCCCGCAACGTGCTGATGGTGCGCTCGCGCACATAGCCCGGCAAGCGACGGAGCACGACCCGTACGGCGATCGCACCGAGAATCGCGCCGCCCAGGATCAGAGCGCCGCAAATGATCAGCCGCTTTCGCATGAGACCCTTCCGTTACCTTTCGGATGTCACCAGTGTTCTCTAACATTTGATTTTTAACAACCCCCTCACCCCCGGTATTTCTGGTTTCTTACATTTCCCATATTTCTCATTTTTCCTTTTTGATTCTTCTTTGTTTTCCTGCCGGCTCAGGCTCCCGCGTGGCTGAGGATCTGACGCGCCGCCTGCTCCATGAGCGCTTGCGGAGCCGCGTGACCCGTCCAGATCTCGAATTGGCGGGCGCCCTGGGCCACGAGCATTTCGAGGCCGGAGATGGTGATCAGGCCGCGGCTGCGCGCCTGGCCCATGAAGGCGGTCTCGAGCGGGTAGTAGACCATGTCCAAGACGACGCGCACGCGCAGCCGCGAAAGATCGATCGGCAGAGCGTCGACGTGCGGTGCCATTCCCACCGGCGTGGCGTTGATGACAGCGTCGAGGTCGAGGGCGTCGGCGCCCGACCAGGGGACCACCTGGGCGGAGATGCCCCGCGCCAAGCGACGCGCCGCGGACTCGCGCCGCGCCCCGATGAAGAGCACCGCGCCTTCCGCACGCAGGGCGTAGGCTGCGGCCCGCGCGGCGCCACCCGCGCCCAGGATCAGGACGCGGCTGCCAGCCAGCTTCAGGCGCTTGGCGAGCACTTCCACGACGGCCGCCGCGTCGGTGTTCCAGCCCATCCACTTGCCGCGTTCGACGGCGACCGTGTTGCACGCGCCGATGCGCGCCGCCAGTGGGTCGAGCCAATCCAGCGAGCGGATGATGGCTCGCTTGAAAGGCATCGTGACACTGAAGCCCTGGAAATTGAGCTCCCGTGCGAAAGCCAGGAAGTCGCCCAGGCGATCGGTCTCACAGGGCAGGTAGACGGCGTTGATGTCTTTGGCCTGGAAAGCGGCGTTTTGCATCGCCGGGGAAAGTGAGAGCGAAGCGCGCGAGCCGACCACGCCGAAGAGTTGGGTGCGACGATCGAGGTGCTCCACGCGGTACACGGCGCGCATGACTTCCGAGGGAAGCTGGCCAGGCGCCACGCCAGAGTGGTTGCCGGCGGAGGCGTAGGCGAAGGCGGAGCCGTAACGGAGCGCCAGCACGCGCGAGGGAATGCCCGACACGCCCAGGCACAGCGCCACCAGCTTGCGACCCCGGCCGCGGTACGTCTTCAGCAGGCGCAGAATCCGCAGGTTGTCGCACAGACGTCGCGCGTGGCACGCCACCTTGACGGCCTCGACCGGCAGGCGTGCCAGCCGCCGATAGAGGGCGCCGAGGGCTGGCGTGGAGCGATAGTTGTGATAGGAGACAATCACCTTGGCAGGCTTAAACCGCCGAAGCCAGGATGCTCCCGCGCGCGCCACGGATTCGATCTCGATGTCCACCCACTGGCAGCCGGCGCGCACCGCTGCCGCCAGCGTTTGCGCCTGCTCCTCGAGCGTGCCCTGAAACAGCCCGCCCGCTTCGGTGCGACGGCAAGTCGCGATGGCCAGGGGGGAATGCAGCCGCAAAAGCATCTGGTGCAGGGAGCCTTCCAGGTCGACCGGCTCCTTGAGGTAATCCAGGCGTAACTCGAAACCGATGGTGGGGCTGGTGATCCTGCCTGCCTGGTTTTCCATGCCGCTCAGACCGGAGGCTGCCAGGGTCACGAAGATGCGAGGTGTAGTTGGCTTAGTCAAGGTTGGCGTTTGCCCGGCCGCGCGACACTATTAGCTTGTTGACTATAGAGTCTTTGGCCCGCAAAAGGCAAGATGTTTGCCTGGTCGATGACATTCCATAGCGCCTCTTGATCGCCCGGCGCGGCTGTCCATCTCCGCTGCTCGTCCGCCCCTCCACATTTGATATAGTACCGTGCTTGAGAGAAGTCCGCAGTTCAGGTCTGGCATAGCGTGAGGATCTTACGCGAAGTGGTGATGAGGGCGGCGAACACTAAATGAAAGAGCCGTCAGCCGCCCGCTTTCAGCAATCAGCCAAGAGGAACCGAGCCGGTGGTCCTCGCTGATAGCTGATGGCTGAAGGCTGGCACCTTCAAGGTGTTGGTCTATGAGCCGCGAGTATCCCAAGCAGCCGCTGGTTGGCGTCGGCGGGGTGGTCATTCATCGCAACCGCGTCCTGCTGATCAAGCGCGGGACGGAGCCGCTGAAGGATCAGTGGTCGATACCCGGCGGGATGCTCGAGCTCGGCGAGGCATTGGCGGAGGGGGCGCGGCGCGAGCTCAAGGAAGAGACCGGCCTCGACGTAGAGCCGCTGGAGGTGATCGCCGTCTTTGACCGCATCCTGCGCAACACGGGCAGACGCGGCTGGAGCCTAAAGGGTAGTGGTCGCGTGCGCTACCATTACGTCATCGTCGATTACCTCTGCCGGCTCAAAGGCGGCAAGCTCGCCCCCGCGTCCGATGTGCTCGCCGCACGGTGGGTGCGGCGCGAAAACCTTCCGGAATACCACCTCACCGAGATGGCCACCTCCGTCATCATGCAGGCCTTTGGGTGTTTGATGCCGTCCCAGAAATGGAAAGCCCCTGGCCTCGCGTTGACCCACGAGACCAGGGGCCCGGGTAACTGATGGGATTGGCCTCTCGCCGACCGGCGAGCAACAGGCGCCAACCAGCGCCTAAACCATGCCCCTCTTCGCTAGAGAGGGGGTCCCATACCAAGCGCTAGCGAGCGCCTAAGCCTCAGCACCCTCGCTAAGACTACAGTCACTAACCTTTGCCATGGATCACCTCCTTTCTAGCGATGAGGCGATAGTAAAATCTCCGACGCGCCCGAGT
>Ga0326728_10026332_pt1 | contig 10309 bp, 8 predicted proteins | sample MB3enrmetagenome_FD_207602 | JGI IMG/M metagenome (GOLD analysis project Ga0326728, IMG submission 207602) | Lab enriched peat soil microbial communities from McLean, Ithaca, NY, United States - MB31MN | ecosystem: Environmental > Terrestrial > Soil > Wetlands > Peat | place: USA: New York... | reverse complement strand
GCTCATGTTGAGCCAACTCACGCCGCCCGATCGTTTTGCCTGCTCCTGCTTACTGTGTCGCCAGAAATCCCGGCGCGCAGGCGATTCGCCTGCCGTGTCGGCTTGCGGAGGTCTTTTCACACCTTCCGGCGCTCGCGGTTCCGTGCCGGGACTGCACGTCCGCGCCCATCTGTCGGGCGCACTGAGAATGCCTTTACCAATCGCCATCCGCCCCGCTTCGCGGACTGATAGACTCAAAGTTTCATGCCGAAATCGACGTACCTGGAATGCAGCTCGTGTCATGCGAGGTTGGACGCGACCGAGCGGGCCAATCTCTGCGTCTGCGGTGGGCCGCTGCTGGTCCGCTTCGACCTGGAAACCATCCGCCACCGCTGGCTTCGCCGCGACGTGGCCCGCGGACCCTCCAACATGTGGCGCTACGCTCCCGTGCTGCCTCCGCTGGCGGAGCACATCGTCTCGCTCGGCGAAGGCTGGACGCCGCTCATCCGCACGCGGAAGCTGGGCGCGCGCATCGGCGCCGAATCCATCTGGGTGAAGGACGAGGGCATGAACCCCACCGGCTCCTTCAAGGCCCGCGGCTTGGCCTGCGCCATTTCGATGTGCGTGGAGCTGGGCATCAAGAAGGTCGCCATTCCCTCGGCCGGCAACGCCGCCAGCGCCCTGGCCGCCTATGCCGCGGCGGCGGGCATCGAGTCGCACATCTTCATGCCGCGAGACGTGCCCCAGGCCAATTTTCTGGAGTGCAAGGCGTACGGCGCCAACGTGACTCTCGTGGAAGGCCTCATCAGCGATTGCGCCAAGATGGTCGCTACGCGCGGGCCCGAAGAAGGCTGGTTCGACGTGAGCACGCTCAGGGAACCTTACCGCATCGAAGGCAAGAAGACCATGGGCTATGAAGTGGCCGAGCAACTGGATTGGGAAATCCCCGACGCTATCTTCTATCCCACCGGCGGCGGCGTGGGGCTGATCGGCATGTGGAAGGCGTTCCAGGAAATGGAAACGCTCGGCTGGATCGGCGGCAAGCGGCCCAAGATGATCTCGGTGCAGGCGGAGGGTTGCGCGCCCATCGTGCGCGCTTTCGAGGAGCACGAACCGCGCAGCCGTTTCTTCGAGAATGCCCACACCGTGGCCGCGGGCCTGCGCGTGCCCAAAGCCCTGGGCGATTTCCTGGTGCTCGAAGGCGTGCGCGCGAGCGGCGGCACGGCCCTCTCCGTGACCGACGACGAAATGCTCGAAGCCGGCATCCAACTGGCGTCCGAAGAGGGAATCTACGCCGCGCCGGAAGGCGCCGCCTGCGTGGCCGCGGCCCAAAAGCTGCTGGCCTCCGGCTTCCTCAAAGCCACCGACCGCATGGTGCTGTACAACACCGGCTCCGGCCTGAAATACCCCGAGGCCTACTCCACGCGCTTCCCGCGAACCGCCGCCGGCGAGCAGGACAAGCTCGGCGGCCTGATCACACCGCGATGAAGGACGTCGCTCTCCTTGCTCTGGACGCCGCCGCCGCCGCGAGCCGCGGCATCGATTATGCCGACGTGCGCGCCATCGAAACGCGCGAGCGCGAGGTGACCACCAAGAACGGCAAAGCCGGCCACGTCTCCAGTTCCGAATCGGTGGGCGTGGGCATCCGCGTGTTGGCCTCCGGCTGTTGGGGGTTCGCCGCTACCGACGATCTCAGCCGCGAAGGCATCTCCCGCGCCGCGGCGCTCGCTCAAGAGATCGCCCGCGCCGGAACCGCCGCCAAGAAAGACGATGTCACACTGGCCGCGGAAGAAGCTCACCAGGCGGTGTGGGTCTCGCCCTGCCGCATCGATCCGTTTTCGATCCCGGTGGACCGCAACCTCGGCGCGCTGCTGGCCGTCGACGCCGAACTGCGCCGCAACCCCGCCATCACACTGGCCGAGGGGTCGATGCAATTCACGCGCCACCGCCAGGTTTTCGCCTCCACCATAGGGAGCTTGATCGACCAGACGCGGGTGACCTCGGGCGCCGGCTTCTCCGCCACCTGCTACAAGGATGGCGAAATCCAGAAGCGCTCCTATCCCAACTCGTTCGGCGGCCAGTATCAGCTTAAGGGCTACGAGCTGGTGGAGGAACTGGATCTGCTGGCGCACGCGCCACGCATCGCCGAGGAGGCCATCGCGCTGCATGCCTCCGATCAGTGCCCCGAGGGCGAATTCGATCTCATCCTCGACAGCTCGCAGCTCGGGCTGCAAATCCACGAGTCCATCGGCCACCCCATCGAGCTGGACCGCGTGCTGGGCAGCGAGGCCAACTACGCCGGTATGAGCTTCCTCACGCTCGACCAGCTTCACCGCCTGCGCTACGGCTCGGACCTGGTCAACGTGGTGTGCGATGCGCGCCTGGAGCACGGGCCCGGGCTGGGCACGTTCGCTTACGACGACGAGGGCGTGCCCGCGCAATCCACCGACATCATCCGCGCCGGCCGGTTCACCGGCTACATGACCTCGCGCGAGACCGCCCGCTCGATCGGCGAGGCGCGCTCCAACGGCTGCATGCGCGCCGATGGCTGGGCGCGGCTGCCGCTCATCCGCATGACCAACGTGAGCCTGCTGCCAGGGGGGCAATCGCTCGAAGAAGTTTTCGGCATGGGCGACGGCATCTACATGGAAACCAACCGGAGCTGGTCCATCGACGACAAGCGGTACAACTTCCAGTTCGGTTGCGAGATCGCGTGGGAGGTGCGCGGCGGCAAGCGCGTCCGCATGTTGAAGAACCCCAGCTACAGCGGCATCACCACCGAGTTTTGGGACGCCTGTTCGGCGATCGCCGGACCCGAGCACTGGACGCTGTGGGGCGTCCCCAATTGCGGCAAGGGCCAGCCCGAGCAGGTGATGGGCACCGGCCACGGCGCCAGCCCGGCGCGTTTCCGCAAGATCAAAATCGGGAGCGCGTATGGCGAGTGACGTGCTCTTCGAGCAGGTGATGGACGCCGCCCGCGCGTGCGGGGTGGCGGACGTGGAAGCCATCGTGGCGTCGCACAACGAGGCCCTCACGCGCTTCGCCAACAACGCGATTCATCAGAACGTGGCGGAGCGGGCCAGCCACCTTTCGGTGCGCGCTCTGGTGGATGGCCGCACCGCGCGCGCGTCCACCAACCGCCTGGACCGCGAGGCCATCCGCGATGTGGTGGCCCAGGCAATCGCGCTGGCCCGCGCCAGCGAACCCGATTCCGACCTGTTGCCGCTTTCTGAACCCTCTGCCTACCTGCGGGCCGCGCGGTGGTTCGAATCGACCGCCCAGGCCACCCCCGGCGGGCGCGCGCGGGCTGTCGCCGAAGCCATTCGCGTGGTGGAAGGGGCGGGACAGACCGCGGCGGGAATCTACTCCACCGGCGAAGCCAGCTTCTCGCTGTTCAATTCGCGCGGCGTCGAGATGCACCATCGCGAGACCATGGCGCGATTCTCCATCACGGCGATGTCCGCCGACAGTTCTGGCTGGGCCAAAGCCAGCGCCTGCGATGCGAGCGGCCTGGACCCGGTGGCGCTGGCCCAATCCGCCGCGCGCAAGGCCACGCTATCGCGCGCCCCGCGGGAAGTCGCGCCGGGACGCTACACCGTGATTCTGGAACCGGCCGCGGTGCTGGATCTGGTCGGCCAGATGTTCGGCGACTTCAGCGCCACGGCGGTGCGCGACGGCCGCAGTTTCCTCAGCGACCGCATCGGCAAGAAGATCTTCGGCGGGAACATCTTCATATACGACGACGTGCTGCACCCCTTGCAATCGGGCGCGCCGTTCGACGGCGAAGGCGTGCCGCGCCGCCGGTTGACGCTGGTGGAAGGCGGAGTGGTCCGCGATATCGCCTACAGCCGCGCGGCCGCCGCGCTCGCCGGCGCGCAGCCCACCGGCCACGGCTTCCCGCTGCCCAACGAGTTCGGGGAAGCGCCGGTGAACATCGTGATCGCGGGCGGGGAGTCCTCGGTGGACCGAATGGTGGCGTCTTCCGAGCGGGCCATCCTGGTGACGCGCCTGTGGTACATCCGCGAGGTGGACCCCTACCAGAAGATTTTCACCGGCATGACGCGCGACGGCACATTCCTGGTGGAAGACGGCGCCGTGACTTCCGGAGTGCGCAACTTCCGCTTCAATCAGGGCCTGATGGAGATGCTCTCGAACGCGGAGGCGCTCTCGGCGCCGGAGCGCGCGTCGGGGGAGGAGACATTCGACATGGTGGCGCCGGCGATGAAGGTGCGCGATTTCCGGTTCAGCGAAGTGACGCGGTTTTAGCGTGCGCATCCGAAGGATCGTGCGGTCCGAAGTTGTGGCGTACGCACTCCCCGGGCGCGGCACCGGCGGTTGTGGCAACACCTGCGGATCGACAGGGCGTGCCGAGCCCGCCAAGCGTCAAAGGTTGGGGTTCAGCGTCCTGCCTTTGGATCCCTTGAACAGCAGCGGAATTACACGTTGTCCCCTAAAACCGCCGCGCGTTCCGGCGGTCTTCCAGCGTGACGCTCAGCGCGGTTTCCTTCTTGTTCCGCACCACCGTCACCGGCAATCCGCGGTCGGAGCGGGCGGCGCGCAGGGCGGCGCCGAGGTCGCGCGTGTTCGATACCTTGGAGTCGCCCATCTTGACGATCACGTCCCCGGCCCTGAGGCCGGCCTTATCGGCGGGGGAATCGCGGGTCACGGACCTCACCAGCACGCCGTCCCTCACGCCGAAGAATTCCGCCAACTGGCCGTCCGGCTGCAGCGTCTCCTCGTCCAGTCCGAGCGTCGAGCTGTGGATCAGGGTAACCATGGTGGGAATGTCGATGTTCACGAACGGCATGGGAGGCATGGGAGGGATGGGCGGAATGGTCACGGTGACGCCGCCGATATCGATCGTGCCGCCGGGCGTTTCCACCACGGTTGCCCGGGCGGTGATCGCCATGAGCTGGGTGTATTGGCCGTTGCGCCAGATTCCGATCTTGACGTCGCTGCCTGCGGGCGTCTCGCCGACCAGCTTTTGCAGGTTTTCCTTGCCCTGCACCGGCTTGCCGTTGAAGTCCAGAATCACGTCGCCGGGCTTGAGGCCGGCCTTGGACGCCGGGCTGTTGTCCCCCACCATGGTGATTTCCGCGCCCCGCTCTTCCTTCAACTTGAGAGCCTTGGCGCGGTCCGGGGTCACGTCCACCACGCCGATTCCCAACCGGGAACCGTTGGTGTTGATGGAGATTCCGGAACTCGCACTGGCAGCGCTTTGCGCGAAGCCGCCGGGCGCGGAGAAGATCGTCCCCGCCAGAACCGCGATGCCCAATCCAAGGTAGCTCCTCATAGTTCCCTTCCCAAAATTTCCGCCTATCGCTGCCGCCTGATATAAATCGTGCCGCCCGCCGCGGCAATCTGCACAACCGGTCCGCCGCCGTTCACCGGTCCCTCGGCCACCAGGTGGGTACCCTGGCGGCGCGCCCGGATGGTCGAAAAATCGGATACGATCCGGCGCATGGTGTCGGACGATTCGTTGTCGGCGCGCACCGTCACGCCTACGTTGGACGGGATCACCACGGTGATGTCGCCGTTGGCGGTGGCCAGCAGGGAATCCGCAATCCGGCTCCCCGCCAGGTTGGCCAGAATGCTCCCCATGGCGGTGGACACGCGCATCGGTCCCATGATGTTGCCGACCCGGATCGCGCCGCTGGCGTTTTCGCACTGCACGCCGGCGGCCCCGCCGATCGTCACCGGGCCCAGTATATTGCGCGCGGTCACGGCGCCCGCGGCCCGATCCACCTGGATTTCGCCGCCGCCGGTAGTCGCGTTCACCGTCCCGGCCGCCGACACGATGTGAACATTGCCTCCTCCGGTGTGCGCGCGCACCGGCCCGCCCATCTGGCCGCCGACGATATCGCCCCCGTCGGTGGTCAATATCGCCTCGCCCTTGGCCGACTTGACCTCGATGCGTCCGGCGCGCGTGGTGCAACGCACCGAACCTCCCATCTGGCCGGCGCTCACGTCGCCGCCGCCGGTGAAGAGATTGCAGTCGCCGCCCACGCGGTCCACGTTCAGATCGCCGACCGCCTCCACGCTCAAAGTCCCGTCGATGCCGCGGGCGTCCACGCCGCCTTCGCTGGTCGAGACCATGGCGGCGTCCAGGCGCGGCGCTTTCACCGAGACCGTGGAGAGCGCGCGGCCGCCGGGCGCGATCAGCGTAGCCATGCCGCGTTCGGTGACCACCCGCAGGAGCATACGCTCCAAAATTCTCCGCGCTTCCGCCTCGTTCGACGCCGTGACGCTGACTGTGACGGTGTACCGAATTTCGCCCGCCACGCCGCCCTCGAGCGCCACCGGTCCGTGCCCTTCGATGCGCAGCTTGGACTGCGCGCTCATGGTTCCGGCGAAGGTGCGGGACCATGCGCCGCCTTCCCGCCGCAGCCCCGATTGGCCGGAGCCGGCCGGCGGAACCAGCGCGGCGGCCAGGAGCGCGACGGCCAGGAGCGCGACGGATTGGCGGGAATTAGAATGTGCCGACCGAAGCATTCATTCCCTTCAGCGCCTTTTCCAACTTCTGGCGCACGCCGCTGTTGTCTTCCCGCTGCACCACGCTCTGCAGCACACCCACCATGGAATCGTCGGGGCGGGTCACCAGCAGGTCCACTACCTGCATGCGCACGGCCGCGTTGTCGTCGGTTTGCAAAACCCGCGCCAGGGTCTTTCTCACTTCCGGATCGGCCGCCAGGGGCTTCAATTTGTCCAGGGCCTTGAGGCGCACGCCCACGTTGGGGTCGTGATCCAGCGCGCTCATCAGGGCGTCGCGGACTTCCGCGGTATCCGTTCCCGCCTGCAGCAGGCCCACCGATTCCACGCGCACATCCGGGCTGCTCTGGTGGAATGCCGTGAGCAGCAGTTTCTGGATATCGGGAGAATCCGTCCGCCCCGAGACCACCCTGCGGTGGGTTTCGTCGAAGGCGATCTGCACGCGCCCGGATGGATCCGCCTGCACGCTGCGCACGGTGGCGAACGCGTTGTCGTCCGCCGGCCTCCACCAGGTCCGCCCCGCGCCGGTGAAACGCGCGCCCGCGAAACCGATGGCCAGCAGCGCCACGGCGCCCACCGGGAGGCGCAAGCGGGCGATTCCCGAAAGCGTGGCGGCCATGGCTTCCAGGAACAGTGTCCACGGCCCTTTGACTTGGGTCTTCAGCGCCGGCGCGCCACCCTGGATGGCGGCCTTGAGGTCCGCGCGGCATTGGTCGAGAAGGAGCGCCGGAACTTCCACCTGGCGCCGGCCCAAAGCCTCCGCCAGCGAGCCCAGCCGATCCAGCTCGCGGGTGCACGCCGCACACTCGTGCAGGTGCTCCTCTACGCGATCTTCCTCCTCCGGCGGCAGTTCGCCGTAAAAGTAGAGGGGAATCAGTTTTGCCACCGAATCGCAAGTCATACGAAATCTCCCAACACAACACGCATCTTCTGGGTCGCGCGGAACAGGCAATTTTTGGCGGCCTCTTCCGTGGTGCCCAGCATTTCCCCGATGTTGCGCAATCGCAATCCCTGGTAATGGCGCAGCTCGAAAACCATTCGCTCGCGCGCGGTCAGATCCTTCAGAGCGTTTTCGATCCGCTGGCGCAATTGACGGTTCCACATGACCCGCTCGGGATCGGCTTCCGCGGCCTCCTCTTCGAAGGACTCCATGCGGTCCATGCTTCCGTCGGGCGTCTCCACCACGGCCGATTCCTCTTTGCGCACCTTCCGCTTCCGCAACTGGTCCAAGCAGATGTTAGTCACGATGCGGTACAGCCAGGTATGAAAACTGCAATCGAACCGAAATGCGTGGAGGTTGCGGTACACGCGCAGGAAGGCTTCCTGGTATACATCTCGAGCGTCCTCCGGCGACCGGAGGAGGTTCATGGCCAGGCGGAGCACACTTTGGTCGTACATGCGGACCAAATGTTCGAACGCGTCCTGATCGCCGCTCTGGGCCGCTCGAATTAGGGAATCAACCTGCAAATTCAACCGGGCCCCGACCGCGCCGGCTGCATCCTGGGCCATAATCACGCCAGTCTACCGCGCCTCCAACTCCTGTTGCATCTATAGGATTGGACGCAGGTGTAGCCATTTCGTCACGCTGCGCCGCCGGCTCCCACACGGCGCCTCGGAGTTGCGCCTACTGAGATGATTTTATTACAGTTACTCTTGCATGACAGGGCGCTCGCCGGGATTGCGCCGAGTTCTCGGGCGGTTCGAGCCTCGGGGTTTCCCGATTCGGGCCGCGTTGCCGGCCACCCCCAACTTTCGGGTGCCGCACCCAGACACCTGGGCGAAATCACCCTCCTTTGTCCGCTTTGGCCACTGCCCGGGCCGGCTTTTGTCCACAATTCGTTGGCATTTGCTACATTTAAATATGGAAATCGTATTGCACTGAAGCGCGTGAACCTTCCCGTGTCATCCCCGGAGGATGCCAGCATGGACAATCAGACGCTCACGATCACCGACAATCGGACCAACCAGAGCTATACCGTACCGATCTCCCGCGGAACCATCCGCGCGATGGACCTGCGCCAAATCAAAACCAGCCCCGACGATTTCGGGCTGATGACCTATGATCCGGCCTTCATGAATACCGCTTCCTGCCAGAGCGCCGTCACGTTCCTGGACGGGGACGCCGGCATCCTGCTCTATCGCGGTTATCCCATCGAACAGCTTGCCGAACATTGCACTTTTCTGGAAGTCGCCTACCTGTTACTGCACGGGGAGTTGCCCACAGGAGATGAGCTGGCCGCCTGGAACTGCGAGATCATGCTCCACACCATGCTGCACGAGAACGTGAAGAAGTTCATCGACGGCTTCCACCACGACGCCCATCCTATGGGCATCCTGATGAGCACGGTGGCCGCGCTTTCCACCTTCTATCCCGACGCGCGCAATATCGCCGACCCCAAGGTCCGGCGCAAGCAGGTGATCCGGCTGATCGGCAAGATGCCCACGCTGGCGGCGTACGCCTACCGGCACCGCCTGGGACTGCCCTACATCTATCCCGATCCCGACCTCTGCTACACCAAGAACTACATGCACATGCTGTGGAAGCGGACCGAGCCCAAGTACGCGGCCAATCCGGTGCTGGCGCGGGCGCTGGAAGTGCTGTTCATTCTGCATGCCGACCACGAGCAGAACTGCAGCACCAGCGCCATGCGCGCGGTGGGCAGCTCGGGCGCCGACCCGTTCGCCAGCGCGGCCGCGGCCATTGCCGCGCTCTCCGGCCCCTTGCACGGCGGCGCCAACGAAGAAGTGCTGAACATGCTGCGGGAGATCGGCGAGAAGGAAAACATCCCGGGCTTCATCGAGCAGGTGAAAGCCGGGAAGCGCAAGCTGATGGGCTTCGGCCACCGGGTGTACAAGAACTACGACCCGCGCGCCCGCATCATTAAGAAGGTGGCCGAGGAAGTGTTCGAGGTGACCGGCCGCAATCCCAAGATCGATATCGCCCTGGAGCTGGAGCGCATCGCGCTCTCCGACGAATACTTCATCAAGCGCAAGCTGTATCCCAACGTGGATTTCTATTCCGGGATCATCTACCAGGCGATGGGCTTCACCCCCGACCAGTTCACGGTGCTGTTCGGCATCCCGCGCACGGTAGGCTGGCTGGCGCAGTGGCAGGAGATGCTGGCCGATCCAGACCGCAAGATCGCGCGTCCGCGCCAGATCTACACCGGCGAAGCGCGCCGCGAATTCGTGCCGCTGACTTTGCGCCAGAAGGCCGAATTGGTGAACGCGTAGGGGGGACGGCGGGGTACAATCGGCTCTATGATTCGATTGTTCCCTCTCCTCTTCCTGGCAACCTCCGCGGTTGCCGCCGCGCCCGAGGAGTTTAAGACCTCGGCCGGCGTTCTTCAACTGACGCCCATCCAGCATGCCAGCCTGGTGATCCAGGCGGGCGGCAAGGTTCTGTACGTGGATCCGGCGCAGGGCAAGTACGACGGGCTCCCGAAAGCCGACTATATTCTGATCACGGACATCCACTTCGACCACATGGCCCCCGCCGTCGTGGACAAGCTCCGCAAGCCCGGCACGGTGATCCTGGCGCCGAAGGCCGTCGCCGCCACCGTCAAAGGTTGCACCATCATCTCCAACGGCGAGACCAAGACCGTGGGCGAATTCAAGGTGGAAGCCATCCCCATGTACAACCTGGGGCCCGCGCCCGACGGTACGGTCTATCACGAGAAGGGCCGCGGCAACGGGTACGTGGTCACCTACGGCGGCAAGCGCTTCTACTTCTCGGGCGACACCGAAGGCACGCCGGAAATGCGTGCGCTGAAGAACATCGACGTGGCGTTCGTGTGCATGAACCTGCCTTACACCATGTCGCCGCGAGCCGCGGCCGAAG
>Ga0326728_10026331_pt1 | contig 10310 bp, 8 predicted proteins | sample MB3enrmetagenome_FD_207602 | JGI IMG/M metagenome (GOLD analysis project Ga0326728, IMG submission 207602) | Lab enriched peat soil microbial communities from McLean, Ithaca, NY, United States - MB31MN | ecosystem: Environmental > Terrestrial > Soil > Wetlands > Peat | place: USA: New York... | reverse complement strand
AAAGACGCGCATCGGAAAGCAGATTATCGACAAACTCTATCTACCGTTCCCTCGATCGCCGGCAATTTGCCACCGTGCTATCGTCGCGGGGACGATGTAGGCGCCGTCGATTCAGTCAATGTTCCCTCGAACATGCTGCCGTCTGCGAGGCTTCTGCCTCTAATTGTCATAACGGCCGAGGGCTGAGTGCCTCCATGATTATGGTGTCCCCAATAACCGGAAATGTTGGCAGAAATATCGAAGCCTATTGCCGTGATAGCCAGAGAGTTTCCTTCCTGGATTGCCGAGAAGGCAAGCGCGCTGGCCGGGGTGGGGGTGTCCGCCGTAAATGTCCCATAGAGGAAAGCGGTGTCGGGAGTTCCAGTAGTGATGGTGTTGATGACGAAACTTGCGGACGTTGTCTCGGCGCCGGCAGAAGTGATAGTAGTGACGGTCCCGGTCCAGCTTGTGCCGTTCAAAGAAAATTGTTCGCACGCCAAGGCATTACCGGCCAGTAAAAAAATAAACAACCCTGCAGCCAACAGTCCAAAACTCTTTCTCATCTCCAACCTCCTCGAAATCTGATGTAATGCATCCTCGCAGGCACAAGCACCCTGCCTTCGGCCCGGCCGACAAGTGACCGCGCCACCCCATGGACAATCCAGCTTCCAATCGCGGAATTACCTTTTGCCGCACTCACCACGCAAAGCAGCGAGCCAGCGCCGAATGTCGGTGCTTGAGTGGACATCTCTTCGGGCAATGTCCGAGCGATCGGTATTACGAAAAATGACGTTCAATGATGAATTCGAAACCCGACAGTGTTTAGTCGCCGTCCTTTAGAATACATCCGTGAGTTACACCACCAGTACCCGAGAACCAACTACTTAGTCATGGCCGCTTATTCCTGTTGCCTCCTCAAGGGCAGCTACAGGAAGGACGATGCAGACAATTCACATGGTGAGGGACCAATCAGTGAACCGCTCATCGGATCGCGGAGCAAAAAACATACCGATTAAAAGACAATTTTCAACACCTGGGAAAAACAATCGGCATCTTTGCAGGGGGGCAATGACGCAAACCACTATTTCCACAGACCTACTCAAGCGGCCGTAACGTTTTCCACCGTTAACGATCTACAATGCAAACCTAAGAAACGAAGGCGGGGCAATCATTTTTTGTTCCAAAGCCAATCACGATTTGACGGCGGATCTTCCCAACTCCAAGGGACAGCTCAATTCATATGACAATGAATGCAACTGAAAAAGGGATGTTCGATCCGGTTCGGTATTGGCTTCCGGGGTTAGTTGGCTTGAATCCGACCGGGGCTATTTCCAGGTCCTGAAAATATCGGAGTTAACTGACTCACACGTAGGCATCCGACTGCACTACTGTAGGTCATAGCATGCAGTCCGGGTGAAATAAGTGCGATATTGCTCTTTTCAAGGTCATCTTTGCAAGTTGGCGGAAGCGCATGGGAATCGAACCCACCTGGGAACGCCTTCACGCCCCCACACCGGATTTGAAGTCCGGGAGCCCCACCAGTGAGCTTGGCGCTTCCGTGCGACAGGAATATATACTGCGAGATACAAGTTGGCAATCGCCCTTTGCGGCTACACCGTGATCAACTCGTATTGTCTCGAGCCAAGACCGAGTTCGGAGGCATAGTCCAGTTGGCGTTCCCAGTTGATTTCAGGGTAAACGGCCCTGATCTTATCGCGGCACGGTTGTTCGATCCCCTTGAGACATGAAGACTCGAGATAAGGTTGGCTGTTTATAAGGTCCACACATGCCTGGTCTATCGCAAGGGGGTCCGTGGAGGCAACGATGCCGATATCTCCGACTATGGGAGCATCCGCGAACGGATAGCAGTCGCAGGCAGGCGAGATCTGGGTAAGAAAATTCATGAAGAGCGAGCGTCCTTCCTTTCCCTTGAGGGCCCCCATGGTGTATTCGACCATTTTTTCCATGAACTTGGGCAGATCTTTTTCCCAATTGATGGAGAGCGCACCCTGCGGACAGGCGTGAATGCAGCGCGCGCACCCCACGCAAAGTTCCTGGTCTATTTGCATGATTTGAGTAACGGAGTCGTTCGGGGCCGGGGCATCCGCCGGTCTTTCGACAAGGCTTATGGCGCCGTGGGCGCACTGCTCAAGGCAGACCCCGCAACCGATGCACTTTTTTGAAACGACTTCCGGGGCAACATCCGAGTGTTGGGCCATTTTGCCTTTGCGCGAGGCCGTCCCCATCCCGACATTTTTGATCGCGCCGCCAAAGCCGCTGGCTTCGTGCAGTTTAAAATGGGCGAGTGATACCAGTGAATCCGCGCGGACTACCGCAGAGCCTATGAACACTTCTTTGAAATGCTTAAAGTTCACAGGGACGGCCACTTCGTCGCGCCCGTCTATGCCGTCGGCAATAATGAGCGGGGCGCCGACAACCGGGTAGGCGAAACCGTTCAGGACGGCCGTGTTCAGGTGGTCCACGGCATTGCTGCGCGTACCCGGATAAAGCGTCCCGGAGTCAGTGATAAACGGCCTGGCGCCGGCTTCACGAATCACATCCACCACGGGGCGAACGAGCAGGGGCCGGATAAACGCCGTATTGCCTCTTTCACCGAAGTGAAGCTTCACGGCAGTAAGACCCTGTTTCTTCACGATTCGTTCAAGCCCGGCGGCCCGGGCCAGGCGCTCGATTTTCGTCAACAGGCTATTATCGAATCCTGAACGCAAATTGGTAAAATAGACAGGTACGGCCATCACACGCCTCCAAAGCAGTGAATAGTGAAGAGCGAGTAGTGAGTAGTGAGTAGTGAGTAGAAAAAAAACAAAGCTCCGAGTGATCGACGGGTTTTACCCTCCGACGGGAGCAAGGAGCACGGCGATGATTCCCGAGAGAAAAATCCCATCGAACGTTCCGGCCCCACCGATCGATGCCACCGGGGCGCGCATGTATCTCAGTTTGTCAAGATGAAGAATGTCCGCCCCGATCAACGTACCCAATGTTCCGGCCACATAGGCGGTCGGAGCGGCAAAACTATAGTTGAGGACCATGGCCGCAATCGCCGCGGCAATGGGCGGGATGAGCCATGGGACCGCGATCCCGACACCGTAGACCGGACGCGCGTTTTTGTAGACGACGTAGGCTACGGCGGCCATCGCGAGCAGGGTACGGACCGGATGAGACGCATTGGCCAAAAGATACAAGGAAAGAACGGTGGGAATTACGGCGCCTCCGACATTTACCGCAAGCACCATTTCATTCGGACGCTCGGGGAAAGGGGGACGGAAGCGCATTCCGAAAAAGGAGACGACCCTGCGGTCCTCGAAATCGTTTTCGAGCCTGATTCTGCGCAGGGGAATGTTAAACATGCTGCCGACAATACAAAGGAACAGCAGTGTAAAAAGGTACTCGGGCGGAATGCCGATCTTGGCGAAAGCCCATGAAAACAGACCGAACTGGATGAGCCCAAAAGCCAGCAGGAGCAGGAATATGCATATAAAAACAAAAAAAATGAGAAAAGGTGGAAAAAACATTCCGCGTCCCCTCGGATAGAAACCGGCTCAGGGCTCACCCAGTCCAGTGATGCAGTTACCGTCATCCATCGTAAGCGCCCGGCTCGATAAACGGGCCGAACGCGCGCCTGAGTTCCTGCAGTTTCTCTATGGTCGATCTCCATATCCCATAATATTCTTCCGGGCAATCGGGCGCCGTGCGTTTGTAGAAATTAACGGCGCGGGAGATCTTGGCAATCCAGGCATCGATCCGGAACTTGAAAAGTTCCCGGTAGAGTTCGACGGGAAAGTCCTCCTGAAAGATTTCATGGTATAAAGATTTGAGGTCCTCGTGTTTCGGAATGAATCCAAGAGGAGTCCTGTAAGCGTCAGCCTCATTGTGGATACGCCGCTCGGCCCAATGCAGCCAGACTTTTTTGGCGAGCTTGTGGGTGAGGAAATTTCCTTTCGCGCCCCTGAGGAAATAATTGACCGTGAAGATTCGCGGCACCTCTTTGACACCCTCCGCGAATTGAATATTGTTCCTGATATAGGCGCCGATAGGATAGCTGATGAAATCCAGGTTGGCCATCGGCTGAGGGGCGAGCACCCCTTCTTTGCCGATGGTGGCCGAGGTTGTCTCGGATTCCAGAGTACACGCTTTCAGGATGATTCCGTCTTTCCAGTTGGCGGCTTCTTCGATGGGGACCGAAGTGTCGCTGTCCCTGCCGCCATAGATGATGCCCTGAACGAGCACTCCATTTTTGTCGTTATAAGCCGGGTCTATGTTTTCGAGATATCCGAGCCTCAGCGTATAGCGGGCGTTGCTGTGCGCAAAGGGAATCGGCTTGCCGTCGCCGTCCTGCTTGCCCTCGAACCAGTCTCCCGAAAAGTTCCGGCCATGGTCCGGATAGTCCACCCCCATGCCCTGCCAGTAGGGCTGGTTGTCGGGACCCGTGAGCACGTTCGAAAAGATGATTTCGTGACCGGGAGTCTGAAGGGTCTTGAAAATAAGCGGGTCATCCAGCGCATTTACGTCCTTGATGATCCCGAATATGCCATTTTCAACGTTAACCGCTCTAAACTCGCCGTCGATGTTGCGGAAATAGGCAATATCGTCCCCGATTATCTTTTCTCCCGGCAGCATAGCGGTTGAGGTCTTTCCGCAGGCGGAGGGAAAAGCGCCGCAGAAATGGGTTGACCGTCCTTTTATTCCGTTCTGGACAGTCATGACGAACATGTGCTCGCACAGCCAGCCTTCGGTACCGGAAAGTTTGATCGCAAGGCGCATGGCGTGCTTTTTCAGTCCCACGCTGTTGCCCGCATACTGATTGTTTGCGGAAAGAACTATGTAGTCCTCCATGTCCTGGTAGATTCGCCGCTTGTCGAGGTCTATGCAATTGCCCCTTTCATCCAGGCGGCCGGCGCTGTGCACGAAGCGGAAAAACCTGTCTTTATGCTCCATCTTGCGGAAGTGCTCATATCCGCGCCGATAGAGCAGTTCTTCCGAATGACACACGTAGAAAGAATCCGTCATCTGCGCGCATGCTATCGAAAAGGGGCTGTGGGTGGGACCCTCGCAACTGAGTTTTACTATCGCCTGCTTGCCCTTCATGATCCCTTTGAGTATGTTCCGCACTTCCGGGAGGCCCTCCTCCCTGTCTTTTGCGAGCAGCGCCCCCATCAGCGGAACAAGCTCTTTTCTCACCAGGTTCTTTGTGGCCCCGGGCGCCCGGCCCTGGTCCTCGTACCCATCGTAATGGATTGTGTGGGCATCTTTTCTAAGGGGCTTTTCCTCCTTGAGCGCCAGGGCGTTTTTCCTGATATACTCGGCATCTTCGTCACTGTCGTCACACATATAGACAGAATCGGGCTCACAAAGCTCGGTATATTCGCCTATGAATTCAAAGAGCTTGAGGTTATCGAGCGCGAGGAGCTTGTTGTAGCTCCCGGCCGACATTTTTTGTCTCAGAAGTGGAGCATAGCGATTGTCGTCAAGCGTTAACATTCTTCAGTTTCCTTTCCGCCAATGTACATAATTCCCGTTAAAACCCAATAAGCGCATTAAACTCTTAAATATTTTCCTGATAAATACTCACAACCGCATCCCTCAGATTTGTATAATACGGCCCGTCGGAGGCGCAGGCATCAATTTCACCCGCAACTCCACCGCGACACAGGCGAACGCCGTGGCAGCCAGCGTTTTTTGCGGCCGCCATATCGGACTCGTGGTCCCCAATGAAAAATGCCTCGTCCGGCTCGATACCCGCAAACCTGCAGGCAGCGGCTATCATAGCGGGAGCGGGTTTCCTGCACTCGCATTTTTCGTCGGGCCGATGAGGGCAATAGAAGGCGGCCAGGATGCGGCCGCCGTATTCCTCAACCCGTCGGATCACACCTTCATGAGTTGCCCAGAAATCGTCCAGGCCGATCAGGCCCCGATTGAGCCCGGACTGATTGCTGATCAAAATGACTCCAACGTTTTTGTGTTCAAGGATCTTGAGCGCTTCGAGAGCATCCTGATAGAAGCATACTTCGTCGAGGCTCTTCACATAATCGGGACGGTTCACGTTCAAAACGCCGTCGCGGTCCAAGAGGAGGAAGCGGCGGTTTTGAGGTTGTGGGGAGCTTAGCCATACAAGCATTTTGCCGGTCCGTCACATTTGGATCAGAATATGCTCAAATCAGGCCGGAAAAAGTGTATATTACCGAAAGCCGGACTTGAATCCGCGAAAGCACTCGTGGCTTTCTGCAATTTTAAACTTTAATAATAACACGGGACCATGCCGCAAGCAACCGATCTCGGAAAACTGCAAGATCAACTCGAGTACCGATTCCGGAACAAAGAGCTTCTTCTGCGCGCGCTGATACATCGTTCCTTTGCTTATGAAAATCAGGACGTTGCGGTCGATAATGAGACTCTCGAATTCCTTGGCGATTCGGTTCTTGGGCTGGCGATAAGCCATCTCCTGATCGAGATCTTTCCGGATTGTGACGAAGGAGAGCTGTCCAGGCTTCGCTCTTCGATCGTAAATGAGCGAGAGCTGGCCCAAATCGCTTTGACCGTCAACCTGGGAGATTTTCTTTTCCTCGGAAAAGGGGAGGAGCTTTCCGGAGGCCGCCAGAAGTCTTCGCTTTTGGCCAACGGACTCGAAGCGCTTCTTGCCGCCGTCTACCTGGACGGAGGACTTGATTCGGCGATACGGCTGGTCAAGAAGATGTTCCATAATTACCTGGAATACAGGGAAGAGGACTTTTTACTGAAAGCCCTGGACAAGGATTACAAGACTCAACTCCAGGAGATCACGCAGGCGAGGCTGAGGCTTATCCCCACCTATTTTCTCGAAGCCGAAGAGGGGCCTGACCACGATAAGACTTTCTTTATGAGGGTTGCCATAGGGGAGATGGTGCTGGCGCACGGTTCGGGAAAGAGCAAAAAGGAAGCGCAACAGGAGGCGGCTCGAAAGGCGATCGATGAAATCGGAAAAGACTCAGGGCTGCTTGAACCAATGAGCGGCGGGCAGTGAGCATGCCAGAGGCTTTCAGCCCCGGGAAATGTTTTGCCGGCTCACCATTGACTCTTCAGTGAGACTCGAATGTCTCCCAGGAAAATGATTTATCCCGTATTTTTGCCCCACGCAGGGTGTCCGTTTCAATGCATCTACTGCAATCAGCGGAAGGTTGTATCGAGCGATCATAGGGAAACCGGCGTACTCGAGATCGTCGAGGCCGATTTGATCGCTTACGCCGAACAAATCGGCAAAACGGGCAAGTCCGGCGAGATTGCCTTCTTTGGCGGCACGTTCAGCGCTTTGCCGCCGGCGCTGATCGAATCGATCCTTGCGGCCGCATCCGTTCATGTGGAGCGAGGGATTTTCACGGGTATTCGTTTTTCAACCAGACCGGACTGCCTTGGAGGCGAAGTTATGGATCTGCTTTCAAGATTTCCGGTGCGCACGGTGGAACTCGGGGTTCAGAGCCTGTCGGAGCCTGTCCTGCAAAGGAGCCTGAGGGGATATTGCGTGACAACGGTCTATGAGGCGGCCAAACGCGTAAGGAAGGCAGGTTGGGGACTCGGGATTCAGTTGATGGCCGGGTTGCCGGGCGACACACGGGGGACGTTTATCGAATCGATAGACAGGGCTATGGAAATCGGACCCGATTTCCTGCGGATCTATCCGACCCTGGTGCTCGAAGGCACGGCCCTGGCAGACTCTTACAGGAAAAGGAGCTACACTCCTTTGAGTCTCGATGAAGCCATAACGTGGGTCGCGGCCGCGTATACGTCGGCGCTCAGGGCGGGGATTCCGATCATCAGAATGGGCCTGCACGCCGACCGGTCATTGGAAGCCCCCGGGGCCGTGCTGGCCGGGCCTTACCATCCTGCTTTCGGTCACATGGTAAAATCCCGCTGGTGGCGGGACCGGATGGACCGGGATTTTGCCTCGTCCGCCCAAACAAACGGACCTGAATTTATCCTGAGGGTCCCGCCGAACCGGGTGAGCGAGGTCATTGGGCACGGGAGATCAAACCTGCGCCACTGGAAAGCCCTGTGGGGGATAAGCGTAAAGGTATCAGCGGACACGAGTCCGGCGGGCCTAGAAATGCCGGTCGAAACTAAACCGTGAGGTTTCAGGCGCAGGCGCGCGGAGGGGACGCGCAGGGCCCCCGGCGCTTTTTCCCCTATCCATGTTAAACTTCATCAGAGCGAATCGGCATGCGGTTTTTTTGCCGGCTGGTTTATGCGCAGGAGGCACTCAGGTGTTCAAATCGGGATACGTCGCAATCATAGGGGCCCCTAACGTTGGGAAATCCACTTTACTCAATCAGCTCCTGAAGCAGAAAATCTCCATAACGGCGCCCAAACCGCAAACGACCAGGAATCGAATCCTGGGAATACTCACATCAAGCGACTGCCAGATCATCTTTATGGACACCCCTGGAATCCATAAAGCGCAGGACGAATTCAACCGGGGGCTCGTTGAAACGGCGCTTAGCGCTCTTGGCGAAGCCGACGCCGTGCTTTTCATGATCGAGCCGGAGGGCGCGCATGGGTCCACGAATCAGTTGATCATGCGCAACCTTGTCCGGATTCATACGCCCGTGATCCTGGTCATAAACAAGGTCGATACGCTGAGAAATAAAGGCGAATTGCTGCCCCTGATCCAGGCTTACAAGGATCGGCTCGATTTCAAGGCCATCATTCCCGTTTGCGCCCTGAGTGGTGAACAGACGGGAGACATCCTGAGCGAGGTCGTCGGGCTCCTGCCCGAAGGACCGCAATACTACCCCGGAGAATACGTAACGGACCAGCCCGAACGCTTTTTTGTCGGGGAACTGATCCGGGAGAAGATTTTCCATCTCGTTCACCAGGAGATTCCGTACGCTGTAGCGGTGATCATCGATAAATTCAGTGAGGCGCCTGAGAAAAACCTCATCGAGATATATGCGACCGTCAACGTGGAGCGTGAATCCCAGAAGGCGATCATAATAGGGAAGGGCGGGCAGATGCTCAAGGAGATCGGAAAACAGGCCCGCATGGAAATAGAGACTTTCCTTGGATGCCACATATACCTGGAACTTTTTGCGCGGGTTCAGAAAAATTGGAGAAAAGACCCGAGGGCGATGGTTGAATTCGGATACCGTTAGACAGATATGGAGTGGGCGGCGGGGGTTGGGAACGGAGAAGGCCCCGCGGTTCACCGGTCGCTGATGATCACGCGTCTGTTGGGATCCCTGCCGATGCTCCTGGACCTTAGCCCGTTTTGCTCGGCCAGCATATGCTGCAGCCTGCGCACCCGGGCGTTTCGAGGCAGGAGTTCAACGACCCGGCCGTCTTCGCGAATGGCTTCAACGGCCGCCTGGGCCTCCGTGACCCCGTCATCTTCATCTGCGTTTATCATTTCATCGGAATGGAAGAGCGAGCGCAGGAAATTTTCCATCTGGGTCGTCGTATTGCTCTTGAGCACATATCTTGGCTTTCCGCGCGCTTCTGCTTCCCTGATGCTTCCCGGCTGCCGTTTCTCCTGGGATTTCAGGGTCAGGATCAGATCGGCCCTGTCAATGTCGGCGGCCATTACCGCCGGCGCCCCGAGTTTCTGAATGACGCGATCCAGCCTTGTACGGCTCACCCCATAGGAGAATATCCTGATATTTTTCCGCCTCTGCCGCCTGTGCGCCGGACTCGCGAGCGGTTTGCGCGCGGCGGATGGAGATTTTTTCTCTTCAACGATCTCGGCGCGGCTGATCTCGACCCGGCCCCCTTCCGTCCTGGTCCGGATTTCGGGAGACAACGGGACGCCCACCAGGAACCGGTCCACCACTTCGGCGACGTTATCGTAGACAGCCAGGCGGCCGCGCTCTTGGATTTCGATCATCACGTTGAAGGTTGGGGGCGCTTTGCGCTCCAGCACCGTTTTTTGCGTTCTGCGTCTTCGGGCTTCCTCATCGGAGAGGGTCACGGCGTGGATGCCTCCCACCAGGTCCATCATGGTGGGATTTTGAAGAAGATTTTCCAGGGTCCTTCCGTGAGCGGTGGCGATGAGCTGCACGCCGCGTTCGGCAATCGTGCGGGCGGCGGAGGCTTCGGCCTCCGTGCCGATTTCGTCTATGACAATGACCTCCGGCATGTGGTTTTCGACGGCCTCGATCATAACCGAATGCTGCCTGTTGGGCGAAGGCACCTGCATTCGGCGCGCGCGGCCGATGCCGGGGTGGGGTATATCTCCGTCTCCGCCTATTTCATTTGAGGTATCGACAATGATGACCCTTTTGCCCAGATCGTCAGCCAAAACCCGCGCCGCCTCCCTGAGCAGGGTTGTTTTCCCCACTCCGGGCGGT
>Ga0326728_10026330_pt1 | contig 10310 bp, 7 predicted proteins | sample MB3enrmetagenome_FD_207602 | JGI IMG/M metagenome (GOLD analysis project Ga0326728, IMG submission 207602) | Lab enriched peat soil microbial communities from McLean, Ithaca, NY, United States - MB31MN | ecosystem: Environmental > Terrestrial > Soil > Wetlands > Peat | place: USA: New York... | reverse complement strand
CTGCCTGCAGTAGTCTATGCCTGAGATTATGTCCGATGCGTAACCCGTCCCTGAGGAATCGAGCACCTTGACCGCGACGATGGTCGCTTGCGGCGCGATGGCGTGTATGAGCGATGCCATGAACGTGCCGTGGCCGTTGTCGTCCATGCTGTCATTGTCGTTGTTCACGAAGTCGTAGCCGTCCACTACCATGCCGTTGAACTGCGGGTCGGTGTAGTTCACGCCTGTGTCGAGTAGGCAGATTGCAGTCCCGCTTCCGTTCAGGCCGTAGACGTTCCCGGCCACGTCAGCCCCCATGAGTGAGATGGCATCGGCGAGCGAGTCGTCCGGGAGAGTGTCGGATATGTTCATCGGGGTGTCCAGGTAGATGCTGGTGGCTCCGGCCTTGATGAGCGCGGCCAGCGAACCCCGGTTCAGCCGGAGCACGTGCAGATTGCGGCCGGGCAGCTCTTTTATCTCGTTTATATTGGCCTGCGCCGGACTGAAACCGCTGCCGCCTTCCACCATGACGCGCACCGTGGCATTGGATGCCAGCAGGTCGTAGGCCTCGCCGTCTATCCGGGCGCTGTAGTCGCCGAACGTCGCAGAGACCGGTTGGCCGTACGGCGCGCTGCTGACGGAGATGCTGTCGAACGAATCATTGGATGCCGGAGGCGTCTGGGTCAGCCACGAGCTGCGATTCTGCACTGACTGACTGACGGGAGGTTGTTGCGCGGGCGGATTGTTCCGTTGCCCGGGCGGACTGCTGTTCTGCCCGTTGAACTGGCTGGGTTGTCCGGACGTACTGTTGTTCTGCGGAGCGGCTGATTGACCGGGCATGGACTGATTTTCCGCGGCCGGCGGCTGGGGCGCAGGTGCGCTCACCAGCGGCTGCTCCACGAATATCGAGATGGATTCATTGGCCGTGGGGGCGCGTGAAAGCGAGACTATGGCCCACTGGCTATCCTCGACCGCTATCGTCGAGTAGGGAATTTCCACGGAATTTCCCAGGCTGTCGGTGAACTGTACGACGAGGTTGGAGAAATCAGGGTTCAGGCCCTGGAACCAGGCGACCTCTATGATGTTGGAGCCGTATTCTGACGGGGTGACGCTTCCGTTCCCGGCCGCGGCAAGCACGTTGAGCGTGTAGTTGCCCTGCGGCAGCGGCAGGCTGACTGACGCCCATTCGCCGTCCTTCTTCGCGGTTATATTGTAGGGAGAGACATAGGAGCCGTTGGCGGTGACGACCTGCAGGACCATGTTGGAGAAATCGTTGCTGAGCCCCTGGACGTAGCTGACATTCATGAGGGTGTTTTCCACTGACAGGTTGGCTATGAGCGGGATGATGGAGAGGAGTAGCGGGATGAGCAGGAGGAACGCGTACGTTTTCCGGTTCTTGAGCATATTACATCTCCTTTTGCCCCTATAGGACCTATCGGGCACTCCCGGGGGTATATCTCAGAAAAAGTTATAAAGGAAGTCTCACGGGCATCTCGTAAGACCGGGCGGAAGGAGGCTGTTTTTCTGCGCGTTTATCGCAGACAAGAGTGCGTAAAAAACAACAGAAACTCAGCAGCCCGGTGTTCTGCGGCCGGCCCGCAGGACCAGGGAGGGTGGTAGCCGCTAGTTCCTGCGTTCATCATCACCGAACATCTGCTGAAACTGTATCATGCTGTCCACCCTTTTCTTGCTGTATCTGGGCTTTCTGGACTCCGCGTATCCTTTGCGTATGGCCAGGAAGGCAATCACGCATGCGAGAGCGGCCAGGACAAACAGGTAGGCGTTCCTGAGTGCCCAGCCCAGGAGCTGCTGGGAGAGGGGATATTGGGGAAGCGTCATCAGGTTTTCATAGTTCAAAGGCACCAGCAGGGTTTTCTGGTCCTGTACGCCGCCATAGTCCAGGTATACCGTGAAGGAGTATACCGGGTCTGTCGCATTGGCCGGGGCAGTCAGGGAGAAATTCAGCTCGGTTGTGGCCCTGGAAGGGACGGTAACGTTGAATGAATCCGGTTCCAGGTTCCATCCGTCCGCGCCTGTGATTTCGGCTGCGACGCTCTCATCGGTCGGGCCGGCGTTGAAGAGTTCGAGGGTGTAATTCCCTTTTTCGCCGGGGGCGATGTCTGCAGTCTCAAAGCCTCCGATGAGGATATTCCTGTAGAAATCCGGCTCTATGAGCAGGGTCTGGGCAGGAGGCCAGGATGTGAACAGCCCGAGGTCGGCCGGAATGCCTGGCAGCACGTATGAGAGGGCCTGCGTCTCATTGGGCAGCAGGTTTACCAGGTCCCACCGCATGAGCGACCCGTTCATGGCAGTGGGAGGGACTGTGAAGCTCACCCCCCGCATGTCAAAGGCAGATGGGACCTGCTCGAGCACCTCGGCATGGTCTATGGACCCGGCCTCGTTGTTCACCGCGCTCAGCTGCACCATGGAATCGTTATCCGGATAGTCTATGGAGATTTCCCGGTAGACGCTCAGGCCCACGGCCTGTGGCGGCACGACGTGGATTATCAGGGGCTGTGATACGTTCGTGCCGTTCAGCGAGTATTCTATCGACATCTCGTAGTATCCCACCGGCACGTCCTGCGGCACGTGGATGGGGATGACGACCGATGTCGGCTTGTCCGGCGGAAGGAGCACGCCGGTGACCGCGGATGAGAAGGCAACGCCCGAGCCAGAGGGAATCACATTCGCATATATCGCAGCCTGGCCCTGGTTCTCGAGCAGGGGGAAGATGAGCGCGTTGTCCCCGGGGCTCATCTCCTTGAGGATGGGGTATGACAGCAGCCCTTCATTTTCAGGGGGGAGCGTTATCTGAGGCGGCTGGGACAGCACCACCACGGATACGTTCGGTGTAATCAGGATGCCGGCAGCCGGGGATGAGGGCTCGACGGTGAACGATGTGAAAAGCGTGTTTGACACCGTTCCGCCATAGCTCACATTGGCGAAAGCGGTGTAGTTGCCCGGAAGCAAATCAGCCGTGCTCCAGGCTTTCGTGAACGTGAGGGTCTCGCCCTCTCCGATATTTGATTCGGTATAATTGAAAGCGGCGATGGGCGAATCTGCTGAATTGAATAGGTATGCCTGCACCAGGGCATCGGTAACCATGTTCCCGTCATTGGTCACCAGGGCGGTGAAGTATATGTCCTGGCCTTCCTGAAAGGCAGGAGCGCCTGCAGAGAAACTGGCCAGCGAAAGGGCAGGGGCCTGCTGCGATGCGGACACCGGGGTGAAAGCGCTCATCTGGTCGCTGGAAACCGTCGCTGCGGCACTGGCCAGAGCGGTGACCGCAAGGAACAATACGGCGAATAGCCGCAGGCCGCTGGCTCCGCCAGCAATGGCTCCGGGCTTTTCACTGCCGCTTTTCTGCAATGCCATGGAAACTCCGGGAATCGCGTTTCTCATCCCACTCAACTGCTGCACTGCCAGTCACCAGGGGCTGCATCAGTCCCATAGTATGACTAACCCGAGGTAATTTTTAACCCTTTGTCAAACTCGTCAGGTCACAATGCGTTGCATAAAAGCCGCCCATCTGGCCGTCTGGGAACTCGATCCGACGCTAGCCATTATATCCATCAAGAATAGTTCTGACAGCCGTTTCAAGGGCAGGCAGCTTGTTTGTCACCACATCCCAGACAATCGCCATATCCACAGCGGAGTACTCGTGGACGAGAATATCCCGTAAGCCGGATATCTTCTTCCATTCGATATCCGGGTGCTGTTTTTTGATTTCAGCCGGTACGCGTTTGGCAGCTTCACCGATGATGAGGAGATTTCTTATCACTGCATCGGATGTGAGGCTGTTTCCGGAGAACGCTTCAAAGTCCATACCTTCGGAGTATCTGCGTATTTTGCCTGCCGCTTCGAGGATATCCTCCAGATAAACCTTATAACCCTTGGACATAGAGCGCCTCTTCTTTCACATATCGCAGAGCAGGCTTCAGGTTACTTTCCATCACCAGGTCTACCTTCCGGTGGAATAGGTGTTCGAGGAAGAATTTCAGTTCCATGTAGTTGTCGAATGTCGCCGTTCTGAAAGAAACCAGGAAATCCAGGTCGCTATCCTTCTTTTCCGTGCCTTTGAGGACCGAGCCGAAAAGTCCTATCTGCTCAACCCCGTATTGCCTCATCTCCTTCTTGTGCTCTTCAAGCAACTGCACGATTCTCTTTGGAGTCAGTACTTGTTTCATGGACGATGATTGCGCTTTAAGCATTAAAAAGGACTCTGGTTTCTGTTGTCCCATACCCGGTTCAGGAACCGGGGGTAATCCTTCGGCAGCATGAGGGACCACGCTGCCCTTTTTGGCCGATGACAGGCACCAGCGACTGAACATCAAGGCCATTTCGGCCACGGCTCACTGGCCCAGCAGCCTGCGGAAGAACTCGCTGAGCCGGGACAGTATGTCGTGCTTCAGCGGCGGCAGTCCCATGCCGACCGGTTTTATCTCGGTTCTCCCGCCGGAGGGGTTCTTGGCGAGCAGGCCGTCCCCGAATTTCACGAGCACGCGGCCTGCAGGACAGGAAGGAGCGGAGATGACCACCGGGGTTTTGAGGGCTATGCTCCTGGGCACGTTGTTGTCCTCCGGGATGGACACGCCTATCTTGAACGTCCTGGTTTTGTAGGCATTATTGCAGAGGTTCTCGATTTCGTGGGGGTGCAATTCGTATTGCTCGTTGGTCACCCGGTTCAGGACAAGGTGCAGTTCTTCCAGGTTCTCTTTGCTTTTGAGGAGCGAGAACATCTTCAGGGCTGCCATGACGCTCGGCACGTCCGGCGTCATGACTATGAGGAGTTCGTTCGAGCAACCGATGACCTCTTCGATGAAAGCCGGGAGGCCGGGGCTGCAGTCTATGATTATGAACTCGTAATCGAGGCTGTCTATGAGGCTCGGCATGTTCCTGCTGCGCACGTTGCGGTAAAAGCGCAATGAAGAGGATATGCACCGCAGCCCGGTCAGGGAGTAGATGGAAAGGGCATCGGCTATCTTCGCCTTGTTATCCAGAATCTCCTGAAGGCCCACGGACAACGGCGTCAGGCCGAGATGGAAGGACAGGCAGGGGTTGTAGAAGTCCGAGTCTATCAGGAGCGTGGAGGCTCCGCGCATGCTCAGCAGGGTGGCTATGTTGACCGCGATGGTGCTTTTTCCTACGCCACCTTTTCCTGATACTACTGCTATAACCCGTTTTCCCATATAATCAACTGTAGGTCTTGCACTTTATAAATAATAGCGGCTATTTCCTGTCTTTGTCCTTTTTATCAGCAGTGAACATCTGTTGCAACTTCTTGAGGCTATCCACCCTCTCCTCGCTGTATCTGGGCTTCCGGAACTCCAGGTATCCCCTGCGTATGGCCAGGTAGAGCGCCGCGCCTGCGACGGACGCCAGGACGAGCGCCAGGATTATCAGGTATACGTTCCTCGTCGCCCATGCGAGGAGCTGCTGGGAGAGGCTGGACAGGGTCGGCGCCATCAGTTTCTCGTGGTTCAGAGGCACCGGCAGGATTTTCTGGTCCTGTATGCCGTCATAATAGAGGTACATCGTGAAGTAATATACCGGGTCCGGTGCATCGGCCGGGGCAGTGAGGGAGAAATGCAGGTCGGCCGCGGCTCCGGAAGGGATGGTCACGTTGAACGAGTCCGGCTCCAGATTCCAGCCCTGGGCGCCGGTGATTTCGACTGCGACGGTCTCGGCAGCAGGGCCGGAGTTGAAGAGCTTGAGCGTGTAATTCCCTTTTTCTCCTGGGCCGATGTTTGGAGCTTCGAAGTCTTCTATGAGGATATTGGGGCGGAGATTAGGCCCTATTATCTGGGCGGCAGGCCAGAGCGTGAACAGCTCGAGGTCGCTCGGGATGCCGGGCAGCACGTATGACAGCGTCTGGGTCTCATTGGGCAGCAGGTTCATCAGGTCCCAGGTTATGAGCGACTCGTTCAGGGTCGTGGGGGTGAGGCTGAAGCTCGTCTCCTGAAGGCCGAAAGACGGCGGGACCTGCTCGAGCACCTCGGCATTGTTCACCGGCCCGGATTCGGTGTTCAGGGCGCTCAGCTGCATCACGGAATCGTTATGCTGCTGGTCTATGGAGACTTGCCGGTAGACATTGAGGCCTGCCGGCTGGGACGGCACGACGTGGATTATCAGGGGCTGGGATACGTTCGAAGTGCCCAGGTGATATTCTATCGACAGCGCATAGTATCCCACGGGCACGTCCTGCGGCACGTGGATTGGGATGGCAACCGATGCCGGCTGGTCCGGAAGGAGGAGCGCGTTGCTGACCGCGGATGCGAGGGAAGCGCTTGAGCCTTCCGGTACTGCACTCGCGTATACCGGAGTGCCGCCCAGATCCTCGAGCAGGGGGAAGATGAGGGCGTTGTCCCCGGGGCTCATCTCCTTGAGGATGGGATATGCGAGCAGCCCTGCATTTGGCGGAGGGAGCATTATCAGGGGCGGCTTGGGCAGGACCACCAGCGATACGTTAGGGGAGATTACGATGCGCTGGGGTGGAACGACTGGCGGTGGCGGGCTGGGAGGCGAAATGTTCGCATTCTGCAGCACCGTGAGATAGTATTCCACAGGGCTGCCGTTCTGGGTGGGAAGCATGAGCTGGAAATCCGCGGGCGTGCCGTTGAAATCGGCGCTCTGGTTGACGACCTCGGCCACGATGACTATGTCGCCTGCCTGGTCCTGAAGGTACCCCATCTCGAAAGCGGTCGCATTGGGCGCGCTGGTGTACGTGGTGGGGACTCCGCTTATCGTGGAATTGCCGATGGTGAACGTGGACGTGCTGGTAAAGGTGGCAGTCGCGTTGTCGGCGGAGGAGCCTATGAACTGGTCGAGCAGGTTGAGGTTGCCAGGTGACAGCGACGTGATGGGCGCAGACGAGTTGGAGAACATCAGGGAGACTCCGGACGGGGGGGCACCGATATCTATCACTGCGCTGGAGATGACTCCCGGCGTCGCGTTTATGGAGAAGGACGCTGCCGGCGCTGGCGATGTGTCGCCGACCAGGCCGGACCATGCCGAAATGTTCTGCGGAGATGCGCCCACGTTGGCGGGAGTCTCATTTCCGGACTGGGTAGGGACGCTCTGCGCGGATGAGAGCATCACCAGCAGTAGGATGAGGAGGGGAACGATGCGGAGCGACAACATCTCACCCCGTTATTTTTTCCTTGTATCTTTCACGGCCGCGGTCTCTTTCTTCTCGTTCTTCTGGGGCTTGCGTATGAACAGGTAGTAGATGACCATCAGCAGCACCACTACGATTATGGCCGGAAGGACCAGCGGCATGAGCGGATTGGAGGCCTGGGCCACGAGCGGCACGGTGAACATCGCGTACTTGAGGAGGAAATTCGGCCTTCCACCGTAATTCAGGAATACTGATACGTTGCTGTCGGCCGCCAGGTCCGCGCTGCTGAGCTGGAGCGGGAAGTCCTCCACGGCCAGGGATGAGGGGTTGACGGTGAGCGTGCCTGCGCCGGTCACATTGGTCATCTGGCCTCCGATGACGAGGCCGATTGTCGAGTCGACGTATGCAGGCGCTGAACCGTCGTTGCGCAGCGTGACGAGCACCTGCTGGTTGTCGCTGTCGTACTTGGCGAGCTGCACGCTGACATTGGAGGTGTCCACGTAATTGATTGTAGTGAGCGGCTCTTCCACCGAGAGGTAAGAATCGAGAGAATCATTGGACACTCCGTACTCCACCAGCACGAGCGCGGTCACGTTGCCCTGGGTAACCGATGAGAGGTTGATGGGATATTCCACCACGACCTGCTGTCCGGTGCTCAGGAGGGAGGTGCCATTGGCCGGGAACACCTTGAAGTCAGTGCCGTCCACCCTCACCCGGATTTCGGTAGTGTACCATGCGGCGCCATCGCCCGTGTTGTTGATGCTTGCCATCACCATGCCGTTGTCGTAGGCGATTCCGCTCACGTTCAGCGACGGCGTATAAGCCGGCAGCGGGAACGTGCCCAGCGAGAGAACGCCGGTACCGGAGGATGGGACGACCTGGGCGAACTTGACTATGACGCCGAAAGTCGCGTTGCTGCCCTCGGCCTGCAATGCAGCCAGTATGCGCCCGTGCATGTCGTATGCCGGGGACACCAGCCCGTTGCCTATGAGCAGGACCTGGTCCAGGTTTCCGCTCTGCACTTCCTGCCGGATGAAATTGTAAGTCGGCTGTGGCACGAGCGAGCCGATGAGTATGATGGGGTCACCACTGGTGGCCATGGACTGCTCGATGAACGAGCCGTCGGACAGTATGGCGGTCTTGGCTCCGGATTCGTTCATATACAGGCTGTTCATGGCTATGTTGTCCTGGTACTGGTCTGCTCCGGTGCCTATGATTTGCGGATTGTAGGGCGCGAGCGCGGCCGTGACTTGCGAGTCTACGAGCCCGTATATCGTTATATTCTTGCCGGCCACTATGGGGACTACCTGGTTGATGTTGGTCTGGTCAGCCAGTATGACATAGGAATGGGTGTATTTGGCGTAGGGGAGCACGGAAAGCGCGCTGTCCGAATACGCAGAGCCGACTATGATGAAGCTCTGCGCGCCTGAGAGGTTCGCCAGGTAGAGATTCGTAGCTCCGGCATCAGTGGACGTGTACACATCCACGGTGTTGTTGTTCGACTTCAGAGCGTTCTGGACGAAGCTGCTGACAGGAGTCGTGGATTGTATGAGCAGGATGTTGTGGCCTGAGCCCACCTGGTCTGCGAAGATGCCGGTATCTCCGGGGAGCGGCATGAAGTCCACCGGCTCTCCTTTCACGTTAGCGTAGAAGACGCCCGAGAGCACGTCGCGCCCGTCCATGGAGTTCACCGCGACGTAATCCTCGGCGTAGGCGGTCGCGAATATCAGGAGTATGAAAAGGACTGCAAGTTTCTTCATCCGTTATCCCCGCTCAGTTCAATCATAGTTTTTCAGGTGAAATAAAAAGGGATAAAAAAGAAATAAAAAGGGAATTGTCCGTTCCTTCAGCTCAGCTCGGCGTAGAAGTAATAGGTGCCTGAGGTGCCTGGTGGCTGGATCGGGACCATCACTTCGTAGTTGTACGACGAATTGATATAATTCTTTCCCGTGGCGTTGATAGGAGTGCAGAAAGCCAGATTGCCATAATTATTGGCAGTATTGCCGCCGTTTCCTATGACGCAGTCGTTGAAGGTGCTGTTGCCCTTCAGGGTGACATTGCCGCAGCTGTTAATCGTACCCGAGTCCATGACGAAGCTGCAACTACTCGTGTTGTACGTGTTCATGCCGCTGTCCGCATCGGTACCAGTGAAACCATAAACGGTGTCGATATTTGCACCGGTGGCGGCCACTGGCGCACTACTACTAATCCAACTGCTGTTCTCGGTCAGGCACACCCCCTTGGCGCTACCGCTTGTATTATAGGTCCAACTGTAGACAACACCACTGCCAGAGATAGAGCCGTTACTAAGGACGATGGTACCGCTCACGTTACCGTAGAAGTCCGCCCACTTGCTCGTGAGCACCGTACCGCTTATGTTGACATTCGTGATGTTGCCGGCCTGGGTGATGATGTTTCCGGTAGCGCCTCCAGCCCACCGAGACTGGGTACCCGCCGTCACACTGACACCGGTCATGGCGGCCATCACGATTCCTGCGACTACTATGAGAAGTCCGATAATCAAGAGCACCGGTTTGTATTTCATCAACATCACCTGAGATGCATTGCCAGTTCAATATTTATAAAGCTTTCTCCAGGCCTGCCTCTCTGGATTAGCTTTTTATACCACGGGCATCGCAGCGCCAGCTGCTGGGACAACGCGGCGAGCGGACCGATGAAATGCGGTATTCCCCCCGGCCCTGCCCGCAACCAGCCCGCATCATTTAATAATTTTGACAGAGTTATCCGCCCGAGGATATCATGACCACCCTTGACAATGCCATAATAGCATCCTACGAGAAAGGCGGGAAGAGGTTCGAGCTCTACGTGGACCCTGAGGCGGCATACGCATGGCTCGACAAGCGGAAGACAGACCTCAAGAACATGCTGGTCTCGGAGGAGATATACTCGGACGCCAGGAAGGCGGAGAAGGCCAAGCCGGCAGACATAGTGGCCGCATTCGGCACCAGCGACATCATGGCAGTGCTGGAGTTCATAATGAAGAACGGCCAGGTCCAGCTGACCACAGAGCAGAAGCGGAAGAAGGCAGAGGAGAAGCGCAAACAGATAATTACTATATTACTGCGCGAGGCCATCGACCCGCGGACCAAGGCGCCGCACACCCAGATACGGCTGGAGAACGCGATGGAAGAGGCGAAGATACACATCGACCCGCTCAGGGACGCGCGCGAGCAGCTCGAAGAAGTCGTAAAAG
>Ga0326728_10026329_pt1 | contig 10310 bp, 8 predicted proteins | sample MB3enrmetagenome_FD_207602 | JGI IMG/M metagenome (GOLD analysis project Ga0326728, IMG submission 207602) | Lab enriched peat soil microbial communities from McLean, Ithaca, NY, United States - MB31MN | ecosystem: Environmental > Terrestrial > Soil > Wetlands > Peat | place: USA: New York... | reverse complement strand
AGGAGACACGAAGCGCCACGAAGAATTAGGTTCAGTATAATTCGCAACAAAAGGCTTCACTCACTGTTCTTCACCTTCGCGTATCCTTCGTGTCCTTCGTGGTAAAGATGTCTCAGTCGGTCACGAAGAGTACGAAGGGCTGGAAGAAAGTTCTGTCTCAGGTACTCATTTGCCGCAAGACCCAAATTTCTTTCAGATATTTGTCCCCTCTTTTTTTCTCTTCTTCGCGGCTCCGCGCCTCCGCGTGCTACAACCGGATTTTTAATGGATTTTCCAAATATCCTATTTATATTGTTATTGGTTCAAAATGACGGACATGGCAATTCACCATAATCGATGCAGGCATCTGAGGGCGCGCATGACTAAAACCCGGATCGCTCTACCGGTAATCCTTTTCGTATCGGCCCTGCTTTTCTCTTCCTGCCTTCTGGCAACACGACACAACGCTTTCGCGCAGGCAAACACCGTCACGGCTGAAAAAGACGCCGGCGCCAAGGCTGAGTCTCCATTGCACCTGCACTCCGATCCTTCCGCCCGGGTTTTCGGGGTCCTGGCAATGATCGTGGTCTGTGCAGCCATTGGACGCCTCGGGGCCAGGAAACTCAAACAATCCCCCGTCCTCGGCGAATTGGCGGTGGGCATCATCGTCGGGACGATCCTTTACCAGTTCGGCGGCCCGACCGTCACTATCATCCGGCACTATGACGTTATCGAGCAGGCGACGCAAAATGCGATCACTGAAGGCCATAACTGGGATACCACCGTCCGCTCCTCACTGGCGCAGGCAAACCTGTCGCCCGAGGTTGCCCAAAGAGTCGAGCGAGTGCTGCTGAGCAGGGACTTTCCCGCCAGTCTCGCATTGGCCCAGTCGGTCCAGCTCTTCGCCAGCTTCGGGGTCGTAATGCTTCTTTTCATGGTGGGGCTGGAAGTCAGCATGAAGGAGTTAAAGGCCATCGGAGGCAGCGCGGCGGCGGTTGCCGCAATCGGCGTCAGCCTGACTTTCGTTCTGAGCTACTTTACGACGTCGCTGCTCCTGCCGAAAGAGGCCGGATTTATGCCCCCACTCTTTGCCGGCGCAGCCTTTTGCGCCTCCAGCATCGGCATCACAGCCCGAATTCTGATGGACATGCACAGCCTGGAGATGATCGAAGCCAAGACGGTGCTGGGCGCCGCCGTAATGGATGATGTGCTGGGCCTGATCGTGCTTGCGGTCGTAACGGCTGTTGCCACTACCGGCAGGATTGAAGTTCGCAGCCTCCTTTGGATTCTGCTGAAGACGGCCCTGTTTCTCGGCGCGGTGATAATCTTTGGAACCAGGTTTCTCAAACGAACAGTCCAGTTCCTCGCAAAATTGGACATGGGAAAGATTAAGGTCCTGTACCCGTTTGCGCTTTTGATGCTCCTGGCGTGGCTCGCCGACCAAATCGGGTTGGCGGCCATCATCGGGGCTTTCGCTGCGGGAGTGATCATAAAGGAAGAATCATTTGAAAAAATCGGCGCGGGATCGGCTCACGACCAGAGTGTGGAGACGATCCTGGGGCCTCTCGAACAACTTCTCGCTCCGATCTTCTTCGTCCTGATCGGTTTGCAGGTCGATGTCGCAACACTTGCCAACCTCAAGGTCCTGCTGATGGGACTCCTGCTCACCGCTGTCGCCGTAGCAGGGAAGCTGGCGGCCTCCCTTGGCGTAATGGGCAAGACCGACAGGCTGATCGTCGGCATAGGCATGCTCCCGAGAGTGGAGGTCGCGCTGATTGTCGCAAGCATGGGAAAATCGCTCGGTGTGCTGGATAATGCCCTCTATTCGGTCATTATCATCGTGGTGTCGCTCACCGTTCTAATCACCCCGCCGTTATTGAAATGGTCTATAGAAAGAAAACGCAATAAAGCCCCCGGCAAAGCACAGCCGGCAGGGTAACGCATTTAATATCCCCCCGTTCCCCAATACCCCCTTTCCCGATGCGACTGTTTTTTCAATCGACTACGGTGTGTTCGGAGGTTTTCGAATGTACACCGGTCGAAGATTCAGGTACATAGGGTCTTTGAAACACAAGACGCAAAAGACTCTCACCGCCCTCAGCCGACCGTTGTCCGCCCGGGTCTGGGTGGAAGAGTTGTCCCTCTGTTGGAAACAATCGCCCTGCCCGGCCAGGGGCAGCAAAATAGTGGATCGGATCGATAAATGGCTCCATAAGAATGGCAGGAGGATGACCTTGCTGTACGCGTTCTTTTCCGGGTATGTCCCATCACGGCATCGGCGCCGCTCCCTGCGGCGGTCTTTTTTCGCTTCGTTTGTCTGTTTTATGGTGATTGCCGCATTGGGGTGCCAAAAGCAGGAGGGCGCTGGTTCCGAGAAGGGACAAGGCCCCGTCGAGGTCACCCTGATCACTGTGACCCCGGCCGACACACCGGTCACCTTCGAATACATCGCACAGGTCCAAAGCTCCCGTCAGGTAAACATCCAGGCGCGTGTCAACGGCTTCCTTGATAAGCGTGTCTACACCGAGGGCGCGATCGTCAAGGAAGGCCAGACGCTTTTCCTCATGGACCAGAAGCCCTTCAAGGCGCAGCTCGACCAGGCCATGGCGGCCCTTGACGAGCAGCAGGCAGCCCTGGATGTGGCGCGCAAGAACCTGGGTCGTGTAAAACCCCTTGCCGCCGCCAACGCGCTCTCCCAAAAGGAACTGGACGACGCAACCGGCCAGTTCCAGACGGCTTCAGCCGCCGTGGCCCAGGCTAAGGCCGTGGTCGAACAGGCTGCGCTCAATCTCTCCTACACCGTTATCAAATCACCCGTTGACGGCATTACGAGTTATGCGCAGCAGGCGGACGGGACTTACCTCAATCCGGGCAACAGCCAACTCACCACCGTCGCCGTGCTCTCGCCGAGCTATGTCAACTTCAGCCTCTCGGAAAACGACAGGTTAAGGTACCATTCCGAAGTCATGAAAGGGACGCTGCGCGTGCCCGAGGGCGAGAACTTCGTTGCGGAGATCGTTCTGTCCAACGGCGCTGTCTTTCCTCATCGTGGTGAGGTAACTTTCCTCAACCCCATGTTCAATCCCCAGACCGGGACATTTCTCATCCGTGTCACCGTTGATAACCCGGAAGGCTGGCTTGTCCCGAACGAATTTGTGCGCGTTCACCTCAAAGGTGCAATCAGGCCCAACGCCGTCCTTGTCCCGCAACGATCCGTCCAGCAGTCGGCCAAGGGTCATTTCCTCTGGGTGGTGGACAAAGACAATAAAGCCGAGCCCCGGCCCATAACGCTGGGCGATGCATACGAAAACGAGTGGTTCGTCACCGAAGGCATCAACGCAGGGGACCGGGTGGTGGTGGATGGGGCTCTCACGCTTCGTCCGGGCGCCCTGGTAAAAGCCACGCCGGCAGCGGAGAAGACACAGGCGCCGGAGGCCGGCCCCGCCAAAACCACACCCTCAAAAAGCGGCAAATAAGCTCAGGAGGCGCTCAATCCATGTTCTCCAAGTTTTTCATCGAGCGGCCAATCTTCGCGACGGTCATCTCTCTTATTATCGTGATCGCCGGGCTGGTGGCGATGAAAGCCCTGCCTGTGGCTCAATACCCCACGATTACGCCTGTACAGGTCCAGGTCAGCGCCACGTATCCCGGCGCAGACTCGAAGACGGTCGGCGACTCGGTGGCGGCGCCTATCGAGGCCCAGATCAACGGCGTGGACAATATGCTGTATATGACCTCGACGAGTTCCAACACCGGCCAGATGACCCTGACGGTCTTCTTCACCTTGAATACCGATCCGGACATCGCCGAGGTGCAGGTGCAAAACCGCGTGAATCTGGCCACGCCGCAACTTCCCGCGGCGGTGGTGCAGTACGGCGTCTCCGTGCAGAAAAAGTCCGCCAGTTGTTTGATGATCATTTCGGTTTTCAACAAGGACGGCCGCTACAGCCCCGAATACGTGACCAACTACACCAACGTCTACATTCTGGATGCGATCAAGCGCGTCAACGGCGCCGGCCAGGCGCAGATTTTCGGCGTGCCGGACCAGGCCATGCGTATCTGGATGAACCCGGACCGGATGGCTTCCCTCGGCATAACGACCACCGACATCCAAAATGCGGTCTCCAACCAGAACGCGCTGTGGGGCGCCGGCCAGGTAGGCCAGCAGCCAAATGACGGGAAGGTGCAATTGACCTACCCTGTCGTGACCCAACCACCGTTTGTGAAGCCGTCCGAATACGAGGACATTATCCTTCGCGCCAGCCAGGACGGCAGCGCCGTCGTCCGGATCAGGGACGTCGCCAGGGCCGAGGTCGGACGCAGGCAGTATATCGACGACAACAGGCTCAACGGAACGCCGGCAACCCCGATCATCGTCTATCAGCAGCCCGGCGCCAACGGACTGGACGTCTCCAAGGGTGTCCGCAAGACCATGGAGGACTTGAAGCGGACGATGCCCGACGGCATCGAGTATGTAATCGCCCTGGACACCACCGATTTTGTGCGGCTCTCCATCGAAGAGGTTATCCACACCCTTTTTGAAGCTATTTTACTCGTTATACTGGTCGTTTACCTCTTTTTACAGAGTTTTCGCTCGACGATTATCTGTACGGTCGCAATATTCGTATCCCTGATCGGTACTTTCTGCGGCATGCTTGCGCTCGGGTTCTCGGTCAACCTGCTCACGCTGTTTGGAATCGTGCTCGCCATCGGCATGGTGGTCGACGACGCAATCGTGGTTGTGGAAAACGTCGAACGCAATATGGTGAAGTTCAACCTCCCGCCAAAAGAAGCCACCACAAGGGCCATGGAGGAGATCGGCACATCGCTCATCGCCGTGGTGCTCGTTATGGCCTCGGTCTTCATCCCGGCTGCGTTCCTTCCCGGCACCACCGGTCAGCTCTACAAACAGTTCGCCATTACCATCGTGATCTCGGTGTCTTTATCCGGCTTTGTTGCGCTGACCCTCACGCCTGCGATGTGCGGGATCCTGCTCAAGCACTCCTCTCCCCCGCAAAAAGGCCCTTTCGCCTGGTTCAATCGCCTGTTCGACCGCTTTACCCTGGCTTTCGGCGATGCGGTGGTGTTGATGATAAAGCGGATGTCCGTGGCGTTCGTGATCCTGGCGGTTTTGATCTGGGGGCTTGTGCACCTTTTCCGCACGACCCCGACGAGCTTCGTGCCAAACGAGGACCAGGGCTACCTGATGGCCCAGATCATTATGCCCGATGCCGCCAGCCTGAATCGCACCTCCCAGACATCGGATATCGTGGATGCTCTTTTCGCCAACGAACCCGCGGTAGTCTACCGAACTGCCGTCAACGGCTACAGCATCATCGACGGCCAGTATAAACCCAATGTCTCGACTTTTTTCGTGACGCTCAAAGACTTCAAAGACCGGTACGCATCGAGCGGACGCGCCGCCAGGGAAAATGCCAAAGCGGTGTTGATGAGGGTCGCTGCCGCGGCCAGGAACATCCAGAGTGGATTGTTTATTCCGATCGAGCCCCCGGGCATCCCCGGCATCGGAACAACGGGAGGCTTCGAGTTCTGGGTCCAGGATAAGGGCTCAGGGGACCCGGCACGCCTCTACGAACTTTGCCAGCAGCTTATCGCCAAAGCCCGCGCGCGCCCCCAGCTCTCGGATTTGAACACCACCTTTCGCGCTTCCTCTCAACAGTTGCGGGCTGATGTGGACCGCTCCAAGGCGGTCCTCCTCGCCGTTCCCGTTCAGGATGTCTACAGCGCCCTGCAAGCCCAGTTCGGCTCGATCCAGGTCAGTCAGTTCAACGAATACAGCCGCGTATGGAACGTCGTCCTTCAGTCCGACGCCCCATTCCGCCGCGAACCGGCCGACATCACCCGGTTGTACACTCGGTCCAGCAACTCCAAAATGGTCCCGCTCTCGGCCCTCGTTGCAACCAAGTTCTCCACCAATCCGGACCTCGTGACCCACTTCAACGGCTTCCCCGCCGCCCAGATTACCGGAGACGCCGCACCGGGATTCAGCTCCGGTGAAGCAATCTCGGCCATGGAGCAGCTCGCCGCCGAAGTGCTTCCGAGCGGCTATGGATTCGCATGGTCGGGCATGGCCTACGAGGAGAAAAAATCCGGGGGCACCTCCGCATCGGCCTTCGGATTCGGCCTGATCATAGTGTTCCTGGTCCTGGCCGCCCAGTTCGAGTCCTGGACCCTGCCCGGTTCCGTTATGACCGCCGTGCCCTTCGGCATCCTCGGCGCCCTGGCTTTCAACTCCATGCGCGGTCTTGAAAACGACGTCTACTTCCAGATCGGCCTGCTGGTGCTCATCGGCCTTGGGGCAAAAAATGCCGTGCTTAGGGTCACCTTCGCCGTCGACCTGCGCAAGCAGGGGCTCTCGATCATGGACGCTACGATCCAGGCCGGCGAAGAACGGCTGAGGCCGATCATCATGACCTCCCTGGCGTTCATCTTCGGCGTTCTGCCGCTGGCCCTCGCAACGGGCGCCGGCGCAAACGCCCGTCACTCGATCGGCACCGGCATCATGGGAGGCATGATCGGCGAAGCTACCCTGGCCATGCTCTACGTGCCGCTGTTTTTCTACATCTTTGACAGATTGAGCGAGCGTTCAGCGGCAAAGAAAGAGCCCATAGCCGCACACGGCCCTCCGGTTCCCGATGCGCCTGATCGAACAGGGGAGGGAGATTGACATGCGCAGCTTCGCCGTCTTCCTGATTGCCGCTTTTCTGGCCGGCTGCATGGTCGGTCCCGACTATCGCCGCCCGGTCGTGGACACTCCACAGTCCTTCGAATATGAAGCAAAAGACGCGCGCGACACGGTCAACACCGATTGGTGGAAGCAGTTCGATGACCCCGTGTTCGACGCCCTGATTGCCGAGGCGCTGGCAAACAACAGGTCCGTCAAGATCGCCGCGGCTAATATCGAACAGGCCGCCGGCGTGCTCATGCAGACCCGCGCGCAGCTCTTTCCACAGGTCAGCTATAGCGGCTCCGGCACCCGCGAGCGCCTGAGCCAGCTCAATTACACAACCCAGCTGCCCTCCACCGTCCCCAACCCGCTGACGTCTTACCAGTTGCTCGCGGGCGCCAACTGGGAAATCGACCTGTGGGGCCGCGTCCGGAGGCTGACCGAGTCCGCGCGGGCCGAACTGTTCGCGAGCCGGGAGGCACGAAGGGGCGTTATCCTCTCCCTGGTCGCATCCGTGGCGAGCAGCTACATCCAACTCGCTACCCTCGACGAGCAGCTCGAGATCGCTCAGCGTACGCTCGCAACCTACGGGGAGTCCGTCCACCAGTTTGAACTCAAATTCAAATACGGCCAGGTCTCCGCCATGAACCTCGAACAGGCCCGCTCCCAGTACGAAACGGCCGAGGCCGCCATCCCGCCCATCAAGGCCCAGATCGTGCTCACCGAAAACGCGCTGTGCATCCTGCTGGCTCGCAATCCCGGCCATATTGAGCGCGGTAAGACCCTCGCCGCGCTGGCACTCCCCACCGTACCCTCGGGTCTGCCGTCGCAACTCTTGGAGCGTAGACCGGACCTCGCCCAGGCCGAGCAGAACCTGATTGCCGCCAACGCCCAGATCGGCGCCGCCAAGGCCCTTTATTTCCCAACGATATCGCTTACCGGCGCCATCGGCACCAGCAGCTCCGACCTGTCCAACCTGTTCAAGGGCCCTGCGCGGGCCTGGAGTTATGCAGGATCTTTTACAGGACCGATTTTCACCGCGGGAGCTATCGCCGGCCAGGTCAAACAGGCCGAAGCCGGGCAGGAGGCTGCCCTTCTGGCCTATAAGAGCGCCATTCAAAACGCTTTCAGCGACGTGGAAAATTCGCTCTCGTCACACGCGGAATTTATCGACCAGCTTCAGGCTCAGCAACGCCTCGTCAAAGCATTGAGGGAATACGACCGCCTCGCCAGGATGTTGTACGACGGCGGCTACACCCAGTATCTCACGGTTCTCTATGCGGAAGCCCAGCTCTTTCCCGCTGAACTCTACCTGGCGCAGTACTACGGCTCGACTTTGAGTTCCCTCGTCGGCATCTACCAGGCCATGGGAGGTGGGTGGGTGAACGAGGCCGACAAACTTACCGGACCTTCACCATGCCGCTGACTCTGTTCGGCCGCGCAGCCCGGCCCTTTGAAACTCTCTTTGCCCGCCTGGCCCCGGTCCTTTCCTCTACCTTCCCCGTTCGGCGGCCGTACACGGTTTCTGCCGGCTAGAACCGCTGCCCCAAAATCGATTTTCAAAGTCCCCGGGATCAGGCATGATTTAAGCGCTGCATTCATTTTCCAGGGTGCGCCCGGCCCGGGGTGCAATTAGATTATCAGCATCAAAAACAGATCTCGCGCGGGGAAGGAGGTAACGCGGCATGAAAACAATCAGGGCGGGCCTCAGTTTTTCGGTGCTGTTGATTCTGCTCGCGGTCGCGGTTTTTACCGTCGCCGCCCGGGGCGAAACACTCAAAGCGGACGCTCGGATCGCGCTGGACGCTCAAGGGCAACACTCAGGCAAATTCAGTGCCCCCGATTTGACCGTCAATTACACCTACGCCCGCACCGGCACTGATATGAACCTGTCCGGCACCGTTCGGTTCGACATGCCCATACGGGCCAACTATGCGGTCGTTCAGACTTTCCGCCTCGACCTGGCGCTGGCTGACGCCCAGGGCAATGTGATTGGTCAGCAGGGACTCGCATCCGCCTCCGATAACGATGTGGGCGATCCTGTCAGCTTCAGCGCCACGGTGGCCGTCCCCGAGCAAACTGCATCCATGGCTTTCACTTACACCGGGGAGGCATTCGCGGCCGACCCGGGAGATCCGGACCCGACCAATTTTTGGTTTTACCCGTTCGACAACTAGCCCTCCGCGGAGTGCGGGGCCGTGCCCCATAAGCGCTCAAATAAGCTGGTAAGCGGTTGACTTTACTGAAGACATGACAAGTCCGGGACATGCTTTGTCACGAAGAGCACGAAAAGCACACGAAGGGCACGAAGAAAGAGAAGCGGTGGAGATCGCAGAAAAATACGATGATCTTAAACAACGAATGGATTTGGAGCATCGAAAAAACTGAAAGCGGATGGGTCAAGGTGATCTCTTAGTTCTACTATCCGGGATTTTGTTGTTTTTTGAACAACATTTTATACTTAAGTTATTGATAATGAATGCGGTTCTTTGTGTCCTTCGTGTATCCTTCGTGCTCTTCGTGATTAGGTCGTATCTGGTTGCGGCTTGGGCTGCTCCATGCTCTTCGTGATTGATCGGAGCCACGAACGACACGAAGGATACCAGGCCTCCCGCTGTCGGCCAACGCGTCTGATAGACGCACGATGCGTCGGCCTCCCCGCTACGCGCTCACATGCGTAAAAGGGGGGCGGCATACAATGACTCTGCCTGCTATCAGCCGTGAGATCGGTCCCATGGGGGAAACTCGATGATACGCCACGCAGGAAAATTTCTGTCCCGCTTCTGGTCGCCTGAAGGCGGCCCGTATGCACTGCTCGTTTTGCTTTTCCTCATGGTATTCGTACTGGCCCCGCTCCTCTCTGCGCGAATCCTCATGCCTTTCGTCTTTCAAACCGCCTTTTGGCTGATCATCGTGGCTGGAGCGTTCAACGTGAGTTCACGGCGATCCATTCGGCTGACCGCTCTGATAGTGGCCGTGTTCTCAATAGCCTTGCGGGTGTTGAGTCTATCGGTTTTCGCAACGGCGATAGAGGAAGTGGAAATATTTCTTTCACTGGTGATGCTCTCAATTTTTGCCCTGTTGATGATCCAAAATTTTCTCGTCACCGGGCGCGCATGGGGACATCGTATCACGGCAGCCATTGCTGTATACCTGCTGCTCGGGCTCATATGGTCGCGGCTCTAGGAAGTCGTGGAACTGGTGGCCCCGGGGGCTTTCCGCGTCCCGGCAGGCGAACATTTGAACTCTGCCAATCTGCTGTATTTCAGCTTTGTCACCCTCGCCACGGTAGGATACGGGGACTTCTCACCCGTCAACATCGTAGCGCGCAACCTCGCGGTCCTTGAGGCCATTACCGGCCAACTGTATATGGTCATCCTGATTTCTCGGCTCGTCTCTGAAAGATGGACAAAACCGGCGGATAACCAGGACCCCTGAAAACTCCCCCCCGCCCACCGTCCCCTTGATACAGCTTTTCGATCTCAGGCTCGTCGTATCTTATAATTGGTTTGTAGTAGCGGTAATCAATGTTTTTAGATCTGTAGTACGCATACAGAAGGCAGGTCCACCCTGTCCCGCTTCAGACGGAATTGGAATTTTCCTTCGTATGAGTTAACTACTCAGGAGCGGAGGAGAACTGTTG
>Ga0326728_10026327_pt1 | contig 10310 bp, 7 predicted proteins | sample MB3enrmetagenome_FD_207602 | JGI IMG/M metagenome (GOLD analysis project Ga0326728, IMG submission 207602) | Lab enriched peat soil microbial communities from McLean, Ithaca, NY, United States - MB31MN | ecosystem: Environmental > Terrestrial > Soil > Wetlands > Peat | place: USA: New York... | reverse complement strand
AGCGGCCAGCCATAATAGAGTTGATGCAGATTCCCGTGACAGTTGTGATTCTCGCCGCCGGGCTGGGCACGCGCATGAAATCGCGCAAGGCCAAGGTGCTGCACCGCGCGGGCGGTAAGGCGTTGATCGAGCACGTGGTGGAGACCGCTCTGAAGCTGGCGCCCGCGGAGCGCATATTCGTGGTGGTGGGATACCAGGCGGAAGAGGTGCGAAAGACGGTAGCGGGCGTGGCCGGCGGGCCGGGGATCGGATTCATCGAGCAGAAGGAGCAGAAGGGCACCGGCCATGCATTGATGGTGGGGCGGGAAGCGCTGGCCGGACTGGACGGCTACCTGGTGATCGTCTACGGCGATGGCCCCCTGCTGCGCGCGGAAACGCTGGAGCGGCTGGTAAAAGTGGCGGCCGCGGGCCAAGCGGCAGGCGTGCTGCTAAGCGCCGTGATGGACGATCCGACGGGTTACGGGCGCGTGGTTCGCGGCCGGGGCGCCCCCGGGGCCCGAAGGGTGGAGAGAATCGTCGAGCAGAAGGCCGCTACGCCGGACGAACTGGCCATCCGCGAAGCCAACATGGGGATCTACTGTTACCGCGCGGACCTGTTTTGGAAGCACGTGGAGGAGATCCGGCCGGACAACCCGGCCGGCGAGTATTACCTCACCGACATGGTGGAAATCCTGAACCGGGCGGGCCATTACGTGGAAGCGTTGCAGATGGACGATCCGGGTGAAGCGCTGGGGATCAACGATCGCGTGGAGTTGGCGAAAGTGGATGGCATCCTGCGCGATCGCAAGCGGCGGGAATTAATGCTGGGCGGCGTGACCATCGAGCAGCCCGAGACGGTGGTAATCGACGCGGACGTGCGCGTCGGGATGGACACGGTGATCGGGCCGTTCGCGCAGGTCCTGGGCAAGACCGCGATCGGCGCAGACTGCCGGATCGGCGCTTGCTCGATCGTGCGGGATTCGGAGCTGGCGGACGAAGTGGAAATCGGCGCGTTCACCATCGTGGCGACATCGCGGCTGGAACGCGGCGCGCATGCCGGGCCGTTCGCGCGGCTGCGCATGGAGAACGTGGTGGAGGAAGGCGCGCGCATCGGCAACTTCGTGGAGCTGAAAAAGACGCGCATGGGGGCGCGCGCCAAGGCCAATCACCTGGCGTATCTGGGCGATGCGGAGATCGGGGCGGATGTGAACGTGGGCGCAGGCACGATCACCTGCAACTACGACGGCCTGCGCAAGCACGCCACGAAGATCGGAAACGGCGCGTTTGTGGGAAGCAACTCGACATTGGTTGCGCCGGTTGAGATCGGCGCGGGCGCGTACGTGGGCGCGGGCTCGGTGGTGACGGAGCCGGTGCCGCCCGACGCGCTGGCGCTGGGGCGCGCGCGGCAGGTGGTGAAGGAAGACTGGGCCCGGAAGCACAGGGCGCTGCACAAGAAGTAGCGCCGGGCCCAGAGGGCACCCCCTTGCCGCCGGTGATTCCTGGTGTGGATCAAAGACACCGGTGGCAAGACCACCGGCGCCACCAGGCTACTGCTTAACCCCCCGCGACCGCCGGGGCGGCCTTACGGCTCAAGAAGCACTCGCGGCAATAAACCGGCCGGCCTTGAGTGGGCTTGAATGGCACCGTCGTTTCGCGGCCGCATTGGGAGCAGGTGGTCATGGTCTCTGCCTTGGCAAAACCCGATCCCGGCGATCCCTGACGCTTGGTCTTGCAGGCCTTGCAACGCTTGGGCTCGTTCTTGAAATTCTTGTCATGGAAGAAGTGCTGTTCTCCCGCTGTGAAAACGAAATCCGCTCCGCAATCTACACACTTGAGGACGCGATCCTGAAACTCCGGCATAGGCCACCCTGCCTGCGCTCAACCTGAACTGTGGTCGGATAAGGCGGCGGGGCTTCCACCCCGCCACCGCGTTACTCAATCTCCCGGCGTGACTTCTTCCGGTTCCGTTTGCGGGCCAGCGCCTGCTTGGCCCGGCGCTTCTCACCAGGCTTCAAGTAATAGGAGTGCCGCTTGACCTCCTTGATGATGTCCTCCTGCTGCACCTTTCTCTTGAAGCGGCGAAGGGCGTTTTCCAACGTTTCGCCCTCCTGAAGCTTTACTTCAGCCAAACGAAATACACCTCCCAACTAGACCAAAATTCCCGTGCGCGGCTGGGGAGTGGGGTCCGGCCCCAAAAAACTCCTACACTTCGCACAGAAGGTACTGATATCATAGGTGGTTGACGAATAAAGTCAAGCCCAAATTTTAGGATGCCGTCCGGACCAACCGGTCCAATATCGGGATACCCTTTCTTTTCATGGATTTACGATGAAATGGAAAATGTACTAGCGATTCTGCTGGCGGGGGGCGCCGGCGAGCGCCTGTATCCGCTGACGCGGGACACGGCCAAACCGGGAGTGCCCTTCGGAGGCGCTTATCGCATCATCGATTTCACGCTATCCAACTGTATTAACTCCAACGTCCGTCGAATTCTAATCCTAACACAGTACAAATCGCTGGAACTGGTCCGCCACATCCGCGACGGCTGGAACATTCTATCGGCGGAACTGGGCGAGTACATCGAAGTGCTGCCGCCCATGAAGCGCGTATCCGAAGACTGGTACCAGGGGACGGCGGACGCGGTGTTCCAGAATTTTCAGAGCATCGAAGCCGAAGCGCCGGACCTGACGCTGATCCTCTACGGAGACCAGATCTACAAGATGAATTACCACGAGATGCTGGACTGGCACCGAAGGCAACGGGCGGAGATCACGATTGCCACCATCCAGGCGCAGCCGGAAGAGGCCGGGCGATACGGGGTGGCCGAGATCGATGCGGAATACCGGATCACGGGATTCGAGGAAAAACCGCAACACGGGAACCCGGCGCGGTCGCGGTTCGACCCCTTGATGATCAGCGCGTCGATGGGGATCTACGTATTCAACACCGATGTGCTGCTGCGCGCGCTGCACGAAGACTCACAGGACCCGACCTCGAGCCACGATTTCGGCAAGGACGTGATTCCGCGCAACCTGGAGAAGGCGCGCGTGATGGCCTATGATTTCCGCGATATCAACGATAAACCGAGGCCTTACTGGCGGGACGTGGGGACGCTGGACGCCTACTATGAAGCCAACATGGACCTGGTGGACGTGGTGCCGGAATTCAACCTGTACGACGCGCGCTGGCCGATCCGGACCAAGGCCACGCAGCAGCCGCCGGCGAAGTTCGTTTTCGCGCAGGAAGGGCGCCGCATGGGCGTGGCGGTGGATTCGATTGTGGCCTCGGGCTGCATCGTTTCCGGCGGCCGCGTGCTGCACAGCGTGCTCTCGCCGGGCGTGCGCGTAAACAGTTACTGTGAAATAGAATATTCGATTCTGATGCCGAACGCGGAGATCGGGCGATATAGCCGGATCAGCCGCGCCATCATTAATACGGGCGTGAAAGTTCCGGAATCGAGCATAATCGGTTTCGATCCGGAAGCGGACCGCGCCAAGGGTTATCACGTCACCGAAGGCGGAATTGCCGTGGTGGCGTAGGCCGGGCAGACCCCGGCCATACAAGGAGCCATCGATTGACCAAACTGGTACTGGTGCGCCACGGCGAGAGCACGTGGAACAAGGAAAACCGCTTCACCGGCTGGACCGACGTGGACCTTTCCGAGAAGGGCCTTCAGGAAGCCCACGACGGCGGGTTGGTGCTGAAGGCCGAGGGCTACACGTTCGACGTGGCCTACACTTCGGTGCTGAAGCGCGCCATCCGCACCTTGTGGGTGGTGCTGGACGAAATGGACCTGATGTGGATTCCGGTGGAGCGCTCGTGGCGCTTGAACGAGCGGCACTACGGCGCGCTGCAAGGCTTGAACAAGGCCGAGACGGCGGCCAAGTTCGGCGAAGCCCAGGTGAAGATCTGGCGCCGCAGTTACGACATCCGCCCGCCGGAGCTGACGCCCGGCGACGAGCGGTTTCCGGGCCACGATCCGCGCTATAAGAGCCTCAGCAAAGACGAACTGCCTCTGACCGAGTGCCTGAAGGACACGGTGGCGCGGTTCCTGCCGCTGTGGCACGAGACCATCGCGCCCGCCATCCGGGAGGGGCAAAAGGTGCTGATTGCGGCGCACGGCAACAGCTTGCGCGCGCTGGTGAAGTACCTGGACGACATCCCGGAAGCGGACATCGTGGAGCTGAACATTCCGACGGGCATGCCGCTGGTATACGAGCTTGACGACAACCTGAGGCCGTTGAACCGCTACTACCTGGGCGATCCGGAGAAGGTAAAGGCGGCCATGGAAGCGGTGGCCGCGCAGGGAAAGAAGAAGTAGGGGCCAGCGATACCCGGCCCTTACGACAGCGCCACGACGGCGGCGCTGACGGGTTTCTCGCCGACGGGGATGAGCGTGAAGAGCGGGGCCGGTTTGTAGCGGTAGCGGGCGGCCAGCGAGAAGATGCGGATCACGGCCAGGTCGCCGGATTGCTCATCGAGTACGAGGACGTACTGATTATCGGGGGTGACCACAATGCAGCCGGGCTGCCGGCCCACCTCGACCTGCGCCACCAGCTTGCGCGTATCGACATCCAAGACCATAACGCTGCTGGTTTCGGTATTCGCCACCAGGAGGTAAGAGGGTGACGTGTCGGTGATGGCCATGACGCCGGGCGCGTGGCCGGCGAGGATGGTCTCCTCGACTTCGGTCTGGTAGGGGTAGACGATCACCACGGCGTCCATGCCGTCGCCGCTGATGAAAAGCTGGCCGCCATCGGGGGTGAAACAGAAATGGCGTGGTTCGAGCGGCAGCGGCAGACGCACCACGGTCTTCCCGGTGGAGACATCGAAGATGGTGACGCTGCGCTCGGGGCGGCTGCCGGCGATCAACTGTTTGCCGTCCGACTGGAAGCGGACGATGGAGGGCTCGGCGCCGGCCGCGATGGTCCGCTCGATGGCGGCGCCGGTGAGAGACGCGATCACGATGCGGCGGTCCTGCCGGCTGGCGATGGCGGCCTGGTTGTCGCCGCTGAGATCGAAATCGTCGGGAGGCGCGGGAAGGCGTATGCGGCGGGCGGGGCGCAGGGAATCGAACGGCACTTCGACCAGCGCCGCGGGATCGCGGTAGAGAACCCAAAGGGCATCGCCGCGAGGGGAAACCTGCATGTCGGCCGCCTGGCTGCCGGCGCGCGCGGTGCGGCCGACTTCGAGCGAGACGGCGTCGATTTCGTACACCGTGCCGCCCTGCGGCGCCAGCACGAAAACCATGGGCCGCTGAGGATGCCGCAGGACGACGGCGGGGGCGGCGTCGAGATGGATCTGTTTGCGGAGGCGGAAGCTGCTGAGATCGACGACGCCCACCGAGCGGCCGTCCTGGTTGGCGACGAAGCAATAGCCCGGAAAGCGGGTGGCCTTGGGTTTGCGGCAGGCGGCGAGAGCCAGGGCGGGGGAGAGGAGCAGGGTTCGCCGGGAAATGGGGCAGCGGGCCACGTTCTCCATTCTACGGTCGCGCGCGGCGCGCATGTTATTCTGGGTGAGAGCCTCCGCGCCGGAGAGATGGCCGAGTGGTTGAAGGCGCACGCTTGGAAAGCGTGTATAGGGGAAACTCTATCGAGGGTTCGAATCCCTCTCTCTCCGCCAGTTTAGAATCAACAGCTTAGACGTGCGCCTGTATCCGATTTTGTCCTTTCCTGCCGAATTCCCGCAGGATTTCGTCATGCGAAGTGATTTTTCCAGAGAGAACTTCGCCGTGCGCCCGAGCGATCGCCGCGGAGTCCTCTTCCGTCACCGGCTCGTCATCCGCTGGAGCCGACAATGCCGCCCGATAGGCCGGGCTGACCACCAGGTATTCCAGGAAACGCCTGGCGGCAGGGAGTTCCTCTTCTGGAATCCGGTCGATCAGATCATGAAGCGTATCGCGGCTCATCGAAGCTCCCTGGCTTTAGCGTACTCCATAGCTTTCGCCCGCGCCAATGCGGCGAGTCTCGGCGCCAGACCGGAAACCACCGGCGACAAGATCGCCGGCGCCACTCTCTGCTAAACTTCGAAGATTGGGGAGTCATCAGTGCGGCACATCGTGATTTTGGTTTTCAGCGCAGGCCTGCTTGCGCTCGGCGGGTGCAGGCGGGAGCAGGCGCGGCCCATGGGCGGGCCTCCGGCGGTGCCCGTATCGGTAGCCAAGGCCACCGAGGAATCCGTGCCCACGGAACTGCGGGTGGTGGGGTCGGTGGAGGCATCCGCCATCGTGCAGGTGAAATCGCAGATCGCCGGGGAGCTGGTTCGCACCGGCTTCACGGAAGGGCAGAACGTCGCCAGGGGCGATCTGCTGTTCGTGATCGATCCGCGGCCGTATGAGGAGGCGCTGCGCCAGGCGGAAGCCAACGTGGAGCGGGACCGCGCGCAGATCGCCCAGGCCGAAGCCACGCTGGCGCGCGACTCCGCGCAGGCCACGTATGCGGCGAGCGACGCGGCTCTGCAGACCGAACTGCAAAAGGGGGGCCTCGCTTCGCGCTCGCAGGCCGACCAGTCGCGGACTAACGCCGACGTCTCGCGCGCTTCCGCTCGCGCCACCCAGGCCAGCATCGAAAGCGCGCGCGCGGCGCTGGCGAGCGACCTGGCGGCGGTGGACCGGGCCAAGCTCGACCTGATTTATTGCGAGATCCGCGCGCCTATTTCGGGACGCACCGGGAACCTGCTGGTGCATGCGGGCAACCTGGTCAAGGTGAACGACGTGCCGCTGGTGGTGATCCACCAGATCGCGCCGATTTTTGTGGACTTCAGCGTCCCCGAGGAGCACCTGCCGGCCATACGGCGTCTCAGCGCCAACCGGAAACTGGAGGTGCGGGTGTTTTCGCAGGACGATCCCGGGCGCACTGCGACGGGGTATCTCTCGGTGATCGACAATACCGTGGATGCGTCCACCGGCACCATCCATCTGAAGGCCACGTTCGAGAATCGCGATGGCATGCTTTGGCCCGGCCAGTTCGTCACCGCGGTTCTGACGCTGGATACCATCAAGAACGCGACGGTGATACCCGCCGAAACCGTGCAGGCCGGCCAGCGAGGCCAGTTCGTGTACGCGGTGAAGCCGGACAACACGGTGGAGATCCGGATGGTGACCACGGGCCGGGCATTCGGCGGCCAGATGGTCATCGAGAAGGGAGTCGCGCCCGGCGACACGGTAGTCACGGACGGCCAACTGCTCCTTTATCCGGGGGCCAGGGTGCGGGTGGTGGACGCCGGCAAGATCGGATCGGGGCCGCTGTGAACCTATCGCAACTTTTTATCCAGCGCCCCATTATGACGGTGCTGGTGTGCTTTGCCATCGTGCTGTTCGGGGTGGTGGCGTTCCGGACGCTGCCGGTGGCGGCGCTGCCGAGCGTGGATTACCCCACCATCGAGGTGAATGCGTCCCTGCCGGGGGCGAGTCCCGAGACCATGGCATCGACCGTGGCCACGCCTCTGGAGCGAGAGTTTTCGACCATCGCGGGCATCCAGCAGATGAGCTCGACCAACTCGCAGGGAAGCACGTCGATTACGGTGCAGTTCACGCTGGACCGCAGTATCGACGCGGCGGCGCAGGACATACAGGCGCACATTGCGTCGGCCGGCGGACGGCTGCCGCCGAGCATGCCGCGCCCGCCGTCTTATCAGAAGGTGAATCCGGCCGAGCAAGCGGTGCTCTACCTGACGCTGCTTTCCGATTCGCTGCCGCTCTACACGGTGACGGATTACGCGGACATCATGCTGGCGCAGCGCATCTCCATGGTGGGCGGCGTCTCGCGCGTGCAGGTCTACGGCGAGCAGAAATATGCGGTGCGGGTGCAGGTGGACCCGGACAAGCTGGCGGCGCACAACATTGGAATCGACGAAGTGCAGCGCGCCATCGCGGCCAGCAACACCAACCTTCCCACGGGACAACTGAACGGCGAGAAGCAGGCGTTCACCATCGAATCGAGCGGCACGCTGGCGAAAGCCGCCGACTACCGGCCCATCATAGTGGCTTGGCGGAACGGCACGCCGGTGCGGCTGGCGCAACTGGGCAACGTCATCGACAGCGTGGAGAACGACAAGCTGATCGCCTGGATGAACGACGTTCGCGGGGTGATCCTGGCAATCAACCGGCAGCCGGGGACCAATACGGTGGAAGTGGTGGACAACATCCGCCGGCTGCTGCCGCAGTTCCAGCGGGAGCTTCCGCCTTCGATGAACCTGTCGGTGGCCTTCGACACATCGCAATCCATCCGCAACTCGATTCGCGACGTGGAGTTCACGCTGCTGCTGACCATCTGCATCGTGGTGCTGGTGATCTTCCTGTTCCTGCGCAACGTCTCGGCGACGCTGATTCCAGGCGCGGCGGTGCCGTTTTCCATCGTGGGCACGTTCGCGGTGATGTACCTGCTGGGCTACAGTCTGAATTATCTTTCGCTGATGGCGCTGACGCTCTCGGTGGGGTTCGTGGTGGACGACGCCATCGTGATGCTGGAGAACATCGTGCGCCACATGGAATCGGGCGAGACGCGCATGCGCGCGGCGGTCAATGCCGCGCGGGAGATCGGCTTCACCATCGTTTCCATGACCCTGTCGCTGGTGGCGGTATTCATTCCGGTGCTGTTCCTGGGCGGGATTGTGGGCCGGCTGCTGCACGAGTTTTCAGTGACCATCGTGGTGGCGATCCTGATCTCCGGGTTCGTATCGCTGAGCCTGACGCCGATGCTGGGCAGCCGCTTTTTGAAATCGGAGCACGAGACGCGGCATGGCCTGCTTTATCGCGCGCTGGGGGGCGGGTTCGACCTGCTGTTGCGCTGGTACGAATTCACGCTCAAGATCGCTCTGCGCCACAGCCTGACCACGCTGATGGTGGCGATTCTGATGCTGGTGGGGACGGTCTACCTCTTCTTTCACATGCCGACCGGCTTCATTCCGAGCCAGGACAGCGGCTTCATGTTCGGCGTGACCCAGGGACCGCAGGACATCTCGTTCGAATCCATGGCGAGGCACCAACGTGCCGTTGTCGAAGTGGTGCGCGCGGACCCCAACGTTCAGATCGTGGGGGCGTTCGTGGTGGGCGGCAACCAGGCGTTCTTCTTCGCGGGTATGAAGCCCCGTTCCGAGCGGCGGCTTTCGGTGGACCAGATCATCGAGGAGCTGCGGCCCAAGGTAATGGCGGTTCCGGGCCTGTTCACGTTCATGCAGAACCCGCCGCCGATCACGGTGAGCGGCCAGAATTCGGCGAGCGTCTATCAGCTCACGCTGCAAAGCGCCAGCCTCGACGAGATCTACACCTGGGCGCCGCAACTGGCGGCCAAGATGCAACAGCTTCCAGGCTTTGTGGACGTCAATACGGACATGCAGATTTCCGCGCCGCAGGTGATGGTGGATATCGGCCGCGACCGCGCGCAGGCGCTGGGCGTCACGCCGGAGCAGGTGCAGGACGCGCTCTACAGCGCTTACGGCACGCGCGAGGTGTCGGTGATCTACGCGCCGGCGGATCAATACTCGGTCATCATGGAAGTGGAGCCGCAGTACCAGCGCACGCCCGACGCGCTCTCGAAGCTGTACATCCGCTCGTCGCAGGGGCCGCTGGTGCCGCTCGATACGGTGGTGAGAATGCGGCGCCAGACGGGACCGCTGTCGATCAACCACTTCGGACAGCTTCCCGCGGTGACGGTGTCGTTCAACCTGAGGCCGGGGTACTCGCTGGGCCAGGCGGCGCAGCAGGTGGACGACGCGATCCGCGATCTGCGCATGCCGGCCACCATCAGCACCGGTTTCCAGGGAACCGTGAAAGAGTTTCAAAGCTCCTTCCAGAACCTCTCGATCCTGCTGATTGTGGCCATACTGGTGATCTATATCGTGCTGGGAGTGCTGTACGAAAGCTTCATTCATCCCATCACGATTCTCTCCGGCCTGCCCTCGGCGGTATTCGGCGCGCTGCTCACGCTGGTGCTGTTCCATAAAGAGCTCGACCTGTACGGGTTCGTGGGCATCATCATGCTGTTCGGGGTGGTGAAGAAGAACGCCATCATGATGATCGACTTCGCGCTGGACGCGCAGCGGCAGGGCGCGAGCGCCTACGATTCCATCTGGCGCGGCTGCCTGCTGCGTTTCCGGCCGATCATGATGACCACGGTGGCGGCGCTGTTCGGCACGCTGCCGATCGCACTCGGTTATGGCGAAGGCGCGGATGCGCGCCAGCCGCTCGGCCTGGCGGTGGTGGGCGGCCTGGTGGTGAGCCAGTTCCTGACGCTGTACATCACGCCGGTAATCTACCTCTACCTGGAGCGATTCCAGGAGTGGCTGAGGAAGGACCGGTCGGCGGCGGCGGAAGGGGCGGTGGCAGAGACGTA
>Ga0326728_10026326_pt1 | contig 10310 bp, 10 predicted proteins | sample MB3enrmetagenome_FD_207602 | JGI IMG/M metagenome (GOLD analysis project Ga0326728, IMG submission 207602) | Lab enriched peat soil microbial communities from McLean, Ithaca, NY, United States - MB31MN | ecosystem: Environmental > Terrestrial > Soil > Wetlands > Peat | place: USA: New York... | reverse complement strand
TACCATCCGACATTTAAGCCGTCTAGAAACAAAATAGCCTTGAACCTTTGAGTCGCCGAAACTTGGAGTTCCATTCCATTGACCACTCGCGATGGACGATTGACAATTGTAACTACATATTCTGCTTTCTGCATTCCGGCGCCTTCTTTTAAAATCTTAATCCCTAAAATTTCTTCCAAATTTCTCGACTTTTTGCCATTTCCCCATGTCCAATGTGGTTGATGAGCGAATATGCAATGGTCCAGACCGGAGGCTCTCCAGTCCCCTTGGATTCGGACCAGGAGAATTTCTGGATTGCCGCCAGCCAGCGGGGCGACACCCGGGCATTCAACCGCCTGGTGCTGAAATGGGAAAAGACCGTGTACAACGTGGCTTTGAGAATGCTTCGAGACCGGGAAGAAGCTGCGGAAGCAACCCAGGAGGTTTTTCTTTTGGCGTTCAGAAGCATCCGCCGTTTCCGCCGAGACTCGAAATTCTCAACCTGGATCTATCGCATCGTTCTGAACCACTGTCTGACTCGCGTGAAGCAGCGTCCTCCTGGAACACACCTTTCACTGGAGGATGCGAGTGCAGGAGAAAGCCCCGCACCCCAACTGCGGATTGCTGAGACACAGGTTAGCGAGCTGATGCAGTTGGAACAGCGGAACCGGGTCTGGGCGGCTCTTTCGCACGTGCCGGTAGACCAGCAAGCCGTAATTGAACTTAAATTCTTTCAGGAGATGACCTTCGAGGAAATTGCGGCGGTACTCGAAGTCCCCTTGAGCACGATCAAGTCCAGGCTCTATTCTGGCCTGGAAATGCTGAAAATCAGGCTGGGAAGCGAAGCCTGAGCAATTGGAGACACGATCATGAAATCCGAATGCAGTGAACATCAGAAAAAAATTGCTGCCTCTTTTTTGGGGGACTTGACCAAGGAAGAAAAGCAGGCTCTCGAGGTGCATCTCGCCACATGTTCGCTTTGCCGTTCGGAACAGGAGAGTTACGCGCACACTATTCAACAGCTGGCCGTTGCGGGCGAAGAGGACGTCCCCCACCACTTTTTCATCTACCCGGAGAAACAATCCTTCAACCCATGGCAGGCGGTTCTCGCCACGGCTGCCGCGCTGATTCTATTGTTCGGCACTGCAACCGTCTCCCGGCTGCAGATACGGTCCAATCCCAGCGGATGGTCGATCAGCTTCGGCCGCAGCGACCTGGATCCAACAGCGCTAAAGGAAGAGATTCTCAAAGCCGCCGAAAGGAAAAATCAAGAATCCAGAGCCGCGTGGATTCGGGAAATGCAAACTGAAATCGCACGCTCGCACGACAGTTTGACGCAGCAGGAGGCTCTCCAGCTCACGTCAGCCTTGGCCCGCATGGATTCCCGGATCACGGGGCGCATCGCCGATTCCGAGGGGCACGTGCGGAATGACACGCAGAAACTCGTTTCAGACATGTACCGGACTGTAGCTCAGCAACGCGCGCAGGACCTCGAAGGCATCAATCTCCGATTCGACAGCACCGAGGCAAGCAATGCAATCCAATCGCGCCGGACAAACGAGGTCCTGGGCACGCTGCTAGAGGTCGCGGATCTGAAACTTCGATAATTCAGAATTAAATACAAACGGAGGATGCAATGAAACGATACCTCGCAGGGATAACTATCCTCTTCTTGCTTGGAACCTTCTCCTGGGGACAGGGAACCAAGGAATCCTTTGACGTCACGAAATCCGGGGAAGAGCTGGAAATCATGAAAGGGATTCTCAACACAACCCTCACCTTCTACGCTCAGAATTCCCACAAGGAGTCGTCGGATTGGCGTTTCTCTAACATTACCGCGTTCTATCTCGCGGGACAGGGGGCGGTGTTTGTTATCCCCAGTTCCAGCTTTCGTTTTTTCATGCCAAATTTTTCATACAACTTCAATTTGGGTCCGGAATTTAACGAACAGATGGCTTCGCTGAATCAAGAGATCAGAGCATTGTCCTCGAACGTCGCTCAGGACGCGGCAAGAATTGCGCAGGAAGCACAGCGCGGAGCCAGCGGAGTCGGCAGTGGGGTGGGAGGAGGAGTTGATGGCAGCGTAGTTCCAGCCCCTCCAGCTCATCCGGCTGCGCCACTGACTGCTGAACTCGGGGACAAGCAGGCGCGGATTGATTTGGACCGCGAGAAACTTCGGAAAGCGGTGGAGGACGCTCAGGCGAAAGTCAAAAATCTCCGGGAACAGACGGAGGCCAAACGGCAGAAGCTCCTGCAGGAGATGTCAGAGGTAAAAGTCTACCTCATTGAAGCTCTTGCGAACTATGGCGATTCCATAACGACGGTCAAACCTGACGAATACATTAATCTGGTCTTCGTCACAGACAAGTCAAACGTGATTTCTGCCCGCAAGTCGTGGATCACTGATTACAAGGCGGGAAAGCTGAACCTGGAAGGCTTCAAGCAGAAGGTCATTCAATATACCGAGTAATCGCTTAGGATCTTGGAGCCTTTGAGTCGAACTCGAAGGCCCCAAGACCCCAGAACTCTATGCAATGCGCTGAGTTTCGGCCTTCATCTCGGAGGATTCCGAGCGTATGCGCATTCCGTAGAACGACCGCCACACGAATGTCATAGCGATCAGCAGAGACACTCCCGCGATGACCAGCGTCAGTCCGGAACCCGACTTTGACATGCTCACCGCGAGTTCGACCGCAAGCAGTCCAAACAGCGTCGTGAACTTGATGACGGGATTCATGGCCACCGAAGACGTGTCCTTGAAAGGATCTCCGACCGTATCGCCGATGACTGTGGCGGCGTGAAGGGCTGTCCCCTTTTCTTTTAATTCCACCTCGACGATCTTTTTCGCGTTGTCCCAGGCAGCACCGGCATTCGCCATGAAGATGGCCTGGAAAAGCCCGAACAGAGCTATGGAGATTAGATAGCCGATGAAGAAGAAAGGCTCGATGAAGGCAAAGGCCAGGGTCGAGAAGAAAACGGTCAGGAAAATGTTGAACATCCCCTTTTGTGCATACCGCGTGCAGATGGCGACCACTTTTTTGCTGTCGCTCACGGAAGCCTTCTCCACCCCTTCGAGCTTGATGTTAGCCTTGATGAACTCCACGGCACGGTAAGCGCCGGTGCTCACTGCCTGGGTGGATGCACCGGTAAACCAGTAAATCACAGCGCCGCCGGCGATCAGCCCCAGCAGAAATTGAGGATGCAGGAGGGACAGCTTCTCTATGTTAGCCGTAAGGCCGTTTGTGAGCATAACAATTATGGAGAAAATCATCGTCGTGGCGCCGACCACGGCGGTTCCAATCAGGACAGGTTTCGCCGTCGCCTTAAAGGTATTTCCGGCACCGTCGTTTTCTTCCAGCAATTCCTTTGCTTTGTCAAAGTTCACATCAAAGCCGTACTCTTTTTTGATCTGCTGCTTGATTCCCGGGATCTGTTCAATCAGCGAAAGCTCGAATACGGATTGCGCATTGTCTGTAACCGGGCCGTAAGAATCGACCGCAATTGTGACCGGCCCCATACCCAAAAATCCGAAGGCGACCAGGCCAAATGCGAAGACAGCCGGGGCCAACGGGATAATCGCGCTCAGCCCCAACGTGCTGACTCCGAACGCAACGCCCATCAGACTGGCTATGGCCATTCCCAGCCAGTAGGCGCTGAAGTTGCCGGCCACGAGACCGGCCAGGATACCGAGAGAGGCTCCGCCTTCACGTCCCGAGGTTACCACTTCCCGTACATGCTTCGACTCTGTCGAGGTGAAAATTTTCACCAGTTCCGGGATGATTGCGCCTGCTAGGGTCCCGCAGGTAATCACGGAGGAAAGCTTCCACCACAGCGTGCCGTCTCCAAGCGAGCCGATCAGGAAATAAGAGACGACGTAGGTAATGGCTACCGAGATAAGCGATGTGAGCCAGACCAGGAACGTGAGCGGAGCTTCGAAGTTCATCTTCGTGGCGTTGCGGTAGCGAGCCTTCGCGATCGCCTCGTTCACCAGGTAGGAAAGTCCGCTCGCGATAATCATCATGATGCGCATGACGAAAATCCATGCCAGCAGTTGCACCTGGATCGCTTCTTTGGGGACCGCAAGAAGAATAAAGGAAATCAACGCCACGCCGGTGACGCCATAAGTTTCGAATCCATCCGCTGTCGGGCCGACCGAATCCCCGGCATTGTCGCCTGTGCAATCTGCTATGACCCCAGGATTGCGCGCGTCGTCTTCCTTAATCTTGAACACGATCTTCATCAAATCCGAACCGATGTCCGCGATCTTGGTGAAGATGCCGCCGGCTATGCGCAGCGCCGCGGCGCCCAACGATTCGCCGATTGCAAAGCCGATGAAGCACGGACCGGCATAATCGCCCGGGATGAACAGCAGGATGCAGAGCATCATAAAGAGTTCGACACTGATCAGCGCCATCCCGATGCTCATTCCAGCCTTCAGCGGAATGGCGTAGCAGGGGAACGGCTTTCCTTCAAGGCTCGCAAATGCGGTTCGCGAATTGGCGAAGGTGTTGATCCGGATTCCAAACCATGCAACGCCGTAGCTACCGCCGATACCTATGAGACTGAAGATCAGGATGATGGCAACCTTCCTAGCGGCAAAGTGCTGGAGCACTCCGAAGTAAACCAGCATGATGATGCCGATAAAAACCTCCAGTATGAGGATAAACTTGCCTTGAGTAATGAGATAAGTCTTGCAGGTTTCGTAGATCAGCTCTGATATCTCACGCATGGACTTATGAACGGGAAGGTTCTTCAGCTGCGTGAAGATAATCAGGCCAAAAAGGAGCCCAAGAACGCAGACTCCAAGCCCGGTCATCAAAAGCGTTCGGGCATTCAATCCGTGAAAGTCGACCTGACCCAGATTAGGGAGCACGAGCGATGCTTCACCACCTTCATGGGTCGTGGCTGCTTGCGGCTGCTGAGGGGCTTGGGCGACGGCAGCCGGTATAACCAGCGCGCCAAGCAGCAAAATCGTGAGGATCATGATCCACCCCCGGGTCATGATCCTCCTGGAAATACAAAGAATTCTCGTCAACATTGGGATTCTCCTGAATTGTAAATGGGGCGCAAAATCTACTCCTAGTGTCGCTTAGTACTGCCTATAAAAAAATTGGATATTATATCAGGCCGCAAACCAAAACTCAGCGAATTATATAACATTCCTGATCGATTGCGAAATCCGTCTCAATTTTGCGGGCAATAGGGGGACAGTCCCCCATTTCCCTGTATCTCGTCTACAGAAAAACAATCCGGCACACAACAATCGCCGCAATCAGGCTGACAACATCCGCCACGAGTCCCGCTATCACGGCATGCCGGGCTTTCTTGATTCCAACAGCGCCAAAATACACAGCCAGAACATAAAATGTGGTCTCGGTGCTGCCGTAGGCGGACGCGGCAAGACGACCTATAAATGAATCCGGCCCATGAGCTTTGATCAATTCGGTCACGATTCCCAATGAACCGCTTCCCGAGAGCGGGCGCATGATCGCCAGCGGAAGAATTTCAACGGGGAATTTGGCAAGCCGAAGCGCGGGATCCAGACACCGGGCCAGCATGTCGATCGCCCCGGCGCCCCGGAGCATCCCGACCGCAACGAGGATTGCCACCAGGTAGGGGATGATACGAATTGCCATCTGAAATCCGCCTTTGGCGCCTTCCACAAAGCTTTCGTACACCTTCACTTTCTTTATTGCGCCATAAAGGGGAATGCAGACGAGGGCAAGCGGAATTGCCCAAATCGAGATCATGTTAAGCATGTGCCGGATCATGACGATTTCCTCCCCCGGCCGCGCTCAACGGAAAATATCGGCAGTTTCTCAAGAACTTTAACCGTGGTAATCCCTGCAATAAGAGCGGCTACGGTTGCTGCAATCGTGGTCCCAATGACGGCAGTCGGTTCTCTTGACCCTGAAGAAGCCATAATACCGATCATTGTTGCAGGAATCAGTTGAAGTCCGGCAGTGTTTACCGTCAGGAACGTGCACATGGCATTGGTCGCAACACCCGGGTGCGCGTTGAGCGTCTCGAGGTCCTCCATCGCCCTCAGCCCCATCGGCGTCGCCGCATTGCTCAATCCCAACATGTTCGCCGCAATATTCATTGTCATGCTTCCCATCGCGGGATGTCCGGCGGGAACGTCGGGAAACAGCCTTTTCAGAACCGGAGTAATCGCCCTCGCGAGCAACGACATAAGACCCGAGTCCTCAGCAATTTTCATGATGCCGAGCCACAGAGCCATATAGCCAATCAAACCAATCGCCACTGTCACGGCAATGCCGGCCGAATTAACAGCCGATTTCGTGACTTCCTCGATTTTGCCGTTGATTCCTCCGATGACTACGGCAAGAATAATCATCGTGAGCCAGATGTAGTTCATCATGTTTGGGTCTCCATCACTGTTTCTATGATCTAGATTGACCCTATCTTATCATTTGACATGGACATTCCGACTATCCAACCGCCAAAGTTGAAACCGGGAGACACGATTTCGATCGTGGCGCCGGGGGGCACTGTCCAACAGCGTGATGGGTTTGAAAGAGGGATCGCAACCCTGGAGAGGATGGGGTTCCGCGTGCGGTTCAGTGAACGCATCTTCCAGTCGTCCCGCTATCTGGCCGGCGAAGACAGCGCAAGGGCGGAAGAGCTCATGGAGGCCTTCGAGGATACGTCAATCCAGGCCGTCATGGCCCTTCGGGGAGGGTATGGATGCTCGCGCCTTATTCCATACTTGATGGAAAAACGCCTGCGCCTGCACCCGAAAGTTTTCGTGGGCTTCAGCGATCTCACGACTCTGCACCTGTTTTTCCGCAGGCGCTTCGGCTGGATCACAATTCACGGACCAATGGCCGCATCCCCTTCACTTGGATCACTCGCCCACAATCAGGAAAAACATCTGCTCTCGCTTTGGACAAATCCCGACTACCGCCCAGTCTTGAGTTTCGACCAGCTCGAAACCTGGTTTCCTGGACCAGCAGAAGGAATCCTTGCAGGAGGATGTCTTTCGATCGTCGCGGCAAGCATCGGAACGTCCTACGAAATCAAGACAGAAGGGAAAATTCTTTTCCTCGAAGACCATGGAGAACCGCCTTACAGGCTCGATCGGATGCTGACGCATCTTTACCTCGCAGGCAAATTGCAAAACATTGCCGGCGTGTTGCTGGGAAGTTTTCTCGAATGCGAACCGACCCAGGGAAATTACTCAGCGAACGATACGTTGCGGGAGATCCTGACCCGGCTGAAGGTTCCGGTTCTCGCGGGTTTCCCTGCCGGCCATGGCGTCGAAAACTGGGCCATTCCCCTGGGCGCGAAAGTCAGAATCGATGCGGACTCGCGTTCCCTCAAAATCTTAGATGCCGCCGTACAATAGATTGCTGATTCCTGATTTGCGATGCTATTGCCCAGCCAGGGCCTCGATTGGGATTCAGCAATCTTCACCTCTGCTAACTCCTTAAAAGAATATAAACAATAGGCTTTACAGGCAATCACCGAGTCTGCTACATTTTGATCTTTGAGTTCCTCCCCAGGTTACCTGATTCTTCGGTTCGCGATCTTCTGATCGAGCGAGAGCGAGTTATGAACCTGCAGGTTTCCATTACAGAATTTCAAGACACGCTGGCAAGGCTGTATCTTGAGCTGGAGCATCGATTTAAGGAGAATCAGCTCATCCGTGACCTCTGGAGCGCCATGGCGCACGACGTCACGCAACAGAAACGCAGTCTGAGCGTGATCCCTCCATCCTTCTGGCACAAGCTGAAAAAAGAGCATGATGGCTGGTCTAAGGCGATCTCGGAGAGTACCCAACAGCAAGCTGCTGAAAAAAAAGAGGATCAGTCCCTAAAAGCCTGTTTCGAGCGCGCTTTGCTGTTTGAAGAGCCGGCAACCCTGAAAATCTATGTCCCGATCATCCGAAAGCTGCGTGAGAATTGGACGGATCAGGCATTGGATTTTTATATTATGGTCAAGTCCCATCTCGCCAGGATTGCTCGAGTGACTCAATCCTTCGCGGGAGATCCAATCATAGTTCTACGGTCCAATGTATTGCTGCAGCATTTTGAAAAGGGAGTCCAGGCGCCTCACGTGGAGGCAGAACGTCCGGCTCGCAGGACTCACGGGGCACATCCCGCTCAGGAAAAGCACGCAGCAAAGCCGAAGAAATTGGCCCAAAAGGCATCGGCCGTGGCAAAACATGCTCAAAGCCATCACAGCCGGACCAAACCGCTGGTCGAAAAAATTAACCTGCAGCGGAGAAGACGGGCCCATCGCTAAGCATTCCCTACTGCTCAAGCTCTTGGAGTGAGCAAACTTGTTTTATGGAGCACAGCTCTCCCGCAGCCAAAGCAAGCTGTCGCACTCTAAATTTTGAGACTAGTTGATTTTTCGCATCTCCAAACCCATACTTGATTCATCGTGATCGCCTTAATTTGTTGCCGCGGTCGCAGGAGGTGGTTTTTATATGCAACCTGGTTCTAAATGGCCGAATCCTGACGAGTTACGTAAGGATATGGAGGAGTTTTTTTCGAAAAAGTATGGCGATCGTGTAAAGCTCGGAGTTCTAAGCGCCGAACCGGACCAGGCTCGGACTGCGGAAGAGGGGACCGAAAGTCAGAACGCTCCACTGGACCTGCAATTCGATTACCTCCCTCGAGATATCAAAAAATACCTGGATCGCTTTGTAGTGAAGCAGGATGCCGCCAAGAAGGTTCTGGCCACCACGATCTGCGATCACTATAACCACATCAAGCGATGCTCCGTGAAGGGCCCGTGCAAAGAATACTCCAAGCAGAACATCATTATGCTCGGCCCGACGGGTGTCGGAAAAACTTATTTGGTCCGGACTATTGCCGATCTCATCGGGGTCCCATTCGTTAAAGCCGACGCAACCAAATTTTCAGAGACGGGCTACGTCGGCGGTGACGTCGAGGATCTCGTGCGAGAACTGGTCCACAAGGCGGATGGGAATGTCCGGCTGGCAGAGTACGGCATCATCTATCTCGACGAGATTGATAAGATCGCCACTCCGACCAACATTTTGGGGCGCGATGTGAGCGGCGGGGGCGTGCAGCGAGGTCTGTTGAAACTCATGGAGGAAACGGAGGTAAGCCTTCGGACCCCTTTCGACCTCACTTCACAGCTTCAAGCAGCGATGGAATTTCAATCCAAAGGAAAGGTCTCCCGTTCCTTGATCAACACGCGTCACATTCTTTTCATTGTCAGCGGAGCCTTCAACGGACTTGCGGATATCATACGCAAGCGAATGGGAGCCAGAGCGATCGGGTTTCAGTCTGCCAGCCGCTCAGCGCCCAGGGACGAAGATTACTTCCAGTTTGCCAAAAGCAATGACTTCATCGAATACGGGTTCGAATCCGAATTTGTGGGACGGTTGCCCGTCGTTGTTAGCTGCCATGAACTGAATGTGGATGACCTGTTCCAGATCCTGCAGAACTCCGAGGGGTCCATTATGCATCAATATGTGAATGCTTTTGACGCCTATGGAATCGATTTGCTCCCGACGGATGCAGGGCTTTATCGAATCGCTCAAAAAGCTTATGAGGAACACACCGGAGCCCGAAGCCTCGTGGGTGTCTGCGAACGCACTTTTCGGGAATACAAGTACAACCTCCCGCACTCCTCGGTTAAGCGCCTTGAGCTTACGGCACGCCTGGTAGATTCCCCCAACGAGGTTTTAAACGAAATTCTGCAGGACGTAAAGGCCGGCGAACTTGACCGGATGGATCTCGAATTCAAATGCATTGCCGAAGAGTGGTCAAAGCGGAATGGAATCCAGATTCACCTTCAACCGGAAGCCGCCCGCCTTCTGAGTCAAAAAGCCCTGGATAGCGGCGAAAAACTGGAGGAGGTATTCGCCGGGACATTTAAGGACTATGAACACGGGCTCAATCTGATCCGCAGGACCCAGGGTATCCAGCAATTTGAAATAACCGCGGATGTGATCCGAGATCCGCGGGCGACGCTGGATCAGTGGATCCGGGCCTACTACATCAGTCGGTAGTCGGCGGCAGACAGTCGGCAGTAAACGGCACATTCTGCTGCCGGCTACCAACTGGCGACTGACGACTTTTCCCCTGCCAGGTATTCCGTTCAATAAATCTCCGTTCGATGAAGCGCCTGGTCTCAGCTGCGCTCTTCCCCCAGACAGGTCCGATCAACTGCTGCCCCGGAGCGGACCCAAACAGCCGCTCAATGAATATCGCCGGGTTCAGCCGTTCGATAAAATCGACAACCAGGTCGGCGTATTCCTCCAGTTCAAGCAAATGGAACGGCCCCTCCTGGTAAGCTCTTGCCAGTTCTGTATCTCGGACGACGTGAAG
>Ga0326728_10026325_pt1 | contig 10310 bp, 8 predicted proteins | sample MB3enrmetagenome_FD_207602 | JGI IMG/M metagenome (GOLD analysis project Ga0326728, IMG submission 207602) | Lab enriched peat soil microbial communities from McLean, Ithaca, NY, United States - MB31MN | ecosystem: Environmental > Terrestrial > Soil > Wetlands > Peat | place: USA: New York... | reverse complement strand
ATGTTCTCCCTGGTGAAGGTGCAACTTGTGGGATCCTTCTTGTTGTAGGCCGAACATGCGTAGAAGGTGCCGAATTTTCCCCATTTGAGCAGCAGCGGCGAGCCGCAGACGTCGCACTTTTCCGCGGTCTTGATCTCCATCCGCTTGATGTTTTCCATCTTCTTGCCGGCATCCTTCAATTCCTGCTCGAAGTAGCCGTAGAAGCCGTTCAGAAGATCGGTCCACTTCTCCGTGCCTTCTTCAATGTCGTCCAGTTCAGTTTCGAGCTTGGCCGTGTACGCGGTGTCGAAGATGTAGGGGAAGTTCTTGACCAGCAAATCGCACACCACCACGCCGATCTCCGTGGGATAAAAGCGCCCGCGCGAGCCGCCGTGCTTGACCACATACTCGCGATCCTGGATGGTACTGATGATCGAAGCGTACGTCGACGGCCGCCCGATGCCGCGCTCCTCGAGCTCCTTCACCAGCGATGCCTCGTTGTACCGCGGCGGCGGCTGCGTGGCGTGCTCCTCGGGGAGCAGCTCGTCTCTGATAAGAGTCTTGACACCATCCAGGCTGGGCAGGCGGTTCGCGGACTCGTCGTCGTCCTTATTCTCTTCCGACGACTCGTACAGTTTGAGGAATCCGTCGAAGCGCTGCACCGAACCGCTGACGCGGAAATCGTATATTTTTCTGGTTTTGGATGAGTTTGCCGCAATGTTTGCTGTCGTCACGTCGTAGACCGCCGGAACCATCTGCGAAGCCACAAAGCGCCGCCAGATGAGCGTGTAGAGCTTGAGCTGTTCGTCGCTGAGGAAGCGCGCCAGCGACTCAGGCGTGCGCGCGGCGTCCGCGGGCCGGATGGCCTCGTGCGCGTCCTGCGCGTCCTTTTTGCCTTTGTACACATTGGCCGCCGAGGGCAGGTAGTTCTTGCCGAGGTTCTTCGCAATCCACTCACGGGCCGAGGCGATGGCTTCCGGCGCCACGCGCGGCGAGTCGGTACGCATGTAAGTGATCAGACCGGTTGTACCCTCTGCGCCCAGATCAACGCCCTCGTAGAGCCTCTGCGCTACGCCCATGGTGCGGCGCACGTTGAAGCCCAGCTTGTTCGCTGCATCGCGTTGCAACTGGCTGGTGATGAACGGCGCCAGCGGCCGCCGTTGCTGTTCGCGCGCCTGCACGCCGGTAACTGTCCAGGCAGCATTCTCGAGCGCCGCCAGCACCGCATCCATAGATTTCTTGTCGGCCAGCGCGTTCGCGATGAACTGCTCTTTGCCGTCCTTATCCTTGCCGTTGGCCACGCGGGCCGGCTCGCCATCGACGCCGATGAACTTCGCCTTGAACTTCTGGTCGGCCTGCTTCTCCGGGTGGAGCAGCGCGTCCAGAGTCCAGTATTCGACGGGCTCAAAGCCGCGAATCTCGCGCTCCCGCTCCACGATCAGCCGCAACGCCACGGTTTGCACGCGCCCCGCCGAAAGCCCGCGCCGCACCTTGTCCCAGAGCAGCGGAGAAATCTGGTAGCCCACCAGCCGGTCCAAGACACGCCGCGTCTGTTGCGCGTCAACAAGGTTTTGATCGATGTCGCGCGCGTGGTTGAACGCTTCTTGCACGGCCTTCTTCGTAATCTCGTTGAAGGTGACGCGGCGAATCTTTTTCTTTTCTTTGGAGGAGGTCCCGAGTTGAAGAGCCAAATGGTAGGCGATGGCCTCGCCCTCGCGGTCCGGGTCGGGCGCCAGATACACCTCGTCGGCCTTGGCCGCCAACTTCTTCAACTGCTCGACAACCTTTTCTTTGCCGGGAGACACCACAAGCTCCGGCTCAAACGTCCGATTCTTCAATTCCACGCCCAGGTCATTCTTCGGCAGGTCCATAATGTGCCCCACCGATGCGCGCACATCGAAGCCCTTGCCCAGATATTTTTCGATCGTCTTGGCCTTGGCCGGCGACTCGACGATCACCAATGCTTTGCTCATTGCCATCCTTGATATCGGTACTACTTACGCTTTATGCCAGTTGGACTCATCAACGGACCATTCCGTCTGATTGCAGCCCACTCCGGAATCCAAAACCATCGCAGTGCGCTCTCCCCTCCGGGAAAAACTCCCCGCAAATGTTGCACCCTACCACGGAACACCACTCCGTTTCCACCTCGCCGGCATTTTTCTTTTCCTCCGTTGCCCAATTCGAGCACGCAGAAATCTCTCTGCGGCCGATCTATTTCAAGCGGGACACGGGCTGAAAGTTGCGCGAAGAACCAGTGGGCAAAACTTTTCCACTCCTGCAAGAAAAATGCATACAGGCCCACTCGCACGCAACGGTTAAGCCTCCTGGAATACCGTCGCCAGGCTGCGCGGCATAACCATTTAACACAAGAGACTCAACAGCATAGGCATAAATCCCCGCGAAACATGGCCTTTGTCCTCTGTTTGGAGCCAAAATTGCTTGTTCACAGGCAGAGATACCTCTGCCTTTCCCCCCGGACATAGGATTGCTGTCGAGCAGATCTCGAAATATCAAGAGGAACAGGCAATATGAAGCGTCTTAGCATCTTCGCAGCTGTTGTCCTCGTGTTGGGCTTGGTTGGGTCTGCCAGGTCGAACGCCACCGAATTCATCGTCAACGGCGACTTTGGAACGCCAAGCGAGGGCGGAGGCTATGGTGAGCTCGCCTCCACCGGGGGCGTACCAGGCTGGTCAACGAACGGGAACGCTATTGAAATTGACAACCCGGCTGTTTTCGGTGGCGGTTCGGCAGCTTACCCCGGTAACGGAAGCGACCAGAGCCTCGAAATCAACGCTTATTATCCCGAAGACGTCTATCAGACCGTTACCGGCCTGATTCCCGGGCAGACCTACACACTCAGCTGGGCCTATGGTGATCGGCCCGGCTCCGGCGACGAGGAGATGCTGGTTTACTTTGGCTCAAGTGTCGCTGGGACTTCCCCCGGCAGCGATCCCGGCGGGACTCCTGTCGCTACGGACTTCGATACCCAAAACGGCGCCAACCCGACCCTGAGCTGGACCTTTTACTCGTTCAATGTGACCGCTACAAGCACCTCCGAAGTCCTGAGCTTCGTCGGCCTTGACTACACCGGCTACCAAAATAACGGCGGCGCCTCGTATGGCAATGAGATCGACGACGTCTCGCTCGACGGCCCCTCGTCGATTGCTACGCCGGAGCCTTCCACGTGGCTCCTCCTCCTTTCGGGCCTCGGCTTGCTGGGCCTGGTACTGGCAAGGCGGCGTCAGGTTCTGTCCCAGTCCCCTGCGATCTCGCTCTAGTCGTGTTTCGGAGCGAGCGCTTCCATGGAGTAAATCATGTCCGGCGCTCGTTCAAGGCGTCGGGCGTTTTGTTTTCTGCGCTCTTCTGGCGCAAACAAGAAAAACTACAACGCAACTGCCGGTCACATCGTCCTGACGTAATTCTTTCCCGGCAAACACCGCACACGGCCAGCCATTTCCAGCTCAAAAAGCGCTGTGAAAACCTCTGACGAGGTGAGTTGCGTCTCCAGAAGTTCGAGAATCTCGTCGATCTGCAGACTCTCGTCCGTGCGCAGCACCTCCAGCACCATGGCCTCCTCGGGCCGCAGCACCGGGTCAGGCAATAAGGATGCTCCAGGCTCCGCTTTGGATGCAGCCGGCGCCTCGGCCTCAAGTTCCAAACGTACCTGCGAGGGCAGATCTTCCCACACGTCCTCCCAGGTGGCCACCAGCTTAGCGCCCTGTTTAATCAGCGTGTTCGGCGTCCAGGAGCCCTTGTTGGTCACGTTGCCGGGCACGGCGAACAGGTCGCGGTTTTGCTCCGCTGCGCATCGCGCGGTCACGCGCGTGCCGGAGTTCTCGCTGGCCTCCACCACCAGAACGGCCACGCTCAATCCGCTCAGGATGCGATTCCGCCGGGGAAAATTCTGCGGCGCGGGAAACGTGCCCATCGGCACCTCGCTCACAATGGCTCCGCCTGCGGCCAGAATCTCCTCGGCCAGCTTGCGGTTCTCTTTGGGATAAACCACGTCGATCCCCGTGCCCCACACGGCCAGCGTGGGCATGCGCGCCGCCAGCGCCCCCTTGTGCGCGCAGGAGTCGATGCCCCGCGCCATGCCGCTCACGATCAGCAGCCGCCGCGCCGCCAGATCCCGCGCCAGCATCTCCGCCACGCCCGACCCGTAAGGCGTGGGATGCCGCGTGCCCACCACGGCGATGGCGGGCCGACTGAGTAGCTTCACATCCCCGCGCACCCACAGCACCGGCGGCGGATCGTAGATCTCGCGCAAACGCTCAGGATACTCCGGGCACGAATAGCTCACCAGCGTTGCGCCCTGTTGAACCACGCGCGCCCACTCTTCTTCGGCCGCGCGCCTGCCCTTGCCGTCAAAGAGGAACTGCGCCGCCTCGGCGGGAAAGCGCAGCCCTTCGAGCGCCGTCAGCGGCAAGGCGAGGATCTGGCTCGCCCGTCCGATCTGCTGCACGGCATCGAGAATCCGCTTCGGTCCCAGCCCCGGCGCCAGCGCCATGGCCAGCCACGCCAGGCGCTCTTCGTCGAGTTGCGGCACGGGCGCGGCTTCAGGTTGCGATTGGGCAGTGCCTTGGCTCATCTGCGATGCCGCCGCAGCAGCCGGCGCAGCTTCGGGAGAAAGCTGTTGGGAATTCAAAATTTGCACGCTCCGGCTTTCGGCACACGAAAGCCCTCGCAGATCAAGGGGTGTGCGCCCACGTTACAGCCGCCAACGCCGGAAGTCAAGGCCGGGATCCCCGGCGATCAGCCTTCGCCGCCGGGGTGGAAGCCAGAGCGGTCACGAGCGCATGGGCACGGCGTGGATTAAGCTGGCGATGTCATGATGCTCATGCGATAGAGGGCGGCCAAGTCTTCAATTCCTGGAGCCTGCTATTGACTTTGGCGCGTGCAAAAGTTAATAACAGGCTCTAGCTTCGATAGAAAGCAAGGAACGCTCACCGGGGCACTGGACTGGGTCGCACGGCATCCTGGAAGAACCAGCATGAGAATAATCGGAATGCGAGCCACCCTTCCCGCCTTGGTTGTGGCTACCGGGCAAAAGGACTCTGGAGCACCGAATTGAAGAACGCCATTCTCTACCGCGCGCGGCGCGTGAGCCCTATCGCGCAGCGGGAAATCGATCGCCTGAGCCGCGAGCTGCCTGACTTCGCGATCTTTGTTGTCTGCTTTCAACCGGAGTATGAATCGGCGCGCGACAGCGAGCCTGGAAGGGTTTATTGTTACGGCCAGCGCGATCTTCACAGCTTGCCCTATCCCGGAAAGCTGTGCCGCGTCGATTGGGATGACCCAACCTCCCGTCCACCGGCGGAGACGGGAAACGGGAAGTTCTTTCGCACCATGGAACCGGGTCAGCACGACCTTGCGATCATGCGATTCTTTCTCGACCATCCAGACTTTGACCGGTACTGGCTGATTGAGGATGACGTCAGATGCTCGGGGCCGTGGACCGATATCATCGACGAACTGGCGCAATCGAAGGCCGACCTGCTGATGACCGTCGTGCAGAAATTTGCGCAGAACCCTCGATGGAATTGGTGGAATACCCTGGTCACGGGCGAGGAGGCATTGCCTTCCAGGCGCCGCATGAAGGGCTTTACTCCGTTTTGCCGGCTTTCGGCGGCCTGCTGCCGCGCCATTGACGAAAAGTACCGGCACGGATGGGGCGGCCATTACGAGGTATCGTGGCCCACGATCGCCCGAGCGTCCGGCCTGTCGATCGAAGATGTTGGCGGCAATGGATCGTATACTCCTCGCAAAAGACGCGGCCGGTTCTATAACAGCTCAAACATGGCCTGGGCCTTGTTTCCCGGAACATTCATCTTCCGGCCGCCTTTCCAGGACACCGGCGAGAGCGAGTTTGGCAAGGAAATAACGGACCACACCATGCTTTGGCATCCGGTGAAGGAATAACAGGCGGGAGCTGAAAGCTGAGAACGACGAACTGTTCACGGTTCACAACCTGCTCGTCCCGAATCCTTCAGTCCCCGTTTTTCTATTCCCTATTCCCTGTCTTTTTCTTCGCCAGGCGCGCCAATGTGGCCTGTTCGCGCAAGACCTGTTGTAACGGCCGCGCCGGCGTGCCCCAATGCACCGTGCCGGGCTTCAAGCCTTCATTCGTGATCGTCTTGCCGCTGAAGACGCCCGCCTGCCCGCCCAGAATCACGCCGGGGCCCACGTGCACATGGTCGCCAATGCCCACCTGGCCCGCAAGCACCGCGCCCTTGCCGATGGTGCTGGAGCCGGAGATGCCGGTGAGCGCCACCAGGATCGCATCCTCGCCGATCTCGCAGTTGTGGCCCACGTGGACGAGGTTGTCGAACTTGGCCCCGCGCCGCACGCGCGTCTCGGCCAGCGCTCCGCGGTCGATCGCCGAGTTCGCGCCGATCTCCACGTCGTCTTCGATCACCAAAGTTCCCTGCTGCGGAAACTGCGTGTACGCGCCCGTGGCAGAGTCGCGCACGTAGCCGAAGCCGTCCGCGCCGAGCACCACGCCGGCGTGGACCATCACGCGGTTGCCGATCGACGTGCCCGGATAAACCACCACGCGCGGATAGATGCGGCAGTGCTCACCGATGCGCACGCCTTCGCCAATCACCGCGCCGGCTTCGATGCGCGTTCCCGCGCCAATCTCCGCGCCATCGCCGATCACGGCGCAGGCCGCCACGGTGACCTCCGCGCCCAGCTTGACGCGCGCCCCGATGACCGCCGAAGCATGAACGCCTGCGACCGGAAACGGCGCGGCGAGAAGTTTTGCCGCACGCGCGAACCAGAGCCGCGGCTGCTCATCTTCAACGATTGCGATTGCTTGCGCGCGCCCGGGATCGGGCGCAAACAGGCCGGCCTTCAACACCAGCGCACTTGCTCGGCTCTTCAGCGCTTCGGCCGCGGCCGCCGCATCTTCGGCGAACACCAGATCTCCCGCACCGGCCTGGGCAGTCGCGTTGACGGCGCCAATCTCCGTCTGCGCGTCGCCATGCACCAGCTTGCCGCCCAGCGTTTGGATAAGTTCGCCAATCTTCATTGCCATTCGCTCACCTGTTGATCACGGTTCACTGATCACTTCCCATACAACCCGGGCTCGCCCGGCGGCCGCGTCTTCCAGCGGCGGTGAATCCATAGCCACTGGTCAGGATAGCGCCGAATCCACGACTCAATCACCGCGGTACATCGCCGTGTGCCTTCCAGAATATCCGCGGCGCGGTTCGCCGTGCGCGGTATCTCGACCTCCGGTCCAAAGTGCAGCACGTAGCGGCGCTCGCCCGGCTCCCAGAGCATGAATCCCGGCAGCACTGCCGCGCCGGTTTGCCGCGCGATGTGCGCCAGTCCCGTTCCCGTGCAGGCGTCGATCGAGAAGAACTTCACGAACTCGCCCTGCGGCGGCGTCATATTCGTGTCCATCAGGATGCCCACCGTGCGGCCCGCGTGGATGGCCTTCAAAAGCCCGCGGCCGAAGTCGCCCTTCGAGATCGTAAAGTTGCCGTGCAGGCAGCGGATACCGTTCACATACGCATCGAGCCGGCGGTTGTCGAGGTTGCGCACGATCACGCCCATGGGATGGCCCATCAGCGAGTGGAAAATGCCCGAGAGCTCCCATGCGCCCAGGTGTCCGGTGACGATGAGCACGCCTTTGCCGCGCGCCTTTGCCGCCAGATAACGCTCCAGGCCCTCGGTGCGCATCCAGTCGCGCGTGTTCTCAGCCGTGAAGCGCCTCATGCGGCAGAACTCGACGAGTTGCCAGCCCAGATGAATGTAGACTCGCCGCAGAATTTTTTTTCTGGTTTTGGACGAGAGCTCTGGAAGGGCAAGTTCGAGATTGCGCACGCCCACACGGCGCAATCTGCCGAAACACCAGTAGACGGCAAAGGCGAGACCCGTGGCCGCGAGACGCGCCACGCGCCGTGGCATGCGGCCCAGGCCGCCGGCTACGGCTCGGACCAGCCCGTACTCCACAAATTCCTGCATCGCTGAACGCAAGAAACAGTGTAGACGCTCAGCGCCGCTTGCACATGCGGCGCGACACGGCGCAATCGCTGGATCCAGAGCATGAAGGAGACTACACAGTTTCACAGTTTCTGTGTCGCTGCGCGGTTTTGTCTGTAGGTTGATGATTCCGGATGGTTTCCAAGCAACACAGTTTCACAGCTTGTTTTTCGAGTTTTTTATAGGGGGTGGGCGGAGCGGCCAGGGATCAGGGAACAGGGAACAGGGATCAGGAAAGCTCGGGACCGAGAAGGCAGGGGGAGGGGGTGGGTGTGAGTGTGGGTGTGGGTAGAGCGGCGGGGTGGGGGGGGAGGGGGGGGTACGGACCGGGCAGATGCCTGACAACTTGCGCCGTGGGCCGAGAACTGTGGACGGGTTGGAGTGGGTGGCCATTCAAGAAAAGTATGCGCCGGAAGGGCGAAATGATCTGCAAGGCAGCAGGAAGCAGAACTGGTTGAGTTTGCTTGGCTAACGGGGTTTGCGACGGGGTGGGGACTTGACGGGCGCTTTCTCAGTTGGAGTGGGGCAGATTCTTCTCCGGGCCAGTCTGCCCGGAGGCCCTTAGCGAATTGGCGGTGACAGGCTTCCGGGGGATTTGGCGGGCCTCGTGATGGGGTTGTGCGGCGATTGATCGGATGAACTGGCGGCTGGGAGAACTGCGCTGCAGTCGCAAGAAGCCACGATGGCCGGCCCCAAGCTCTTCGCTTTCCCAAAGAGGATTGATCGGCCCATGAGAGTTCCATTAGATACAGAACAGTCCTTTGGGGAGGTGTTAATATGTTTCGTTGGAGGGGTTGCTAATGAATCAACGAATTCTGCAATGCGCCTACTTAGTTCCATTGTTCAGTCTGGTCCTTTTACCAATGGGTTGCAAAAAGCCCCCACCCATCACCCTAGCCTGCAACGCAAGTGCCCCCGCAGTCTTTCCCGGGGATCCTCTTACGGTGACGGCAACCGCCGGATCGATCGACCCCAACAAGAAAACCAACGTGCTCTATAGCTGGAGCGGCACGAACGTGACTGGCAGCAGCAGCACGACCACGGTGGCCACGGCCGCCCTGGCCCCCGGCAGCTACTCGGCCAAAGCCCAGGTGAAGGAAGGCAAGCCGGGCAAGGAAGGCCTGAAGCCCGGCCAGACCGCGGAGTGCCAGGCCGACTACACGGTGAAGGCATTTGAGCCGCCGACGATCGCCTGCTCGGCCACCCCGGCTGAGCTTCAGCCCGGTGGCACGGCGACCGTCAACGCCACGGCCGTCAGCCCGCAGAATCGCCCGCTGACCTACAGCTACTCGGCGACTGCCGGAACCATTACGGGCAGCGGCACGACTGCGGCCTTCTCTTCGGTTGGAGCGCCGACGGGAGCGGTTGGCATCACGTGCACTGTTGCCGACGACAAGAGCCACACGGTGAGCGCCAACACCAATGTCACGGTTCTGGCTCCGCCGCCGCCGCCGCCAACGCCGAAGACGCAGGCGCTCTGCTCGATCAGCTTCTCGGGCGACGCCAAGCGGCCTACGCGCGTGGATAACGAAGCCAAAGCCTGCCTTGATCAGGTCGCTCTTAACCTGAAGCAGCAGCCTGACGCCAAGGTGGTCATCGTTGCCGACTCCAACGCCAAGGAAAAGGCTGCCGAGGCCAAGGAGCAGAAGCGGGCTTTGCACAACAAGCACGCCAAGGTTGAGAACTTTGCCGCCCAGCGCGCGGTCAACGCCAAGGACTACCTGGTTACCGAACAAGGCATCGATGCTTCCCGCATCAGCACGGCGACCGGGGCGGGAGACGACCAATCGGTGCAGAACTACCTGGTGCCCACGGGCGCGACCTTCGCGAACGATGTCCAGGGAACCACGCCGGTGGACGAGACTGCGGTCAAGCCTCAGGAACGGAAGCCGCTGAAGTAGAGTAGTTCCATCGCCGGTCAATCGCGGCAGGGGCTGAAGCCCCGGAGACTGATCGACGCTCTATCGGCACGCGATCCACGCACTGCGTGGGTCGCGTGCCCTGATGCAAAGCCTCGACCAGGGACGGAACAAACCTGATTCTGCTCGAACAGCACCGCTGGCGTTGTGTCTGCGAAATAGCTGTCGAAGGCAGCCGTAACCGAGCGCGCCTACTCGGGGATCATCCCGATCGTCACCAGCCACGTCTCCACCAGTCGCGGCCAGCCGGTGATGGGCAACCGGGTGCGCCGCAGCCCGAAGGCGTGATTGCCCTCGGCATAGAGGTGCATCTCGGCAGGAACTCCAGCTTTCTTGAGTGCAATGTAATACGAGAGCGAATCATAGACGCTATCGATGTGATCGTCTTCGGCCTGGAGCAGAAAGGTGGGCGGGGTCTGA
>Ga0326728_10026323_pt1 | contig 10311 bp, 9 predicted proteins | sample MB3enrmetagenome_FD_207602 | JGI IMG/M metagenome (GOLD analysis project Ga0326728, IMG submission 207602) | Lab enriched peat soil microbial communities from McLean, Ithaca, NY, United States - MB31MN | ecosystem: Environmental > Terrestrial > Soil > Wetlands > Peat | place: USA: New York... | reverse complement strand
CGGAGACCGCCGCTACAGCACCGCCGCCCTGTAGGGCGGCACACGCAACGTAGGGCCGAACGGCGTTCGGCCTCGGCCCAGCGCTGCTGGGCCCTGCGCTCTTCTGCTGCGCCCGCAGGGGCAGCGTCAGAATCGTTGGTATGACAAGCATTAGGATAGTCACGACCGGTCGACGCCACATCGGCAGCTCCCGAGAGCGGGAATCAGAATTGCGCGTATTGTAACACGTGGCGATTGACGAAAATGCGCGAAGCGCCTTGGCACATTCATTTTTGGCGCGCCACCGTACCAAGCGCGTACGGCTAACCGTACCCCTGCATTCCGGCAGAAATCTCTAAATTTTGACAAGGAGAGTGGCCGCCAACGTGCATAGCCTATTTTGCGGAGGGTAAGAACAGGGTGATATCGCGCAGTGCGGCTAGGGGTCAAGCCTCGGGGTGGACTTCCAGGAGCTCCCGACGAAGTGTTGGCGGAGGGTCTCAGAACGCGGGACTCGTTCGGACCCCGAGGGCCTGGTTCATGGGGTTTAACCCAGACCCTAGCCCCCAGCACCTAGCCCCCGATGCGCCGCCTCTCCATGATGTATTAGAAATAAAAGAGGTTGGTTGTTTAGCGTCAGAATGTCTCAACGCGCTATTTGCTTCAAATAAGAAGAGTTAGGTTGAAATACGGAATCCGGGGAGAAAAAGGCGGGTGCGTCTCTCCATGATGTGTCAGAAAACAAATGGGTTAATGGTTTAGCGTAAGAATGTCCAAACGCTCTAAATAATTCATACAAAGATAGTTATCTTGAAATACAGGATCCCGAACGAAAAAAAGGGCGCGACTCTCCATGATGTATTAGAAACAAAAGGTGTTAGCGACGAATCGCGGAAATCTTGCAAAAATCTTTCTTGTTGAAACCAGAGTAGTTATAAAATCAACGGCGGCCAGGCTCACGGGGGAAAAAAGGGGATAAAAAATGAGGCATCAGTTGCGCTAAGTTAATAGAAACAAATGGAGAAAAAATGTCCACTTTTCGCCTCTCCATGATGTTGATGAAAACAAAGGATTTGCAGTCTTCTTTCCATGATGTTGATGAAAACAAAGGAATAAGGCGTTGGACGCGAGATTGAGAAAAATGGGATGTAGCGATAGTAGCCTACCACTGGTCTTGAGCGCACCGGTGATACGGCATGGCCAGGATGGCCATGCCCCGAGGCGTGGCACGGGCGTCCCGCCCGTGATTGGAGTTTCTACATTTGCCTACGGCGTGACTCGCGCGCTGGAAACCACCCCGGCGCGACCGCGCCCCCCCTCCTGATTCAGGAGGGGAGTTCGCAAAAGCTCCCCTCCTCAGATGAGGAGGGGAGGCGCCCTTGGCGACGGGGTGGTGCTGAGCAGAAAATGTGGAAACTCGAGGGACGGGGTCCCGCCCGTGACCGTCATGCCCAAGATGGCCATGCCACCGCCCGTGCATTGTAGGGCCCGGGTGCAGATCACCCACGGGGCCGAACGCTGTTCGGCCCTACGGTACGCAAAAAGAATTTTTTACGTTCAAAGCCGGAATGTTGTTGAAAACAAATGAAAGTCGGACAAAATGTACGGGTTTCGAACGGCTTTTTCCACGAAAATGCACGGGTTTTGCAATATTCGAGACGAATCTGGAGGTTTATTTGTCTGAAAAGGGCTTGAGGCAAGGTGTCGGGTGCTGGGGGCTGGGCGCAGGAGTTTCCCCGCCGCCGGCGCGATCGGGGAACCCACATTGCCCAGGGCTCCGTCAAAATCCAATGGGGTTGAAAAAGACCAAGCACCGGCTCTCGGTTGACGCTGACAAGGGCGCACGATAAGCTGTTGCCGCGAATTGGAGGTCTTGTGAATCAATCGGAGCGCTCCTGGCGCCACAGCCTGAACCGCCGCAGCGCTCTCCGTGCTATGGCAGGTTTTCTGGCGGGATCCCCGTTGCTCCGGGCCCAACAAGATCCTTTTCGGGATCACAGCCGGGTGCCCGGCCTGAAAGAGTTGCGCACCGTGTGGGATTTCGAGCCCGTGGCTTACGCCCGGCTGCCACGGCAGACCTATGACTATATGGCTTACGGGGCCGACGGCGAGTTCACTCTTCGGCGCAACCGGGAAGCGTTCGATTGGGTCGATCTGGTGCCGCGCGGCGTGGCGGATGTCGGCTCGATCTCGACGTCGACCGAGGTGTTGGGGACCAAGATGGAGTTTCCCATCATGGTGGCCCCCAGCGCGGCACATGTGCCCCTCCACCCGGAGGGTGAGGCCGCTACGCACGTCGGATGCACGGCGGCCGCGAACACGACGCTGATTTCGAGCCACGCCGCCAGTCTGCCCATCGAAAAGATCACCGGGGCGGCGGAGGGCCCCGTATGGTTTCAACTTTATCCCCGGCGGCAAATGGACGAGAACCGGAAGGTCCTGGAGCAGGTCCAGGCGGCGGGGTGCCGCGCCGTCGTCGTGACCGTCGACCAGCAGGCTCCTGCGTTCGAGCGCGCGCTGCATGACCGCAATCTGAACCGCCCAACGGGCGGCGGCGCCAGCGTTACACGCACGCCGCCGCCGCGGAACCGGTATGGGGTCAGCGAAGAACGGCTATGGTACGAATGGAAGCTCTTTGACGAACTGCGCCCCTTTGTGCACGTGCCGATGCTGGCCAAGGGGATTGTTACCGCCGAGGACGCCCGCCTGTGCCTCGAACACGGGCTGGACGGCATTTACGTTTCCAATCACGGCGGCCGATCGTTGGACTACGAAGCCGCCACCCTGGAGATCCTCCCCGAAATCATCGATGCCGTAAAGGGGAAGGTGCCGGTCCTGGTCGACAGCGGGTTCCGCCGGGGGAGCGATATTCTGAAGGCGCTGGCGCTCGGCGCCTCGGCCGTCTGCGTATGCCGGCCGCAGCGTTGGGGACTGGCTGCTTATGGCGCGCCCGGAGTCGAGCGCGTTCTCCAGATCCTTCAGGCCGAGCTTCGATTGGCGATGGCCGCGACCGGCCGAACCTCCTTAGCTTCTATCGACCGAACTTTAGTGAGGACCTTTTTCCCATGATGGGCAAATGGTTGACCCGACGTCGCGCCGTGGCCAGATTCACCTCGTGGCTGGGGGCTTCCCCACCTCTGGGCGGGCAGCAACTGGCGGGAGAACCCCCGGGGCGCATCGCTCCCATGGATGAACTGGTCAACACGCTCGAATTCGGGGCGATGGCGGAGCGCCAATTGGGTAGCGCTACTTTCGCGCTAATCGCGGGTAGCGATCGCCGGGCCTTCGACCGGATGACCCTCCGGCCCCGCATGATGGTCAACACGCTGAGCCTGGACCTGACGACCGAATTGTTCGGCGAGAAGATGTTCGCGCCCATTCTGGTGGGCCCCGTCTCGGATCAAAGGCGGTTTCACCCGGAAGGCGAACTGGCTACGGTGCAAGGAGCGTCCGCGGCGAAGGCGGTCGTGGTGATCAGCAGCCGTTCCAGTTGCCCGCTCCAGCAGATCGTTGCGCAATCCCAAACCACTCTGTGGTACCAGGTTTATCCGGAGCCGGATATGCGCGCCGTTCGCACGCACATTGAGAAGGCAGTGGACCTGGGCTGCAAGGCCGTCTGTATCACGGTAGGAGCCCCGTATCCGCCCGCAGAGCCGGAGAATCCGTCGGAGTTGCCGCTAATGGGCAACGCGGGCCTGGATTGGAGCGCCATCGACCAATTGCGGCAAGCGCTCCACGTCCCCGTTCTTTTGAAGGGCATCATGAGTCCGGAGGAGGCTCGCACCGCGGTGGAGCGGGGGATCTCGGGCATCGTGGTCTCCGACCATGGCGGGCTGGTGGTGAGCGGACTTGCAGCGCCGATCGAAATGCTGCCCTCCATTGCGGAAGCGGTAGGGGGAAAAGCGCCGATTCTCGTCGATGGAGGCTTCCGCCGGGGCACCGACGTGCTCAAGGGGTTGGCCTTGGGCGCCCAGGCGATTCTGCTGGGAAGACCGCCGATGTGGGGCTTGGCCGCTTACGGAGCCGATGGCGTCCAGACCCTTTTGAAGCTGCTCCAGGCCGAACTGGCGCGCGACATGGCGATGTGCGGCTGCGTCACGGTCAGGGACATCAACCGCAACCTGGTCGCCATTCACCGGCGCTGATCCGTGTCTCACCACAATCCAATCTGCATCAATGTGGACGTATGAACTGGGACAAGCCACAGGCACCCGAATTGCAAAAGGTCCATCTTCAGAGCGCGCGCAGCCACGCGAGCATAGCGCCTGACTTGGCTTCGGGTACTCCTTCCGCCCACACACACTCGTTTCCCTTACGCAGCAGCAGGGTGACGCCGTTTGCTGCGGATCCAATAAACTCATCCGTGCCTGAGCGCTTGTCGGGGGTGAGTTCCGGATACTTGTGGGCCAGGATGGTGTGGTAGTCACGGAAAAATGCCAAGGATGTTTCCGGACTCGTCCAACGCGTGAGTGCCACCAGCGTGTAATCATTTCCTCCGGAATGCTCGTAGAGCAGATACCGGTCCGCGAGCCACGATGGGCCGATCGTCTTGGCTTCGTCCTCGGAAACGAGTTGCCCGAGAAGGGAGTAATAGCCGAGTTGGCCCATCGCATTCTCGCTCAGAAACCGCAGGCCGGCCACGCCTTCGAGCGCAGGCGGATGCGCCAGCGCGATCTTGGGAAACGCTTGGTGGTGGAAATAGGTCTGTGGCTCGAAGATTTGTTTGGTGGCTTCTGGAGGCTGCTCAAATAACACTTTCAGGTCTTTCCAGCCTCCGAGTTGCAAGCCGGCCTGGATAAAGCCCATGCCTTGTACGTAAGGGAAAAGAGCCTGCATGCGGAAAAAGTAGGGCGCATTGGAAAACGCGGGAAACTCCTCGAACTGCTGATGAATCACCATTTCCATGAGCGGGGCGAGGGAAGGCAGTTGCCCCAAGTCCGCCCCCCCGGCTAACTGTTGTAGCATGGCGGCCGTGGCATATCCTTCTACCACAGCCTGCCGCGCGTTCGTGGCATCGTCGTCGTCGCGGGCGCCGTGGAGATAACTTTCCAGATCCCAGCTTTGATCCTGTAACGCGTGGGTGAGCTCGTGGGAAAGCACCATGGTCTGCATTTCCGCCGGAATCCAGTCCGCGATGAACATGGTCTTGCGCTTGGGGTCATAAAAGCCCGCGGCCTGCTCGGTGTAGAAGCTGATCAGAAACTTCTCCAGGTTGAAGTCCCGCGACACCAGGCCGAAGGCGCGCACCAGGGCTTCCTGGGCGTGGATTTCGGTCGGCGTCATTTCTTCATGCAGGTTGGCAGTCAGGTATTTTTCGATTTCCGGCCGGCTGATGACCTGCTTCTTGAGAGGCCTCTTGATGGGCAGACCCGTAAGCTGGCTCATCTGCTGAAGAACTTCGTCGGCCTGCGAAAGGAGTTCCTGTGGCGAAGTGTTTTGCTGGCCGGCGCGCGTGAGAAGTGAGGGCGCCGCGCACAGTACGAGGATGCCAAGTAAGCAGAGTAAGGAGCTCGCCAACTTCACGGAGAACAGTCGCGGTCTCATCATGATTTATCCATGCGGCGAAATCGGGAATGCGACCGAGTCACTTTACCATCTTCGGTCTTCAAGCCAGTGGCCCCGAAGCGGACGATGTTGGCGGAAATTCCGCCGGTGCCGTTGCGCACGCCTTGACAGCGAATCCGACGTACAAAAGGGCGATGGCGATGTGGATCAACCAGCCCAATAACGACGGAAATGTGCGAAGCTTGGGGAACAATTCCGTCACCGTGGTGAAGATAACCACGGGAGTCAGCGCCACACAAGTGATCCGCAACAGAGTGCTGTAGGTGAGCTTGACGTGATACCAATTCGCAAAGGCCATGCCGAGGGCAGCGTAGATCAAGGCCTGGACAATGCGGAAGCCATAGGTAAAGACGATGATGAAGGGCGCGATCAACACCACGGACCAGGTCAGGTAAAGGTAAACCCAGCGGCGCGCGCGGGTCTGGTCGATGGCAAAGTGCTTCACGCCGGAAAGGCTGTAGGTGCGCGTCACCATCCCGAATTGCTTACCGATCACCTCCTTGCGGGTGAGGAGCAATACTGCCGGGGTGTTCTCCAAGTTGGTGTATTGCCCGGTGAAGTCGATGATCGCCAGGACCTTGCCGCTCTTCGGATCCTTGAAGAAATAAGGCGTTTCGACGTTGGCGGAAGCGACGCCGTCGGTAATGCTGATGACGGGAACCTGACGGATGAAGCTCTCGGCTGGCTCGCCGCGTAGTTGTTGTAAGCTGATCTGCCTTTTAGTCAGGTCAGGCAGCCAGCTAATAATCACGATCAGCAGGAGGTAAAGGAATCCAACCCCGCGCCAGCGTTTGGCAACATCAATGTATAGGGAGCGCGAGAAGAAGGATTGCCAGAGCGCGTCGAAGTAGGTAAAACGCTTTGGTTCCGTATCCATGAGGTCCTCCTGGCGCCTTCGGTTAATCAGCAAGGCGCTTTGCTCTTTTCTTTATCCGGAAGCCTGAACGGTTTGACCCGCTCTGGTAACGAGACTATCATAAAATCTGCGCGAGCAAGCCGGGTGATCGCTGCTTCGCCTTAGCATCCCAATTCATCGGGACTAGCAGGGGTGGGGGAGAGGAAAGTCCGAACTCCGCAGGGCAGTGTGCTCGCTAACGGCGAGGGCCGGAAGGGGATTCCCGATTCATCGGGACGTACGCCTCCGGTACGGAAAGTGCCACAGAAAATATACCGCCGTGCTGGCGCCCTCGGGCGGTCCGGCGCGGTAAGGGTGAAAAGGTGCGGTCCCGGGTCGCCGGGAATTAAAGTAAGAGCGCACCGCCTCAGTGGTAACACTGGGGGGCATGGTAAACCCCACACGGAGCAAGACCAAATAGGAGGGGAGGGGCGGCCCGTCCCGCTATAAACCCTCGGGTAGGTCGCTGGACCCCGCGAGCAATCGCGGGGCTAGAGGAATGATTGCCACCCCGACTCGTCGGGGACACAGAATTCGGCTTATAGGCTTGCTCGCGCATTCCTTCTGATTTTAGCCATGCCGGTGTTTTAGCTCCCCCTCAGTGCCTTTATCGTCAAATGTTGCGCCGGACCTGGTGCTGTTAGGGAAGATCCTGCGCTCTTCCACCCAGCACAAAACTCTCAAGACTCTTTTAATACGAATAGAAGTGGGGTACCTTGTGGGGCGAACTTGCCGTCTATTCGGGAAGTTCGGAATTAGAGGAGGTCCATTTATGCGTTTACATGCATTCGTAGCACTTTTGATGTTGGCGGTCATGGTGCCGGTTTGGCCGATCAGCGCATCTGCAAGCCCGGCAGGCGAGGATGCCTTTCTGGGCAGATGGGACATTACCGCGACGGGTACGAAATCAGGGCTGCCGAGAATTTGTTGGTTGGAATTGACTCGCGACCAGGGAGTACTTAAAGGGCGGTTCAATTCCGGCGGGGGCGCGGTCTTCGATCTGCCGCAGGTTATGATCGAAAAGGGCGAGCTAGGCTTCCAATACCCGCAAGGAAAACCGCCCAATCAAACCCAGCAGGTATGGCAGGCCAAAATGAAGGACGGGCGCCTGGTAGGAGTGGCGCTCGTCAATGGACAGACGCTTTCGTGGAGCGGCGTGCGCGCGCCGGTTTGGCCTGCGATTCCTCCGATGAGAAAGCCCGGCAAGCCGATCGACCTGTTCAATGGGAAGAACGTCTCCGGCTGGCTTTGCCAAGACCCACGCCGCCCGATGGGCTGGTTTGTCAAAGATGGCATTCTGATGAACGAGGGCAAGCAGGCCTGCAACATCTATACTCAGCAAAAGTTCAACGACTTCAAACTCGAAGTCGAGTTCAACGTGGATCCGCAGAGCAACAGCGGGGTCTATCTGCGCGGCCGATATGAAATCCAGATTCTTGACGGCTACGACCGCCCCCTGGATGTCCATAGCCAAGGGGCCCTTTATGGGTTCATCGTCCCAGCCGTCAAAGCGGACAAGCCCGCGGGGCAGTGGCAGACCTATGAAATAACCCTGATTGCCAACCACGTGACGGTGATCGAGAACGGAACCAAAATCATCGACAACGCCGAGGTGCCGGGGATAACGGGCGGCGCACTCGACGCCAATGAAAAAGGGCCTGGCCCGATTATGCTCCAGGGAGATCACGGCAAGGTGCAGTTTCGGAAAGTGCGCCTTACCCCACTGATCTGAGGCGGCCCGTGGCGCGCGCGTTCGAACTGGTATGGACATTTTCACTTCCGGATTTCAGGTCGTCGATTCAGTACGGGAAAAACACCAAGGCTTGGCCTTTTAACCGTGGCAATCGCGCGATAGCCCCCAGGCATTCGCCACTCGCGAAGTCGAAGCTGGACTGCACCCCAAAACTGAGACAGAGAAAATGGTGAAAGAGGTGACTGTCCGTTTCCCCTTTTCACGACGGAAGAAATTCCTGCCGATATGTGGGGTCCATGTAAAAATCGATGAAACGATAAAGCGTCACGGGCGGCCGGTCGTTTTTGAACGTCAGTTTGCACGACGCCAGAAACGTGCCCCAGGCGCGGGTGCGAATGCCGATGGGGCCGCCTTTGTTTTCGGCGAGAAAGGGCTCGTCCCGCCAGGACGGGCCGAGGTAGAACTCCGCGTACTTAACGTCGTCAAGTTTCAATTTGGGTGGTCCCGGGCTGCCCCGCTCATGCCGGACGGCAAAGATAAAAATGTCAAACTGTTCAGGCCATTTCGAGGGACGGCAGATATGGGCAAGCATGTAATGCCCGGTGCGGTCGTATTCGTCCGTGTATTCTTTCCGCATATCGCCGCCGCCGGCCTCCGCGGCGGCTGAAGGCCCGGCCGGAGCGCCTGCTCGTTTCGGAGGTGCCGGTTCGGCAACGGCCGGAGTGGATGGCGCTGCAACGGTCAGTGATTGGCCCTGAACAACTGTAAGTTCCTCGCCAAGTTTATCCGTCCTCTCATCGACCTCAATCCCGCCGAACTTCACACCGGAAATGTATCCCCCGAGGAACAAGAACAAGATCAGCGGAACCAGAGAGAACCACAAAAATGTTTCCGGTATCTTGGCGAGTGGTCCGGTGCGGCTTTGTAAGTAAAAGAAGGCGACGAGAAACACAAGAGAGATGACTGCGCCTGCGATTAAGGCCCTTCGATCAGGTTTTCGGTTGGACCGTGGAGTAGACGTTCCGAATCCGCCCCGCATGTTCCCCCTATTTCCGGTTAATTTATCATAAAAGCCGGGCGGAACTCCAGTAGTTTAATTCGGAAAAGCCCACTGTCAAGAAAGTATCGACCGCGGCTAGGAATGCCTCACATGGGAGGGCTCACAGTCAGGAAAGCTCTGACCTTGGCTACCCGCTTGCTGCCACCACACCTTCACCTTCAGGGTAAGAGACGCGGACCGCAAAGGCGGCGGTCCGCGCTACTTGCTTGCTACTTGCTGCATGCCGGTTTATCCCGGCGCTCTACCTGACACCTTTTCGCCTCCACCCGCGGTAGATACGGTACTTGGTGTTGAGAGGGGGGCGGGACTACTTCGTGTTGATCGGTCCCGAAGAGGGCATTGTCTCCTCTTTTAGGCATTCATCGCACAGTACCCTCTTCTCCTGTCCCTTCTGGTCTTCAGTCCACGTCGTGTTCCCTGATTCAATTTCTTTGCCGCATTTCGAGCACTGCATATCAGCCTCCAATTGATAATCTGGCCCCCGAGTATAGTCCCGTGTTTTCCACATTGACCACTCGCTGCCCGTTCCTACGATCATGACGAAGACCGTCCGGTGGCCGAAGAAACCAGTGACAAGAGAGTTGCGACTGACTACGCGTTCTCCCCGACCGCGTAGAGATCTTCGAGAATCTTCCGTGTGTTCAACAGCAGTTCTTCGAACTTGTTGTCGGGGAACTCTAGCTTGAACCTCTTCAAATCATGCACTGCCAAATTACCGGCCCTCCTGATTCGGTGTGCCCAATCAGGTCGGTCATCCGAGAGGATGTCCCTTCTCTCTGCCTCCCTGACCAACTCCATAATGTACGAGTCACTCCCCTTAACCTGCTGCTCGATGACACCATGGGGGTCAACGATCTCCCTCAACGCGTCTTCCAAAATCGCCCTGCACATGACGGCGCTAGAAACCCTGAAACCATAAAGGTAGCACTGATGCACCTCATGAAAGTATTCTTTAACGGAGGATGACGCGGCGGTCCCGGCCTTGAATGGGTCCCAAGAATCGCGATTGAGCGATGGCAGGGCGTTCCCTTGATGATGGAAACGTCGTATGCGGCGAGCCTGAGTCCCTGAGGGAGCGCTCGCGACTCAATTCCGGTCAAGGGTTAGGGGCCCATTGCT
>Ga0326728_10026320_pt1 | contig 10311 bp, 6 predicted proteins | sample MB3enrmetagenome_FD_207602 | JGI IMG/M metagenome (GOLD analysis project Ga0326728, IMG submission 207602) | Lab enriched peat soil microbial communities from McLean, Ithaca, NY, United States - MB31MN | ecosystem: Environmental > Terrestrial > Soil > Wetlands > Peat | place: USA: New York... | reverse complement strand
GCCCGGTTGCCGTTCCCGTACAATCGCGGGGAAGACGCTTTCTTTTAGCGCCTCGAAGACGGCCGGGTCGCGAAAGAACTCGGTGACACTGATGAGCAGGTCCTCGGAGAGTGCCCGGACCTCGGCGGGGTTTTGTTGCAGGATTCGAAAGTAGTGATCGGGATCGCCGGCCTTCTGCAAGACGATCCGCCGCTCCATCCGGCGTAAGAGCGTATTCGGCTTGTATTGCGAAAAGTCTACTCCGACCGCGGTCTTGAGCAGCCCTAAGATCTTCTGAAATGCGCGCGTCTCATGGAAATCGGGCGCCGCGCCACCCGTGCGGTATGGATGACCTGCAATCGCGGCCAGCTCCCTGGCAATTCCGTCCGGGGGCAAAACGAAATCCACCACACCCGCGACGACGGCGTTTCGCGGCATCCCGTCGAACTTGGCGGATTCATCCTGGGCAAACGTGATCCCTCCCTCCGATTTGATGGCCTTCAGGCCGAGAGTGCCGTCGGTGGCCGCCCCGGAGAGGATGACTCCAATCGCGTTGCTCTTCTGATCCTCCGCCAGAGAGCGCAAAAAGAAGTCGATCGGCATGTATCGTTCGCCGGCTTCGGGACGCGGCGTCAGGCTGAGAGTGCCCCGCGCGATGGTCATGTTCGCGTTGGGAGGAATCACGTAGATCCGGTTCGGACGCACCACGGTCCCCTGCGATACTTCGACCACGGGCAATTTCGTCCGGTGCCCGAGCAGCCCAGCCAGCGCGCTGGTGTGCCGCGGGTCGAGATGCTGTACGAGCACGAACGCCATCCCGGTGTCGATCGGAAGGGCGTTCAGCAACTCGCCAAACGCCTCGAAGCCTCCCGCCGAAGCTCCGATCCCGACTACGGTCGATGCCGCGACGTGCGAGGAATCGGTGTCGCCGGCGATGTCACCGGCGGAGCCTGGGCCGGTATCGCTCTGGGCAACCCTATCCTCTGGGGGTTCATCCGTTTGGGCCATGGAGTAGCCTCTTCCGGTCGCGGCGACCGTAAGCCATCGTAACGCACCTGACGCCGGAGTGGGGCAGGCCTGGGGGCCGGGGGTTGAGGGCCGGGCTTCGGAGGCCGGGGCTGATCGACGCCCCGTACGGTGCTCTCGGCCAACCCCGGCATTTATGTGGGATAACGGAGACATGATCGGAACGGCTATTCTCGGTACGATAGTCCTGTTATGGGCGCCTGGAGCAAGCGCCGCGCAGACAGGCGCGAAGTCTCCCCAGCCCTCGAAAGTTCTGGCCGATTACAGCGCCGCCATGGAAAACCTCGCCCAATCCGCCAGTCCGGCCGTGGTCCAGATCCTGGTACAGACACTAGCGCCCCTGGGGAACGGAGATTCGCAACGCGCGGGGTTCGTCTCGGAGCAGGAAGCCACCGGGTCGGGCGTCATTGTGGACCCGGACGGCTATATCGTCACCAACGCCCATGTAGTGCGGAACGCCCGCCGCATCGAGGTCAAGATTCTTCGGAGCGACGAAAGGGGGGAGGAGCCGCACGGGCACCTGGTGCCCGCGAAACTGATCGGAGTGGATCGGCAGGTGGATATCGCGGTGGTGAAGATCGAGGGAAAGAATTTCCCGGCGCTTTCCTTCGTGGATTCGGACAACCTCCGGCAGGGGCAGTTGGTGCTGGCTGTGGGCAGCCCGCTCGGATTGCAGAACTCCCTCACGCATGGCGTGGTGAGCGCGACTCTCCGGCAACTCGATCCGGAAAGTCCGATGGTCTATATCCAGACCGACGCTCCCATCAATCCCGGGAATAGTGGGGGACCCTTGCTGGATGTCGAGGGGCGCGTGGCCGGTATCAACACGATGATCTTCTCGCAATCCGGCGGCAACGAAGGGCTCGGGTTCGCCATTCCCGCCAATCTGGCCAAGGACGTGTACCAGAAGCTACGCAAAGACGGGCGGGTGCGGCGCGGCGCCATCGGAGTGATTCCCGAGACGATTACGCCCAGGCTGGCGGCGGCCCTGGGACTGGACCGGGATGCGGGCGTCATCCTTTCGGACGTGGCGCCGGATAGCGCCGCGGAGGCCGCGGAACTGGAACCGGGAGACGTGGTGCTGTCTATCGACGGCAAGCCCATGCGAGAGGCGCGGGACCTGGTTCTGGCGGTGTTCGAGCGGGCGCCCGGAGACCAGTTGACCATGGAGATCCAACGCGGCAAAGAGCGGATGTCGAAGACGGTCGCCGTTGTCGAGCGGAAGAACGAGCCCAGCCAACTGGAGGACCTGGTCAATTACGATGCCGCGCTGGTTCGCCGGTTGGGGATTCTGGCGATGACCGTGGACGAGAAGGTGACCGCCATTCTGCCGGACTTGCGGCGGCTGTCGGGTGTCGCGGTGGCGGCGGTTCCGGCGGAATTCGCCGGGCTGAATCCGGGTTTGCTGGCGGGCGACGTGATCTACTCGCTCAACAACCAGCCCATCGCGTCGCTCGACGATCTGCGGAACGCGCTGAATGGCAAGAAGTCCGGCGACCCCATCGCGCTCCTGGTGGAACGGTCAGGGCAACTGATCTACGTGACGGCGGCGCTAGAATAAAGCGGAGAAAAGTATGCAGAGAAAAACAGTTGTCATGGTTGCCGCCGTGGCTGTCGCCGCCGCGGGGTTGGGGACATGGGTCTTAGTCGGGGGACAAGCCGGAATTCAATATCGCACCGCGACCGTCGCACACGGCGACGTTAACGTCGCCGTCTCCGCCACCGGCAACCCGAACGCGGTGGTAACCGTGCAAGTGGGCACGCAAGTGTCGGGCGTGGTGGTGGCCTTGTTCGCCGATTTCAACTCCAAAGTGACCAAGGGCGAGTTGATCGCGCGTATCGACCCCGCGCCCTTCCAGGCGAAGGTCGATCAGGCCCAGGCGAACCTGGATGCATCGCGGGCCTCGGTAGCCAATTCCCAGGCCGTCATCCAGCAGGCTATGGCGGGCATTCAAGCTGCCAACTCCTCTCTGGCAGCCGCCCAGGCGAATGTTTTGAAAGCCGAGGCCGTCGCCGAGGATGACAAGGTCAAGGTGGACCGGCGCGTGATCATGGTCAAGCAGGGCGCCGACGCCAAAGAGGATCTGGAAACCGCTCAGACCACGTATAAGTCGGCGCTGGCCGACCATGACGCGTTGGTGGCGCAGCAACATGCGTCGGAAGACAACGTGAAGGTTGCACAGGCGCAGTTGAATGTGGCGAATTCACTATTGACCGCCAACCAGGCGCAGGTCAAACAGTTCACCGCGGCGCTGCAATCGGCCCAGTTGGACCTGGACCACACCAAAATCACGGCGCCGGTGGATGGCGTGGTGGTGTCGCGCAACGTGGATGTCGGACAGACCGTCGCCGCCAGCCTGGCGGCTCCCACCCTGTTTCAGATCGCTCAGGACCTGACCAAGATGCAGGTGGATACCAACGTGTCGGAAGCCGACGTGGGACGCGTGCGCGTGGACCAGCCGGCAACGTTCACGGTGGATGCGTATCCCGGGCAGGTGTTCACCGGCGTCGTGACCTCCATCCGCAAGGCGCCCATCAATGTGGCGAACGTAATCACCTACGACGCGGTGATCGGCGTGGCAAATTTGGATCTGAAGCTGTTTCCTGGAATGACGGCGAATGTCAAGATTCTGGTGAATCAGCGCCCCAACGTGCTGAAGGTCCCCAACGCCGCACTGCGTTATCACCCGGCGTCCGAGACGGCGGCGGCAACCGCCGGCCAGACCGTACGCAAGGGCGCCGCGCCGGAGAAAGCCGTCTGGGTCCTGGACACGGACAACAAGCCGCAGCGCGTGGTGGTCGCCACCGGCGAAAGCGATGGCACGTATACGGAAGTTACCCAAGGCGGCCTGAAGGACGGAGACCGCGTGATTGTCGCGGCGCTGGCGAAGGCGGCTTCCGCTGCGGGCGGCAGCCCAGTCGGCTCCCAGACCGGCGGCAAGGGCGGCCGAGGGCCGGGATTCTAGGCGCGCCATGGCATCGGTAATCGAAATCCGGGACCTGGTGAAGGATTACAAGGTCGGCGAGATGGTGGTGCACGTGTTGAAGGGCATCTCGTTCGCAATCGAACGGGGAGATTTCGTTTCGATCATGGGGCCATCCGGATCGGGCAAATCCACGCTCATGAACATCCTCGGTTGCCTCGACAAGCCTACCTCCGGGACTTACACGCTGGACGGAATCAGCGTGGGAGATTTGAATCGCGATCAACTGGCCGAGATCCGGAACAACAAGATCGGGTTTGTATTCCAGCAGTTCAACCTGCTGGCGCGAACCAGCGCGGCGGAGAATGTGGAACTGCCCATGATGTACACCGATGCTTCCGCCCGCGAGCGCCACGAGCGGGCCATGAAAGCGCTGCTGGCGGTGGGGTTGGCCGGACGCGAGGAACACCAGCCGAGCCAGCTTTCCGGCGGCCAGCAGCAACGCGTGGCCATCGCGCGGTCGCTGGTGAACGATCCCAGCATTATCCTGGCGGACGAGCCGACCGGAGCGCTGGACTCCAGGACCAGCATCGAGATCATGGCGATCTTCCAGCGGCTGAACCGCGAAAAGGGGATCACCATGATCGTGGTGACGCACGATCCGGATGTCGCGGCTTACTCGAACCGGAGCATCCACTTCAAGGATGGCAGACTGCAACTCGACGAGAGGCTGGCGCAGCCACGCGAAGCGCGGAAGGATCTGGAGCGGCTTCCCGCGGAGCTGCCGGAGGAGGTTTCGTCATGAATAAGATCGTTGGCAGCATCCGCATCGCGCTGCGCGCGCTGAAGGTGAACCGCATGCGTTCGGCGCTCACGATGCTGGGGATCATCATTGGCGTGGCGGCCGTGATCGCCATGGTGGGTGTTGGCGCGGGCGCCACCGCGCGCATCCAGGCGCAAATCCAGAGCATCGGGAGCAACCTGATCATCGTGATGCCAGGCAGCGTCAGCAGCAACGGCGTCCGGCTCGGTTCCGGGGCGGTAGCTTCGCTGAGTGAAGACGACGCCAAGGCCATCGCGGCCGAGTGCCCGTCCGTGGCCCTCACCGCTCCTACGGTGCGCGGCGGAGTGCAGGTGGTTTACGGCAACAACAACTGGGCCACCAATGCGCAGGGCGTGACTCCGGATTACATGACCATCCGCGATTACACCATGTTATCCGGCCAGTTTTTCACGACGCAGGACGTGGATGCAGCCGCCAAAGTGGCCGTGTTGGGTGAAACCGTCGCCGAGAATCTATTCGGCGACAGCGATCCCACGGGCCAGGTGGTCATCATCAAGAATGTGCCGTTCACGGTGGCGGGCGTGCTGACGCCGAAAGGCCAGTCGCCCACGGGTCAGGACCAGGACGACGTCATCCTGCTGCCCATTTCCACCGCCATGCAAAAGGTGATCGGCGCCAATAGGGCTAATGCCCAGGCGGTCGGCTCGCTGATGGTGCAGGCCATCAGCCCGCAGGCCATGGACTCCGCCATCGATGAGATGGAGGCGCTGCTGCGCGAACGGCACAGGATTCTGCCGGGCATGGATGACGACTTTACGGTCCGCAATCTCACCGAGGTGTTCCAGGCCCAGGAAACCTCGGCGCAAGTGATGTCGATTCTGCTGGGCGCTATCGCCTCGGTATCGCTGATCGTGGGCGGCATCGGGATCATGAACATCATGCTGGTGTCGGTGACCGAAAGGACGCGCGAGATCGGCCTGCGGCAGGCGGTGGGCGCCAAAACGCGCGACATCCTGTTGCAGTTCCTGGTGGAAGCCGTGACGCTTTCCCTGCTGGGTGGGATTATCGGGATTGCAGTCGGGCTGGCGGCGTCGCTGCTCATCTCGCACTTTGCGAGTTGGTCGACCCAGGTCAGCCCTCTGTCTATCCTGCTGGCGTTTCTGTTCTCCGCGCTGGTGGGAGTGTTCTTTGGCTACTACCCGGCCCGCAAGGCGGCGTTCATGGATCCGATCGAGGCTCTCCGGTATGAATAATCCGACCATCGTTTGGGGGACCGCCGGATGGCTGCTGTTGTCGAGCGCCTGCATGGTCGGTCCCAAGTACCAGCGTCCTGGCGCCGCCGCGCCGCCGGCCTTCAAGGAAGCGCCGCCAGCCGGCTGGAAGGAAGCGCAACCCAATGATGGAGCGCTTCGGGGCCAGTGGTGGAAGGTCTACAACGATCCGCGGCTCGACGCGCTCGAAGACCAGGTGAGCATCTCGAACCAGAACGTATTGGCCGCCGAGGCTCAGTTCCGCGAGGCCCAAGCGGCGGTGCGCATCGCCCGGGCCGGTCTGTTCCCCACCTTGACCGCCACGCCATCCGTGGCGGATTCCGGAACGGGCGCGCCTTCCAGCGTGAGACGCCTTTACACCATACCGGTCGATGTGGCTTATCAGATCGATATATGGGGAAGCATCCGACGCGGCGTGGCGGCGAATTCGGCCACGGCGCAGGCCTCGGCGGCGCAATTGGAGAATGCCCGCCTGTTGTATCAGGCGGAACTCGCCGGGGATTACTTCCAGATTCAGGGTCTCGACGCCTCGCGGCAGTTGCTGGAGGCCACCGTGAAGTCATACCGGCAAAACGTCCAACTGACCCAGGACCGGTTCGATGGCGGTGTCGCATCGCAGGGCGATGTGGCGCTGGCTCAAACCCAGTTGGAATCGGCCCGCGCGCAGTTGACCGACCTGGGAGTCGAGCGGGCCCAATTCGAACATGCCATCGCGGTGCTGACGGGCAAGCCACCGTCGGATTTGTCGATTCCCGCCGCGGCGAACCAGGCTCCTCCGCCGGTATCTTCGATCGGCATCCCTTCCACCCTGCTGGAACGAAGGCCCGATGTCGCCGCCGCAGAACGGCAGGTGGCGGCCGCCAACGAACAGATCGGGATCGCCAAGGCCGCGTTCTACCCGTCGCTGAGCTTCAGCGCCGGCGCCGGTTCGCAAACCACGGTCATCGGCGATTTGCTGACATGGCCCAGCCGCTTCTGGTCCGTGGGACCTCAGTTGGCCGAGACTCTCTTCGAAGCGGGCAAGCGCCGCGCTCAAGTCAAGCTGACCGAAGCCGCGTATGACGCCACCGTGGCGAACTACCGGCAGACGGTACTGACGGCATTTCAACAGGTGGAGGACAGTTTGGCGCAGTTGCGCATCCTCGCCGAAGAGGGGGCCATCGCGGACCGGGCGGTCAAGGCCGCGCAGCAGTCGCTGGAGATTTCCACCGAACAATATCGCGGAGGAATCGCCAACTATCTGCAGGTGATCACCGCGCAGACCAGCCTGCTGCAGAATCAGCGGTCGGTAGTCGATATACTCACGCGGCGCATGGCCGCGAGCGTGTCCTTGATCCAGGCCCTGGGCGGCGGATGGGACGCTTCGCAGTTGCCTTCTTCGCGGGACTTACTACGCTGAGGCGGATCACTTCTCCCGCCGCAACCGTTCTACCAGCGTTTGCAACTGCGGGTCGGGCCGCAGCTTCAGGGCCGCTTCGAAATGCTTCAGCGCCTCAGGCATGCCTCCCGGGGTATTCGCCAGCGCGATCCCCAGGTTGTAATGGGCGTCGGCGTAGTCCGGCCGCAACCGCAACGCCGCTTGGAAGTGAGCGATCGCTTCGCCGCTCCGTTCCGGCATCTGGGTGAGCGTCACCCCCAGGTTGTTCTCCGCATCGGCGTAGTTCGGTTTGAGCCGCAGCGCCGCCGCGAACTCCGCCACCGCCTCCGCGGCGCGCCCCTCCTGGGAGAGTGTCACCCCCAGGTTGTAATGCCGTTCGGCTGAATCCGGGGCGGCCGCCAGCGCTGCCGCCAGGTTGGCGCGCGCTTCCGGATAATCGGGTCTCAGCCGGAGAGCCGTCCGGTATTCGGCGATGGCCTCCTCCAGCCGGCCGGTCTCGGCCAGCGTATTGCCCAGGTTGTTGTGTGGGATGGGCGAATCCGGGTCGATCCGCAAGGCCTCGCGGTATTCTCCGATTGCCTCATCGAGCCGGTTCGGAACACGAGAAAGCGCGTTCCCCAAGTCGCTGTGTGCCCGCACCGAATTGGGGTTCAGTCGGACCGCCTGTTCCAGGTGCGCCGTGGCGTCCGCCAGACTGTCCGGCTGCTCCAGCAGGTAGACGCCGAGATTATGCTCGGCCAGGTAGTTCCCCTCCGTCACTTCAAGCGCATGCCGGAAGAGCGTGCCGCTGTTCTCCCAATAGCCGGTCTGCGCCCATGCCGCCGCGCCACATGCCAGCAGCGCGGCGCCGGCTAGAATCCCCGCCGGCACTCGCAACCGGGGTCGCGCCCGCAGCACGTCCCTGGCGCCCCACGCCGCCATCACCGACAGACCCACCATGGGGACATACATGTAGCGGTCCGCCCGCGCCTGCGCCCCCACCTGCACCAGCCCGATCACCGGAAGCAGCGTGACCAGGTACCAGCACCACCCCACCGCCAGATAGGGCCGTTTCCCGAATTCCCGCGCCGTCCAGATCGAAACGCCCGCCAGAACCAGCGCCACCCCGGCCGCCTGCCAAATCGGCACCGCGCGGGGATACGGATAAAACGCGGCCAGCTCCGCGGGCCAGACAGTCTTCTCTATATAAAGAAAGCAGGAGACCAGCGCATCTTCCACCCGCAGCCCCAGTGGAAACGCCGCCAGCGGCTGCACTGCGCCGCTGCCCCGTTGCGCCGCGTAGGTGATGGCCGCTCCGGCAATCGAAACCGCAAAGAACGAGATTTTCTCGGTGAGCCGCGCCCCCAGCGGCCGCAGCCGCCCGAGCGGCCAGGCATCCAGCAGCAGCAGCACGGCCGGAAGGGTGACGATCATGGGCTTCGCCATCCACCCGCAGGAGAATGCCGCCAGCGCCAGCCCGTACCACCGGCGCGCGCCGCCGCCGGCCCATTTGACGTAGGCCCACAGCGCCAGGAACCAGAAAACCGCGCAGAGCACGTCCTTCCGCTCCGCCACCCAGGCCACCGATTCCACGTGCAGCGGATGCAGCGCGAACACCCCCGCCGCAAACGCGCTCGCCCACCGCGCACCCGTGGCCCGTTTCAGAAAGGCGAACAGGAGCATGGCGGCCAGCGCGTGCAGGCCCACGTTCGTCAAATGGTGCGCGCCGCCGCGCAGGCCGAAGACCTGCGCGTCCAGCATGTGCGAAAGCCGCGTCAGCGGAAACCAGTTGGCCGCCTCGCGCGACGTGAACGCCCACCTCACGCCTGCCGCCGTCCATGCCGCCCGCACATGCGAGTTGCCGGTGACGTAGTCGGGATCGTCGAGATTGACGAATTCGAATCTGGCCGTCTGCGCGTAGACGGCCAGCGTGGCAATCAGCAGAGCCAGGTAGATCGGCCAATCGTGAGCCCTGGCCGGCTGGCGCGCCGGCACCTCCCCGCTCCTGCTTATACTCCGCTTCCGCCGCGCCACGTACTCATCATACAAGGCCGCCGCGCGGTCCCGGCAATGGTAACCGGCGCTCCGTTAGAACGTTAGCCGAAGGCCCAATTGCGGCGCTCTTCCGCCGCCCGCGCCGTTCACACCGGTGCCGCTGGATCGTCTCGAAAAACAGCGATAGCCACCGGTGCGGCGGGCGCCGCCCCGGTGGCCAAAGCTACTTCTCGAAAAGCTAGAACGTCAACTTCACCGCCAATTGGACACTGCGAGGGCCGCCGGTGCCGGAGTTGACCGAGCCAGAGCCGCTGCTGACGGTGCCGGTCACGAATCCGAAGTTGGCGTTGTTCGCGGTGCAGCAAGTGCCGTTCGGATTGGCGAACTGCGGGGTGTTGGTTGTGTTTACGGTTTCCAGCCGAAGCTGCATGCCGACGCGCTCGCTGAACTGGGTGGTCTTGGACAGGGCGAAGTTCATGTTGAAGAAGTTCGGCCCAATCATGGAATTGCGTCCAACGTTGCCGACCTGCTGGGCAGCGCCGGCGATCTGATCGATGGCTCCGGTCGGGCAGGACGCGCTAGGTGTCGCCGACTGGCAGGGTGGCGCGGCAAACGCGGTTGGATCGAACCACGGGCTTCCACCATTCGAGGTGGTGTTGATTCCGTGCAGAATGTTGGCCGGACCCACCTGGATGGGCGTGTTAGTGCCGCCTGAGGCAAGGTTCAAGTACGTCGAGCTGTAGCTCACCGTGAAGGGAGTTCCGGTCATGACCGTCAGGATGCCCTCAAGCTGCCATCCGCCCACGATCTTGTCCAGCCCTCGCGAACCGCTCAGGAAGTGTTTCCCGTTACCGAAGGGCAGTTGGTAAACATAGCTCTGCACAAAGCTGAGCGTACGATTGAAATCGTTCAGGCCCCAATTACGGTGATATTGTCCGTTGAGATAGAAGCCGTAGAATCCATCGTCGTCTCCGC
>Ga0326728_10026317_pt1 | contig 10313 bp, 6 predicted proteins | sample MB3enrmetagenome_FD_207602 | JGI IMG/M metagenome (GOLD analysis project Ga0326728, IMG submission 207602) | Lab enriched peat soil microbial communities from McLean, Ithaca, NY, United States - MB31MN | ecosystem: Environmental > Terrestrial > Soil > Wetlands > Peat | place: USA: New York... | reverse complement strand
GGGGCGGCGGCTGCGCACGGTCCTGGCTGCAGCCCGCAAGGCGGCTGGCGTGACCTCTTAGGAGGGGTGGGCAGTAGGCAGTGTCTGCCTTCTGCCCTGTGACGCGTAGCGCCCCTGTTCCCTAATGAGCATTCCTCACGGCGTCCCCCACATTGGCTGGCTGACCGTTATACGTTCCCGTGGACGACGTTTCTTCCACCTCGGTGATCGTCACGTCTCCCACCTTGGTGACAATAGTCTTCAGCACTTGACCGGTGGCAGGGTCCTTGATCTGGCGGCCTTGCCTGAACACACCCAGCACGTCACCGACCTTCAGACCCGACTTACTTCCAACGTTCATAACGAGGGTATTGCCGGACACGTCCGCAACCAGGCCAGAAACCTGGACGACGTGGGCAGGAAGGCTGGCAGCCTTGTCGTCCAATTGCCTGGCCACGTCCGTCACCGCCTGGGCCACGGCTTCGCCCAGAATGGTGTCGCCAAAGTTCTTGCTGGACATATCGACGGCGCCACCGCCCGCCCCGCCGTAGCTGCCGCCGCCCCCACCCAGCAAAAGCCCGGAGCGCTTGGATTCGCCCTTGCCCTCGGCCACCGCGAGAATCTCGCCCGTTTCCGTGTTCACCATACGGGCGTTGATGCCCACCACCGCTTTCGCCTGCTTCTTCCCTACTCCTCCTAGCCCAAACCGACCGGTGACACCTCCTATCGCACCACCTCCTACACCGAGCGATTTATCGTCCCGCCCGAATTGGGTGATGCTGCCCACGATGATCGCATCCACTCCCAGAACTTGCCCGATTTTCGCGGCGGTCGCCGGATTCGCGCGGTCGCTGTTGGAGAAGTTCTGTTCGCTGATGATCTTGTCCAAAGCCTTGCGCTCGATGACGGAGTAAACGCCATCGTTCACCAGGCGCGTGACCATCAGGTCCGCGATCCCTTTGCCCACGTCGGCGTCGCCACCAAAAAGAGCCGCCACGGTGCTGCGAACCGTCGCGTAGTCAAAGTCCAAAACGGCGACACGCTTCTTGTTCTGTGCCCAGACCGACGGGACCAACACAAACACAAGGAAAGCAATTGAAACCAGCCTCTTCATTTTCTTCCCTCCCATGATGAATGTGGGTTTATCGTAATCCAGCGAGTCTGCGGTGGCTACTGACGCAGCACCGGGCTTTCACCCAGCGCGTGCCGCCTGTCTCCGCCATTTATTGAATGTATGAAAGCTAACCCTTTCGGTCAAACCGTCCCCGTCATTTGAAGGCCACGCGAGACGCCACACGAGACGCCGCGCGCTCCCACGGCCCTTTTGTTATCACACTCAACCCGAATTGGCAAGCTGTGGGTTACCCTCTCGCGGGCGGCCCCTCGCTCGGAAGCCCCCCTTATCGCCGAGGGGAGATGCGGCGGAAAAGCTTTGCCTTTCGGCCGGACCGCAATATGATACCTCCCAGCCGAGGCTATGCCGGGGTGGAGTCCCGCCGCCCTTTAGGACGGCAGACCGGGCTAAAGTCCGGCGCCCAGGCCGTGTGGCAGGCCGGACATAACGGCCGCCCTTGTAGGTGCATATCATGAACCGACGTCACTTCTTATATCGTTGCGCAGGCGCCGTGGCGCTGGCGCCAGCGGCGCGCAGTCGGGGAGCGATAAATCCTCTCGACGGCTTCCCCTCCGCTGAATCCGTGCTGGGCAATCCTTGCAATCTGGCGTGGTTTGGCGAAATCCGGTCGTGGCTCAGTCCCGAGGCAACACCGTTATTGCAGAATTGGGCCGGAGCACGTTATGGAGCACCTGTACGAAAGAGTCTGCGGCTGGCCGAGTTGCAGTGGAAGGGTGCGGAGTTTGATTTGGGCGTCGAGTGGCCGGAGTTCCGCACGGTAAACCAAGTGGTTGTCCGCTTCACGGCAGAGGATCGTGCCCCGGAGCGGGGAAAACAGTTTGTGGAATTCTGGGACGGAATTACAACCCTGCAGGGTACATGGCGTACCCTGGAAGACAACACCATTCTGGGGATTCCGCTCGAAGGTGATGGGCGGACGTGGAGGTTCGACTTTCCTGAGCGCCGCACCTGCAAAGTAAGGCTTCGTTTGCAGGGGCAAAGGCCCATCGAGCTGGAGAGTTTTGAGGTTTTCGGCCCCTCGAAGTGGAAATGGGGCGAAGTATACATCGAGTGGGGGCACCCGGACTCACCAAGCGTCGGTGACGGTTCGCTGAGCATCTATAACGGCGCGCTGCTGGAGCTGCGGCCGGCGGGCGAAGGGGTAAGCCTGGTGGCAGCGCAACCGTATGCGTGGACTTCCAGGGGCGGCAAGAAGCAGGGAATCATTGCCAAAGTGCTCTATACGTCTGGGATGGACGTGGACCGGACCGTGGCCACACTGCGCGCGCAGGCCTTTGACTTCTCTTTTTTGCCCGGTGAAGCTCTGGAGTATCAACCGATCGACATCCCCGACTTCGGGGTTTACATCCGTAATAATGCGCTTGACCTGGACCGCGACGCCTATCGCCAGAAACATGCCAAGGCTGTCCGCATCATGGACGCCGTTGTCCGGCGTGCCGAGCAGACGATTGAGAACGCCTACCGGACAATTCGCGCCAAGCGGGTCACTCTTTCGTTTGCCGCGGTGGACTCGAACAGCCAGAAATTCGGCGTGGCGCCGGACGGACACTTGGTGATTGGAAACAACGATCCGAGCTACGGGCGCCAGATCGCGCCCAAGCACACCATCTACTTCGCCAGCAGCGAAGCGACGACTTTGTTTCAGGAAGCAGCGGGCGCGGAAGACCCGTTCGAGGGAGAGCGGGAGAAGCCGCAGGAACTCGAGGAGGGATGGCTGCCTCACCTCATCACCCGCTGGAGCAGGAACGAAGTCAGCTTGGAGCGGCTGGATTACGCCACGCTCCATCCCTTGCCCCAGCCGCTTGTGGAAGAGAACCTAACCGGGAACGAACTGTCCCTCTTGATCTCGCGGCTCAGGATCAGGAATGGAGCGCCGGCGCCCAAGACCGTGAGCTACTATTTGAAGCCTTGGAAACCCCCCAACGGAGGAATTGATTACGAGGCGCGGCCCGGAAATCTCAAGAACGCCTGGGAAACCGTGCTGCGTGGGAATTGGGTTTGGGCCATTGAGGGCAAGCGCGAGCAAGCTGTTTGCTGTGTGGATACGGGCGGGCGAGGCTCGCTTGCGCCGGCCACTGAAAACGGCGCGGTGCGTTACTCGCTCGAGTTGGATCCGGGAGAAGAACACGTCATCCACCTGGTGACGCCCGGGCGGCCGCTTGCGGACGCCGAGGCCGGCCAACTGTCCCCTCTTCCTTACGAGTCGATTCACGACGCCCTCGTAAACTACTGGAAGGGCTGTCTCGCGGAAGGCATGCAGGTGGAGTTGCCGGAGGCGCGCCTGCAAAACCTCTACAACGCCACGCTGCCGCATTTCCTCCTGGCGCAGACCAAAGACGCTAAGCGGCAGGAACGCTACGCCAACGCCGCCATGTTCTACTACGGCGCCATCGGCACCGAGAGCAGTCCCATTATTCAGAGCCTGGACATGCGCGGCCTGCACAAGCGAGCCGAGAGTTGCCTGAATGCCTGGCTTTCGACGCAAGGCGATTCCCTGCCCTCCGGCGATTATCGTTCCAAAGAAGGGGGCTTCTACCATTACTGGCCCAATTACACGCTCGACCAGGGCGGGGTTCTGTGGGCCCTGGCGGAGCATTACCTCTATACACGGGACAAGGAGTGGTTGCGCAAGGCGGCTCCCCAGATCGCGGCGGGGTGCGAGTTCATCCTGCGGGAGCGGAAGCGCCTGATGCAGGAACTTTCGGGCGAACCCAAACCTCTCTATTACGGCCTGGCTCCGGCGGGCTGTGTGGCGGATCTGCGCGACTGGGAATACAGCTTCATGCTCAACGCCTATTTCTACCTGGGGCTAAAGAAATCGGCCGAGGTGCTGCGGGATGTGGAACCCGCCCAGGCCCAGGAAATCGCCACGGAAGCGGAAGATTACCGGCAGGCAATTCGCCGCGCTCTCAAAGAAAGCGTGGGGATTTCCCCCGTCACTCGCCTGCGCGACGGCACGTCCGTGCCCTCCGTCCCTTCCTATGTTGGGCTGCGAGGGCTGAGCGTGGAGGTAAAAGACTCCGTCGATCCCGACCTGCGCCACGGTTACGCTTCCGACACCACCATCGGGCCACTCCACCTGCTCAAGGGCGAAGTCCTGGAAGCGAACGATCCCGAGGTGACCTGGATACTGAATTATCTCGAGGATCGGTTCTTCCTGTTTACGCCCCTGCCGTCGAGAGTGCAGTTCGACGAACTCAGCACCGATTGGTTCAACCTGGGGGGATTCGAGAAGCTGCAACCTTATTATGTGCATTACCAGGATGCTTACCTCCAGCGCGACCAGATCCCCCACTTCCTGCGCGGCTTTTTCAATACCCTGGCGGCGATTTCCGACCACCAGACTCTGACCTTCCAGGAAGAGTTGGACTTCAGCGGCGCCCAGCCGCACAAGACCCACGAGGAAGCCTGGTTTTTTCATCAACTCCGGCACATGCTGGTGATGGAAATGGAGAACGAGCTTTTCCTGGCGCGCGGCACGCCGCGCGAGTGGCTGGCGCACGGCAAGAAGATCTCCGTGTCTCGCGCGCCTACGTACTTCGGCGAAATTGCTTATCATATTGAATCCTTCGTGAGCCAGAACCGCATTGAAGCCACTGTGCAAGCCCCCAGCCGGCAAGCGCCGTCCGCTATCTATCTGCGGCTGAGGCACCCGAAGGCGGCAGCCATGCAGCGGGTGACGGTGAATGGCCGGCCCTGGAAGGACTGGGACGCGGCGAAAGAGTGGATTAAGCTACCGGGGCAGGCGAAAAATTCGGAGATCGTAGCGTACTATTCATAGGGGCGGCCGTTGGGACCGCCCTCCATCGTCCCGCAGGCAGATTTCCTGCCGGATGACGGCGAACGGACTTGGAATGACCCTGGGTGTGAGCAGGAGTCATGTGGAGGGACAACGATGAATCGGGAGCGCGAAAAGCTGGCCATTGACGGCGGACCCAAGGCAGTCGAAAAACTGGGGCCCTACCCCAGCAAAATCGGCAAAGACGAACTGTGGGAACTGATCGACATGTGGGATTTCAGTCCGGCCGGAAAGGCCAGGATCAAGGAAATCCTGGACAGCGAGGTTAATCTCGCAGGGCCTCATCTCTTTCGTTACTATAATCCCAAGCCCAGCCGCGTGGCGGCCGCGGAAGAGGCCATGCGGGAGTTGATTGGGGTGAAGCACTGCCTGGGAGTCAATTCCTGCACGTCGGCACTGCTGGCCAGTTACAAGGCGTTGGGAATCGGGGCGGGCGATGAGGTCATCGTCCCGGCTTACACCTTTTTTGCCACGGCCGCGACGGTGGTGGCGGCGAACGCCATTCCGGTGATCGTCGATGTTGACGATTCCCTGAACCTGGATGCGGAGGCGGCGGAGCGAGCCATTACGCCGCGCACTAAGGCGATCGCCGTCGTTCACATGAGGGGGGCGCCCGCTGCCATGGACGCATTGGCGGACCTGGCAAAGCGCCAGGGGCTGCCCTTGGTGGAAGACGTAGCGCAGTCGGGTGGCGGTTCGTTTGGCGGAAAGCGGCTGGGGAGCATCGGGACCTTGGGCTGCTTCAGTTTTGACTATTACAAGGTGATCGTGAGCGGTGAAGGCGGATTCGTCACCACGGACGACGAATGGCTCTACACCCGCGCCCAGAGCTGGCACGATACGGCTGCGTGCTGGCGGCCGGACCGCTTCGCCCGCGAACGGCGCGAGGGAGAACTTTTTGCCGGAGAGAACTACCGCATGAGCGAACTCGAGGGCGCGGTCGCCTTGGCGCAGATCCGCAAGGCGGATGAGATGCTGGCGGGTTACCGCCGCGCCAAGTCGCTGCTGAAGGCGGAGATCGAGAGATTGCCGGGGCTCGGCTTCCGCCGTCTGCCGGACGCGCAAGGCGACACCGCCATCTGTCTCATCATGTTTTTGCCCGATCCTGAGGTGACCAGGAAAGCGATAGCCGCGCTGCACGCGGAAGGCGTGCCGGCAGGCGGCGTTTACGATTCCAAGGTGCGCGACTGGCATATCTTCACCTACTGGGAACATGTCCTCGAGAAGAAAAGCGTGGCCCCGGACGGTTTGCCGTGGAGTTCGCGGCTGGCGGCGGAATTGCCGCGATACACGAGGGATATGTGCCCGCGGGCGCTCGATCTGCTGGGGCGATCCGTTCACGTCGAGATTAACTACCATTATTCGGCAGAGGATTGCCGGGCTATTGCTTCCGGCATAAACAAGGTGTTTCGGCATTTACTGGGATGACACTACCCGGTGGAGCAGCCCAAGGGCGGCCACAAGCGCCGCCCCTACAATACACTTTCGGCAGGAGACAACATCATGCAATTTGGACTCTGTGTGGAAATGGCTTTGACGGGTCTGCCGTTTACGGAGCGCCTCAGCAAGGCGGCGGCGCTGGGATTCAAGAACGTCGAAATGTGGTTTATCGACGCGAGCTACCAGGGTTCGCCCCGAGAGCTGGCCCGTGTGGCGCGGGAGCATCACCTCAAGATCACCAACACCGTCGTGGGGTCGCCGGACGGTTCGCTCGGGGGTGGATTGACCGATCCGGGAAATCGCCTCCAGTGGTTGCAGCGAACCCAAAAGACCCTCGCCTTCAACCAGGAGGCAGAGATTCCAGCAACCATCGTCTGCACCGGCAATGTGGTGCCGGGATTAAGCGACGCGGAGATGAGGGAATCGGTGCTCGACGGACTGCGGGCCACCGTAGAGCTGGCGGAAAAGGCGGGAATCAACTTGCTGCTCGAGCCCTTGAATACCCGTTATGATCACCCGGGATACTGGCTCACCAGCAGCGATCGGGCGGCCGAGATCTGCCGCCAGGTCGGATCCAGCCGCTTGCGCGTGCTGTTCGATTGCTATCACATGCAGATCATGGAGGGCGATCTGACAAACCATATCCGCCAGAACTTGGATGTGATCGGCCACCTCCACTCCGCCGGCGTTCCGGGAAGGCACGAACTCTTTGAGGGCGAGGTGAATTATCGTTTTCTGGTGGACCAGATCGAGCGGAGCGGCTACCAGGGAGTCTTCGGTTTGGAGTACGCGCCTTCGCTGCAGGACGAAATCTCACTGCAACAAACTTTGGCTTACCTGACCTCGAACCCGTAGGCGCCGCCCGGGTTTCTTCCGTGCGCCCGCTGCGCGTTGACCCGGACGAATCGGGCCATCTCAAATTGCTGCTACAGAAAGTCCCGCCATCCCCGCACAAGCCTGCCCTGGGATTGGGAGAGGCGCTGCCTGGCTGCGGCGCCCGAAACCCTAGAAAACTCTAATCTGGACTTAATGAGTTACTAACCATCGGCTACCTATAATGGTGGCCATCGGAGCGTGAAATGAGTCAAACGGAGTGTGCAGCCTACACCTCAGTGGTTTTGGCAAGCGCGAATCATGAGTTGCGGAAGCGGGTCCTCCAGCAACTGGTCGGGAAGGGTTGTGTAGTAGAACAGGCGCTGGGAGGAGCGGAGGCATTGTCTCTGCTCGAGGAAGGAGCTTTCGAGACCCTCGTCCTTGACCATTGGCTGCCTGACCTTGACGTGCAGGAGTTGACAGTCCTCGTCAAGGAACGGTATCCCCAGCTTCGTGTCGTGGTCCTCGGTTCGGAGGGCGAGGAGCAGAGTCTGCTGGCGAGGCTGGGGGCGCGTGACCACTCACCTTTGGAGCCGGACGACTCATTGGGATGGCATATCAGCGGGAAGTTACGGGGCTCACCCGGCGGCGCGGAGGAAGCTGCCCCGGTGACGAAGTGGGAGGAGCCCTTGCCCGGAATGTTGGGAACCAGTCGCCCTATGCGGCGGGTGTTTCGCCTGGCCCGGCTGGTGATCCCTCGTAACACCACGGTGCTGGTGCGCGGCGAGACGGGGACGGGCAAGGAAGTGATGGCCCGAGCCATACACAATCTCAGCCCTCGCGCTCAGCATCCCTTTGTCATTGTCAATTGCGCGGCCATCCCGGAGACCCTGCTGGAGTCCGAATTGTTTGGCCACACACGCGGCGCGTTCACAGGGGCTTTCCAGTCCCGCCTGGGAAGAATCCATCTGGCGCACGGCGGAACGCTTTTCCTGGACGAGGTGGGCGAGTTGCCGTTCAACACGCAGGGCAAGTTGCTGCGCTTCCTGCAAGGGGGTGAAGTGCAGCGTTTGGGAAGCCCGGACATCTTCCAGATTGACGTGCGTGTCATTGCCGCAACCAATGCTGACCTGACCCGCGCCATGGCCCAAAGGCGGTTCCATGACGCTCTCTACTACCGTCTTTCCGTCTTTCCCATAGAATTGCCGCCGCTCCGCGAAAGGCGGGAAGACATTCTGCCCTTGGCCAACCACTTTCTCGACTCCTTGTGTCGGGAAGCTGCCGGCGGGGGCAAATCCATAAGCCTCGAGGCGGCGAGGATCTTGGAGAACTACGCTTGGCCGGGGAACGTGCGCGAACTCGAGCACGTCATGGAGCGCGCCTTCATCTTGTCGGAAAACGATTCGGTCCTGCGGGGTGAACACTTTGATTTGATCCGCGGCACGCCACGGCGCAACCCGCTGGGGCCCATGTGAAAACCACATCCCGGATGTCATTCCGACGGGTGGTCGTCCCGCCGGCGCGGGACTGCGGGGATTGACAGGCAAGCCGGGATGTCACACCGATTCGGCCGAGGTTAACGGAATCTTAAGTTCGGTGCAGGACGATGGCATTTCTCCTGCATGTGTCCATGCAGCCATACAAACTTTTCCAGAGACTCGGCAAAAAGCGCCTATCCCTGTCGCTCGCGTGCGCCAGCGCGACGCCCAGCAGTCCTTGGCCAAGGCGTTTCTCTCCTTTACCAACGCGGCGGGATCGCTGGAGAGTTCGTATTCCCAGCTCCAGGCGGAAGTTCTACGCTTACGCCACGAACTAGAAAGAGTCAATCAAGACTTGAATCAGAGTCTAGCGGAGAACAAGCGCATCCGTACCTATCTGGGCTGCATCTTGGAATGCCTGCCCTGCGGCGTTCTGGTGGTCGACGCGGACCACCGGTTGAAACTCGTGAAGCCTGCTGCGCAAGCCCTGCTGAGTGCCCTCTCTTCGTCCCCGGCGGCACCCGCAGGCATCGCGCCGGAGGCTCTGGAGAAGCTCGAGGCACTTTCGGGTGGACCGTCCGCCGGCGCCGAGAGGGAGTGGCCGATCTCTACGGAGGAGGGGCCGCGTTCTCTGGCCGTATCGTGTGTGGTGCTGAGCCGCGACGCCAGACGGGACGGGGAACGGATCTTCATCCTTCGTGACATTACGGAAAGCAAGCGGCTGGAGAAGGAAAGAGAGGCTGCGCGGCGCACTCAGGACCTGGCGCAGATGGCCATGTTGCTGGCTCATGAGGTTCGCAATCCTCTGGGCAGCTTGGAACTTTTCGCAGGTCTCCTGGCCGAAGGAACGGAGGACCGGCCCGTCCTCCGGGGGTGGGTGGAACAATTGCGGGCCGGCCTGTGCGCCCTTTCCGCTACCGTCATCAATGTGCTGCAATTTCACAGTGAGCCGCGGACGAAACTTACACCCATAAACTTGGTGAGCTTGTTGAGCGAGACGGTGGAGTTTCTTCGCCCCCTGGCCCGGCAGCGCGAGATGCGCTTGGACTTCAGTGCCGGCCAACCCGACATTCTCTCCCTGGCGGACGCCCATCGGCTCCAACAGGTGTTTATAAACCTGGCGCTGAACGCCTTTCGCGCCATGTCGCCGGGCGGCGTGTTGCGCCTGTCGGTGCACTGCAACCCCTTGTCCGCTAGTGATTACCGACATGCGCATGCCGGACGGCGACGGGCTGCGAGTGCTTCAGCACGTTCGTGCCCTGGTGCCGGAGACTGCGGTGATCTTCCTGACGGCGTTCGGGAACGTTCCGGAGGCGGTACTGGCCATGCAACAGGGCGCCTGTGATTACCTGGTGAAGCCGGTATCCTTCAGGAACGCGAAGTCGACCGGCTGGGGGTACGCGGTCGCTCCGCGTGGATGTGCGCGTGATCGCCACCACCAACCGGGACCTCAATGCGTTAGTGGAAAACGGGGCCTTCCGCGCCGACCTCTTCTACCGGCTGGACGTCGTGCCTCTCACTCTGCCGCCGCTGCGCCAGCGGCGCGAGGACATTCCCGAACTCGTCGAGCATTTCCTACGAAAGCACGCGTCGCCCGGGCAGAGTGTTCGTCTTTCCGGGGAACTCCTCCAGCGCCTGACAGAATACGACTGGCCCGGCAACGTGCGGG